>JACZCU010106399.1_pt1 | contig 30462 bp, 27 predicted proteins | sample 8641851 | NCBI WGS metagenome assembly JACZCU01 (sample SAMN15324605, study PRJNA640507) | soil metagenome | isolation source: monocropping sugarcane control | place: China: Luxin town, Laibin City, Guangxi Province | collected 2019-07-25 | depth 10cm m | reverse complement strand
CCGCCCGCGGAGCCGGTGCTGGCCGAAGAGACGGTGATCACTCGCGGTCACGAGAAGATCCCGACAGTCGAGATTCCCTTCCCCGACGAAGGTCTCGGGGAGGAGACGCCGTCCTCGCCCGGCCCCCTCACCACGAATCCGACGCCGACCGCCGCTCCGGCGGCCGCCGTCGAAGCGCGGCGTGCCGCGGCCGCCCCGGGGCCGGCGAAGCCGCTTTTCACCCGCCAGATCCATCCGGCGATCTTTCTCGGCATCGTCGCAGCCTGTTTTCTGGTCCTTGGCGTGATCGCGATCGCGCTGAAGGCGAAGGCGCCCGCGGCGCGTCCCGTCGACACGCGCGCCGAGCAGCAGCACGCGCGCGAACGGCTCCTGCGGCAACAGGCGAACACGCTCCTGGCGCAGGGGCGGGTGAACGACGCGTACGCGAAATACCTCGAGCTCAATCGGATGGCGCCGAACTCGCCGGCCATCGTCGCGATGCTGCAGAAGCTGAACACCATCCGCGCGCAGCAGGAGATCGGCCGCCAGCAGCAGGCGAATGCGCTGGCGAAATTCAACGAAGGTCTGGCGCTGTACAACCAGAAGAAATACGCCGAGGCCATTCCACTCCTCAGCGAGGCCTTCTCGCTCAATCCGCAATCGGATGACGCGGCGAAATACCTGAAGCTCGCGCAGCAGGAGCAGGCCGCGGCGGAAGAAGCGAGATCGCAGGCACGCCAGCGGAAACAGACGACGCCGGTGCAGCAGGCGCGGACGACCACCGTCGCTCCACAGCCGCAGCCGCACACCACCGCGACCGGGGGCGACGGTGCGAATCACGCCGTGAGCACCGCGCCTGCGCAGCTCACCACCATGTTCAACAGCCCCTTCGCGGACGGCTACGTGATGGTGAAAGTCGGCCCCGACATCATCGTGCGCGAGCAGCTCTTCAGCGAGAGCCGCTTCCTGCATCGCAAGTCGCCGCGCAACGTCAACGTCGTGAACAACCTCACCCCGAAGAACGCGGACGTCGAGGTGTGGGTGGTCGTGCCGTCGGAGAGCATTCAGGAGCACCACACCATCCCGCGAGTCAACCTCCAGCCGGGAAGCTCGCACCGGCTGACGATCACCGCCGATAAGACGTCGAAGAAGTTCGACTATTCGATCAACTGACGCAACCTTCGCCGTCGCCACGCGCGACGAGCTCTGGATCGACGGAGCTCTCGCGGAACGCCGCCTTTCCTGCGGCAGCGCCGTGGACGGCGCCGGCGGGATCGTCGCGAGACAGACGATGGACGACGAGCTGATCCGCGCCTGCGACGCCGAGGTCGATCAGCTCCGCGAAGACGTCGATGAAAATGCGCGTGTGCGGCTCGTTGCAACCGCACGGCGCGTTCAGGGCGTGGTCATGACTGAAAAGACGATGACGATCACGGTCGACGGCGTCTCGATCGTCGGCCGCGACGCAGCGGTGCTCCGGCGCGCCCTCGCGTTCCCGAAGAGCGTCGATCGCACGGACCTGCCGATCGTCTGGCGCGACGGATCGGCCGCGGTGCTCCTGCACGAGGCCGTCGGCCACGCGGCGGAGCACGATGCGCCGCCCGTGAATTGGCCGTCGTGGCTGCACGTCGACGACGTTCCGCAGTTCGCCTTTGACGACCTCGGGAACAGCGCGCGAGGCGCGAACCTGATGATCGAGCCGCCGCAGTGCATGCGGCGTGAGTCGTTCCGCGATGTGCCTCTGCGGCGGATGACGAACGTGCTCGTGCGCCAAGCCCGCGCGCCGTTCGCGCTGCCGGCGAAGAGCATCGACGTTCATCTCGTCGCCGGTGGTGCGTACGATCCGCTCACCGACGTCGTCACGATTCACGTTGCGGCGTCGACCGCGGGGGCGTTCACGTTCCGGCGCGCGCGCGCCGAGGTGGCGAAGTCGTTGGCCGGCGCAAAGGGAGCGCCGATCGCATATCCCGGCGTCATCTGCTCGCGCGAGGGGCAGGAGCTCGCGGTCGGCTCGGCTGCGCCGATGATGGTCACCGAATGATCTATCGCAAGCGGGGCTGCGTCGCGCGGTGGGAGCACGGCCGAGTCGTCACCGTGAGCGAGGCCGGCGAAGCGATCGACGAGCGTGGCGTGTTCGAGGTGCGGCCGATTGCCGGCGAGACTATCGGCGTCGCACTCGACGACGTCGCGAGCATCGCGAACGCCCTCCGCAGCGTGAAGGCGGAGCGTCTCGTGATCAGCCACGGGATCGCGGAGCACGAATGCAACGGCGTTCAGTGGCGCGAAGAGACGAGGCGCCTTCACGTCGCAATCACGCACAAACATCTCCGTGCGCTCGTCGACCGCGCCGACTTCGACCTCGACGAGGTCGCTCGCATCGCGCGAGCGCTGGCGCGCGCCGGCGTCGAGCGCGACGCGCCGCCGCGCATCCGGCTCGCTCCGAACGTCACCGCTGCGCTGCTGCCACACCTGGCCGGCGTCGCGCCGCCGAATGTGCGGCTGATGCAGACCGGCGGCGGGCTCGATGGCAACGGTGACGAGATTCGGGAGGCTTCAGGTCCTCCGTGGCCGAACGTCTTCCGGCCGAGTTACCGGATCCGGCCGGTTCGGATGCCGCTCAACCTTCGTCTCGAGTGTGACGTCGACACGATCGATGCCGGCGTTCCAGAGGCTGTGGCGCTCCTCGCTCCTGTGGCCGGCCTGATGCTCCGCGTGCTGGTCGCAGACGGCCGCCGTCTCTACCCGACGACGATTCGCGTCACGCGGATCGATGCCGTCGGGCACGACCGAGCCTGGTACCCCTACGGTGCCGGTGCGTTCGGATCGGAGATCATGCTTTAATCGCCCCCGGTGGCTGCGCAGAAACAGATCGAATTCCTCTCGCGCGCACTCGTGAACCGCCTGGAAGACCGCGGGATCGTCGAATTCGGCGACGCCGAGGAGGGCATCCAGCTGGTGGCGATCGCGCTGGAGCGGGACTTTGCGACGATGGACGCGATCGAGCAGGAAGCGCGGCAGCGCCTCGCCGAGAAATCGTCGCGCGAGCCGAAACCCGACGACTTGGAGGCCGAAATGCAGCGCATCGCAGCGGAGCGAGGCGTGACGCTGTGACGCGCGACGCGAAGCTCGAGGAGTTGGAGCAACGCAAGCGCGAGAGTGAGCTGGGCGGCGGTCAGCAGCGGATCGAACGCCAGCACAACGAAGGGAAGCTGACGGCACGCGAGCGCATCGCGCTGCTGTTCGATCCAGGGTCGTTCCAGGAGCTCGACCAGCTCGTCGTTCACCGCTCGACGGATTTCGGGATGGAGAAGAACCGCGTCCCGGGTGACGGCGTCATCACCGGCTACGGAACCGTTCAGGGCCGCCTCGTCTACGCATACGCGCAGGACTTCACCGTCTTCGGCGGGTCGCTCTCCGAAACGCACGCCGCGAAGATCGTGAAGATCATGGATCTCGCGATGAAGAACGGCACGCCCATCATCGGCCTGAACGACTCGGGCGGCGCACGCATCCAGGAAGGCGTCGTCTCCCTCGGCGGCTACGCCGACATCTTTCTCCGCAACACGCTGGCGTCCGGCGTCATCCCGCAGATCTCCGCGATCATGGGACCTTGCGCCGGCGGCGCCGTCTACTCGCCGGCCATCACCGATTTCATCCTGATGGTGAAGCGGACCTCGTACATGTTCGTCACCGGCCCCGACGTCATCAAGACGGTGACGCATGAAGAGGTGACGAAGGAGAAGCTCGGCGGCGCCGACACGCACAACGCGATCTCCGGCGTGGCGCACTTCGCCGCCGATTCCGACGAGGACTGTCTCGCCACCATCCGCGAGCTGCTGTCTTACATTCCGTCGAACAACCTCGAGGACCCGCCGCGCGTCGCGACGAAGGACGACATCAACCGCGTCGACGATGCGCTCGACTCCTTCATCCCCGAGGCGCCGAACCAGCCGTACGAGATCCGCGATCTCATCCGGACGATCGCGGACGAAGGGCACTTCCTCGAGGTGCACCAGTCGTACGCGCGCAACATCGTGGTCGGGTTCATGCGGCTCAATGGGCAGTCGATCGGCGTCGTTGCGAACCAGCCGGCGTTTCTCGCGGGAGTGCTCGACATCAACGCGTCGCGAAAAGGGGCGCGCTTCGTCCGCTTCTGCGACTCGTTCAACGTTCCGCTGCTCGTGCTCGAGGACGTTCCGGGATTCCTGCCGGGAACGGACCAGGAGTACGGCGGCATCATCATCCACGGCGCGAAGCTCCTCTACGCGCTCGCCGAGGCGACGGTTCCGAAGGTCACGGTCATCACGCGCAAGGCGTATGGCGGTGCGTATTGCGTCATGAACTCGAAGCACATCCGCGCCGACATGAACTTCGCGTATCCGACCGCGGAGATCGCGGTCATGGGTGCCGAGGGGGCGGTGAACATCCTCTATCGCGGCGCGGAGGATCGTGACGCGAAGGTTGCCGAATACAAAGAGAAGTTCGCAAACCCGTACATCGCCGCGGAGCGTGGATACGTCGACGAGATCATCGAGCCGCGCTTCACGCGCCGGAAACTGATCACCGCGTTCGCCATGCTCCGCAACAAGCGCGACAAGAATCCGCCGAAGAAGCATGGGAACATTCCGCTCTAGAAACCAGAGACCAGAAACCAGAAACCAGAAGTGGTTCCTCGCGGTTCTGGTTTCTGGTTTCTGGTTTCTGTTTTCGTGTCATCACGAGGCGCGTAAATTCAACGTCCTCCTCATCACCCTCGACACCTTTCGCGCCGATCGCATCGGGGCGAACACGCCGAACCTGCAGAAGCTCGCCAACGAGAGTGTGCGGTTCACGAATGCAGACTCGCCCGTCCCGCTGACGCTCCCGGCGCACAGCTCGATCCTCTCGGGTGAGCTGCCGCTGCATCACGGCGTGCGAAACAACGGCGCGAATCCGTTTCCGGCCGATCGCGACACGCTCGCGACCGTGTTTGCCGCCGCCGGATACCGCACCGGCGCGTTCGTCAGCTCGTTCGTGCTCGACCACCGGTTCGGGCTGCAACGCGGATTCGATCGATACGACGACGACATCCCGCGCGATGCCACGGCGGAGGCGAACACCCTCGAGGCGGAACGCCGCGGCGACGTCACCGTCGATCGCGCGCTTGCGTGGCTGCGTGAGACCACCGCCCGGCCGTACTTCGCGTGGGTGCACCTCTACGACGCGCACGCGCCGTACGCTCCGCCGCCGCCGTATCCACAGACGTACGACGGCGAGATCGCATTCGTCGACGCGCAGGTCGGGCGTCTGCTCGCTGCGATCGATCGCAAGAACACGATCGTGCTCGTCGTGGGCGACCACGGTGAGTCGCTCGGCGAGCACGGCGAGTTGACACACGGCTTGCTCGTCTATGAGGCGACGCTGCACGTGCCGTTGCTCCTCGCCGCGCCGGACGCCGAGCCGCACGAAGTGAAGACGCCCGTCAGCTCGATCGACATCGCGCCGACGCTGGCGCGGCTCGCAGGGCTGACGGTCAACCGCGCCGACGGAATCGCACTGCCGTTGAAAGGGGAGCCGGACGCGAAGGACCTCTACGCCGAATCGGAGTACCCGACGACGTTCGGCTGGAGCGCGCTCTCGGCGATTCGCCGCGGCGCGTCGAAGCTGATCTCGAATCACGAGCTGTACGACCTCGCTCGCGATCCGAACGAGAAGACGAACATCCTCGGCAACGACCGCCGCACGTTCCGCGCGCTCGAAACGGCGATGCTCGAGATTCGCAAGAGCGAGGCGGCGCCGGCGATGCAAACCACCGTCGACGAGGAGACGCGCCGGAAGCTCGCGAGCCTCGGGTATGTGGCGCCATCCGGCGCAACGCAGGAGGGCGAGCATCCCGATCCCGTCGCGATGACTCCGCTCTTCCGCCAGTTCGAGGAGGCGACGTGGGCGCTCAACGGTGGCAAGCCGAAAGAGGCGATCGCCACGTTCACGAAGCTCGTGAGCGCCGACCCGAAGAACCCGATCTTCCGCGAGAGCCTCGGCCGCGCGTTGCGACAGACCGGCGACAACGAAGCGGCGGTGCGGCTGTATCGCGAGAGCGTCGCCATCGCGCCCAACAACGCCGAGGCCTGGTACAACCTCGCCGTCTCGCTCCAGGACGCAGGCCATCGCGAGGAAGCAGGCATCGCGATTCGCGAGGCGATCCGCCGCGACGACAAGCGCCCCGAGGTCCACAACGCGCTCGGCGTGGCGCTGATGAGCGAAGGGAACGCGGCGGGGGCGGAGGAAGAGTTCCGGCGCACGATCGCGCTCGACCCCCGCAATGCGCGCGCGTGGAACAACCTCGGGAACATCCTGCGCGCGACGAATCGTCTCGATGAGGCGCGCGCCGCGTACGCGCAGTCGTCGAACCTCGCGCCGAACTATGCCGATCCGCTGAACGGCGCCGGCGTCATCGACGTGCAGCAGGACCATCCGCGCGATGCCATTCCGAAATTCGACGCCGCGTTGCGCCTCGCGCCGAACTACTACGAGGCGCAGCTCAATCGCGGGATCGCCCTGAAGATGGCGGGCGATGAGCCAGCGGCGGCCGAGCAGTTGAAGCATCTCCTGGCCGCGCTCCCTTCGGGTCCCGCGTACGACCAGCAGCGCAACGCGGCGCGCTCGTTGTTACATTGATCGCAAGGGATACTCCTTGCGCCCGCCAATTGGTCTATAGTTCACGCAAAGTTCCCCAGGTCTATACAACCAATGTGAGGAGGGCTCCCGTGTCCAAACGATGGTCCATCTATATCGTCCTCGCTGCTGCGCTCGTGCTCGTCGCGACGAGCATGTTTGCGCAGGGCACCGGCGGCGCGCTGATCGGGCGTGTTTCCGACGAAACCGGCGGCGCGCTTCCGGGCGTCACCGTCACGGCGACGAACGACGCGACCGGATTCTCGCGTAGCGTCGTCACCGGCACAGACGGCAGTTATCGTTTCTCGTCGTTGCCGGTCGGCATGTACACCGTTGTCGCCGATCTCTCGGGCTTCAACACCACCACCACGAAGAATTTCTCGGTGTTGGTCGCGACCGACAACGCGCTCAACATCACGCTCAAGCAGGGCGCGGTGAAGGAGCAGATCACGGTCACCGCGGAGGCGCCGCTCGTCGCGACGTCGCCGAGTGTCGGCACGGTGGTCAGTCAGAAGGAGCTGGAGAACCTCCCGCTCAACGGCCGGCAGTTCGCGAACCTCGGCACCCTCGCGCCGGGCACGACGCTCTCGGTCAACTCCGACCCGACAAAGCCGGGTCAGCTCACGATCGCGCTCAACGGCGGATCGGGACGCAACGTGAACTTCCTGATCGACGGCGGCGACAACACCGACGACACGATCGGCGGCGCGCTGCAGAACTTCAACATCGAAGCGGTGCAGGAGTTCAAGATCCAGACGATGCAGTACAAGGCCGAGTACGGCCGCTCCTCGGGCGGCGTGCTCAGCGTCGTCACCAAGAGCGGCACGAACGAGCTCTCGGGCAGCGCCTACGAGTTCTACCGGAACAAGAGCCTCAACAGCGAGAGCGAATCCGAGCGCCTCGCCGGCATCGGCAAGCAGCCGTATCGCCGCGATCAGTACGGCGCCTCGCTCGGCGGACCGATCGTGAAGGACAGGGCCTTCTTCTTCGGCACGTGGGAGAAGACGAAGCGCACGACGGCGTACACCGTCAACACCGGCGAAGGTCTCCTTGGCCAGTTTGAAGGCCAGAGCATTTCGCTTCCCTTCAAGGACGAGCTCGGGACCGCGAAGATCTCCCTGAACGCGAGCCCGAAGCAGTACCTCCAGGTCCGCTACGGCTACCAGAAGAACGCCGACGTGTACGGTCAGAGCGCTCTCGCGGCGCCGACCTCGCTCGGTACCGTGAGCAACGACTACAAGTCGCTCCTCGGCAACGACACCTGGCAGATCGGCTCCAACCGGACGAACGAGTTCATCTTCCAGTACACCAAGTTCGCGAACGCGATCACCGCCAATTCGCAGGACCCGTACATCTACTACCCGTCCGGCGCGCACCAGGGGCAGAACGTCAACACGCCGCAGACGACGGACCAGAAGAAGTATCAGTACAAGGACGACTTCTCCTGGTCGACGCAGATGGGCTCCATGCACCACGACTTCAAAGTCGGCGGCCAGTACCTCAACGAGCCGACCCTCGGCGGAAGCTTCACAGTCGGCACGACCGGTCAGTTCAATCTCCTGAACGATCAGGTCGGATCGCCCGTCGAGCAGATCGTCTACTACGGCGGATTCTCGGGCGACTCGACGCCGATCAAGGGATACAGCGGCTATCTCCAGGACGACATCGGCGTGAACAAGAGCCTTACGGTGAACGCCGGTCTTCGTTGGGACAGTTGGACCGGATTCGATCTGAATCAGAGCCTGAACCCGAACCTGAAGGTCGTTCAGGCGGCTGCCGACGCCGGCAAGTATCCGAACGAGCCGTGGCTCGCGTCGTTCAAGAACGGCGGCGGCACGACGCTGCAGAACCCGAAGAACAACTTCGCGCCGCGCCTCGGGTTCACGTATGACCTGCACGGCGACTCGAAGGACATCATCCGCGGCGGCGCGGGACGTTACTTCGACTTCCCTTACACCAACGCGAACATCCTCTTCCCCGCCAGCGCCGTGCAGTCGCTGTACGGACCGATCTACAACTACGAAGACCCGAACGGCATCAAGAACGCGAACGGCACGTTCTTCCGTCCCGGCATCGACCCGCTGCCGCCCAACCAGCTCTCGGGCAACCTCTCCGACCGCACGACGCGCGAGCTCGCGATGCCGACGGTCGCGAAGGCTCCGTACTCCGATCAGGTTTCGCTCGGCTACTCGACGGAAGTCAGCCCGTCGCTCGGTCTCAACTTCGAGGCGGTCAGCGCGCGCTACCACGACATTCCGTATCGTTTCCGCGCCGATCCCATCGATCCGGCGACCGGCAAGCGTCAGTTCGACCCCTCCATCGTTCCGAGCAACTTCCGCATCTGGGCGAACGACGGTCACGCTCAGTACGACGGCCTGAACCTCGGCTTCCACGCCCGCGCCGGCAGCAACTTCGAGGCGCAGGGCTTCTACACGCTGTCGCGCAGCAAGGGCAACATCCTCGCGGGCGCCGACGAGTTCCGCGTCGTCGATGCCGGCCACCAGGTCGACACGATCCGCGACACGAGCATCAACCCGTTCAATCCTGACTGCAGCGCCTGCAACGGCCCGCTCGACACCGACTCGCGCCACAAGGTGACGCTCAGCACCGTCTATCGCGCTCCGTACGGCATCAACCTCTCGGGTATCCTGCGTTGGCACTCGGGCACGCCGTATACGGTTTACGCCTACAACGCCGCTGGAACGAAGAAGATCGACGTCAACGGCGACGGCTATGCGCAGGACCTCGCGCCCGGCCAGAGCACGGTGAACGGCGCCCGCGGTCCCTCGTTCTCGCAGGTCGACGTTCGCCTGTCGAAGGAGTTCAAGTTCGGCGGCAACTACGGCTTCGAGCTCATGGCTGAGGTCTTCAACCTCTTCAATGCGAAGAACGGCACCTCGTTCGACTCGTTCGGCAACACCTTCGCCTACGCCGGCGACCCGGGCCAGGGTGAGCAGCGCCTCATCCAGCTCGGCGGCCGGATCCGCTTCTAAACCTCTCGAAACGGGTATCTTCGGGGGCCGGCTCACCGCCGGCCCCTTTCGTTTTCCCGGAATACCGCTGCACCCAAAGGCGTTGTCGCCAGTCCGCGGCTGTGCTACAACCGCGTCCCAACTTCTCGGAGGTTCGTCGTGTACGCCATCATTCGTTCCGGTGGAAAGCAGTATCGCGTCGCTCAGGGCGACGTCGTTTCGGTCGAGCGTGACGCTCTCGGCAGCGCTGACAAGGACAAGGTCACGTTCAGCGAAGTCCTGATGGTCGGCGGCGATCAGCCGAAGGTCGGCAATCCCCTCGTCTCCGGCGCCTCGGTCGTGGCAACCGTGCTCAGCGAGAACCGCGGCGAGAAGATCATTGTTTTCAAGAAGAAGAACCGCAAGAACCACGCGAAGCGGACCCACGGCCATCGCCAGGATCTCGTCCAGCTTCGCATCGAATCGATCAATCTCTAATCGCGACGGCGTCGCGGGAGGCTACCCATGGCTCACAAAAAAGGACAAGGATCTTCGCGCAACGGCCGCGACTCGCAGCCGAAAATGCTCGGCGTGAAGCGCTTCGCGGGACAGTTCGTCAAAGGCGGGACGATCATCGTTCGCCAGCGCGGCACGAAGTTCTATCCGGGCGTCAACGTCGGCATGGGGCGTGACCACACGCTGTACGCCGAGATCGACGGCGTGATCCAGTTCCACGACAAAGGCGAGCGCGGGCGTTTCGTCACTGTCACCCCCGCCGCCGCTGAATAACCCGGACGCTTCGCCGTCCCCGAACGCCGCCCGCCGGGCGGCGTTTTTGTTGCAAACTGAGCTACTGAGATGTTCATCGACTACGCGACCATCCGTGTGAAAGCCGGAGACGGCGGGAACGGATGCGTCGCGTTCCGCCGCGAGAAGTTCGTCCCGAAAGGCGGCCCGTCCGGCGGCGACGGCGGCAGCGGCGGCTCGGTCTGGATCGTCGCCTCGAAACGGCTGAACACGCTCTACCACCTGCAGTTCCAGCGCGAGTGGAAAGGCGGCCGCGGCGAGCACGGCATGGGCTCCAACTGCTCCGGCCAGCATGGCTCCGACGTCCAAATCGAGCTTCCGGTCGGCAGCGTCGTTCGCGACAAGAATACGAACGAAGTCATCGCCGACCTCGCCGAGGACGGCCAGCGCGTCCTCATCGCGAAGGGCGGCCGCGGCGGCTGGGGCAACCAGCACTTCGCGACCGCGACGCGCCAGGCGCCGCGCTTCGCGCAACCCGGCGAAGACGGCGAAGAGCGCGAGCTCGTCGTGGAGCTGAAGCTGATCGCGGACGTCGGTATCGTCGGCCTCCCGAACGCCGGCAAGTCGACGCTGATCTCCGTCATCAGCGCCGCGAAGCCGAAGATCGCCGACTATCCGTTTACGACGCTCGTCCCGAACCTCGGCGTCGTCACGGCGGACGACGACTTCACGTTCGTCGTCGCCGACATCCCTGGCCTGATCGAAGGCGCTCACGAAGGCCACGGCCTCGGCGACCAGTTTCTCCGCCACGTCGAGCGCTGCTCCGTCCTGGTGCACCTCGTCGACCTGTCGTCGAACGAAACGCCCGATCGCGACGCGGAAGTGATCGCGCGCGAGCTCGAGGCGTATTCGCCGGCGCTCGCCGGAAAGCCGCGCATCGTCTGCGGCTCGAAGCTCGACTCGGCGATCGAGGGGAACTCCGAAAAGCTTCGCGCCTACGCCGAGAAGCACGGCTACGACTACCACGAGATCTCGGCCGTGGTGGGCGAAGGGGTGCGCGATCTCGTCCGCACCCTCGCCCGTTTCGTGCGGGAGCATCAAGACATGCCCGCACTCGTTCCATGAAGATCGGCATCTGCGGCGGCACCTTCGATCCCTTCCACCGTGGCCACCTCGAGCCGGTCCTCGCCGCGCGCGAGGCAATGCAGTGGGACCGGATCATCTACCTGGTCGCCTATCGTCAGCCGTTCAAAGACAAGAGCACCAGCGCTTCGGGATATCACCGCTTCGCCATGGCCGTGCTCGCGACCGAGTCGATCCCGGACGTCTGGGTGTCTTCTTGGGAGCTGGAGCGCGAGGGCGTCTCGTACACCGTCGACACGCTCGAGCATCTCCGGAGCGAGTACCCGCAGGCGACCTTCGACTGGATCATCGGCGACGACAACCTTGCGCGGCTCGGCGAGTGGAAGCGGATCGATCGCATCTTGGAGCTCGCCAACTTCGTCGTCCTCACTCGCATCGCGCCGGCGATCGAGCCGCCGCGTCCGGGCATCGTGTACGCCCACAACAACACCATTCCGGTTTCATCGACAGAAATACGACGGCGCGTTCGCGCCGGAGAATCGATCGAATCGCTGGTCGATCCGCGCGTCTCGCGTTACATTCAGCACAATCGTCTTTATCAGGAGACCTCTTGAAAGAGAAGAACGACGATTCCATTGAAAGCCGCGTCCGTCTCGCAGTCGCGGCGGCCCTCGACAAGAAAGCGTTCGACCTCAACGTCCTCTCGGTCGGCGAGCTGACCTCGATCGCGGACTTCTTCATCCTCGCCAGCGCGAGCAACGAGCGCCAGGCGGCCGCCATCGCCGACGCCGTGCAGGAGACGCTGCGCGAGAAGATGAAAGTCAAGCCACTCCTCGTCGAGGGGACGACGCCCGGCCGCTGGATCCTCCTCGACTACGGCGACTTCATCTTCCACATCTTCACCGAGGACACGCGGCGGTTCTACGGTCTCGAGCGGCTGTGGGGCGACGCCCCGAACATGACCGCGGAATTCACGGGTGAATCTGCACTCAAGAAAACGTCGTGAGCCTGCGCTCTCCCGCCTTCTCCGCACGCGCAGCCGCGCCATGCGCGCGCTCGTCGACACCGCCGCGAAGCTCGTCGACCGCGACGTCAGCGTCCTGATCTCCGGCGAGAGCGGCACCGGCAAGAACTACCTCGCCGAGGCGCTGCACGCGTGCGGGCCGAGACGGGAGGCGCCATTCGTGACCATCGAATGCGCCTCCATCCCGCATGAACTGTTCGAGTCGGAGCTCTTCGGATACGAGAAGGGGACGTTCACCGACGCGAGCGCGCGGAAGATCGGCAAGCTCGAAAGTGCCCGCAACGGGACGGCTTACTTCGACGAGATCGCGGCGCTGACGCCGCCGCTGCAGGCGAAGCTCCTCCGCGCGCTCGAAGAGCGCCGCTTCACGCGCCTCGGCGGATCGGAGAACGTCACGTTTCACGCCCGCGTCATCTCATCGACGAGCACCGACCTCGCCGGATTCCGCACCGACCTCCTCTACCGCATCAACGTCGTGACGCTGACGATCCCGCCGCTGCGCGAGCGCGCCGAAGACGTTCCGCTCCTCGCGAACGAGTTCCTGCGAAAGGCGAGGAAGGGCGCCAGGTTCGACGCCGAGGCGATGGAACTGCTGACGTCGTACTCGTGGCCGGGGAACATCCGGGAGTTGCGGAACGTCGTCGAGCGCGCGGCGCTGCTGTCCGAATCCGACGTCATCGGGCCGGCTTCGCTCCCCATCGACCGCCTGCGCGAACCGGCTGCGCTCGTCGAATCGGCGACGCGCAATTCCTGGACGCTCGACCAGCTCGAAGAGCGCTACATCCGCGAAGTCCTGCGTCGCACGAAGGAGAACTACTCCCGCGCCGCCGAGGTCCTCGGCATCAACCGCAAGACCCTCCTCGAGAAGCGGAAGAAGTACGGGATCGAATGAAGATCTCCCTCGTCTGGCCGGCCTCTTCGAGTGAAAAAGACTTCGCGGAAGCCATCGATCGCTACTTGAAACGTATCCGTCACTTCTACCCGATCGACGTCATCGAGGTGCCTGCCGAGCGCGGTAGACAAACCCAAAGTGATGCGGCTACTATGCGCAGCCAATCTTCGCGGCTGGTGGCCGCGATCCCCGCGCGCGGCACCGTCGTGGTGCTCGACGAACGGGGGCAAATGCTTGATTCTTTGAAATTTGCGCGGTGGCTCGAGCGGCTGACGATGGACAGTCCGCATGGCATCCATTTCGTAGTGGGAGGCGACGTCGGATTCGACGACAGCGTCCGGAATCGGGCAGACAAGGTGCTGAGCTTATCCGCGATGACGTTGCCACATCAGGTCGCACGCGTGGTCCTGCTGGAACAGATTTACAGGGCGTGCACGTTGATCCGCAACATTCGATACCACAAGTAAAGAGGAGTGGCTGAAATGGCCGCTAAAGCAAAAGTCAAAAACAACCCGTGGCAGCTCTACGAAGATGCCCTCCGCCGCAAGCAGCAGGAGCTGGTCGACTCGTATGAGCGCGACAAAGCCGCCGGGAACGCACAACCGGACGATGGCATCCAGGATCTCGCCGACAAAGCGGCGAGCGCCTATTCGAAAGAGCTCAACTTCTCCCTCTCCGACGGCGAACGCAACTCGCTGAAGCTGGTCGAAGAGGCGCTCGATCGTGTGAAGGAAGGCACCTTCGGCGCCTGCACGAACTGCGGGAACACCATCGGCGAGAAGCGCCTCCAGGCGATTCCGTGGACGGCGTACTGCATCGACTGCCAGGAGCTCGTCGAAAAGGGCCTGCTGTCGTAGTCGCCGAGGCAAACCCGTGACCGCGCTCGAGCCGGTCCTCGCCAAGATCGCCGAAGGCAAGACGCCGCGCGTCATCCTCGTCGGCGGCGACAGCGAGTACCTGGCCGAGCGCGCGTTTCACGACCTCCGCGACGCCATCGTCGCGAAGAGTCCCGGCATCGCGATCGAGTCGTACGAGGCGGGCGCCGAGCTCGCCTCGATCCTCGACTCCTACCGCACGGCGTCGCTCTTCGCCTCCGCGCGTCTGATCGTCGTCGCGGAGCTGAACGCCTTCGTCTCCGCGAAGCAGATTGCGTCGCTCTACGACAAGGCGATCGCTGACTGGAAGAGCGCGAAGACCGACAAGAAGCGCGCCTCGTCCGCGGCGAAGCTCCTCCACGTCCTCGGCCTCGCCGGCACGGACCTCGAGGAGAAGGACCGCGCCATCGCGGACGCCCTCGGCGTCGCACTCGACAACACGCTCACCGACATGCTCGCCTTCTGCCGCGGCACCGGGAAGAAGGCGTCGCGCGGCGAGGACGACGCGGCGATCCTGATGGAAGCGATCGGCCGCGGCGGCGCTCCGGGGACGATTCTTCTGCTCCGCACCGGCGAGATTCCGCGTGACTCCGCCACGACCGACCTGATCAAGCGCAACGGAGTCGTCGTCGAATGCGACCTGACGCGCGAAGGTTTCAACGCCGCGCTCGAGCATGCGATTGCCGATCTCGCCGCCGACGCAAAGGTCAAGTTCGAGCCGCGCGCGATCGCAACGCTGCGCCAACGCCTCGGCATCGAACGCCTCCTCGCCGACAAATTCTCGCGCGAGGTGCCGGAGATCCGCGTCGCCGTCTCCGAAGCCGAACGGCTCGTGACGCTGGCCGGCGAAGGAGGGCGCGTCGACGCCGCCATGGTCGAGCGCGAGATCGCGCCGGTCGAAGGAGGCGCGCGCTACGAGTTCGGCTCGCTCTTCAGCGAGGGGAAGGTCATCGAAGCGGTCGCGAAGCTCCGCGAGCTCGTGGCGCAGGCGCGGCGCGAAGATCCACGCGCATCGATCGAGATCCAGTACGGCAAGTTCCTCTTCCCGCTCGCCGACGAGCTGCGGCAACTGATCGCGATCCACTCCTTCGCCCGCGCCGCGAACCTCAACCTGCGGCAGTCGATCCAGTACAACCGCTTCAAAGACACCATCGCCGAGAAGCTCGGCGACTCCATGAAGAACGCGGGCGTCGTCCGCCAGCGCCCCCACCCGTTTCCGCTGCACAAGAAATGGTCGGCCGCCGGAGCGCAACGCGAAGAGGACCTCTGGCGCGCCCTCGCCTTCGTCGCCGACCTCGAAGTGAAGCGCAAGTCGGGCGGCATCCCCGTCGACATCGGCATGGAGACCTTCCTCCTGTCGCGTCTGCGCGCATAAACTCGGCGCATGTTCCCGAACGTCGGCCGCCAGGCGTGGCGCGCGCTCTTCGCGGCGCAGCTCGGATGGATGCTCGACGCGATGGACTTTCTCCTTTTCACCTTCGCGATCCTTCCGATCCAGAAGGAGTTCGGCCTCAGCAGCGCCACGATGGGCGGCCTCACATCGGTCGCCCTGATCGCCGGCGCGATCGGCGGCATCGGCTTCGGACGCATCGCCGACCGCGTCGGCCGCGTCCGCGCGATGACGATCTCGATCCTCGTCTACTCGTTTGCCACTGCGGGACTCGCCACCTCGCACGCGCTCTGGCAGCTCATCGCCTGGCGCACACTCGTCGGCCTCGGCATGGGAGGCGAGTGGTCGTGCGGCTCGGTCCTCGTCGCCGAGACGTGGCCCTCCGAGCACCGCGGCAAAGCGATGGGACTGATGCAGAGCGGTTGGGCGATCGGCGCTCTCTTCGCGGCCGCGATCTCCGCGCTCGTTCTCGACCGCTTCGGCTGGCGCGTCCTCTTCCTCGTCGGCGCGCTCCCCGCGATCGCCGCGTTTTTCATCCGCCGCGGCGTCGAAGAGCCGCCCATCTGGCGCGAGGGCGGTGCTGGCGACTCGCGCTTCACCGACATCTTCGAAGCGACCGTCGTGCGCCGCACCGTTCTCGCCACGATCGTCGCCGCTTCGGTGCTCATCGCTTACTGGGGACTCACGTCGTGGCTCCCCGCCTTCCTCGGCTCGCCGGTCGAGAAAGGGGGTGCCGGGCTGACGCTGACGAAGTCGGCGCTCTGGCTCGTGATCCTCCAGGTCGGCGCGTTCTTCGGCTACACGACCTTCGGCTGGATCGCCGACCGCTTCGGCCGCCGCCCGTCATTCACCTTCTTCATGATCGCGGCCGCGATCGTCGTGCCGGTGTTCGCGTTCGGCGCTCGCTCGCCGATGACGCTCCTCACGATCGGGCCGTTGGTCGGCTACTTCGGCCACGGCTACTTCTCGCTCTTCGGCGCCATGCTCGCGGAGCTCTTCCCGACCCGCATCCGCGCCACCGCACAGGGCTTCTGCTACAACGCGGGCCGCGTCGTCAGCGCCGCCGCGCCGTTCACCATCGGCGCGGTGGCGCAGTCGCGCCTCAACTACGGACTCGCCGTCGACGCGCTCTTTTTCGCCCTCGGCGGCGCGCTGATCTGGCTGCTGCCCGAGACGAAAGGAGCGGAGCTGTGACCATCGAGATCAGCGCGGACATGGGAGAAGGCGCTCCAGCCGAGCCGGAGATCTGGCCGCTCATCGATGCAGCCAACGTCGCTTGCGGCGGCCACGCCGGCGACGCGCAGTCGATGCGCGAAGCGGTCCGCCGCGCGCGAGAGCACGGCGTCGCGATCGGTGCGCATCCTTCGTATCCCGACCGCGCGAACTTTGGCCGCACGTCGATGAAGATGGATCCCGCCGCGCTGCGCGAGACGCTCGTCGAGCAGATTGGCGCCATCGCGGCGCTCACGCCGCTGCGTCACGTGAAGGCGCACGGCGCGCTCTACAACGACGCGCACCACGACCGCGCGCTCGCCGAGGTGTTGCTCGATGCGAGCGGAAACCTGCCGATCGTCTGCAGCGCCACGTCGCAGATGGCGGCGGTGGCGCGCGAGCGCGGCGTCCGCGTCATCCGCGAAGCGTTCGCCGACCGCCGCTACGAGCCCGACGGCTCACTCACGCCGCGCGGCATCCCCGGCTCGCTCCTCTCGATCGAAGAAGCCGCCGCGCAGGCGCGCCTCCTCGCGACGGAAGGCGTCGTCATCGCGCGCGACGGCAGCCGCATCTCGCTCGCCGGCGATACGCTGTGTATCCACGCGGACATGGCCGGAAGTGCTGAACGCCTGCGCGCCATCCGCGCAGCCCTCTGAGTTACAATCCGCGCCCCGCAAAACACTGTGGTGTAGCTCAGTTGGTAGAGCGCCGGATTGTTAATCCGGTGGTCGCTGGTTCGAGTCCAGCCGCCACAGCCAGCGCGCTCACGGATACTGCGAGTCCGCGCACGCCGGCGTCACCGAGTTCGGCCGAATCAGCCTGCGCCGGCCCGCCGCCAATGCGCTCGCGGTTGTCGGCGCAACGGTGGGTAGAAGATTGCCGCTCAGCGCGTTGCCCATCATGATGAACGAGCCTCCGATATCCTTCGCCGTTGCGCTCGGCAGCGGGTTGAATCCTTTGAGTCCCGGCGTCGGCTGTGTCAGGGCCTGTGGGATACCTCCTTGTGCGGTCACGTAGTGGAGCAAGTAGTCATAGATGCCGAGGTCGAAGTCCGAATCAAGGCCGACATCCGTCTCGGACTCGAGATTCTTGACGATCATGGTGAAGTTGTCGCCGGGAGCCGTGTTCGGTGGCAGCACGATCGGTTGCCACGCCGGCGTGGATGCCGAGGGGGAGAGCGGCGTCACCATCAGCTTCGGCGGACCGTCCGTTGCGACCCGAACGCAGGCGAATCTCGGAAGTTCCGGCGTCTCCTGCCCAGCCACCCACAAGCAGCCGCCGAAGAAATCGATGTAACAGCTCGCACGTCCGTTCAGGATGACGTCGCTTGCCGGAGCGTAATTCGGGTAGAAGTCTCGTAGCGACGGGATCCCGCTCAAGTTGCCAACGATCCCCGTGTCGGTCGCGTTGACGACCTGCAACCGAATGCCACCCCCGAGGATGTCCCCGCTGGCGATCAGATTCGGGATCGTCAACAACCCCGACAGGTCCATCGCCTGGTCGACCCCATCCAACGAGTCGCCGCACTGCGCCGTCCCGAGCGCCTTGATATCGAGCTGCGCGAAATGCGGCGTCGTGTAATAGAGCGCGGGCTCCTGCGACATCCCTTCGATCTGGAGCGCGCCGACCAGGAACTTCGTCAAGTCGCAGAGGACGACTCGATAGGGAATGCCCGGCACGATCCCGTTGAGGAAATGTGTGCAGACTCCGGAGAAACGAAACGTCAGACTACCCATGGCAACACCTATCCTTTCGATGCGGAAATTCGCGTGGTCAGCAGTGCGACCGAGCGCCACGCATGCGGCCCGGTCATCGATTCGTCACGGATTGCGGCGATCTGCGCCGCGCGCAGGGAGGAGGCGGCCGTATCGCCCGCCGCGAGGTGCTGGTGCACGATTCGGAAGATCGCTCGGGCATCGCGGTCGCGGATCGGCGTCAGCGTCCCGATCGTTTCCGCGGCACCGGCAGCGATGAATGCGCCGCCGAGGCTGAGCGCGTGCGTTTCGGGAGACGCCGGCGGACGAAGCGTCTCGCAGGCGGCGAGCACCACGATGCAACCGTGGGCGATCGGCGTCGCGGCGATCGTTCGCGACGAGGCACGATCGAGCGATCCGTGCGGTCCGGCGAGCATCAGCGCGTGCTCGCCTCCGGTCGTTTCGCGTTCCGTGTGTCCGGTGACGTGGACCACGTCCGCGGACGACGCCGCATCGCGAAGGGCAGTCAACGTCGCGTTCTCCACCGGAACTCCTCTGGAGCGGCGGTAGAGAGCTTGGATGTCCGCCAGTTCCTGCCCGCCGTCCAGTAGAGCGGGCGTGCCGGTGCCTTGACCCGACGGCAGCATCATCGTTGCGACGGAGATGTCATTGCGGACCGTGTCGCGTTGCAGCGAGGCAGCGCTCGGCGCGACCGCCACCGTCAGGCGCTCGACGAGATACCTTCGGGCCGTCGAGTCGTAGAGCGCGGCGAACGGCACGCTCTCCAGGCGCGAGTCGGGAACGATGATGACGGCGCGCGACCGGGCGAGGACCGATTCCGCCGGCCGGATCAGATCGTCGTACAGCGACGCGGCGGCGACGATGCCTTTTTCGGAAAGACTCGCCTCCACCAGCGGCTGCCACGACGCGCGTTCCTTCGTGCAGTGGAAGACCTGTAGATCATTCTCCGTCACGGCGAACGTCACGGCTTCGTGCGGACAGACGACCTGTTCGATCACTGCCGTCGCACTCCCGGCCAGCCGTTGCTGCAGCACGCGCACGCCGGCGGCGGCGCCCCGGGAACGCTCCGCGATCTCGAATGCGGCAGCCTTGTCGCCGCGATCGATCGCGAGGAGAAGCGCCTCCACATAGAGCTCGTGTGCCGCATCGAGCACTCCGCTGCCTCCGGCGCTCTCGGCGGCCGTGTCGTGGCGCTCGACGACTTGCATCCCCTCCTCGAGATCGCGCGCGGCGCGGGCAAAATCGCGCATGTGCGATTCGCAGCGGGCGCGAAGGAGCAGCGCCTCCGGGAGGAGTTGCGGGACACCGCTGCTGCGGTAGAAATCGATGGCGCGGGTGAGCGACGCGACGGCGGTGCCCGGCGTTGATGCCGCGGTGGCCGCCGCCGTCGCCACGTCGAAGTCAGCGAGGTAACGGGACCGCAAAGCCGGATCGGCGATCCCTTGCGCCAGCGCCGTGGCTCGCCGCGCCGTCCGTGCGCCTTCCGCTTCGTCGCCGGTCGTCGATTCGAGCATCGACTCGAATTGCATGGCGTCGAGGACGAGCAGGAGCTGGGCGGAGTCGCCGGGCGCCGGTTGGGGAAGGCGGGCGAGAGCCAACGCGGCGTCGTTCCGCCCCGCCAGCCGCTCGGCGCGCATGGCCGCGTTCAGCGCCGACGCGAGCCGCGCCTGGCTTCCTTCGCTACTCAGCGCGCGAAGGGCGAGAATCAGCGAGCTCCACGACTCGTCTCCGCGGCCGGTCGTTGCGAGGCCGTACGAGAGCATCGTCTCGACGAACGCCTCGCTCACGCGGTCGCCTGCATCGTGGAACAGCGCCGCGCTCTTCGAGAACACCGCGATGGAGTCCGACCAGTCGTAGTCGAACCCGAGTGCGCGTCCCAGCTCCCAGCGCACATGCGCGCGCAACGCCCGGTACGGCGGATGGAGATCGGCCTCGGCGACGATCGCCTCCAGCTCCGCGCGAGCTCCCGGCTCGTTTCTCATCTGCCGCAGACCGGCCAGGTAATAGCGCGCAAGGAGCGCCATCGGCGAGTGCGTCTGTGCGAAGAGCGCGGCCGCGCGCGAGAGATCGCGCGACGCCTCATCGAGTTGACGCTTGATGTACTCGGTCCGGCCGGCGAGATAGGCAGCGTGCGCGGTGGCAATCGTTTCCAGTTGCGAAGGCGGTTGCGCGTCGATGGCCTCCACGGAATCGCGGAGGAAGGTGTCGTTTCCGTCGCGGCCGATCTCGGATCCGATCGCCCGGGCGATCGTCAGCCATCGGCGGGCATCCGCGTCATCCTTACGCAGCACCGCCTCGCCCCAGCGGCCGAGCTGTTCGGTCACGGCGTACGTGTCCGCGCGGGCTGCATGATCGGCGAGGAGAGAGCGCAACGTGCGGACGTCGCCCGCCGCCGCAGCATTCTCGATCAGCGGGAGGTCGTGCTTCCACTGCGACGACTTCGTCGTGGCGGGAAGAGCGGCGAGGTGCGAGCGCGCTTCCTTTGCCCATGGAGAGGAGGGGTCGGCCGCAAGGTAGCGGTTCCAGGCCGCGCGCGCGTCGTCCACGAGGCCCATCCGCTCGAGAATCAGCGCTCGGTTGAAGAGCGCTTCGGGAAGGTTCGGATCGAGCCGCAGCGCCGCATCGGCGGCGGCGAGCGCCTGCGGGTAGAGCGCCGCGCGCCCGAGCTCCGCGGCCGCGGCGCAACGTGCGGCGGCGAGATCGCTCCAACTCTGCGCGCTCGGCGTCTCGTTCGCCGCCGTCTCGAGGCGTCCGATCGCCTCGGACAAATTGTCCGTCAGGACCATTGCGACGCCGGCGTCATGCTGCGCGCCGGCGCTCTTGTCGCTTTGTGCACGCTGCTCCAGCTCTCCCGCTTCGCCCGCGAGCTTCAGCCGTACCGGATCCGGCGCCGCAGTGCCGGCGGCCCGCTCCGACCCGCGGTACGGCGACCACGCGAAACCGCCGGCGAGGCGCGGCTCGACCACTCGCATATCGCGCGGTGCCAACGCCACCAAACGATCGAGGGGCGAACGACGCAGCGTGCGGACGACCGGAACGACGATCGCGATCGCGACCGCCGCCGCGATCGCCGCGAGCCACGGTCCGCCGCGCACCGGCCTGTTCACGTCCGCCGCGTCCGTTGTCTGCATCGCGAGGCCGGCTTCGTGCGCGCATTCCTCGCAAGTGTCGAGGTGCTCCACCACCGCGGCGCGTCCGGCGGCGCTCAAACGTCCCTCCGCGAACGCAGCGAGCGTTTCGGCCGGTGGACAGTTGCGGTTTTCGACATCGGTCATGCGCCTTCCTCCCGATTGGACGGATAGGACTCGGCGTTCTTCCCACTGAAGCCGAAATCGAGCGGTTCGGCGGCGGTCCCGATCAGGCCGGCGGCCGACGAGGCATCGACTCCCGCGGCTTCGAGGGCGCGGCGCAAGGTTGCCAGCAGCGCTTCGATTCGACGATAGAGAGGACGCTGTTCGACGCCAAGCGCTCGCGCGATGTTGGCGATGGAGGCGTTCTCGATGAACCGGAGACGCAGGATCACGCGATCCTCGGCGCTCATCGATGCCATCGCGGAACGGACGGCGGCGTTGGCCTGGGAGGAGCGTTGCGCCGTGTCGAGCGCTTCGACGCGATCGGCGGCCGAGCTCGTGCCGGCGAGGTGCTTTTCATCATGATCGCCTACCGGAACGAGTGTGGGGCGGGGCGTGCGCTCCGGTAGCGCGGCTGCGATCTCCTCCATCTCGCGCGGCGACACCTCGGGGTGATCGCGGCGCACGAGCTCCGCGACTTCGGTGAACGGCCGGCGCTCGCGAACCATCAGCCTCTCGAGCAGGACCGCCGCGTCGCCGCGCCGTTTCGCTTCGGCGGACGGGAACCAGCGCCCCGAGGCACGTTGCGCGTCGACCAGCAGCCGGCGCACCACGATCGTCAGATACGTCGCCATCGACGACCGCCCCTCGAACTTGCGGAGGGCGGCGCAGTCGTCACTCAGTAGCGAGACCCGCACCGACGATGCGAAGTCCTCCGCGTGATCACGGTCGAGCCGTGCGTCGCGGCATATGCGCGCGATGGCGAGTTCTATCGCTTCGAGGTGCGCCTCGAAGAGCGACGACGAGCTCATTGTCAGGAAAACCCGCGCTCATTGTACGGCGAGATGGAAAAACAGAGAGCCGCATCCGTCGACCTCTCTCGACACCGATTCAGCGGAAGGAGAGCCCAATGCCAGGCACATTTGCGACGGTTTCGATCACAAACGGCCTCAATACAGCCATCGACGTCTACGACGAATACATCGCCGATCCCTCTCATCCGGCGCCCATCCAGTACACGCACCTGCAAACCATTGCCGCCGGTGCAACCGGCCAGGTGCAGTGCATCCGGCAGTCGGCGCTGCTCCTGGCGACGATCACCGGTACGGTTCAGGAGTTTGCCGGCCAGTACTACCACCAGTTCCCGGTCAAGGAGATGTCGGGCACGCAGTTGTCGTCTGGCACTCCGCCGCCGTTGGCGTATACCGTCACGACCGCCGACCGCACCGGCGCCATCGGCTCCTTTCTCTTTCAGCGCTACATCCAGGCGAATCCCGCCGCGGAGCTGACGAAGGACTTCCACACGGCACTGACCCCGGACCCAACGCGGGCAAAAACGGTCGAGCAGTCGGTGAACGATTTCTTTCTGAGCACCACCGATTTCAAACAGTGCACGTACGACTCGTGGATCAACGTTCTGAACTGGCTGGACAACTTCACGTCGGGTTGGCAAGGCGACTACTACCTCTATAAGAAGCCGGGCAGCCAGAGTGATCCGTCGCCGCTCGTGGCGCGCCTGCAGATTCTTTCGGACGCCTCCGCCGACTCGGCGGTCGTGACGATCTGTTCGACCGACGCACAGGGCAATCTCGCGCCGTCATCGCCGCCGCAGTCCGCGACACTCGTGATGAACGGCGACGGCACGATGCAGTCCGCCGACCCGGTGAAGACGATCCCGGTCAATCTGACGCTCGTGTGGATGAACGAGATCAGCTCGACGCCGCCGCATTACACGATCACCGATGCTGTAACGGGGAGTGTTGCCGGAACCGACGTCGTATCGACGCACTCGCTTCCCGTTGTTGCGTCGGTTCCCGGTTCCTCCGGCAACTCTTCGTCGGATGCAGAAAACGCAAACTTCTGGATTGGGTTGCTGGTCGGTGCGATCACGCTGGCGGGGGCGGTCTACGGAGCCGTGAAATGGATCCGCAATCGCCGGAGGGTTGCGGTTGAAGACGCGAGGGCAAGAGAGGCGGACGTTGCCGAGTTCGCGGAGCGGATTCGCGCCATCCAGGATGCCGAGCAACAAGAACTGAGCGATCCGGGCAGCGGTGTGGAGGCACGGCTCTCCGCGAGCGAATCGAGCGTCGAGAGCGCCAGCCAGTCCGAGAGCAGTCTGCTCGAACAGTCAAAGCGTGACTCCGCCGAGCAGTCCCTCGAGCACGATATGGAGGAGGTCGAAAGTTCCTCCGAGGAGTACTTGAACGAGGGGGGTGAGCTCTCCCCGGAGTGGGAGGACTCGCTGAGCCGCACGAGAGACTCCGCCGCAATCGCTGAAAAGGGGGTCAAGAGCGGCGACTACAGCGGGATGTCGGAGTTCCACGACGCGGCGAAGGAGCTCTCCTCCCTTTCGGCAGAGGGGAGCGCGGAGATGGCCCGCAGTTCCCAGAGTCTCGAGAGCGATCTCGAGCGGGAGCAGTCGGCGGAAGATGCGGAGACAGAAAGCCGGGAAGAACTCGGCAGCCGCGAGAGCGGCGAATCGCGCGCAAGCGAGTTCAGTGTCAGCGAGTGAGAGGAGCGATCATGGCGAACACTTACCCCACGGTCACAATCGAGAACAAGCTCAATGTACCGTTCGTCGTCTACGACGCATTCAAGACCGGGAACGAGCCGCCCGACGACCCGGCCGCGTACTTCGGCACGCTCACACAACTGACCACCATCCAGCCGGGCGCCTCGCAGCCGATCATTCCGATCCATGGGCCTGCGTCGCGGTACCTTGCCTACGGAACCGACGGCGGGCCGATCGCCCACGAGATCACCACGGGATTGAAGGCGATGACCTTCACCGTCGACCACAAGGACGAGAACCGGATCGCGTCGACCAAGGACTTCGTCAATGAGATCGTCTCGAATCCAGACGGTTCTCTGGCGAAGCAGTTCAAGCCGCTCCTCACCGGCACCAAGGCCGCGTCGAACGTGAACGCCTTCTTCCAGAACAGTCCCCAGTACAAAGACTGCACGTTCGTCAGCTACATGCTGGTGATCATCGACCGTGCGCGAACCGCCGGCCAGCCGGCGAACGGTGCGACGTACAGCCTGTCGAAGCTCTGCGACACGCTCGGCGGAGCCTGGCCTCCCGGGTTCCCCGACATCACCATCACCGGCATCACGTGCCAGACCGTCAACGACTCGCTCATCGTCAGCGGAGACGTCGATCTGAGCAGCGTGACGTTCAATCCGTTGAGCGCGCCGTTCATCCGGACGATTCTGCCTTCGGCGAAGGTTCACGCGACCTTCCATTTCCACTACGGACTCGATCTCAATGCTCTCGGCATGAGCATCGAGCTCGACCTGCCCGAGGTGACCATCGTGCCGGGCCTCTCGCTCACGAACCCAACGATCACGCTCGACATCAGCACGCTCTTCAGGTTCGTGGTCTTCAGCATCGAGGCGACGGTTCCCTTCAACCTTTTCGGCACTCCCTTCAACACCAAAGTGTCGCTGACGATCGACAACGAGGAGGCCTCGGCCGGCATCGTCATCGACGGCGATCACGGTCCACTCCTGACTCCGCCCGTCATGAAGGGTGTGCATTTCGATGAGTTCGGGGTCGGTCTCGGCGTCTTCTTCGAGCCGCCGTCGTACGTCCTCGGCGTGCAGGGAAAGCTCCACATCGGCGACGGCGGCAACGTCGTGGCGCTCGACGACGACACGTTCGCGGTCGTGTGCAGAATGGAAGGCGACATTCCCGATCCGCTCTTCATCTCCTTTTACATTCCGAAGATGCGGCTGACCGACATCATCACCATTTTCACCAACTCGACCGTCGACATCGGTCTCCCTCTCACGCTCACCGATCTCTCATGCCACTGGGCGAAGCAATTCATGGAAGTGGTCGTCCTGCCCGACGGCTCACTCTCGCAGATGGGTTATGGCTTCAGCGGAAAGCTCGACCTGTTCGGTATCTCGTTTTACGGCGACTACAACGTGGACCTGAACGGCCTCGCGGCGAATGTGGCGTCGGATCCGATCACCCTCGGGCCGCTGAAGCTGACCGGCAACGGCGCCGGCGTCAGCATGAAGTTCGACGCGAACGGGAGCCCGATCCGCAACAACCAGCTCGCGACCACAAAGGCGACGCGCGACGCGATCGCGAAGGCGACCACCCGGCAGATCGTTGCTCCCGGCGGTCCGTCGCTGAAGATCACGACGTCCGGCTCTCCGTTCCTCAGTCTCGGCGCGAACGTGAGTCTCTTCGATCTCGTGAGCAACTCCCTCGCTGCAACCGTCGACACCGGGGGCATCTCCTGGGAGCAGGACCTCGGCGCCGTCGTGAAGTCGACCATGCGCTGCAAGCTCTCCGACTTCCACAACTTCACCGGCAACTTCTCGTACGGTCTCGACCTCAGCGTTCCGCTTCCTTCGATCGCCGGCTTCAGCCTCGGGAGCATCCCGCTCGAGGCAATGTTCGACGCGACCCTCGGCATCAACGTTTCCGCGTCCGATCCCTCGCTCACGATCGGCGGCGGCTTCGATTTCGAAGGACTGCGACTGTCGATCGGGCCGTATTCGATCGACGCTCATACCGGCAAGTTCGGTGACGTGATCGACGGCCTTGGGAAGTACATCCTCGACCATGCCTCGGACCTCTTCAGCTCGATCATCGGCGACGCGGGCAAGTGGGCGGCGCTCGTCCAACAGGGCCTGATCATCGGCGTCACGGCCGTCGCCGCCGGCTTGAAGACGGCGTTCGGCAAGTCCGCGGAGGAGATCGCCACCGTCATGAAGAGCGTCGGCTACGGGATCAACGAGATCAGCAGCGCGATGTCGAGCATCTTCTCCGCCAGCGACATCAATGTCGCGCTGCAGGGTGCCGGCTACGCCGCAAGCGAGGTCCAGAACGCGTTCGAGAGCGTCGGCGGCACGCTCGGCGACTTCGCTCACTCGACGTGGGACAGCGTCAAGAACTTCTTCAGCTCCGGCTGCTGATCATCGACGAGAAGGGAGACAGACCATGCCTGACGACAAACCGAGAAACATCATGCGCTTTTTCAACGACATGCAGGACCAGGCGACGCGCGACCGCCTCGGACCGTCGCTCGCTCTCGTTCCGCCCGGACGCTGGGACCTCTTCATCCAGTGGGCGAAAGCGCAGGGCTACGTGTTCCACGGCCACGACATCGAGGACGAATTCACGCGCCGCCCCGTGCTGATGAAGCGTCTCCAGGACCACCCGATCATGAGCGGCTGGAGCGCCGAGTCGCTGGCCGCCTACAACGCAAAACAGGGTTGAGACGAGCGACTGCAGCGCCACCGGCACCCGGGCGAATCACCGTGGTGCCGGTGCCCGGCGCCGGCGCGCTGACTACCGCTTCCGGTCTCCGCGATCGCCGTATCCCGGTTTCGAGACGCTCTTCGCCTGGCGCTTGCGGTCCTGCGCGAGGGAGCGGCCGGCGTCCTCGACCTCGGAGAAGCGGCCCTGTGCGTCGCGGCGGACGTACCGGCGGTCGCCCTTGTGCGGCACGATCAACTCTCGTTTTCCTGCCATGTCGAAGTTCTCCTTTCGCAGGGATTTAGTGCAACGACAGTACCGCTCCCTTGTTGTCCCAGTGGTTCGCGTGGCGCGTCGCCATGGGGCGGACCTACGGCGCGATGGGGCGACTCGCCGCTCCCAGCGGTACGCGGGCCACGACCGTCGTTCCGTTCCCCGGTGACGACTCGATCGTGAGGCCGCCGCCGGCGAGCGCGGCGCGCTCCCGCATGTTCAGGAGGCCGAACGAAGAGGGCCGCGCCGCGTCGACGGTCTCCTCCGCGAAGCCGACGCCGTCGTCCTCGAGGAGGAGGATCAAGAGCCCGTTGTTTCGCTCGAGCACGACGCTCACCCGCGTCGCATTGGCGTGCTTGTAGACGTTGTGCAACGCCTCCTGCGCGAGTCGATAGAGGTTCGTCTCGACCTCCGGTGAGAGCCGCGTGCCGTCGATGCCGACCGCCTTGTAGTCGCTTTCGATGCCGAAGCGTTCCGACCAGCTGCTGACGAGGTGCCCGAGGCCTGCGGAAAGGCCGAGGTGGTCGAGCACCGCCGGACGCAGCTCCCACGTCAGGAGGTCGATGCTCTGGTCGAGCGCCTCGGCGAGCTGCTGCGTTCGTTTCGCCTGTTCGATGAGCGCTGCGTCGTCGCCCGCTTTGATGCGGACGGCCTCCAGATTGACGCGCAACGCCGTCATGTGCTGGCCGAGCTGATCGTGAATGTCGCGCCCGACCCGCCGCCGCTCCTCTTCCTGCGCCGACACGAGGCGCGCGAACAGTGCGTCGATCTCCGAGGTGCGTTCGCGCACACGTTCTTCGAGCTCGTCGTTCAACCGGCTCAGGCTCTCTTCCCGATCGCGGAGCGTCTCCAGTACGCGCCGCCGTTCGAAGACGTCCGCGGCTTGGCGCGCGAGGACGTCGATCAGCTTCAACTCCCGCTCCTCGGGCGTGTGCACGTTGCGCCAGTAAGTCGAGATCATTCCGACCAGCCGGCCGTCCCGAGCTCGGAGCGGCGTCGACTGAACGGAGACGATCCCGGTCAGCGCGAACATCCGAAGCGCGTGCGCGCTGTGGTGCAGCGCCGGATCGCGCACGTCGCGCATGATCGAACGCTTGCCCTCGCGGAGGACCGCGGCGCACGAGGTTTCGTCGTCAACCGACACATTCGCCCAGAATGCCGCCGATTCGGGGTGAATGTTCTTCGCGGCGGCCATGCGGAGATGGTCGCCCTCCAACATCTGCATCGTACCGAAGTCCGCCCGGCAGAGCGCCGTCGCGGCCTCGAGGATCACGTCGAAAACGCCTCCGGCGCTCGAGCCTTCGATGAAGAAGCTCGAGGCCCGCTGGAGATGCTCCGCGTCTTCGATGTCGCGCTTCTTCTCGGTGACGTCGGCCAGGACGATTGCGAAGCGATCGCCGCCGAGCGGACAGGCGGAGACGCCGTACCAGCGCCGCGACTGCGGAAACCATCGGTCGAAGTGCGCGGTCTCGCCGGTCTCGATCGCGCGAAGGTAGTGGTCCATCCACCCGGGATCGAACTCGGGGTACGCCTCGGCGGCCGTGTGGCCGATCAGTTCCGCGGCCGGCCTGCCCGTGTGCTTCGCGAACGCCGGGTTGACGTCGATGATTCGATAGTCTGCCGTGTGTCCGTTGGGGTCCCGCACGACCTCGCAAATTGCGACCGCGTCGTCGACCGACTGGAAAAGGCTGCGGTACGTTTCGTCCGACACGGTGGTTTTCGGCACGGTGACGTCCAAGCCGTCGGCGAAAGCGGAAGCGGGCGAGGGGTTCCGGAGGCGATTGCGCGAGCGGGTGGCGCGGACGTTGTCGTCCTCGACGTCTCCGCTGCCCGATGCAACAGGACACAACGTCGCGTCAGAACTCCGCGCGGCGCTCCCGTCCGCGAAGATCGTGGCGCTCACGAGACACGGGGAGAAGGCGTACGTCCAGCAGATGCTGCAGCATGGCGCGGATGCGTACGTACTCAAGCAGACGGCGCCGGACGTGCTGCTCGCCGCGATTCGCACCGTCGCTCGCGGCGGTACATATCTCGATCCGGCGGTGGCGGACAAGGTTGCGCCGACGGCGCCGCGTGACATGCGCGTTCGTCGAACGGACGACCTGACGCCACGCGAACGGGAAGTGCTCATCATGGTGGCGAAGGGGCACACGAACAAGGAGATCGCCTCGCTCCTCGACGTCACGGTGAAGACGGTCGAGACCCACAAAGCGAACGTCATGGAGAAGCTGGAGATCCGGAGCCGCGCCGAGCTGGTCCGCTTCGCCTTCGAGCAGGGGTGGCTGTCCACTCAGTGACCCGGAAGCCGGCAGGGACCGTTGACGGCCAGATCCGCCGCCTTTCCGGCGGCTTCGCGGTACAAGCCCGCCAGGAGAACGACCGGCTCGCTCTCCGCCGCTTCCGCGAGTGCCCAGGCAAGCTCGGTCATCGTCTTCCGCATCTCGCTGCGCAGCACCAGCTCGCGCTCGCAGACGGCGGGAAGATCGAAGAGCTGCTGGAGGCCGCGAAGGTTCGTGAGAAATTGTTCGAGTGCGGCAACGGCGGGCGGATCGGCGCGCTCGGGAAGGAGACGAAGCGCACTGCCGCGTTTGTGCATTCCACAGGATGGTGCGCGGCGGAGGGAAAGTCCCTCAGGGGAATCCCTGAGCTACGTTTTGGCCGCGCCGCAGACGCTGGAGACGACTTCCACCAATTGCGTCACGTCGAACGGCTTGCTGATCACGGCGCGGACGCGGCTCCGGTCGAGCGCCTTGACCTGACTCGCGCCGGCGGCGGTCACGACGACGATTTCGATGTCGATCTGCTGTTCCCGCACACGGTCGATCACGGTGTAGCCGTCGACTTTCGGCATCATCAGGTCGAGCAGCATGAGCTGGTAATGGTGCTCGGCGAGACGCTTCAGCGCCTCCTCGCCGTTCGCGACGGTGTCGACGTGGAACGAGCGGCGCCGGAGGATGGCGGCGATGAGTTTTCTGATGGCTTCGTCGTCGTCGACGACGAGCACGCGGTTCTGTTCGGACATATTGGACCGGAGCTCAGTATCGCAGAGAATCGGCGAATATTGACGCTCCGTATGCCGTTCACTAAACTCGCTGTCCCGCCGCAGCCTGGCGACGTAGCCAAGTGGTAAGGCAGAGGTCTGCAAAACCTTTATTCGCCGGT
>JACZCU010207395.1_pt1 | contig 30598 bp, 28 predicted proteins | sample 8641851 | NCBI WGS metagenome assembly JACZCU01 (sample SAMN15324605, study PRJNA640507) | soil metagenome | isolation source: monocropping sugarcane control | place: China: Luxin town, Laibin City, Guangxi Province | collected 2019-07-25 | depth 10cm m | reverse complement strand
TGTAGACCGCGTGTCCCTTCGGCAACCTTCGCGTGCGATACGACCTGCGCACCGTCACGCGGAAATCGTGTGCGTGCAGCAGCGCCTTCAGCGCATCGCGATCGTAGAGCTCGAGGTGATGCACTTCCTTGTCGCGACGCATCGCGCCGTTCACGACGCGAAACGTTTCGACCGTGCGCGTGAGGTGCCTGCCATCGCTTTCCTTGATCGCGATGACGCTCCAGTCGTCGCCATCGACGCGTACTTCATCGTGCGGTGGATACGCGCCGCGCTCGGCGACGTCGAAGATCAGCAGGTTCGTCGTCGCGTTCGTGATCAGTCGCTCGACGGCGTCCCACGTCCCGTAGTTCAGCACTTCGCCCATCGCCAGGATCGCGTTGCAATCGGGAGTCTCGACTTCGTCGAAGGTGCCGACCTGGAATCGCGCCTTCGGCGCGGTTTTCTTCGCCAGCGCGATCATGGATGGCGATGCATCGAAGCCGAGCACTTCGAATCCGGCGCGCGTGAGCTCGCGTGCGAGAACGCCGCTGCCGCATCCGAGCTCGACGACGAGACCGTCGCGAATGTCGCGCTGCCACAGCATCTCGATCACGCCCGGCGCCGCGGATTCGGCGAACTCGCTGAATCCCGCGTGATGGATGTGGGCGAGATCGTCGCGGTAGTGCGTCATCGTTCGGCTTCGCGTTTAATCGCCGCGAGCATGAAGCGGCGAATGAGTCCGCTGAACGGACCGATGAAAAACCAGTACGCGCGAAACTTCGCGCGCGCATCGTCGGCGCAGAGCACGCGCGTTTCGGTGCGCAATCGCGTCGCGTCATTTTCGGACTCGGTGGTGAAGTTCCATCCGCCGCGCGCGGTGTTCGGCGCGACGGACTCGTGGAAACGCTGCGCGTCGACGCCGCGCGGACGACACAGCGGATGCCAGAACGGACCTTCGAGTCCGATCACGAGCTCGTTCGGACGATCGTCGGCCGCGATCGCGAATCCTTCATGAAACTGCAGCGAGACGCGTTTGCGTCGTAAGCCCATGCCGCGCAGCGCGAGCAGTACCTTCACGACCGGATGCGCGGTGAGATCGGCGGTGCGGATCGCGTCGTACACGCGCTCGCGCGGTGCATTCACGATCGTGGAGTGGCGCTTCGCGACGTCGAAGCGCGGCATGAATTCATCGAGCAGCATTTAAGAATGATGTGCGCGCAGGAACGTCTCCGGTTTGCTGAAGACTTTGGCGATGTTCATTCCGTTGCGCACCGCTTTCAATGTGACCTGGCGCGTGGCGAGCGCGGCGCCGAGTTGCACGTACGTGCGCAACTTGCCGCGAAGTTTGTAGCGCACGTCGAGCGCATGACGCCACAGGCCTGAGTATTCGGCGTAGAACTCGTCGAGCGGCAGCGTCGTCGGGAGCACGGTGTGGACGATGTCGAACATTTCCCACTCGCTCGTCTTCACGTTCTTTTTCGCCGTGTCCCACAGATCGGTGCCGGGCAGCGGCGTGAGAATCGAGAAGCCGCTGTTGTACGCGCCCATCTGATCGATCCAGTCGCGCAGACGCTTGAAGTCATCGCGATCCCACGCCGGATCGACGATGAAGTTCGGCGTGAAGCCGACATTCATTTCTTTCAGCAGGTTGATCGCGCGAACGTTGTTGTCCGCGGTGTTTTTCTTGTTGACCGCTTTCAATCCTTCGTCGGTGACGGATTCGAGGCCGAGGAAGATCGCGAGGTTGCCGCAGTCCTTCCACATCTCGATGAGATGCGGGAACTTGCAGATGATGTCGGTGCGCGTCTGCACGGTGAAGTATTTGCGGATGCCCGACGCTTTGATCTGCTTCGCCATCTCCTCGCCGCGTTTCACGTTCATCCAGAAGATGTCGTCGGTGATGAAGATGTTCGGCGCGGTGATCTGCTCGAGCTCCTGCACGACGCGTTGCGGCGATTTCTCGCGGAACGTCGACTCGTGAAACTTCCAGACCGAGCAGAAGTTGCACTTGAACGGACAGCCGCGCGCGGTCTCCATGAGCGCGAGCGGTTTGCGGAAGTTGATGTAGTACTTGTCGGCGTAGTGCGCGATGAGGTGTCGTGCAGGAAGCGGATAAGAGTCGAGGTGCGGTCGCGCGGGTGCGTGGCCGGTGAAGACCCACGCGTCATCGCCATGCAGATGGAGTCCTTCGACTTTTTTCAGATCGCGCGCATCGCGTAATGCGTTGACGAGCGGCGGCATGACTTCTTCGCCGTCGCCGGTGGCGATGCAGTCGATCGCTTCGTGGCGAAACCAGTCGGGATCGCGCGAGGCGTCGTGTCCGCCGACGACGACGAACGCTTTCGGCATCTCCCGCTTGATGCGTTGCGCGAGGCGAATGGTGCGATTGCGCTCGGTGGTGAAGTTGCACTGCAGGCCGACGACGTCGGGATCGAATTTTTTGCAGTCGGCGAGACCGCGTTCTTCGCCGTCGATGCGGAGGTCGAGGACTTTGCACTCATGCCCGTCCTGCTCGAGACACGCGGCGACGCAGATGGGCCCGAGGGGCTCGACGAAGGTGAGCATCTCCAGACCGAGAATGCCTCCCACCGGAGGTTTGAGGAATGCGACCTTCATGATTGCGCGAAACGTTAGCACGACGACGAGCTGTTGCTCACCTCCGTAACAACTGCATTGCATGACCTCGCTGCATACGCGATTCTGACGACGCTCTTCGCGGTGCCGCTCACCGCGATCGCGATCGGTGTGCTGCGCTTCGCGCGCCGGCAGTGGCGCTGGCGTCGCGTGCTGCTCGTCGCGGTGCTCATCGGCTTCGCGCTTCCGATCGCGTGGCAGCTGATCTCGCTCGATGGTCTCGTTGGCTTGTTGTTCGGCTCATTCGACGATCGCACCGAGTACGCGCCGCAGTACTCCGCGATCGGGTTCTGGTTCGTGCACGACGGCATGCCGGAAGCCGAGGTGCGAGAGCTGGTCGGTGATCCGCTCGAAACGTATGTACACGAACCAGGCGTGACCGCATGGCGCTGGACCCGCAGCGGCAACAGCTATCGCGTGCGCGTGGTGCTGTTTCGCGAGGGACGAGTGATCAGGAAGATCAGCGAGTTTTATCTCGATTGATTTCCGATCGCGCCGCTCGGTCGCGGTGAAAAACGAATTCATGTCCTTCCAACAGGTTGGGTCATGAATTCGCAAATGCGCTCGATCGAAAGACTTCGCGCCGCGGGTATCCTTGCCGGCAGCTTCACTGACATCCAGAACGAGTCAGCCGGCACGAGCGCAGTCGTGAGGTCGGCGTGTCCACCGGCTGCCTCCGCATTCGGAGGCGCGATGAGTATTCGTCTGTGGCCGGGCCGTGCGTTCGCCGCGTTGATCGGCGCGCTCGTCGTCCTGCTGTCGATTCCGTTGCGAAATCATTTTCGCGATCCGATGCGGAATCTCGCGCTCGCGTCGCGGCCGTTCGAAGCGCGTGTGATCGGGCTCGCGTATGCACCGCTGTCTGTGAAACGTGGCAGCGGTGAAACGGATGCCGTCAACGACGTGCTGACCGATCTCGATGTCGCACTTCGCAAGGAAAGGACGCCGGAGAATCTGCATCGATTCGCGACGGCGTTGCTGGCATCGGGAGACGCTGCGCGCGCACGCAAGCTGCTCGAAGAAGCATCTGCCGCGAGGCCGGACGATCTCGCGATTCTCTCGGATCTCGCGACCGCCGAGCTCGCGGATGAACGCGTGTTCGATGCCGCGGAGCACAGCGGCTTCGTTCTCGAGCGCGATCCGATGTACGCGCCTGCCGCATTCACGTGGGCCGTGTCGATGGAGCGTCTCTTCAACAAGCCTGCAGCGATCGATGCATGGCGGCGATATCTCATCGTCGATGCGGAGAGTGCATGGGCGGATGAAGCGCGCACGCGTCTCGCGGCGTTGCAGCAACCGCGCGTGACATGGTTCGAAGAGCGAACGCAACTCGATGCCGGTGCATCGCGCGAAACGATTCGGCGGCTCGTGGCGAAGTATCCGCAGCTCACGCGCGTGCGCGTGATCAACAAGCTTCTTCCGCGCTGGTGCGCGACGGGCGATCCGGCGTTGTTCGCGGCGATGCAGGCGATGGCGGAGGAGCGTGCGCCGTACGATCCGTTCCTGCTCGACGTCGTCACCCATGCGCGTGATCGGCGATTCGAGATCAAGGCCGGAGTCGAAGCGTGGGACGCGGCGATGGCGGTGAGCAACGATGCTGCCGCGTCAGCAAGGCTCTTCACGATCGCGGCGCAGGTGTTCGAGCGCGTGGGTTCTCCGCTCGCGTGGAACGCGTGGATCTACGCGGCGTCGAGTGAACAGAACACGGGACCAGCAGCAATGGTGCTGTCACGTCTCGATGCCATCGATGCCCGTCTCGGCGATCGGTATCCGTCTCTGATCAGTGACTCGCTGATGACGCGCGGTCTCGTGCTCGCGCGCGGTCGTTCGCTTTCGATGGGCTTGCGCGCGTGGCGTGATGGTCTCGCTGCCGCGCGCCGCTCGGGTGAGATCGAGGTTCAGCAGCAGTTGCAGCAACTCATCGCCGCGGCGCTCGAGGCGAGTGTCGATCGCGGCGAAGCCGATGCGGAGCGTTTGCGCGCGCTCGAGCTTTTCGATTCGTACGTCGGTCATCCGGGCTATCTCGCGGACTGCTACGCCGATGCATCATTCGGTGCGCAACGCGCCGGACGTCCGTACGTGGCGCGTGCGTTCGCTCGTGCGTATGCGGCAGTCGCGGCACAGTCGAATGATCTGGTTCGCGGCGCGTACAGCGATCTTCGTCGCGGTCTCGCGATTCTCGACATCGGGCATCTCGACGCGGCCTCGCATGCGATTGCGTCGGCGCGCATGCGTGCGCTGGCAATGCCGGTGGGCGGTTATCGCGAGCCGTTGCTTGCAGAGACCGACTACGCCGCGGGTGTAATCGCGCATCGAGAAAAGCGTTTCGATGCTGCGATCGATTCGTTCACGTCGGCGATCCTCACGTGGGAGCGTTTCGACTGGCATCTGCATTCCGCCGGCGGGTACTTCGCGCGAGCGGAGGCGAATCGCACGCGAGGCGATGTGCGAAATGCGGAAGTGGACTATCGAGCCGCGGTCGCCGAGATGGAAGCGCAGCGCAGCGGGTTCGAGCCGCAGCAACAGGTTGCGTATTTCGAACGTGCGGAAGTGGCGTTCGAGCGTCTCATCGATCTGCTGGTGACGCAGGGTCGTACGAATGACGCGCTATCAATCGCCGAACGCAAGCGTGCGCGCGCGTTGCTCGATCGCATCGGCGGCAGCGAGCCTGCGACGCCGCTCGACGCGAATCAGATTCAAGCGCACGTTCCCGCGGATGCCGCGTTGCTGCACATCGCGGTGCTCGAGAACGCGACGGACTTGTGGCTCGTGCGACAAGGAAAGATTCAGCATGTGCGTCGCGACGTGCCGCGCATCGAGATCGAACGCGCCGTGACGCGTCATCTCGATGCGATCGATCGTGGCGACGAAGCCGCGACGAAACGCGAAGGGCGCTGGTTGTACGACCAGTTCGTCGCGCCGGTGATCGGAGCGTTGCCATCCGATGCAACGCTCGTGATCGTTCCTGACGGCGCGTTGCACACGTGTCCGTTCCCTGCGCTCGTTGCCGAGGATGGGCGATGGCTCGTCGAGCGTTTCTCTCTTGCGTCGGCTCCGAGTGCGAGTGTGTTGTTTCGCCAGTTGCCTCCGCGTCCTCGCGATTCGATGTTCGCGGTTGCGGAACCGGCTCCTCACGGCATGCAGCGACTCTCGGCAGTGACGAGCGAAGCGGAAGACATCGCGCGCGCCTATCCATCCGGCATCTTCATGCACGGCGCTGCGATCACTCCGAATGAATTTCTGCAGCGTGCGGGTGCGTCGTCGTGGGTGCATTTCGGCGGACACGCGAGAACGGACGTGGAACATCCGGCGCTGTCGTCGTTGATGTTCGAATCGACCGATGCGTCAGCAGAAGAACTGACGGCTGCAACGATCGGCGCGAGTCGTTTGCCTTCGGCGCCGTTCGTGGTGCTGGCCGCATGCAGTACAGGGCGCGGAAAACTGCGCCGCAATGAAGGGACTCAAAGCCTCGCCGCCGCGTTCCTGCAGGCCGGTGCCCGAGGCGTGGTGGCCACGTTGTGGGACGTCGATGATGCTTCGTCCGCGAAGCTGTTTCGTGCGTTCCACCAGAACCTTCGCGAAGGCGCGCGTCCCGCGGATGCTCTCCGCGCCGCGCAACGCGCCCTCCTGCGAAGCCCCGATCCTCGGCTGCGCGCGCCGTCGGTCTGGGCCAGCGCCGTCCTCGACGGAACGATTTGAGAGAGAAGAGAGAGGACTCCATGGATGTAGAAATTGTGTTTTCAGGAATCTGCGCGTTCAACAACGTGAAGGGCACGAATACGAGGATGGGCACCGATCCATCCGTGACGCTCGTGCGAACGGATCGACCGATCCGCGGAAACGTGATTTCCGAAAGCCCAACGGAAGAAGTGCCGTTTTTCGGAGTGACGAGTGCCGCGGTCACTGACGCCATCGATCGAACGAGAAATCGGAAACGCGACACGATCGATGACGAGGTGTTCGAGATTTCGTCGAAACGACAGGCGATCAAGCGCAATCGTCGCAGTCGAGTGAAAACCGAGGGTCCGTCAACGAACGACGAATCGTCGACCGCGCATCTCGTCGCCAAGCCGAAGGTCCACGTTCCGTATCTCGCATTCGACACGACGCATCTGTCGGTCAACGATCTCGATGGGTTCGTCGAGATCGAAAACGCGAAGAGCTTCAAGATGCTCCCGTTGAATGGCGTGGAAATCGTCATTCAGAGCGAGAGCGCGGGAAAGCCGAGAGTCGACGAGTCGTATGACCTCGTGCTGAAGCGAGACGACTACTGGCCCGAAGTCAAAGACCTGGACTGGAATCGAGAGCTCGTGCCGTTGGCAGGGAAGCAGCCGACGAAAGCGGCGGCGGTCGGATTCATGCGATTCGGCGGCGGCGTGATCGCGGCGGGGCGACTCGCTCCGAAAGCGTGGCGTTTCGTCAGTCCGACCGGAAAGGTCCACATCGGCGTGTTTCCGGTGGAAGTGATCTACAGCGATTTCTCGGAAGGGAAGGACACGATCACGATCGAGTTGCGCGACATCGAGAGTCGCGCGCTCATTCGCGATCCGCTGGTGTTCACGGCGAAAAAGAATCGCAGTCTGATGCGGCTGTTCGTCGGAAACAACGATCCGGACGACATCGATATCGCCGTGCGTCAAAGCAGGCTTCAGGACATGGGTGAGACGGAAGACTTCGTGTTTCTCAACCTGGTCGCGGACGATCCCGGCCGTGGTCCCATTCCGACGATCGTCGACCCGAATCCTCGGCCCGTGAATGTTCTTCGCGAGCCGGTCGGCAGTCTTTCGTCTGGTCCCTGCGGGCCGATCAACACGAACGGAGGTTAGTGATGAGAATTCCTGTCGTTCTTCAATCGAAACCTCAGCAGTTTCCCGCCGCGGCTCCAGTTGCGGATGTCGGACCTGCCTCGCGTGTTCTGGCGATCCACGTTGCACGACAAGCCAACAACAACTGGTGCTGGGCCGCCGTCACCGAAGCGCTCCTCGGCGTCAGACGAACGCCTCGCCGTTCGCAGTGTCAGGTGGCATCGAAGGTTCTCAATCGCAAATGCTGCGGGCCGGGAAAATCTTCGTGCGACGACGCGGCGGTGATGCTCGATGTACTCCAGACGATGGAGCTGTTGCAGGACGCGCACTCCGGATCATCGACTCCGGAGTTCGTGCGCGACCACATCGATCAGGGATTTCCTCTCGTCGCGCAAATGAAACCGAATGCCGGAAAAGGACACGTCGTGCTGATTACCGGCTATCGACAGTTGACCGACACGCTCAATCTGTTCGTTTGCGATCCGGCGACCGGTTCGCGCGGCGAGTTCGCGTTCGATGAGTTCCGCACCGCGTATATGTCGGCGTATCGATGGGTCGCTACGTTCGAAACGTCGTCCGGCCGCGTGCGGGAAGAATGAGGAGGATCCTGTGGCACTCACGATTCAAAACGGACCGAATACCGGCGAGTCGATCGTTCTCGACAATGTTTTCTTCGATCGTCCCGATTCGCCTGCCATGGCGGTGGATTACGCCGGCGATGCCGGCCCGAGCATCGAGGTCTCGAAGGGATATCCGGTGTACAACAGCGACATTCTCGCGATTCTCGAAAAGAAATTGCTCGCCGGGGCGAGGCCGACCAGTTGGCAATACGTCGTTCGAAAGAACGCCGCGTTTCGCCTGGCGGAGATCTCGAATGAAGCGCGCTTTGTCTCGTCGCAATCGCAGGATTTGACGGAGGCATTGCTCGACGTGATCGATGCCGCGGAGCGGCTCGATCTCGTGCAGCAATCGGATTACGAGCTTCGCATTCTGCGCGTCCCCGAGGTGTATCTGAACGCGGTGTGGTTGCACGCAAAAGAACAGGACTGGCTGCTGCCGGTTCGTCCCGCGCCGAAGCCACTGCAAGCGGGTTCGATTCTGACGGAAGCGCAACTCGTGTTCGCACTCACTCCGTTCGCGACGATGCGCCTCGATTCACAGGTCGCGTGATGTTTTTTCGAGAGCCGTCGCGTTCGTGACGGCTCTCACTCGTCTCCGGCGAGCGCGCGCCGATATCCAAAGATCCACGCTTCGGTGTATCCCGCATCGCGCGCGGCCGCGAATGCGAGGAACACGCTCGACGCGGGAACACGCCGATCCGCTTCGATCTCCAACGGAAGTTCCGGGCGCGCGGAACGGAGCTCGCGAATCCGCGCGGGCAGATCGCGCGGCGGGACGACGCGATCTCCGGCACCGTACTGACCATCGCGCGAGATGCGAATCGTGATCATCTCCGGCTTGTCGAAGAACGGCTGCCCTTCGCGCACGTCGGGTTTCGATCGGACAAACGGACCACACGCCATCGCCGTGTACGGGATGTACATCGCGAACAACACCGCGAGCAGTGCCGATGCAAATGCGGCGGCTGCAGCATCCGGCAGAAACGCGATCCGTCGTTCCACCCGCACAGTATGCTCCTGCACATGCCCGAACCATCGACTGCTCTTCTCATCACGATCGGAGTTCTCGCCGGAGTCCTCAGCGGATTGTTCGGAATCGGCGGTGGCGTCGTGATCGTGCCCGCGCTGATTTACGTCGCCGGATTCCGCCAGCACATGGCCACGGGAACGAGTCTCGCCGTGATGCTGCCGCCGATCGGACTCGCCGCCGCGTTCGAGTACTACCGCAGCGGCAACGTGAACATCCGCGCGGCGGTGATCATCGCCGCGGCATTGCTCGTCGGTGGCTGGATCGGCGCGGCCATCGCGAATCGCATGCCCGGCCCGCAACTCCGCCTTGCCTTCGGCATCTTCGTCGTCTGCCTCGGCGTCTATCTGATCTACGGCGCGGCGAAACGACTCGGCTGGATGTAATCAGAACAACTCGGGAGTCGGCGGAAGTTGCTGCGGCTTCCGGCCGCCATCCATCGCGTAAACCTGCAGCCCGAACAACACGCCGCCGCGCGCGATCACGATGAGCCCTTGCCGAGTTCCGTGCTCGTCGTTCCAGGTGTTCTCGTAGATCGACAACAGTTTGTCGTCGCGCGGAGTCAGGTCGCGCACTTCGAAATCAACGCTCGGACATCCGCACCCGCATCGCGCCACGACGCGCGCACGCGCGAGTTGTCCGCACAACGGCCCCGGCATGATTCGCGCGCGGCAGAGAAGAAACGTCAGCAGTCGATCCTCGTCCTCATTGAGCTCGCGTACATCAGGAATGCGACCGCCGTCCGCGCGGTAGTGCGCGAGCCGTTGCTGTTCGGCGTCGAGATATCCATCGACCAGCAGCGCCCGCGTTTTTCGTTGCCGCCGCATGCGCAACAGAAATGCGATGCCCGCGAACATCAGCGAGAACGCAAGACTCCGCAGGAGATTGAGCGTCAGCTCCATCATCCTCTGATATACAACGTCGTCCGATGCCCGAACGCATCACCGCGAAAGTTTTTCGCACGCGCTTTCACAATCCCGACAACGGATTCAGCGTGATCGTCGCGATGCGCGAAGACACAGGCGAGGAAGTCACGCTCGTCGGCACGTTCCCGCCGCTGCAGGAAGGCGAGCCGATCGTCGCGACGGGCGAGTATCGCGACGACCGCCGCTGGGGTCCGCAGTTCGTCGCCGAAGAGCTCGACGTCGTGATGCCGACGAGCGAGGCGGGCATCGAAGCGTATCTCGCGGCCGGTCACGTGAAAGGCATTCGCGCGGGACTGGCGAAGAAACTCGTGCGCGCATTCGGCGCGGATCTCCTGCGCATCCTCGACGAAGAACCGCGCAAGCTCCTCGGCATCGCAGGACTCGGCGAAAAGAAGCTCGAGAAAATCATCGCCAGTTGGGAAGAGCAACGCGGCGTGCGCCAGCTCATGCTCTTCCTCGCGCAACACGGCCTCGGCGGCGCGCGCGCGTTCCGCATCCACAAGCACTACGGCAATCGCGCGATTCAAATCATTCGCGAGAATCCATATCGACTCGCACATGAAGTGCGCGGCATCGGCTTCGCGACCGCGGACGCGATCGCGCGCAAACTCGGCCTCGATCCAACATCACCGTTCCGTCTGCTCGCCGGTGTGCGACACGTCATCGACACCGCACGCGATCGCGACGGCCACTGCGGTCTGCCGCGTGACAAGGTGCGCATCGAGACCGCGAAACTGCTGCAGGTCGACGAGACGCTCATCACCGCGGCGATGGACAGCGCGACGCAACTGCGCGTCGTGATCGACGATCACGATGTGCTGTACGACCCGTTTCTCTACGACGCTGAATCGCGCATCGCGCATGCGTTGATCGAGCTCGCGAGCGAAGCGCCCGCGTGGTCCGATGACATCGACGTCGATGCCGCGATCGATCAGGCCGAGGCGATGCACGCGATTGCGTTGCACGAAGATCAGCGCCGCGCGATTCACATCGCGCTCAGCGCACGCGCGTCGGTGATCACCGGCGGACCGGGCGTCGGCAAGACGACGCTCGTGCAGACGCTGCTCTCCGTGCTCGACACCGCGAACGTCGACGTGCAGCTCGCGGCACCAACCGGCCGCGCGGCGAAGCGGCTCAGCGAAAGCACCGGCTCGACCGCGCAGACCATTCATCGCTTACTGGAGATGAGTCCGGAGAGCGGCAAGTTCTCGCGCGACGAGAGCAATCCGATCGAAGGCGACGTCGTGATTCTCGACGAAGCCTCGATGATCGACGTGCCGTTGCTCGACGCGGTGTTGCGCGCGCTCGCGCCCGATGCAGCGTTGATTCTCGTCGGCGATGCGGATCAGTTGCCGTCGATCGGCGCCGGGCAAGTGCTGCACGATGTGCTCGCCTCCGAGCGAGTTCCGGCGGTGCGACTGACGAAGATTCATCGGCAGGCCGAGGGCAGCGACATCATCACGAATGCGCACAGAATCAATCGCGGTGAATCGCCGCGCTTTCGCAACACTGCTGCGGATGCGGACATGTTTCACTTCCGCGTGAGCACGCCGGACGAAGCCGTGACGCGCGTCGTCGAGCTCGTGACCGAGCGCATTCCGCGTAAATTCGGATTGAAGTCGCTCCGCGATGTGCAGGTGCTCGCGCCGATGCGCAAAGGTCTCGTCGGCATCGATGGTCTCAATCGCGAATTGCAGCAGGCGCTGAATCCGCGCGAGCGTCATCGCACGAAGGTCGAGCGGCCGAACGATGTCGTGTTTCTGCCGGGCGACAAGGTCATGCAGATCGAGAACAACTACGACAAGAACGTGTTCAACGGCGACGTCGGTGTGATCGCGGTGATCGATCCGCAGGGCGAAGTGTTCGCGGTCGATTACGGCGCGGATCACATCGTCGACTACACGTTCGACGAAGCCGATCAACTCACGCTCGCGTACGCGACGACGATTCACAAATCACAAGGCTCGGAGTATCCGGCGGTCATCGTCGTGCTGATGCCGCAGCACTCGATCATGCTGCGCCGCAATCTGCTGTACACCGCGGTGACGCGCGGACGAAAGCTCGTGGTGGTCGTCGCCGACCCCCGCTCGATCGAGCTCGCGGTGAAAACAGGAAGAGGCGGGGAGAGGTACACGAGGCTGGGGACGCTATTACGAGCGATGAGTGATGAGCGATGAGCGATGAACCGCATCGCAAGATCCCACGTGTATCGCCATGACGCCATGCCGGCGAACGTGTGTCTTGCCGGGGAGTTCATCGTTCATCGCTCATCTCTCATCGTTCGCTCCGTTTACAACTTCGCGTTTCGAAACGTCTCCGGCACTTCCGCCTCGAAACTCATCTTCTTCCCACTGCGCGGATGCACGAACGACAGCGTCTTCGCATGCAACGCGAGTCTGCCGAATCCGTCCTCGCGTCCATTGCCGTACATCAAATCACCAATGATTGGATGTCCCGCTTCCGCAAAGTGCACGCGAATCTGATTGCGCCGTCCCGTCTCGAGCGTCGCTTCGACCATCGACCAGCGCTTGCCTGACGCAATCACGCGATAGTGCGTGATCGCTTCCTTCCCGCCGCTCTCCACACTCCGCACCTTCATGTCGCGATCCTCGGCGAGCCGCGATCGAAACGTTCCGCGCGATTCACTGAACTTTCCCTGCACGATCGCGACGTACACGCGATCCGCTTTGTGATCGGCGAACTGTTCCTGCAGACGATCGCGCGCGTGCGTGGTCTTCGCGAACACCAGCACGCCCGACGTATCGCGATCGAGGCGATGCACGTGGTGCACTTCACTGCTCGCGTACGTGGTGAGAAATGTTTCCACCGTCTCGTGCCGCACGCGATCGTCCGGAACGCTGAGCAATCCCGCGGCTTTGTCGACGACGATCACGTCGTTGTCTTCATAAAGGATGCGAATGCGCGGATCGAGCTTCTCGCTCTTCGTGGCCACGCTCACATGCTCGTTGTCGCCGAGCTCGCGCTTCGCATCGCGTTCCGGCGCGCCGTTCACGCGCACGCGATCGTTTGCGAGCAACTGTCGCAGCGTCGTTTTCGATGAATCGGGAAAGAGCGACTGCAGAGCTTCCAGCACCGTACGAGACATCGGCGGAAGCTATCACTGAAATTGTGACCTGCATTACTGCCTTCCATCCCTACGGCTAGTAGATTAGTTGCATCCGCTCCCAAAAACCCTTTGCACCCGGACGGCGTTTCCGGAGGAGGTATTCGTGCGTTTTCTGAAGAGTCTGATGCTCGCAATCGTGTTCACATCCAGCGCATTCGCGGCGTCGCCGGGCGACGTCGTCATCAATGAAGTGGCGTGGATGGGCACGACCGGCAGTACATCGAATGAATGGATCGAGCTTTACAACACCACCGGCAGTTCCGTCTCGCTTTCGAGCTGGACGCTGAAGGCTGCCGACAACACGCCGAGCGTGACGCTCAGCGGATCGATCGCCGCGTACGGGTATTACCTGCTCGAGCGCACCGACGACAACACGATTCCGGGCATCACCGCCGACAAGATTTACACCGGCGCGATGACGGACACGGGCGAGCAACTCGTGTTGCGCGACGCGAGCAACAACGTGATCGATACCGCGAATCAACTTGGATCGTGGTTCGCCGGAACGACGACGAATCGCGCGACGATGGCGCGCACGGAAGTGAGTTTGTCCGGAACGTTGTCGACGAACTGGTACACGTCCACCGAAAGCTACGGCTCCGGTCTCGGCCTCGGCACACCGAAAGCCGCGAACGTTCTCGGCGGCACATCGGACGATTGGTACGCGCTCTACTTCACCGACAACCTCAACACCGTGATGCCCGATTACGGGCCGAAGACGATGGCCACCGCGCTGATCGATGCGATCGACAACGCGACGACATCGATCGACTTCGCGGTGTACGGATTCAATGGCTGCGAAGAGATCATCGATGCGCTCGATGCTGCTCAGGGCAGAGGAGTTACGGTTCGCGGCGTGGTCGATTCGTACAACAGCGGTTTCTATCCGTATCGCGCGACGCAAACCGTCATCGATCGCATCGGCACCGTGATCGCGGACGGCGACGATCGCATCATGCACAACAAGTTTTTCGTGATCGACGGCCGCTATGTCTGGACCGGCTCGACGAACATCTCGCGTCCCGAGATCGAAGCGGAGTACTACGGCGACGTCTCGATCCTCATCGACAATACGGCGCTCGCGGACATCTACACCGACGAATTCGAAGAGATGTACTCGGGCCTGTTCCACGACGAGAAAACCGACAACACGACACACGTGCTGGCGACGCTCGCCGATGGTTCGAAGATCGAGAGTTACTTCGCACCGACCGACGACGCACAAACACACGCGATCGTGCGCGCAATCGATCAGGCGCAGCTCAAGATCAATATGCGCACGTTCTTCCTCACCAGTCAGACGATCGTCGATGCGTTGAAAGATGCGAAGGATCGCGGCGTCACGATTCGCATCATTCTCGATGCGGAATCGGCGGCGAATGAATACTCGCTGCATCAATCGCTGCGCGACTACGGTGTGTCGGTGAAGGTGGAGAACTGGGGCGGCACGGAGCACGTGAAAGCGTTCTCCGTCGACAACTACATCGTCGTGCTTGGGTCGCAGAACTTCACGGCGTCCGGCAACACATCGAGCGACGAGAACGTGCTCTACATTCAGAACCGTCCGATGGCCGCGGCGTTCGATTCGACATTCGACACCGCGTGGAATTCGATCTCCAATACGTGGCTGACCGCCGATCCCGATTCCGAGTCCTCGGACTCGCCGGGATCGCTCTCCGATCTCATCGACAACGATCACGACGATCTCACGGACGAAGGCGCGGCGGAGTCGATCAACACGACCAGCACCGCGGACGGCGCGATCAACGTCTACTTCAATCGCCAGGCGATTCCCGCCGGCGCGTCGAGCGGCAGCAACATCGCGAATTACAACGTGAATCTCGAAGATCGATTGACGGCGCGCATCGCGACCGCCACGTCGACGATCGATGTCGCGACGTACGAGCTCGAGTTGCCGGACGTCGTCGATGAGTTGATCGATCGGGCGGCCAATGGCGTGCGCGTGCGCGTCGTCGCGGATTCGAAGGATCCGCTCAATGAGGATCTCAGCGAAGACTCGAGCTACAAACGCGCGCGCGTGTTCTACGAAAAGATTCTCCGCGGCGCCGACAACACGCTCGGCACTTCAGACGATGGCCACATCTTCGCGGACGGCGTGATCTTCGCGGTCGAAGACTCGACGTTCCGCACGAGTTACGGGTTGCCATCCACGCCGACCGGCTTGTCCTCCGTGAGCGTGAAGGTCGGGACGGAGACGAAGACCGGCTATCTGCTCGCTGATGGAGAGCTGAAGAACACGAACGGCGGGATGAACAATTACTACTCGTGGGGCGATCAGATGCACAACAAATTCGTGATCGTCGACGGAACGTGGGTCTGGACCGGAAGCTGGAACTTCACCGTCAATGACACGTTCGGTTCAGAAGCGAACCGCACCGCGAACATTCGCTCCGGACATACGAATCACGGCGTGGAAATTCGCTCAACGAGCCTTGCAGCCGCGTACACGGCCGAATTCGAAGAGATGTGGGGAAGCAATACCGCGACGCCGAGCAATACGGTTTCGAATTTCCATAGCCGTAAAGTCGATAACGGAACGCACTCGGTGTACGTCGGCGGAAAACTCGTCGAGGTTTATTTCTCGCCGTCCGAAGGAGCGCTCGCGCGGGTCAATGAGATCGTGGCGAACGATGCCGATTATTCGGCGCGCTTCTGCATTTACGCGTTTTCCGATCAAACGCTTACCGACACGTTGAAATATCTCTATGAAGGTTCGACGAGCGAACTGACCGGCACACTGACTGGATTTAAAGTTCAGGGCGTATTCGAGAGCGGCTATTGGAATCAATACTGGTCGTCGTCGCTGGATCTGACCAGTGTCGAGTCAACACCGGATGCGAATTACAGCGTTCGTTGGAACAACAAAGCGCCGGTCGGGTTCGACGGCGAGGACAAGCTGCTGCATCACAAATACATGATTGTCGACGAGGGAACGGCGAGCGATCCGTTCGTCGTTACGGGCTCGATGAACTGGAGCGCAAACGGTGAGGATACGAATGACGAGAACACGATCATCATTCACGACGCCGCAATCGCCAATCAGTTTTATCAGGAGTTCGCCGCGCGCTATTACATGGCGTATGGACTCGTCGATTTTCTGAAATGACGTGAAAAACGTAGCGCCGGCCTCCAATTGGCCGGCGCTACGTTCTATGCAAGCAGTTCCTTCAATGCATCCAGGCGTTCGTTCCAGAACACTTTCATTCGCTCCGCGATCTCTTTCGAGGCGAGTTTCATGTGACCGACGCCGAGGATGGTCTTTTCGGGAGACTTGATTGTGAGACGCAGATCGGCATTCGAGCCGTCGTCGAATTTCAGTCGCACCGATTTGTTCTTCGTCGACGTGGCGCGCGTAATGGTGATCCCGGTCAGCCACTCATCGCGTTGATTGGCGATCGCGTCGAATAATGTTGCGAGCGATACAGGGAATGTACGGCTGCGACTCACTTCCCACGTCTGATCCATCCGCTGGCCGTAGGCGCGTTTGCCGCGAATGCGCTCATAACCGACAACGACCGTCTGCGACCACCAGTCGCGCACGCCTAACGACTTCACGTGCTTTGCGAGATCCGCGTGCGAGCGCGTGCGACCGTCTGCCGCGTCGAGGATCGAAACCCATTCACGCCACGTATGACCCGTGGCGGCATGGACTTTTTCGTCTGACATCCCCGCTAACGAATCATCGAGTTTCTCAGGTTTGATGACGTTGGCGCGCGCGGCGGTATACGACTCGCCGGTTTTCTGCATGCGGGATCGAACGATCCGCTTGAGGTCTTTCTCTTTCGGCATTGCGATCTCCTTCGTTCAAGCCGCAACGCAAGCCCCCCGGCGGCCGCGCTTTGGCAGACGAAGATCGAATGCCGGCTCGGGAGTGTGCCCCCCTTTGCCTCGCGAGGATCTTCGCCGGGGGAAGATCGATGAGGTTGGGCGCGAGCCGCCGCCGCGCAGGAGTTTACGACTTCGAGTGCAGAACTGCCATCCCGTAGCGCGTCTTCTTCTTCGGCTCCAGTCGTACGCGCGTTAAATCGATGCGACCCGGTTCGAACAGCATGACGACGCTCGAGCCCATGTGAAACGTACCGAGTCGATCGCCGGCTTGAATCGCGATCGGCGAGGAGTAATCACGCACCGTGGTTTTCGTCTGACCCGCGTTCGAGATGAATGAGTCGTATGTGACCGTCATTTTGCCGACGTTCGTTGCGCCGATCATGACCACCGCGACGCGGCCATACTCACAATCGATATACGTCACGATGCGCTCATTGACGGAGAACAGCTCGTCGATGTTTTCCATCGACCAGTCGTTCACCGGCCAGAGTTTTCCGGGGACGAGCACGCTGCGCACGATCTTGCCGCCGACGGGCGCATGGACGTGGTGATAGTCCTGTGGAGATAAATAGAGGTTGAAGAACGTGCCGCCGGAAATGTAGCGCTGCGCATCGGCGTCATTGCCGAGGAAACGGGCGACGGTGTAGGACTTCCCTTTGACCTGCTCGAGGCGCCCGTTCTCAATGAGCCCGAACGCGCGCAATGTGCCGTCGACTGGACTGACGAGATCGCTCTCGATGGGACGTAATCCTTCGCGCAGATCGCGAATGAAGAAATGTCCGATGGATGGATATTCGTGCGCTGGTTTGGCAGCGGCGTCGAGATCGATTTCATACGAGCGCGCGAACCAGTGCACGAGGCGCCGCGCAATAGGACTTGGCAGGCGCGTGTGCACGAGCCGGCCGACGGTGCGGCTGAGGTGATTTTTCGGAACGTAACGAAGCAGGCGGTACATCGAACGGGGAGTATTGCACGAGGTTGACCAACGGTTGGCGGTTCTCCCGCCAACCGTCGACCGGTTTTACCGCACGCTCTCGATCCGCTCCGCGACGAAGAACCCGCCGCGCTGCCAGATCCCCGTCAGCTCGACGTAGTCGCCTCGGCGAAGATCCTCGAAATCGATGCGGCTCGTGCGGCGCGTGTCGCGCATATCCACTTCCACCGTGCCGCCATTGCGCGAGTCACGCAACAAGAGCACACCGCTGCGAAAATCGACGCGCTCGACCGTGCCGCGGACGTAATCGGCGTTGTAGCCGTAGCCGCGATCGTCGGGCCAGCCGATGTCATCGACGTCGATGCGGCCGCCGCGGAAAATGCCGCCCAGGACGATCGAGACGCCGACGCGCAGCCCATTGCGGTGATCCCGCATGCGCGACGCCGGAATCCAGTACGAATTGCGTCCGCGATCGAGTTGCACGCGATACCCGTCGCGCTCCGGCGTCAGCGCCGTAATCCGGCCACTGGTGCGAACGCGATCGTTTTCGCGATAACTGCGCGAGTCATCGCGGGTTTCATTACGCGACTGATTGCGCGAATCGCGCTGCTCATAGCGACCGCGATCATTGTTGTTGTTGTTGCGGCTTCCGCGCTGCTGCGCGAACATCGACGTCGCGGTCATGAGCGTCAGCGCCGTCGCGAGAACTGCCTTCTTCCTGTTCATCCCTTGCCTCCTTACGCATCAGGAGACAAAGCGAAGCGAGCGGCCGTTCCGCGCAAACCATGAACTGCACGAGCGCGATACGAACTGCACAGGATTTACGAGCCTTACAACTGTTAGAGCGGAATCCAGCACGTGACCTGCGTCCCGCCGCCTTCGCGCGCCTGCAAACGCATGCGTCCGCCATGCGCCTCAATGATCTCGTTGCACAGTGCGAGACCGACTCCCGAGCCGCCGGGCTTCGTCGAATAAAACGGGACGAGCGCCTGGCGCATGACCTCTTCACTCATCCCGCGTCCGCGATCGAGCACGCGCAGCACACAATCGTTCGCCGCGCGCTCGAGACTCACGACGATCTCATCTGCATCGCTGCCTGCTTCGTGCGCGTTCTTCACGAGATTGATCAGCACCTGCTCCAGTTGCGCGCGATCCATGGGGCAGGCGAGCGATGCATTGCCATCGACGCGAAAGTCATAGAGCGCATGCACGGCGTTCACTACCTCGCTCCACACAACAAGCTCCTTGCGCGGCTCGGGTAATCGCGCGAACTCCGCATACGCATCGAGGAAGGTGCGCAGAAATGCGAGGCGTTCTTCAATGAGCCCGTAAATCTCGCTAAGGCGATGGCGATGCTCGGGCATCTCCTGTGCGCGGCGCGCGGAATGAAAGAGCGAGCTGATGGGCGCGACGGTGTTGTTGATCTCGTGGTTGATGACGCGAATGGCGCGCTTCCAGGTCGCGACTTCCTGTCGTCGCAATTCCGGCGTCAATCGTTCTAACAGCACGAGGCGGTGCGGCTGAAGATTGATTTGGAAAACGCGTTGCGTGAGATGGAAGGTCTCGTCCTCATGACGAAAGAGCGAGTCGCCGAACGTCGCCAGTGCATCGCGCAATGGCGTCGCGAACGATAATTCGTCGAGCAACAGGCCATTGAGGCGTGCACCACCGGCGAGGAGATCGCGCGCGGTGGTGTTCGAGTAAATGATGCGATCGGCGGCGTTGAGCAGGATGACAGCCATCGGCGTGCGTTGCAGGATCGTGTCGAGAAGAATTTCCTTGTGATGCAATTCGCTGCGATCATTGCGCACGGTATCGGCGAGCTCGTTGTAAAGGCGCTTTAATTCGGCAATTTCCTGTTCGCCGCGAACGGCGAGTCGCAAACTGAAATCGCCGTCGCGGAAGGCGCTCAATGCATTGCCGAGGACGGCGTGCAATTCGGTGAAGCGCCTTACGATCGCCTGCACGCTCCACAGTGCCGCGGGCAATGCAATTGCGACTGCAATCGGATATTGAAAATACGATGGAAGTCCGAGCGCACGCGCAATACGCGGAGCGGCGAACGCGCCCACGAGCGTAACGATCGTGGTAGCGATAACGACGAGCGTGATGCGCGTGACGAGTTTCAAAGGTTAGCGCGGACGTCGTTCCAATACGACGCCGAGTTTCTCCATTCGTCGATACAATGCCTGTCTGCTCAATCCCAGCGCCTCGGCCGCGCGCGAGACGCTGCCGTTCGCATTGAGCAGCGCGGTTTCGATCTGCGTCCTCTCGATCGGGATTTCGTCGATGCGCAATTCGCCACTGGCGCCGAATCCGAGGTCCTCGGACGTAATTGCATCGCCGGTGCTCAATGCGATGGCACGCTGTACGCGATTCTGCAATTCGCGCACGTTTCCCGGCCATTCGTGCATCAGCAACGCGGCGCGCGCGGTTTCATCGAGTGATTTGCCACTGCGTCCGAGAAACGTTTCGGCGAGCGGCAAAACGTCTTCGCGACGATCGCGCAGCGCTGGCAATGCGATCTCGACGACAGCGATCCGAAAGTAAAGATCTTGACGGAATGTGCCTCGGGCGATGGCCTGGTGCAGATCGGCATTCGTCGCACAGAGGACGCGCACGTCGACGCGACGCGTTTCGCTGGAGCCGAGGCGCTCTAATTCGCCGGTTTGCAGGACGCGTAACAATTTCATCTGGCCGGCGGGGGAGAGATTGCCAATCTCATCGAGAAACAACGTCCCGCCGTTTGCGGCTTCGAAGCGGCCGATACGCACTCGCGTCGCGCCCGTGTATGCGCCCGGTTCCGCGCCGAATAATTCACTCTCAATGAGCTCGTCCGGGATCGCGCCCGCGTTCACTTTGATCAATGGCTTGTGCCTGCGCCGCGAATTTGCATGCACGATCTCGGCGATTTTCTCTTTGCCCGCGCCGTTCGGTCCTGTGATCAACACCGGCACACCCGATGGCGCGACCTGCACGGCCAGCGACGCGACGCGATGCATCGCCGCACTCTCATAGACGATGCCGCACAAATCGTTCGTGCGCGCGAGCGATTGTCGCGATCGTGTGCGCAAATTGCGCTCGCGCTCCTCGTCGGCGCGCGCTTGTCGAATTCGCAGTAATGCCTGTACGGTCGAGACGAGCTTCGCATCGTCCCAAGGCTTGGCCATGTAATCCGTCGCGCCTTCTTTGACGAGTTGCACCGCGGTTTCCAAGGATGTCCACGCGGTCATGAGCAGAATCGGCAGTTCCGCATCGCGCGCCCGCAATTGCCGGAACAATGCAACGCCTTCATCGCCAGACGTCGTGCCGGGCGTGAAGTTCATGTCCTGCAGTGCGACGCCAACCTCGTTCGCCTCAACGCACCTGATCGCCGCCTCGGGACCCGAGGCGACGACGCAATCGACGTCGTGCAATTCGAACAAAACCCGCAGCGCGGACGCAACCGCGGGCTGGTCTTCGATAATCAGAAGTTTCATGCGCTAACGTTGCTCTACACGCTCCTCGTCGCGATGCTTGGCGCTACCCTCATCGCGCGCATCGCCGGTGGAATCGTGGCAATCAATCCCATCGCCCACAAGAGCGCGATGCCGCCCGCCACGAGCTCCCACTGCATCTTCACATCGCTTACGTGACTGACGAGCAGAAAGTTCAACGCATACGCGCCAAATACGCCAAGGACGAGCCCGGCTGTGGTGACGAGCCAGTTTTCAATGAGGAAATGACGAAGGATGTCGGCACGCGTAGCGCCGAGCGCGCGGCGCGTTCCGATTTGTTTGCGGCGTTCGGCCACCGCGAGTGAGGTCAGGCCGAGGATGCCGAGGGCCGTGACGGCGACGAGCGTGACGATGATGCAGGAAAGCGTTGTCACGACAATCTTGCTGCTCGAAAACCAGCCGGATTTCTTTTCATTCGTCGATTTGAATTCCATCACCCGGCCGGCGTTCGACGCCGCGAGTCGTTTCTCGACTTCGATCATCACGGATTTCATTGTGCCGGGTTCGCAGCGGATCAGAAACGACCAGCCGCCGTTGTAGCTGCCGACGCGCGCCGGAAGGAAGATCGCTTTATCCGAATACGGTTCGGGTGACGACGGACGCCCAAATGGGTTATAGAACTCGCCGATGATGCCGATGACGGTGAACGGATGCTCGAGTGCGTCCTGTCCTCTGCGGCCCTGTTGAATTTGTTTGCCGATGGCATCGCCGTTCGGGAACAGCATGTCGGCCAGCGATTTCGTGATGATGACGACGTTGTAAGGATCGGTTTGTGTTCCGACGCCATGATCGCCGTCGCGAAATGCGCGTCCCGCAATGATTTTCGCGCCGAGCGCGTCGACCAGATCCTTTGTTCCAAAGTAAATCTGCGTCGCTTGTGAATCACCATTTCGGCCATCGAGCGCGAAAACGTTCGTCGACGATCCTCCGCCTTCCCACAATTGGAAATGCGTGTTGCTCACCGCACGAACTCCAGGCACGCTTTGAATGATGCGAACGTCGGAATCGATCGCGCTGTCGATTACGCCCGGCTTCTCGAAATCGGGCGAGAACGGGCGCACGCGCATCCATAGAATATTGTCATCGTCGAACCCCGACTTCTGACTCATCTTCGCCCGCTCGGCGAGAATGACATTGACGCAATTCGTGACGATCGCGAGCGTCATCGCAATTTCGAGAATGATCAGCACGACACGCGTGCGATTGTGTTTCATTGCTCGGAGAATGGGACCGATATGCATTTTGGACTCCTAAGGGCCAAGGGCCGAGGGCCGAGGGCCAACGGCCGAGGGTGAATTTACTTTCCGGCCGGGATCAGAGCCGAATGGATCCGCGAATCGCGCGCAAGCGCGCCCTCGGCCCTCATCACTGCACTTTTAGTTGCATCGCAGGCGCGACCGAACAGACGCGCCACGCGGGGTAAATACCGGCCAGTAATCCAGCTACGAGCGACAGGATCGTCGCCAGTAACAGCATTTCTCCATCGAGATGCAGGGCTTCGCCGTTTTGCATGAAGCGGGCGAGCACGCTCAGGATGCCGATGGACAATAAAATCCCCACAATGCCGCCGATGGCGCCGATCAATTCACATTCAATGACGTGCTGCCAGAAAATCTGTGCGCGGCTGGCGCCTAACGCGCGGCGCACCGAGACCTCCGGAATGCGCGCGAGGAATTTGCCGAGGAGAATGCCGACGAGGTTTAACGAGCAGACGACGAGAAACAGCAGTGACACCACACTCATCGCTTTGACGCCGCTCGGCATCAATCGCCATTCGGTAATGAGGCCGGGAATCGTCGTCAGCTCATAATGAATCGGACGGCGGAAACGGCCGAGTTTCTTCTGATCGGTGATGTAATTGCGCACCCAGTCGCTGTATGCGGCTTTGGTTTTCGCATCGGGCAATTCCACCCAGTACTGCACCCAGATGCGCTCGGACTGGAGCCAGTCTTCGAACGTGTCGGCGCGTTTTCCGTCCCAGCCCGAATTGTTGCCGTTGGAGAAAATCTGCAGCGGCTCGGTGAGGTTGAACGGGATGTAAATCGGCTCCGGTTCGCCGAATCCATCGCGTGTTAAATCGAAATAGCGCATCGGCGGACGATACGGCGCGAGCACGCCGGTAATGCGGAAATTGCGGTCGCCGAGGCGAATCGTCTTGCCCACGCTGTTCGCGCCGCCGAAGAGTTTCTCGTTCGTCGCATGATCGATCACCGTCACGTATTCCGGCTTTGCGTCCGCTTCTTTCGTCCACGGCCCGCCGTATTCGAACGGAATTTCGAACATATCGAAGAAATCCGTCATGACCAGGCGGACATTTGGCTGAAACGGCCGCGCGGCTTTCGGATCGGGATAAACGAACATCGACGCAATGTAAGTCGGCGTTTGTCGCACCGGAATGTTCGAGCGGAGCAATGCGCGCGTATCGCGATACGTGATCTGATCCGGGACCGATCCCTCTTCATTGCGCCACGGCTGGTCGCCCCAACTGTCGAGGCGCACGTAATGAATGGTGTTGCTCTTCGTCGGCAGCGGCGATTTCGTGTAGAAATGCCGCAGCGTGACGAAGGCAGTGGAGACGCAAATGCCCAGCGCAATGCCGCCGATGAGCAGAAACGTCAGCACCGGATTGCGGCGCAAACTCGTCATTGCGGTTTTGAGGTGATAGGCGAACATGATTTATCCGAGCGTCGCCGAGATTCCGGCGCTCGCCTCCCGCATCAACGTCACCCTGGGACGCTCGACGTCCACGATGCGTCCGTCGAACACGTGTAATTGACGGTGCGCGCGCTCCGCGCATTCAGGACTGTGCGTGACCATGACGATCGTCGTGCCGCTCACGTTGATGCGCTCGAGCAGATCCATGATTTCGCAAGTCATTGCGGAGTCGAGGTTTCCGGTCGGCTCGTCGGCGAGGATTAATTTCGGATCGCCGGCCAGGACGCGCGCAATCGCGACGCGTTGCTGTTGACCGCCCGATAATTGCGAAGGGAGGTGGCGCAGTCGCGCGGATAATCCGACCATTTCGAGCGCGCGCTCAATGCGCGCTTTGCGATCGGACGCACCGAGTCCGCGATAGCGCAACGGAACATCAATGTTGTCGAAGACATTGAGGTCCGGGATTAAGTTGAATGATTGGAAGATAAAGCCGATCGTGCGATTGCGGATCTGCGACATTTCCTTATCGGACAACCGGCTCACGTCGCGGCCGTCGAGGATGTAAGAGCCGGAATCGAAGGTGTCGAGCAGTCCGGCGACATTGAGGAACGTCGTCTTGCCCGATCCCGAGGGGCCGGTGACGGAGACGAATTCGCCCGCGTTGACGGTGAGCGATAAATCTTCGAGCGCGTGGGTCTCGATCGATTCCGTTCTGTAGATTTTTTTGATGTGCTTCATTTCCAGCATGAGGATTTCGCTCCTATCGCAACATCACGTTCTTCACATCGCCAAACACGGTGGTGTCGGACACCACGATTTGTTCACCTTGCTTGAGGCCATCGACGATCTCGACCTCGCCAACGCTCATCGCTCCGGTCGTAATGGCGCGCTTCGTCGCCATCGCGCCATCGACGACATACGCGGAGCGACCGCCACCGACTTCGAGGAAGGCGCCGCGCGGAACTTTCAATACGTTGCGTTTTGACTCGAAGGTGAGTTTCGTCGTCAGACGCTGGTTTTGCTTCAATCCCGCGGGTTGTTCGCCGTCGAAGTCGATGCGCGCATTGACCTGGCTGTTGATGACTTCCGGTGAGACAGCGGTGACGTGTCCCGCGTAAGTGCGATCGCCGAATTCGATCGTGGCCGGCGTTCCGACCGCCGTCTCATTCGCATACTCCTCGGGTAATCCGACCTCTAATTGCAGCGACGATAAATTCACGACCGTCACTACCGGTTGATTCGGCGCGACGGCATCACTGTCACGCACCGCGATTGTGGCGACCATGCCGTCAAACGGCGCGCGAATCGTCAAATCATCGACGCGCTTCTGTAATTCGCTGGCAACGGATTGCTGTCGCAGGACCTGTTGCTCGCGCGTCGTGACTTCGAAGCCGGAGTTTTCTTTCGATAATGCGAGCTCGCTCCTCGCCTGTTCGAGCTCCATCGCCGCAATGCGAACATTGTCCTGTGCGGTCTCATAATCGGCTTTATTGCTGAGACCTTCTTTGAACGTCGTTTCCACGCGTCCGAGCTGTCGCTTTGCCGCGGCCAATCGCAGCGTCATTAATTCAACCTGCTGTTGCGCGCGTAGTGCGGTCTGACGCGACAGGATCTTCTGGCGATCGAGCTCCGCGCGGGAGGATAGGTATTGCGATTGCGCCTGATCGAGCGCCGCGCGTAATTCTTTCGATTCAATGACCGCGAGCACGTCGCCTTGTTTTACTTGCGCGCCGGCGTGCGCGCGCAGCGTCACGATGCCTTGTCCGGAACTAAAGAGCGTTGGCGACAATGCCGCGACGACGCGTCCTTGCAAACTGAGGTCGCGGAGGAGATCGCCGCGCGTGACAGTCGCATACCGCAACATCGATGCATCCACGGCTTTATCGGCGCGCGTCCAGCGAAGAATTGCAGGAATTGCCGCGACGATCGCGACCAGGAGAATCACACCGCCGATCGCCATGGCGAGCACACGCGGGTTGCGCTGCACAACCACGGGGCGATCCATCGAGGAACTGTTCTGAATCATGACCGGCGCCATTAGCGCAACGGAGGTGCCATGGGCCGATATCGTGTTTTCAGTGAGTTAGCGTGTCCGGCCCGCGTCCGCCGGACAAATGTCCGCGGACACCTGTCCGTGATCGGCGCGCGCGATATGCTTCTCGTCATGAAGACGCGAAATCTCGGTTCGTTGGAAGTCTCGACAATCGGCCTCGGCTGTATGGGGATGAGCCAGTCTTATGGGCCGGCGGATGAACAGGAATCGATTGCCACGATTCATCGCGCGATCGATCTCGGCATCACGTTTTTCGATACGGCCGAGGTTTATGGACCATTTCACAATGAAGAATTGCTGGGTCGCGCATTACTCGGTCGCCGCAAAGAGGTCGTCATTGCGACGAAATTCGGCTGGCGCATCGAGGATGGGAAGGCGAATGGCCTCAATAGCCATCCCGCGCATATCGTCGAAGTGGTCGACGCGTCGCTGCGGCGTCTGCGCATCGATGAGATCGATCTGCTTTATCAGCATCGCGTCGATCCGGAAGTGAGCATCGAAGATGTTGCCGGAACGGTTTCGCGACTCATCGCCGCGGGCAAAGTACGTCATTTCGGCCTCAGTGAAGCGGGCGAGGATACGATTCGCCGCGCGCATGCGGTGCAGCCGGTGACGGCATTACAAAGCGAATGGTCGTTGTGGGAGCGCAATCTCGAAGAGAAGATCGTTCCACTGTGCCGCGAGCTGAAGATCGGAATCGTTCCGTTCAGTCCGTTAGGCCGCGGATTTCTTGCCGGGAACGTGCAGCGCGCGGAGGAGTATCCAGAAGGAGATTTTCGTCGCGGCGATCCGAGATTTCAGGGCGAGAATTTCGATCAGAACATGCGCGCGGCGTCCATTGTGCGCAGGATCGCGACGACGTACGGCGCAACGCCCGCGCAAATCGCGCTCGCGTGGCTCCTGCAGAAAGGCAGCGACGTCGTGCCGATTCCCGGAACGAAGCGTCGTACATATCTCGAAGAAAATGCGGCCGCCGTCAATATTGCGCTGAATCCAGCGGATGTTGCGAAACTCGATGAGGCGCTCGCGCCCAGTGAGATCTCCGGACCGCGGTACAACGAGAAGACCATGCGCTGGGTGGATCGGTAGCGCACATGCGATCCGAACGCGACAAGATGCTCGCGGGTGAGCTCTACGATCCGATGGATGCGGAGCTTGTTGCCGCGCGAGAACGTGCTCGCGACATTTGCTGGCGTCTCAACGCGAAACCGGAACCGAATCGCGAGTTGCTGCGCCAATTATTCGGCAAGGGCGGCGACTCGGTCTGGATGCAGCCGCCGTTTCACTGTGATTACGGCACCAACATCGAATTAGGCGAGCGGGTTTTCTTTAATTTCAATTGCGTCGTGCTGGATGTTTGTCGCGTGACGATCGGTGATTTCACGTTGTTCGGTCCAGCCGTGCAGATTTACACGCCGATGCACCCGTTCAATGCAGCCGCGCGGCGAGAAAAGGAATTCGGCAAGCCGGTGGAGATTGGCTCCGATGTCTGGGTTGGCGGCGGCGCAATCATCTTACCTGGCGTAAAGATCGGCTCGCGCAGTGTGATCGGTGCAGGCAGCGTCGTGACGCGCGATGTGCCTGACGGTGTATTCGCGGCGGGGAATCCGTGTCGCGTCGTGCGCGAAATTTCGGAGACCGCGTGACAAATTTCGTGTTAGGCGTCGAGATCATCGAGAGTCGCGTTCCGGACTGGAACGAGTATCCCTTCTCGCTCCCCGCGGTGCGTGCACTCAATGGATTGAAATTCGATACGGCCGTGACGTTTCTCGTCGGCGAGAACGGAGTGGGGAAATCGACGCTGCTCGAAAGCATCGCCGTCGCATATGGGTTCAATGCCGAGGGCGGATCGCGAAACTTCAATTTCGCATCGCGAGAGACGCATTCGCCGCTGCACTCCGCGGTTCGGTTGCATAAGAGCGCACGTAAACCGTCCGATGGTTTCTTTCTGCGTGCCGAGACGTTCTATAACGTCGCCAGCGAAGTCGAGCGCCTCGGCGCGACGCGCGGCTACGGCGATCGCAGTCTGCACGAGTTATCGCACGGCGAATCGTTCGTATCGCTTACGCTGAATCGCTTCTGGGGCGATGGTTTGTACATTCTCGACGAGCCCGAGGCGGCCTTGTCGCCGACGCGCCAGCTCGCGTTTCTCGTGCGATTGCGCGATCTCGTCGTCAACCGGCAGTCGCAATTCATCATCGCCACGCACGCGCCAATCATCATGTCCTATCCCGGCGCGACGGTATTCGAGATCTCCGAGAGCGGAATTCGTCAGATCGACTACACCGAGACCGAGCATTTCCTCGTCACGCGCCGCTTCATGAAGGACCCGGATCGCGTCCTGAAACAGTTGTTCGAAGAGGATTGACGTTCGCTCTTGCGCAACCAAATGGTTGCATGTCATCATGCAACCCGGAGGTTGCATATGAACGAGACACCCGATCGCATCGAAAAAGAGATTTTGATCCGCGCGCCGCGCTCACGCGTCTGGAAAGCGATTAGCGACCGCGGCGAGTTTGGCCGCTGGTTCGGCGCGTTAATGGGCGAGGGCGCGTTCGCGCCGGGACAAAGCGTCGACATCGGCATGACCAATCCGAAGTACTCGCACGTGAAGATGGCCATTGACATCGTCGACGTGGAGCCGGAGTCGCGATTGTCGTATCGCTGGCATCCGTTCGCGATCGATATGACCTACGACTATTCAGACGAGTCGAAGACGCTGGTGACGTTCACGCTGGAGGACGCGCCGGAGGGCACGTTATTGCGCGTGGTTGAATCGGGATTTGATGCGATTCCGCTGGCGCGCCGCTCGACGGCGTGGAAGATGAACGATGGCGGATGGGCCGCGCAGGTTCAGAATGTAGCTCGTTATGTCACCGCGACCGAATAATGCCGCACTGCAACGCACCGCGCCGATTTTCGCCGCATTGGGAGACGCGACACGACTGCACGTCGTGTCGCGCCTCTGTGCGGGACGTCCGCTGTCGATCAAGGAATTGACCGAGGGGACGGACGTGACGCGGCAGGCCGTGACGAAACATCTGGAAGTGCTCGCCAGCGCGGGACTCGTGCACGACATCTGGCAGGGCCGCGAGCGCGTGTGGGAATTACGCGCTCGCGAGCTCGAACAGGCGCGGCGCGTGCTCGATCAGATTTCGACGCAATGGGATCAGGCGCTGGATCGATTGAAGTCGATGCTGGAAGAGTAATTAGTCGGGAAATTCGAAGTCTTCGTCAGCGCTCTTAATGCTAACGCGGTCGAGCCAATCGGGACCGAGCTCGCTCTGAGTGTTTCCTGTGCACGGGAGATATCGAACGGGCGCGCCGTTGTGCTCGACCGCAATACCGTTCTTTTCGCGCGTTTCGCCGCGCGGTCCCCATTTACCGACGCCGGTATAAACGACATACGAATAAGCGCCATTGTGAAACCGAAGCCACGTTCCGCCGCCGCCGGAGAACGCGATGGATGCGCCTGCGGCCTTGCTGTCGTTGATCTTTAATTCGAGCGGCGCATCCGGTTTACCGAAGCGGTATTGCACACCGCCACGTTTCGATTCGCAGACGGAGACGAGTTTCGTTCCCGTGGCGCAGGAGAAGATGGTGTTCTCGCTCGCCGTACAGAAGGATGTCTGTGGCTGCACTTTGACGGCACTCACGAGTGCCACAGTGCGGCTCTTCGTGCATTCCGGATCACCCTGACATTCATCAGCCATGACTTTGCCGAGGGTGTAGGTGAGGGTGACGCGTTTGCCGATGAGCGACGGCATTTCGCAAATTTCGAATTCCGCAAGCTCGGTGAACTCACGTCCTTGTGCATCCGTGAGCGTGAGGTAGCACGCGACATCACCGCTCTGTACGCCGCGCAAAATGCCGGTGGTTTTCTTCGTTTCTTTTCCGACGCGAACGGTCGGTTCAGTGGCGAAGAGCGACGACGCGAGTAGCAGCGACAAGACGAGGGAGTGACGCATGCCGGTCATTGTAATTGTGTAAGGATCCAAACACTCCAATGTGAGGAGTTCCGTCTCCTCGGCGCGAATTTCCAGCCGAGCGTTTGCAGTGTTCGCGCGAGTGTGTGTCGGAATGCGTGGTGTGTGACGGCGACAACGGTGTCGTGTTGTTCCGTCAGTGATGCAAGCCACTGTGCGGCTTCGAGCGCGCGCTCGTGTTCTGCAGGGGTGACGTGACGATGTGCGCGCACCAGCATGCGCACACCGTACGCGAGCGCCCAGCCTGCGGGTGGAGGTCGGATTGTGCCGAGGTTCGGCGGAGCGAGATCGAGCTCGCGAAGTAGCGTCGAGACTTGCGGTTCCTGTTGTGGCGCAAGCGCGCGCGCTGATTCGATCGCGCGACGCGCATCGCTGCAAACAACGATTCCGGCGTTGGCGGTGAAGTCGCGTGATTGCTGTGGCGGCGCGTCGTCAATGCCGGCGGATTGATAAGCCGAGGGCCAGCGATTGGATCCAACGACATTGATGCAACCGGTATGTACCGG
>JACZCU010044482.1_pt1 | contig 30614 bp, 16 predicted proteins | sample 8641851 | NCBI WGS metagenome assembly JACZCU01 (sample SAMN15324605, study PRJNA640507) | soil metagenome | isolation source: monocropping sugarcane control | place: China: Luxin town, Laibin City, Guangxi Province | collected 2019-07-25 | depth 10cm m | reverse complement strand
GTACCGGTCGCGAAAAGCCTTCCCTCCCGACGGTGAAGGCGTGGGCGCCGGAATGCCCATCGGCACGGTGAAGAGCCGTTGGGGATCGAGACCGCGCCGCACGAATTCGCCGTGCGCCGCGTCGGTGTGGACGATCGTAGCGTCGTTGTCGAACGTCGTCACCTCCACGCTCTGCCGGTACTCGCGATTCGAGACGAGCCGCTTTTTCTGCAGCCGTCGCCACGGATTCCATTCGCGCTCGGTGGGAAAGATCGCGCTCAGCGACAAGGTCGTGTGGGCGGTCAAAACGACCGGCCGCCGGATCAGCCGCCGGAGCTCCGCGAACTTCGACCGCCCCGGCAACGGAAAGCCCCAGAAGCTGAATTCGTGCTGGATGTGGACGAGATCGACGTCGCCGGCGTTCAACTGCGCGGCCTGCTCTTCGTAGTGCGACGCCGGCTGCTCTCCGACCGCGATCGGAATCACCCGCACGTTCGTCTCGGGCAGCGCCCGCAGCGACGCCACGAGTGCCGCGGAATACGCGGCGATCCCGCATCGCTCACCGGCGGTCGTCAACATGGCGATGTTCATGGCGACGTCCGGGAACGCCCGATCAGTTTCCTCGCCACTCGCCCGAGATTTGCCCTCTGCACGCGTACATGGTGCAGGAAAACCGCGGTGCGCAAGCGCGCTCGATACGCGAAGTTACCGCTGTGCATCCGCGCTTTCAGCGCCTGCAGCCGAGCCCGCGACGCCGGCCGCCAGTTGGCCGGTTTGCGGAGAAAGAATTCGATCGACGTGAAGATCAGATCACCGCATCGCACCGATGTATGCGGTCCCGTGTAGCCCTGAAAATCGGGCCCGACTTCGAAGACCACGGGATTGGAGATCAGCTCGGGCTCGATGCTGAGGTCGAGCGGCTCGACGAACTCCATCCCGCTCCCGGCGGCGAAACACGGCTCGATGTCGGGCGGCTTGAAGAACTCGTAGTGGGTGGGCCCGTCGAGAACCAGCTCCGTGGCGAGGACCGCGACGCCGCCCGGCTTCAGCACCCGCGCGATCTCCTGCATCGCGAGGACCGCACCGGGATGACCTCCGAAATGTTCGATCGACGAGAACGAGAAGACGAAGTCGAACGTGTCGTCGGGGTACTCCAGATCGAGCGCGTTCATCTTCCGGAAAAGCAGCGACTCGTGACGGTACGGAAAGGGCGCAAGCTGCGCCGCGTGCTCCGGAAGGGTCGGATCGAGTCCGCGGAAATGCGACTCCGGGCTGTAAAGGTCGGTGGCGTGGACGGAATGCACGCGATTGGCGAGGTAGAACAGCGGCCACTCGACGCCTGCGCCAACGCCAAGACAGACCGCTTCCGGCCGAATGCAGCCGAGCTTGTGCAGTCCGTACAGGCCGAGGCCCCATTCCCAGTATTTGCGGTGGATCGGGCCGAGCGACTTCCAATCCGGGCACATCGCCGCCAGCAACTCCTGCCAGAGCGGATCCGCGTCGAGCGAGTCGGCGATGCCGTAAACCTTGCAGAGCTTCACGTGCGCCGTCTCGCGAAAAAGTGATTCCACATCCCCTCGTCGACGAGGTCGACGTCGTGCGTTTTTCCCACGATGCTCCGCAGTTCATCCTTCGCGGTGTCGAAATGCCACTCCCCCGCGATGACGTCGATGTCCTTGAGCCGGCCGAGGTGGTCGAGCTCACGAAAGATATTCACTTCGCTCTGCTCGCAATCGATCTTCAGCAGGTCGATGCGCGGCAGTTTGTACTTGCTGAAGAGCCGTTCCGCGGAGATCGCGTTCGAGAGCTGCCGGGCGCGGTAGGCGCGCTCGAATTCGTTCCCCGGATAAATGTCGCGGCCCTCTTCGTTTCCGTAGAACCCGAGCACCGCCAGATTGAGCGGCCGTCCCCGGCGCTTCGGCGAATTCCTCACCAGCAACTCGTAGTGATGGCGCAGCGGTTCGAAGCTGTAGATCGACGCCTCGGGGAAGTACTTTCCGGCCAGCGCCGTGAAGCTTCCGATGTGGGCGCCGATGTCGACGATGATGCGCGGCGAAAAGCCGGAGCTCACCAGCTCCCGGACGCGGTAACAGTCGAGCGCCTGGACTTCGTGGCAGATCGCGTAGTCGATGTTCCGCTCGCGCTCGTCCGTGTGCACCTGCATCGGGCATTCGGGAGCCTCGTAGAGCCAGCTCCTGGGTTTCCGTGCGAGGCGTTCGCGGATCGAGGCGAGGATCATCGATGGAGTCTTAAGGTCGGGCCGTCCGTTGGAGCGGCGTCAGGGTAGCACGCCGTCTGATCGACGAGGTACTCGGTCTGCCAGTCGAGCCGCGGCCTCACCACACCCATCACGGTGCCGTGGTATTCGCGATCCGGACTGCCGTCATACGTGTGAAACGCGATGACGTGATGGGCGATCACTTCGTGCCGCGCCATGTTCGCCACGATGAAGATGCTCACCGAGTAGCGCGACTCGTTCAGCAGGTTCGGCGGAATGGTGCAGACGCTGCGGTACAGGCCGGTCGGCTGCGGCTTCCCGTGCCAGCCGTCCGCGCCGAGGTTGAGCGACGGAAGATTGGCGGACGAGAGAACGCCGACGCCCGACTTCTCGTGCAGGTGAATCGATGTGTAAATGTGCGCGCCCGGCAGGAGGTTCCGGTACTCGACTTCGATCTGCACCGGCGCACGCACGTCGACGCGCGACATCACGCGTCCGTCGGACAGGATGCGTACGGCGTGGAGGCGTACGTTTTCACTGCCGGGCGCCTGTTGTGGGTCGGGCCACGAGCACTCGCCGGCATCCGCGGTGTGCGGCGTCTTCGTCGCGAGGTAGTGTTCGATCACTTCACGCGCCGGCCCGTCGCCTCGCAACATTCCTTCGTCGAGGAAGAGCGCCCGGCTGCAGAGGTTCGCGATCGCGTGCACGTTGTGGCTCACGAACAGCAGCGTGCAGCCCTGGCGGATGATCTCTTCCATCCGCGCCTGCGACTTCTGCTGAAACGCCGCGTCGCCGACGGCGAGCACTTCATCCAGCAGGAGGATCTCCGGTTCGACGTGCGCGGCGACCGAAAACGCCAGCCGCATGTACATCCCGCTCGAGTAATGCTTGACGGGCGTGTCGATGAACTTTTCGATCTCCGCAAACGCCACAATCGCGTCGAGCTTCGACTTCATGTCGCCGCGGCTCATGCCGAGGACCGCGGCGTTGAGGAAAATGTTCTCGCGGCCCGTCAGATCGGGATGGAAGCCGGTCCCCACTTCGAGCAGCGACGTCACCCGGCCGCGCAGTTGCGCGCGTCCCGTGGTCGGCCGCGTGATACGCGACAGGATGCGCAGCAACGTGCTCTTCCCTGCGCCGTTGCTGCCGACGATTCCGACCGACTCGCCGGGCTGCACTGCGAGATCGAGGTTGCGCAGAGCCCAGACGGTTTCCGCTTCCGGCCCCGCACCGTCGAAGAGCCGGCGCAACGGAGCGATCGCGGCGCCTGCGACGGCTTCCCGCAACGTCTCTTTTCCGGGACGCGCCGCACCGATGCGATAGCACTTGCCGAGGTTCTCGGCGGTGATGGCCAGGGTCATGGTCACACCACGTCCGCGAACTGCTGTTCCATGTGGTGGAACGTGACCACCGAGACGACGAGCAGCAGCAACCCGATCGCCGCGCAGACGCCCAATGCGAGCCAGTTGAAGGAACGGCCGAAGAATGCCGACCGGTAGCCGTCGATGAGCACGGCCAGCGGATTGAGCCGGGCCAGCCACCGCAGGCGTCCCGGCAGCATCGTCGACGAATAGAAGACCGGTGTTGCGAACATGACGAACTGCAGCACGTGCGGGAGCGCGACGTTCACATCGCGGTACTTGACGTTGAGCGCCGACAGCCACAGCCCGCACGCGAGGGCGAGCACCATGGTCACGACGACGAGCAGCGGCAGGATCAGCAGGTTCGGCTTGAACGGCGTGCCATACCAGACCATCAATCCGACGAGGAGCAGAAACGCAACGGCGAAGTCGACGAACCGCGCCACCACGGCGCCGACGGGAACGAGCAGCCGCGGGAAATAGATCTTCGTAATGAGCGGCGCGTTGCCGACGATGCTGTTGCTGCTGCTGAAGACCGCGTTCGCGAAGAAGGTCCACGCGAGCAGCCCCGCGTACGCGAAGAGCGGATACGGAACGCCTTCCGACGGAAGACGCGCCCCGCGGCCGAAGACCGCCGTCACGATCACCATCGCGATCAACGGCTGCAGAATCGCCCATCCGATGCCGACGAATGTCTGCTTGTAGCGGACTTTGATGTCACGCCAGACGAGAAAGTAGAGGAGATCGCGAAAGGCCCACACCTCGCGAATCTCGAATGCCGGCGGCGCCTGCGATTCGATCGTGATCAACGTCGGCGAGGTCTCGGCGGTAGGCATGGGGAAACGACCTCCGAGGGTAGCACACGGGGGTGAACGGACCGGGCGCGGCCGGACGGGGACGATATTCGGTTCTTCACTTACGCGGTCGGCACGCGGTCTCGTGAAGCTACTTCACCTCCACCCGCAATTCGTCGCCGTTCGCGTGGATCTCCGGCACGTACATCGCCTGCCCGAGTATCGGGAGGGCGTGGAACTTACCAGGAACCTCAGCGCGGAGGGTGTAGCGCAACTGCCACGTCCCCTGCGTGAGGTGGTCGATGAAGAGCGCCACTTTGCGGTCGCGCAGCTCCTGAACCACCCAGGCGGTGTTGCTGCCGGAGGTGGCGATGAGCGGCTCGCCGCTTTGGAGCGACACAGCCTCCAGGCCGCCGGGCTTGAGGTCTTCGAACAATAGATACTCGTAGTCGTTCTTCGCTTCGATCGTGACGATGACCTCCACGCGATCGCCGCTGTTGACGGCGCCACCGTCCGCGAGAGGCACGCGGTCGTAGGTGATGCCTTTGAGCAGCGTCGGCTTCGGCGCCAGGCGGACGTATTCGCGTTTGACGAAGATCTCGTTCCCTGCCGCCTTCACCGGCTCTTCGAGCGAGACGAAACGCCCCTCGAGCGCGAAGTAGAGCGCCTTGCCGCTCACACGGTGGATGCGGATGACGTTGTCGTCGCGCACCAGCGCGGGATCGATGGACGTCGAGGCGACGGGAGTGCCGTTGACCGTCACGTCCCACTTGGCGTCGCCCTCCAGCTCGCCGCTCACCGTCAGGTAGTCGTTGAGCGCGAGGACCGCGATGGCGGTATCGCGCGTGTTGTGCCACTGCGCGCCGCGGCGGTTCTTCACGAGCCAGTTCATCGCCGGCTCGATCAGCTTGTTCCCCGGATCGACGCGCACCAGCGCCTGGAGCGCGAACGCCGTCGACTCCACCGGCCCGTCGAACCAATGCCACCAGAAGCCGTCGGCTCCCCAGCTCGCGGTGGCCATCGTCTCCGCGGCATCGGGATCGGCGCCGCGGTCGAATTTCACTCCGTCTTCGAGGTTGCGGACGAGCACCGCGGTCTTCGCCCCGTCGCCCAGGTCGTGCGCGGCGAGCGTGAAGAGGGCGCGCGAGTACGAGCTGAGGCGCTCGCGGTGCTCCCACACATTCTCGATCGCCTTCTGCTCCTCGGCGGTGACCTTCGCGTCATGCGTCGCCGCGCGCCACGCGCCGATCGCGTGCAGCATCCACGCTTGCTGCTCCCACGCGTTCTCGTCCTTGACGAGTTGATGATCGAGATACGCGACGCCGCGTCCTACCGCGTCGGCGTCGACCTCCATCCCCGCTTCCTTTGCCAGCGCGAAGCCCCACACCACGTACGCGGTCATGAAGTCATCGCTCCGGTCGTCGACCCACCAACCCCACCCGCCGTCGCCGTGCTGGAAATCGTGGAGCCGCCGCGTCGACATCGTGGTGACGTCGCGGAGCTTCGCGTCCAGCTCGTGCACGTCGCGCCCATTCTTGCGGAGCGTGCGGGCGACGATCGCCGCGGGGAGGAAACGGCTCATCGTCTGCTCGGTGCAGCCGTAGGGATAGTCGATCAGGTACGGCAGCGCGTCGAGCATCACCGCGGCGATGCTCGGCTGTACGCGGACCGTCAACGCGGTGGCGCGGCGGTCGTGCGGCAGATCGAGCCTGATCACCGCGTCGTCTCCGCGCAGCTTTCCCGACTTCGCGATCAGCTTGTCGATGCCGTGCTCGTAGACGATGAACGCCTTCTCCATGGCGTCACCGCGGTCCGCGGAGCGGCCGGTGACGCGCAGCTTGGCCGGGCCGGCGTGCTCCGCGACGACCTGCCAGTCGGCGCGCGACTCGCCGTGCGCTGGAACGTCCACCGCCGCGAGCGTCGACGCCGACTCGAGCGTCACGCCCTCGACGTCGATCGACGGCGTGACCTTCATCGCCGCGTCCGTGTTGTTGTTCATCACCGCGGAGATCGTGACGCGATCGCCCGCGACGAAGAACCGCGGCGCCTCGAGCCGCACGATCAGCGGCATCCTCGTCACCGCCGTGGCCGAGCCCATCCCCACCTGCGTCGCTGCGGTCACAGCGCGCGCCGAGGCGCGCCACGTCGTCAGCGCTTCGGGGTACTTCAGCGTCACGCGCGCGGTGCCGTCGGCGCCGGTGATGACGTCCGGCTGCCAGAAGGCGGTCGAGCGGAAGTCGCTCCGCACCGTGATCGCGATCGGCTGCGCGGTCTCGAGCATCGGCGCGGCTGCCGTGACGGTGATCGACTCAGCAACAGTTTTGCGCGACGCCATGTTCACCGGCACACCAGCCGGCAGCTGCGCGGCGCCGCCCGTGTACATGTAACCCGCTACGCCGTCGAGTGCACCTTCATCCTTCTTCAGCTCATCCCTCAACCGGTCGTCGATCAGCTTTCCCTTCTCCTCGACCAGGTTGATGTAACGCTCCGCCTGCACGCTGGCCGCGGCGTTCACCACGTTCCTGCGCCTCTCTCCGAAGAAAAACTGCCGCGGATCGCCGGCGAGATCGCTCTGGATCGCCGTCACCGCTTCGTCGCTCACCGCCAGCGCCACCTCGGCGCGCACGGGACGGCCGTCGGTGTCGCGCGTGCTCACGAGCACACTCCCCTGCTGGCGCGGTTCGTACTCGGTGCGATCCGGCTTCACCTCCACGTTGATGAAGTGCTCGACCGGCGGCACGACAATCGTCTGCGCCACACTCGATAGCATGCGATCGAACACCGATGACGCCGTGATGCCGAACGACGGCACGTGCCGATCGTCGATCTCGAGCTGCACGAGCTTGACCGTCCCGTCGAGGTGCAGCACCTGCGTGTCGAAGATCTCCGCGCCGGAGCTGGTGAAGAGGACCCAGCGTCCGCTCGCCGGCGTCACGACCATGACGGGCGCCGTCTGTCGGGAGCGGAAGCTCTCCTTGTCGATGATGAGCTCGAGCCCGGCGGCGTGGTAGCCAATGTCGATGGTGGCGCGGTCGGTGACGTAGACCGCGGTATCCGCGTGCACGAGATCGCGCGCGCGCAGCGTGCCCGGCCCGCGATCCTCGCTCGTCCACTGCACCGCGTAGTAGCCATCGCGCGGCGCGCGGAAGCGCAGCGTCGCCTCGCCGTCTTTGTCGGTGCTGAGCATCGCCGTCGTCACGACCTCTTCGTTGCGATACGACGCCTTCTCCCAACGCCGCCGCACGACCTTGACCGTGCCGGTCGCCTGCACCGGCTGGTCGTTGGCGTCGAGCGCCTTGAAGCGGATCGAGACGTCATCGTTCGGCCGCAACAGATAGTGTTCCGGCTGCGCCATGACGCTGTAGCGCTGCTTGGTGACGTTGACCTTCCCCTCGCCGCTCACCTCGCGCCGCGACGCGTCGGTCACGCGCGCCTCGATCGTGTAGGTGCTATCGCCCTCGTCGGGCGAGGTGTCGATGCGGAGAACGGCGCGGCCCTGCGCGTCGGTCTTCAGCGTCTCCTTCTTCACCTCGCTGCCATTCCCCTGATACGGCGGCGTGAAATACCAGTCGTACTCGCGCCACGGCGTCCAGGAATGCACGAACGACGACTTGTGCACCACCGCCTCGACCGAGGCGTTCGCGACCGGGCCGCCGAAGTAGTACGAGGCATCGATCGTCGCCTCGATCGTGTCGCCGAGCCGGAACTGCTTCGCCGTCTTCACGTCGACGCGGAACTCGGGGAGCTTGTACTCCTCGAGCCGGAAGAGATACGCGTCGCCTACCATGTGACGCTCCAACGTCGTGGCGGGCTGGATGATGTAAATGCTGTAGGTGCCGAGCGGCATGGCAGCCGTCAATGGGAGATCAGCCCAGAAGCTGCCGAACTCGTTGAGCGTGGCGGTGCCCGACGCGACCTTCTCGCCGCGCGGGTTCACGATCTCGTATTCGAGCGAATGCTTTGCGGGCGTGATCCATTCATCGCCGCGGCGCATGCGGGCGATGAATTTCCAGTGCACCGTTTCGTCAGGCCGATAGGCCGGCCGGTCGGTGAAGGCGTAGATGCGCCACGCCTCGCCCTCGGACGCGGAGGACGTGTAGTCCCAGGCGGAGACCCACGCCTGCCGGTCGTTCGACCTGGCGAAGACGATGACCGCGCCGGTACCGTCGCCGAGGCGAATCGTGGCGAGGCCGGTGGCACCGGTCGTCGCGTCGATGCTCTTGAAGACGTCGCCGGTCGTCTTGCGCCACACGCGCACGCGTGCGTTCGCCATCGGCTCGCCCGTCACCGCATCGCACACGAACGCGTCGATCCGGCCGGGCGCGTGGTGGATGACGATGTTCGCGTCGGTGACGAGCAGCAGCGCTTTCGAGCGAACGTTCGCCCCGGAAGCGACGACGACGTAAGCGCCCGGCTCGAGCTTCGACGGGATGCGGATCGACTCGTTCCCGATGGCATGATCGCCGCGGTCGTTCGTGGCGAACGTCCACCGGCGCACGCTGCGTCCCGTCGACGGAAGCTCGTTGAGCCAGTCCTCGCGTCGATCGAGGTGCACGTCGGTCGTGAGGTCGATCGCGATGACCTCGAATTCGACTGTCTTGACGTTGCGCCACGTGAGCTGGATCTGCTGCTCCGACTTCGGCAGGAACGTTCCCGCCGTGAACACGGCCAGCGACGGCTGCTCGATCGTCGTGATCGCGCTCTGCGCGTCGTCGTAATACGGCGACTCGTCCTTCGTGAACTCACTGACGATCCGGCGGTACAACGCCAGCGCCTTCACGTTGTCCGGCTTGGTGATCGCCTGTCCGTCCTCGACGACGACGCGGCCGCGCTCCGCCAGCTGCGCGGCCTCGGTGTAGAGCGCCTCACCGTACGACGAGGTCGTCTTCCCCATGGCGATGACCTGGTCGAGCAGCTCCAGCGCGCGCTCGACCGATTCCGGCCGGTACTCCTCCAGCAGCCGGTCCGCGTAGAGCAGCAGCGTATGCGCGCGATCGTCCGGCGTCTGCGCGATGGCGACCGCGTTGGCCAGCACCTCCTTCGGGACGATGTTCGGCAGGTACCGGAACGGTGACTCGTCGTCGCGGCTGGTGATCCGAAAGACGATGGCGAGATAGCGCTTGCGCGCCAGCGGGACGTCGCCGCTCCCTGCCCACCAGTCGAGCGCCGCCGTGTACCACGGCATCGCCTCGTTGACGCGGGCGTTCCGCTCGGCCATGTAGTCGCCGAGCGATTCGTTCGCCTCGGCGTAGACGCGGTCGTGATCGTCCGAGCGCGCGAACGCTTCGAGCGCCTTCCGCGCGTCCTCGCGCGCCTCTTCGTCCGCCCGCCACGCCGTGTCGGCGAGCCGCATCTCGACCCAGCGCTTCTCCTCCGGCGACAACGCCAGACGCGACGCCTCCTCATACGCCTCGTGCGCCTTCGCGAACGACTTCTCCGCGACGAACGCTTCGCCTTTCTGCTTCAGCTCCGCATACGGTGCCGGCGAGGCGGCGGCGAGCAGCGAGACGATGAGAAACAGCAGCGTACTCATGTGCCTTTAGACTAGCGGACGGAACGGAAGGAAACCGATGCTGCCTACGATAGTCGCGATCACCATGATGTTGGCTTCGATCGGCACGAAGCATCGGGCCGTCGTCCCTCCGCCCCAGGCCGATTTCTTTGTCGCGACGAACGGAAGCGACGACTACAGCGGGACTCTGCCGGCCCCGAACGCGGCGAAGACGGACGGACCGTTCCAGTCGTTCGATCGCGCCCGAAGAGCCGTCGCGGCATTACGTGTTGCCCATACGGCGAAGAGCGTCCCGGTCGTCGTGATGGTTCGGGGCGGCAACTACGCGCTCCGCGCCACCATCGAGCTGGCGGCGGGCGATTCCGGAACGGCGCAGTCTCCGACGATTTACCAGAACTATCCCGGCGAGACGCCGGTCTTCAGCGGAGGCATCCGCGTCACCGGCTGGACGAATGCCAGCGGCAACCTCTGGAAGGCAACGCTTCCCCAGCAGACGGCGGCATTCGAGAATCTCTTCTACAACGGCGTACGGCGGCTCCGGCCGCGCCTCGGCGGCTCTCTCGGCACGTTCTACCGCGTCGGGAGCACGGTCTACCTGACGGGACCGCCGCCGCCGGCCGCGGCGCCGGATCCGAATTGTGGGGCGTACGTCGCCGGCAGCGGGTGGGAGTGCTTCGACCGCTTTCAATACACCGCGACCGACCCGATCTCGCGGACGTGGAAGAATCTCGCTCCCGCCGCGAACAACGCCTGCCACCAGCCGGCCGGGAACCCCGCTCTCGCGGGCGACATCGAAGTGCTCGACTTCGAACAGTTCACCACCTCGAAGCTCCGGGTGAGCTGTGTCGACGACGTGAACCGGATCGTCTACCTGACGGGCGCGACGCCATTCGGGCAGAACCACGCCAGCGAGTCGGGCTTCATCACGGGAAACCGCTATCTCGTGGAAAACGTGCCGGACGAGCTCACGCAGGCCGGCCAGTGGTTTCTCGACCGCTCCGTCTCACCCTGGGCGCTCTCCTATCTCGCCAATCCCGGCGAAAACCCGAACGCCGACAGCGTCATCGTTCCGCAGCTCGCGCAGGTCCTAGTCGCCTCGGATCTCCGGTACGTGACGTTCCGCGGCCTGACGTTCGAGCACGACGATTACGTCGTGCCGCCGTCAGGCCATCAGTCGATGCTACTGGAGCCCGAGACCAGCGCCGCCGTCTCCTTTCAGAATTGTCAGAACGTCACGTTCGATTCAGGAACGGTCACCCAAACCTCTGGCGCGGGTCTCGAGATCATCTCGTGCCTCAACGGCTCCTCCCCGGCCTACTGCGTCTCGACCAGTCTCAACGCGGTGACCGCCAACAATGTCGTGGAAAACAGCGCTTTCTACGACCTCGGCGCTCTCGGCATCCGCATCGGGGAACCGTACGTACAGGCCGACACCGACGCGAACGAGCCCCAGTTGATCACGGTGCAGAATAACGTCGTGGAGGGTTATGGCCGCACCATTCCCGCCTCCTTCGGAATCGGGCAGGGGATGGGACACGACAACCTGTACACGCACAATGACGTTTACGACGGCTACCACTGCGCCATCTCCACGTCGACGAGCATCGACGAAACGGCACTCCCAGCCGGCATCGGCAACGCCAACAACGTGATCTCGTTCAATCACGTTCACGACCTGCTGCAAGGCATCATGAACGACGGCGGATCGATACGGATCAATTCAGGGAACGCCGTCTTTACGGCTGCCGGCAACAAGATCCTGAACAACAAGATCCACGACGTGAGCGACGCCTCCGTGTTGGACGCCAGCGGGTATGGTGGCGATGGTGTGTATCTGGACGACGATTCGGGCCTGGTGGACGTCGAAAACAACCTCGTCTATCGCGTTTCAGGCTTCGCCGTCTATACGCCGCACGGTCCGCCCGCGGCGAATCGAGCGAACATCATCAAGAACAACATCCTCGCCTACGCGCGTCTCGGAATGATCTCCGTCAACTTCCCCTACGGAAACGGCGTCCCCTCCTCGGCCATCCAGGTTTACGTCATCAAGAACAACCTGTTCTATTTCGACCACGACCGCAGCTCTTCGCCGAAGTTCTGGGTCCAGGGCGGATGTCTCTACAGCGCGGGATCTCCGTTCACCAGCTACCAGCAATTCGACCAGAACATGTACTGGCGGACCGACGGCCAATTCGCCAGCGACACCAAGGCGTTCGAGGTGCAGCCCGCCGCCGGCCCCGGTCCCGACGCCCCCTGCTCCGGAAACACGAACAACTGGACGTTCTACACGTTCTCAGGATGGCAGGCGATCGGCGAAGACGTTCAAAGCGCCGTCCAGAACCCCGGATTTGCGAATGCCACCTATCCGCCGATGACTTCTCACTACCGCACGGCTCGCCGGGAGTCGGATTCGTCGTTTTCGATCCGAGCCAGGCCGGACGCTCCAATCCCCAGCTTCATCCGCCCGCCGTGCCGGCGACGTTCCCCACGAAGCCGTTCAATCCGGCGACTGATTATTGACGCAGCGGAAGGCGCAGCCGCGCAATGCAGCCGCTGCGGCCGTCGCGATTTTCGAGCGTGAGACTGCCGCCGTGCGCCTCCGCAATTTGGCGGCTCAGGACGAGACCGACTCCCGTGCCGCCGGGCTTCGTCGTGTAGAACGGAACGAAAAGGTTCGCCTCGCTCGCTACGCCGTGACCTTCGTCGGTGACCGCGATCTCGAGCGCGCGGTCGTCGGCAGTCCAGCCGATTTGCACGCTGCCGCCGGTTTCGATCGATGCATCGGCCGCGTTACGCATCACGTTGATGATCAGTTGTTCGAGCTGGTCCGCGTCGGCTTCGATCACGAGAGGCATCCCCGCGGACACCATCACGCGGATTCGGTCCTCCAGCCGCGCCACACGCTCGATCAGCGCACCGACGTCGACGGAACCGCGTTGTGGCGGCGGTAAACGTGCGAGCTTCGAATAGGCGTCGGTGAAGCGCGTGAGCGACTCGGCCCGCGACGCGATGACCTCCAGACCTCGTTTCACGTCTTCGTCCCAGTCGGCGGGCGGCGGCTCGCGCGATCCGAGCGACAGCAGCGTTCGCGCGATCGACCGGATCGGCGTGAGCGAGTTGTTCAACTCGTGACTGAGCACGCGGACCAGTCGAATCCACGCCTGGCGCTCCTCGTCGCGCAACACCTGACTGAGATCCGTGATGACGAGCAGCGTGTGGCGGTGCCCCCCCTCCCGAAACGTCGACCGCCGGACGCCAAAGCGTCCGCTGGCGCCGGGAAATGCCGCATCGATCGTCGGGTCGTTCGATTCAAAGCAGCGAAGCAGGCCGAGGTCGGAAGCGCTGCGGCCGAGGAGGTCGTCGACCGACGCGGCGAGCAGACGCTGGCCGGCGGGGTTGACGAGACGCAGCCGCTGCTCGCCGTCGAACGCGAAAATCGCCACCTCCGTCTCGCGGATGACCGTCTCCAGCAGCGCCGTCGCTTCGACTCCGCCGAGGCGGCGGCCCTGCATCTGTTCGGCGAGCCGGTTGAATTCGACAATCAACTCGCCGATCGCATCGACGCGTTTCGGCTCGCGCAGCCGGATCGAATAGTCCTCCTCGCGCAGCGCGGCGACGGAGCTCGACACCGAGCGAAGCGGGTCGACCACCTTGCGCCGCAGCGCCCGAATCACAATTACCGTCGCGACAAGAGCGATGCCGGCGATGAACCATCGTGCCGCCGCGAACGCCGGGATGAGGAGCAGGATGACGGCGACCAGCGCGGGACAGGCCGCCGCAATCCCTAGAAGCGTGATGCGGTCGAAGCGTTTCACAGGCCGTACCGCTGAATCCTCCGATAGAGCGCACTGCGGCTCAACCCCAGAGTCTCCGCGACCTTGCTGACGTTGCCGCCGAAGCGCGCGAGCGCTTTGCGGATCAACACCGCTTCGACGTCTTCGAGGCTCAGCTCTTCGAGGCGCGGCTCGCTCTCGACCGGCGTCTGCAGTCCGAGGTCGCTCTTGTGAATCGTGCGGCCGCCAGCCATGAGCACCGCCCGCTCGACGGCGTGCTCCAGCTCGCGCACATTGCCGGGCCAGCCGTGGTCGAGCAGCGCCTTCATCGCCGCGTCGTCGAATCCGCCGATCTCCTTCCGGTACCGGCGGGCGTGCTGCGTGAGGAAATGTCCCGCGAAGAGCGGAATGTCCTGACGGCGCTCGCGCAACGGCGGAAGGCGGATCTCCACGGTTTTCAGTCGAAAGAGCAGGTCCTGGCGGAAGCGGCCGGCGTTCACCTCGTCTTCCAGCACCGCGTTCGTCGCCGAGATCAGGCGCACGTCCGCCCGCCGCGTTTGCGACGACCCGACCCGCTCGAACTCGCCGGTCTCGATCACGCGAAGCAGCTTCGCCTGCTGTGCGGGCGGAAGGTTGGCGATCTCGTCGAGAAACAGCGTTCCGCCGTCCGCGAGCTCGAAGCGTCCGACCCGGTCGGATTTCGCGTCGGTGAACGCGCCGCGGATGTGCCCGAACAACTCGCTCTCGAACACCCCCTCGGACAGCCCACCGAGGTTGACCGAGACGAGGGGCCGCGACGCGCGGCGCGAGGTCGCGTGCAACGCGCGGGCGACCACGCCTTTTCCGGTGCCATTCTCGCCGGTGATCAGGACGTTCGCCTCGGACGGGCCGATGCGCTCGATCATGTCGAGCACAGGCCGCATCACCGCCGACTGCGCGATCAGGTTCGGATAGCGCTCGTCACGAAGGATGCGGTTCTCGATCTCGAGCCGCTGGCCGTGACGCAGCGCGCGCCCGAGCTCCACCTGCGTCGAGACGATCGCCTGCAGCCGCTCGTTTTCCCACGGCTTCTGAATGAAGTCGCGCGCGCCGCGCTTCATCGCTTCGACGGCGATGTCGATCGAGCCCCACGCCGTCATCACCACGATCGGCAGCGTGCTGTCCCACGCGTGCACCTGCGACAGGAGCTCGAGGCCTTCACTCGCCGAGGTCGTGTCGCGCGTGTAATTGAGATCGATGAGGAGGAGATCGAAAACCGTCCGTTCGAGCGCCCGCAACACGGCGCCGGGCGAGTTGACGGTCGTGACCTCGCAGCTCTCCTTCAGCAGCAGCCGGAGCGCGTGCAGCACGTCCTGCTGGTCGTCGGCGACGAGGACGTTCGGCCGCTCATTCATGCACGAGCCATCCGTCGCGCAGCTGCACGACGCGGTCTCCGTAGCTCGCGTTCACTTCCGAATGCGTCACCTGCACGATCGTCGCTCCGCTGCGATTCAAGGTCCGAAACAGCTCCATGATCTCGCGCGCCTGGTCCGAGTGCAGATTGCCGGTCGGTTCATCCGCGAGAATCACGGTCGGATTGGCGATGATCGCACGAGCGACGCCGACCAGTTGCTGCTGCCCGCCGGAAAGCTGCGACGGGAAGAGGTCCTTCTTCCCGACGATGCCGAACCGGTCGAGCGTGTCGGCGACCAGCGCCTCCCGCTGCCCCTTCTTCACGTTGCGATACGTGAGCGGCACCTCGAGGTTCTCGGCCACCGTGAGGTCGTCGATGAGGTGGTAGTTCTGGAAGACGAATCCGATGTGCCGCCTCTGCAGCTCCGCGCGCTTCGCGTGATTCAGCGCGTGAACGGCCTCGCCGCACAACGAGTACTCCCCGCGCCAGTCCGCGTCGTGCAGGCCGAGGATGTGGAGCAGCGTCGACTTGCCGGCGCCCGACGGTCCCATGATCGACACGAACTCGCCCGAGCGGATGTCCAGGTCGATGGCGCGCAGAATCCACGTCGTGCTGACGCCGTTCGCAACCGATTTCTCGATGCGCTTCGTGGTGATCAGCGAGTCGGTCAAGCGTCACTCATATCTGGCATCCCGAGCGTAGCGAGGGACCTGGGAGCAGGGGTGGCACGAGCAGCCGCGCCTCCCGCCCGCCCAGGTTCCTCGCTACGCTCGGAATGACACCGGTCACTCATATCGCAACGCCACTTCCGGCGCCACGCGCATCGCGCGCCGTGCTGGGAGGTACGACGCGAGCAGCGCGACCGCGGTCAGCACGGCCGCGACCGCGACGAACGTCCACGGATCGGTGGCGCGAACATCGAACAGAAGCGAAGACATCAGGCGCGTAATGGACAACGAGATGATCACGCCGATCACGATTCCGGTGCTCGCCATCCGTGCCGCTTCGCCGATCACGAGCCGCAGCACGTCGCCGGGCCGCGCGCCGAGGGCCATGCGGACGCCGATCTCCTGCGTGCGGCGTGCGACCGAGAACGCGATGACGCCGTAGATCCCGAGGGCCGCAAGACCCAGCGCGACCGCGGCGAACAGCGCGACGAGAAAGAGGACGAAACGCCGCTGCGCGAGCCAACCGCCGAGCTCCGCCTCATACGTCGAGATCTTCACCGGGACGTCGGGCGCCGCGTCGCGGAAGACGCTGTGGATGCTCGGAATGATCTCGCCCGGCGCGCCTGCGCCACGGACGACGATCACCGGCGTCGAGCCCGTGCCGCGTTGGCGATAATCGACGTAGATGATCGGCGTGGCCGGCCGGTCGAGACCTTGCGCGCGAACGTCGCCCGCGATCCCGACCACCGTGAGCGGCTTCAGGTCGCCATCCATGTTCCCGAACTCGAGCTGCTGCCCGATCGGATCTTCGTCCCCGAAGCGCTGCCGCGCAAGCGCCTCGCTGATGACCGCCACGTGCGGCGAGTCCGGCGTGTCGCTGTCTGAAAACATGCGGCCCCGAATCAGTGGAATGCCGAGCGTGCGGAAGTAGTCGGCCCCCGCGGCACAGTAGAACGCCTGTCCCACCTGCGTGGGATCGTGCATCATCGTCTCGAATCCCTTGAAATCGGCGGGCGGGTTCTGGCCCCGCAGGATGAGGAACGTCCCCTCGGCGAGATTGTCGCCATGCGCCACCGGCATCGCGCCGGCAACGCCCGCCGATTCCACACCCGCGGTCGCGCGAATGCGGTCGACGATGCGCTGCACGCGCTGGACCTCTTCGCCTTTCGCGTTCGCAAGCGGCGACTCCGGCAACGAGAACTGCACCGTGATCAGGTTCTCCGGCCTGAACCCGGAACTGGTTTCGATCAGGCGCAGGAAGCTGCGGCCGAGGAGACCGGCAGCGATGAGAATCGTGAGCGTCGTCGCGATCTCGCCGGTGACGAGCATGACGCGCATCCGTTGCGTCGATCGCGCAGCCGTCATGCCACGAGAGGTCGCGGTCAGCGCCTGCTGCAGATCGCCCGTCGACGCGCGCCACGAGGAGAACACGCCGAGCGCGATCGCGACGGCGACGCTCACCCCGATCGCAAAGAGAAGGACCGGCATGTTGAGCGCGATTCCTTCGCGGCGCGGCAGCGTGGCCGGAATGATCGCCGGCAGCAGCTTCACCGACCAGACGGCGATCACCAGCCCCGCGATTCCGCTCATGACCGCCAGCACGAGCGATTCGGCGAGGAACTGCTGCAGGATCCGCATGCGCCCGGCCCCGAGCGCCGTGCGCACCGCAAGCTCCTTCGCGCGCGCCGACGCTCGCGCCAGCATCAGGCCGGCGACGTTCGCACAACCGACGAGCAGCAGCAAAGCGACTGCGCCCAACAGCGTGAGGAGTGCCTTCCGCACGTCGCCCACCATCGCGTCCGCGAGCGGCACCACCTCGGCGGCATTGAGGTCGGCGTCCTTCCCGTACTGCGCTTTGATGCGTGCGCCGATCGCACTGAGATTCGCACGCGCGCGTGCGACCGTGACGCCGTCGCGCAACCGCCCGACGCCGTGCCAATTGTGCGCGGTCCGGCTTGGCTCCTGATCGCGCTCGCGCGGAATCCAACCGGAAACGCCGTTCGGAAAATCGAACTCCGCCGGCATCACGCCGATGACCGGATACGCCTTGCCGGCGACCGACAGATGCACGCGCGAGAGATCCCCAGTCGCGCCGAGGTTTTGCTTCCAATATCCGTAAGAGACGACGATGCCCGGCGCGCTCGCGCGGAATTCATCCGGGGCGAACAACCGGCCGATCATTGGCTGTACGCCGAACGTCCGGAAGAAATCGTCCGATACGACGCCCACTTCCGCGCGAACCGGCTCGCTGCCGCCCGACAGCGACACGCCCCACGATTCGTACGCTGCGAGAGCGGCAAACGTGTCGTTCTGATTGCGGAAGTCGTCGAAATTCGGACCGGCGAGGTTCATCCGGTGACCGTCGGGCGCCTGCTCCGAAACACGGACCAGTTGCTCCGGATGCGGATAGGGCAGCGGCGCGAGCAGCACCGCGTGCACGATCGAGAAAATCGCGGCCGACGCCCCGATGCCGAGGGCGAGCGTCAGCACCGCGACCGACGTGAAGCCGGGCGACTTCAGCAACGATCGGATCGCGTAGCGCAGCGCGTTCATTGGATCTGAAACCCGCTCTCGCGAAGCTCGTTCTCGGCTCCGCGGTTGTGCGTCTCCTCCACGATGCGGCCGTCAAAGAGATGCAGGGTGCGCTCCGCGAATCGCGTGAAGCGCGGGTCGTGCGTCACCATGCAGATCGTCGCGCCGGCCGCGTGAATCTCCCGCAGCAGATCCATCACCGCCTGGCCGTTCTTCGAGTCGAGGTTTCCCGTCGGCTCATCGGCCAGCAGGATCGCCGGCTCGCCGACGAGCGCGCGGGCGACGGCGACGCGCTGCTGCTGGCCGCCCGAGAGCTGCGCCGGAAAATGTTTGATGCGGTGCGCCATCCCGACGCGCTCGAGCGCCCTCTGCACGCGCTCCTTCCGGTCGCTGACGCTCATGTTCCGGTAGGTCAGCGGGAGCTCCACGTTCTCATAGACGTTCAGATCGCCGATGAGATTGAACGCCTGGAAGATGAATCCGATACTCTGGTTGCGGATGCGCGCGCGTTCTGCGATCGTCAGCTGCGTCACCGGCTGGCCGTCGAGAACGTAGGCTCCCTTGCTACACGTGTCGAGCAAGCCGAGGATCGAGAGGAGCGTCGACTTCCCGCAGCCGGACGGGCCGGCGATCGAGACGAACTCTCCCGGCTCGATGTCGAGCTCCACGCCGGACAACGCGTAGGTCTCGATCTCGTCGGTGTAGAAGATCTTCGTCACATTCTCGAGATGGATGATTGGTTCGGCCATGCCTTTTCCTTTACTCATTGCAAGCGGATACGGTCGTACTTGTCCCACTGACTGACGTCCGAGAGGATGATGCGATCGCCTTCCTTGAGTCCCGACTCCACCTGAATCGCACTCACCGAGCTGCGGCCGAACCGCACGTTCACGCGTTGTGCGGTCGTGCCGCTCGGGTCGACGCGGAACACCGTTCCGCTCTGTTCTTCCTCGGCGTGCACCGGCCGCTGCACGTACAGTACGTTGGCGAGCCGTTCGAGCTCGATCGTGCCGTCGACATTGAGATCGGGCCGCGCGCCCCTCGGTAACGGACCATCGGGAGCGATGTCGACGGTGACCGTCCCGTTCTCCGCCGCCGGATCGATGCGGATGACGTGTCCGGCAACGACGCCGTTGTGCGTGTCGATCGAAGCCTTCTCTCCGCGTTGGATGTCTTTCGCCTGGGTCTCCGCGATTTTCACCGCGGCTTTGAGGCTCGACGGCTGCACGACTTTGGCGAGGATCGTTCCGGCGCTGACGCGCTTTCCCACTTCGGCGTTGACCTGCTGCAGCACGCCGGCGATCCCGGCGCGCACCTGCAGCAACGCCACCTGCCCCTGCTGGAGCTGGTACTGCGCGCGGTACTGATCGACCTTCGCTCGCTGCGCAGCGAGTTGCGCATCGATGCCGTCGCGATTCACCTTGAGCCGCTGCTGCGCCAGCTCGTATCGCGTCGCCAATTGATCGGCGGCGTTCCGGGAGACGCGCCGCGACAGCTCGGGCAGAATCCCGCGCTTCGCCATCTCGTCGTCGGCCTCGGCACGCAGCTTCGCCTGCTCGTACTCGGCTTTGAGTTGGGCGACCGCGGCTTCCTCGTTCAGCCGGTCGCCTTCGAGATGGCTCTTGAGGCCCGTGTAATCCGCCTCGGCGGCCACGAGCTGGAACTTCGCGTCCGCCTCCCGCTGCATCTGCTCGGGATTCGAGAGCTCCATGATGACCGTGTCCGGCTGCACATCGCTTCCCACGAGGGCGAGAATGCGCGCCACGCGCGCGTCGCTGGCGGCGGCGATCCAGTTCACGTCGACCGGCACCAGCGTTCCGCTGCCGCGCACGTCGCGCAGCATTGGCCCGCGCTCGACCGGCCCGATCCAGAGATTTCCCTTGTCGACCGCCGGCGCTGCCGGACGGAGTCGCGACAAGCCGAGGGTCGCCAGTCCCACGACGATGGCCACAGCGGCCCACGTGATGATGCGTCGCGTGCGAATTTGGCGGGCGCGTTCCGGTCTGGCGATGTCCATTAGCGGTGGTCCCATTGCGCAACCGAGGTGCCACTGGGCTCGACCTTCGTAACTTCTTGACCGCTCACGACTACGCCGCAATGCGCGACTTCCCCGCTGCTCTCCCGACTGTCTCCGAGCGAACAGTCGCGTCCCATTTTCGAACACTGCCTGCCGCCGCTAGTCCACGCTCAGCGCTGTTCGGGGGTCGAGTCTCGACGCGCGAATGCTCGGTACGAGACAGGCGAGGAGGCCGATCACTCCGAGCAGGAGGACGGCGGCGCAAAAGACCGCCGGGTCGAACGTGCTGGTCTCGAACAGGAACTGCGAAAGAAGGGGCATCGCCAGTACCGAAACTCCGATGCCGGCCATCGTCCCCAACGCGACCAGAGCGCCCCCCTCGCGTAACACGTTGCGCACCACATGTTGACGTGTCGCACCGAGGGCCATGCGGATGCCGAATTCCCGCGTGCGCTGCTGGGTTACGTACGACACGACGCCGTAGATCCCAAGCCCGCAGAGAACGAGTGCCAGCACGGCAAATGCCGTCATCAGTCCGACGCTATACGTTCGCCGAGCGATCGAGCGGCCCACGACCTGCGGCAGCGCCTGAATGTGCTCCACCGGCTGATTCGGGTACATCGATTGGATCCGCGTCCGCACGCCGTTTGCCAGCGAAGCCGGGTCCAGTCCCGTCGCGCTCCGCACATAGATGCTCATCGAGTTCAGCACGTGATAGGTCTCGTCCTGCGTGTACGGCATGTAGATCGCGGCTTCCGGCGGCAGATCGAGTGCCCGCTGCCTGACATTCGCAACCACGCCGACGATTTCCCTCATGCGCGGTCGTCCGTTGGTGCGGCTGCCGAGCGCGAGATAGTTCACGGCAATCTGCTTTCCGACCGGGTCTTCGCCGGGAAAGAACCTCCGCGCCGCCTCGTCATTGATGATGACCACCGCCGGTGCCGACGCGACGTCGCGAGCAGAGAAGGCGCGCCCATGGAGCAATGGCACTCCGAGCGTGCGGAAGTAGTCCGCGCTGATCCAGCAGCCTTCGCTGGAGGGCGGATGATTGGGATCGTTGCCTCGGCCTGCGAAGACGAGCGTGGCCGCATTCGCGCGAAAGGACGGCATGCAGTCGGAAATCGCGGAGGACGTCGCGCCCGGCACACTGGCGGCTGCACCCAGGACGCTCTTCCAGAAAACGTAGCCCTGCGGATCGTTGTAATTCGTCCGCAGATAGGCCGTGAGAACGCGTTGCGGCTCGAATCCGAGATCGACCGCGTGGACGCGGATGAAGCTGCGCAGCAGCAGCCCCGCGCAAACGGTCAGAACGACCGCACACGCCACTTCCGCCACGATCAGCGCGGAAAAAGGCCGCCGCTGCGCCCGTCCCGTCCCCGTCCGGCCGCCGCGGAAGCCGGACGTCAGATCGAGCCGCAACAGAACGCTCGCCGACAGCAGCGCCAGCATGCCGGCGGTCAGCAGAACCACCGCGAGGCTGACTGCGACCGCTGCGAGATTGACCTGCAATCCGTCGAGTCTCGGCAGCACCAACCCAGGCACGCGGCGAATGAACCCGACGGTCGAGAGCGCGAACGCGAGTCCCAGCAGGCCGCCCGCGGTGCTGAGCAACAGGCTCTCGACGAGGAGTTGCTGCCGGATCCGCGCGGGGCTGGCGCCGAGTCCGAGCCGGACGGCGAGCTCGGGAGCGCGCTTGACGGATCGCGCCAGCAGGATGGCAGCGGTATTCAGGCAGGTCACCAAGAGCACCAGTCCCACCGCCGCCATGATGATGTTGAGCTGACGAGTCACGGGGCCGACGACGAACTCTTTCAGCGGCGTCAGTCGAACCTGCACGCCGGCGGGTTCGCCGTCGCCGCGGCGCAGGATGGACGTCAACTGCTGCTCGGCGACGCTGCGGCTCGTCCCCGGCTTCAACCGGCCGATCACGTCGAGGAACTTGTTCGCGCGCCAGTTCATGTAAGGCCAGCTCGGTTCGGTCGTGAGCTTCGCCCACACGTCGACGTCGGGGTACAGGTCCGGCATCGGCGGAAGGACACCGACGATCGTCGAAGGTGCGTCTTCAATCCGCAGCACGCGCCCAATGACGTGCGGGTCGCCGCCGAGCTCCCCCTTCCAGAACTTCCAAGACACGAGCACCGTCCCGTTCTGCAGGTCATGGAACTCGTTCGGCACGAACACGCGGCCGAGTGCCGGACGAATCCGCAGGACGTTGAAGAATTCGACCGTGGAAGCCGCACAGTTCACGACGCGCGGTTCACCATCGCCGGTCCAGACTTCGCTGAAATGCGGGATCACTGCGGCCACACCCGACAAGACGGTGTTCTGGTCGCGGTAGTCGCGGAAATCGGGCCCGGACACGTGCGAGGAAACGACGTACAGACTCCCTTCATCGGGGAACTGCAGCGGCGCGAACAGGACATGGGTAAACACGCTGAAGATCGCTGCATTGATGCCGATCCCCAGCGCGAGCATGACCACCGCCATCGCCGTGAACGCGCGGTCCTTGCGGAGAATGCGCATTCCATAGCGCAGATCGTGTCCGAACCCGTCCAACATGGCCGACTCACCTCCGCAACCGAAGTGCCATCCGGCGGAAGCACCTAACTCCTTGACGACTCTGGCGTAAACCGGAATGCGCGCCGTTTCCGGCGCTGCGCGACTGTCTCGCAGCGAAACAGTCGCGTCCCATATTCGAACACTGTCTTGTGAGGTGCCGCGGTTAAATCGCTGATTTGTCAGCGTCGCCGGCGTGGCAGCGCGCTTGCCCTGGGCCAGCATCCATGACTGAACTGCTCTTTCGCGACCTGCGAATCGCGGTCCGTACACTGGCACGACGTCCCGGCTTCTCACTCGTCGCGATGCTCGTGATCGCCGTCGGCATCGGCGCGACCGTGTCGCTCTTCACAGTCGTCTGGTCAGTTCTCCTCAAGCCGCTGCCGTTCGATCATCCGGAGCAGCTCGTCCGGCTGTACGAGAGCAGCGCCAAGTTCCCGCGCAATGTCGTGACCGGCGGCATTTACGCCGAGTGGAAGCGTCAGAGCAAGTCGTTCTCGAGCCTCGCGCTCTATAACGACTGGCAGGAGTACAACCTCTCTGACGGCGGCGCGCTGCCGGAACGGGTGCGGGCGGCCATCTGTTCGTGGGACCTCTTCCCCACCCTCGGCGTCCAGCCGCTCATCGGAGGGTCATTCATGCCGGCAAACGACCGGCCGTCCGCCGGCGGCACGGTCATCATCAGCTGGTCTCTCTGGAAGCGCCGCTTCGGAGGCGACTCTTCCGTCCTCGGCCGCAAGATCGATCTCGACGCGCGGTCGTACACCATCATCGGCGTCCTGCCGCGCTGGTTCGCGTTTCCGTCGCAGAAAGTCCAGCTCTTCGTTCCCGTCTATTTCGAGCGTACGCCCGAGGAGATGGCGACCATCCACGACCATCAGTTCAAGGTGATTGGGAGGCTGAAGCCGGGCGTCACGCGCGAGCAGGCGATGCTGGAGACATCGGCGATCGTGCACCGGATCCATGACGCACATCTCGACCTCCCGTTCGTCAGCACCGCAGCCCTCATCCGCCCGCTGATCGACGATCTCGTCGGCAACCTCAGGCCGGCGTTGTACATGCTGCTGGCGGCAACCGGATGCATGCTGCTGATCGCCTGCCTCAACGTCGCGAACCTGCTGACCGCCCGCGCCGCGGCGCGGCGGCGCGAAGTCGCCATCCGCTCCGCCCTCGGCGGCGGGCGCCTGCGGCTGCTTCGCGAGCAACTCGTCGAAAGCTTCGTCCTCTTTTCGGCCGGGGGCGCCGCGGGACTCGCGCTCGCATATGCCGCGCTCCGCTGGCTCGTCCTCACACGGAAGGACATGGTGCGGGTCGAGTCAATCCGCATCGACGGCGTCGTCATCGCCACCGTCGCGGGACTCATTCTGTTCTGCGCGCTGTTCGCCGGCCTCATTCCGGTGCTCGCGAGCCGGCTGGAAAACCTCAGCGCGGCACTGCAGGAGAGCTCGCGCAGCTCGACCGGCGGGCGGTCGGGCGCGCTTGTCCGCAAATCGCTCATCGCCGCAGAGGTTGCGTTCACCGTCGTTCTCCTCGTGAGCGCCGGTCTGTTGTTGAAGAGCTACACGCAATTGCGCACCAGTCCACTCGGCTGTGCGACCGACAACATTCTCTCCATGCACTTCACCCTTCCCAAAGTGCAGTACACGAACGCGGCGCGACGCGTGACGTTCTTCGACGACCTGCTCGCACGCGTGCGTGCATTGCCCGGAGTCGAAGCGGCCGGATACGCGCGCGCCGTTCCCGGCGAGGGCTACTACGGCGACGGTGAGGTATCGATTGCCGAGCATCCGCCGCTGCCGCAGGGGCAAAGCAACCTCGCCCTCGTCCGATGGGCCGATCCCGGCTACTTCGCGGCGATCGGCATCCCGCTGCTCCGAGGCCGCACCTTCGGCTCGAACCAGCGCCTCGATGCCGTCAATGAGGCGATCGTCAGCGCGGCCTTCACGCGGCAGTACCTGCCGCACGAGGATCCCATCGGCAAGCACCTGAACATCGCCGGTGACCGAACCTACCAAATCGTCGGAGTCGTCAACGACACGCGCTATCAACTCGAGCAGGATCCTCAGCCGATGATGTATTTCCCGATCGACTCGGGGACATACCGCGACGCCGCGCTCGTCGTCCGCGCGGCGCGCGATCCCGAAAGTCTCGCACTTCCGATTCAGAAGACGATCCAGCAGATGGACCACGACCTCGCCGTCTCCGACGTGCTCACGAGGAACCAGATCATCAACCAGTCATCCGTCGACGCGAATTTTGAAGCGACGCTGCTGGCGACGTTCGCCGGCATCTCGCTCCTCCTCGCTGCCGTCGGCCTGTTCGGCGTCCTCGCCTATCTCGTCGCGCAACGCCGCTCCGAGATCGCCATTCGACTCGCCCTCGGCGCGCAGCGAGAAGACGTCCTCCGCCTGACCCTGATCGACGGGCTCCGTCCCGCGTTCGGCGGCGTCGTCGCCGGTTCGCTCCTGGCGATCGGCGCGACGCAATTGATCCGCTCCAGCTTGTACGAAACCAAGCCGCTCGACCCGACCGTGTTCGCGGGCGTGATCGGGCTGCTCATCGCCGTCGCAGCCGCGGCCTGCCTGCTGCCGGCGTGGCGCGCCTCGCGCGTCGAGCCGTCGGCCGCCTTACGGAGCGAGTGACGATGAAATCCGATCTGAAGCTTGCAGCGCGACAACTCTCCAGTCATCCCGCATACGCGCTGACCGTCATCGTGACGCTGGCGCTCGCGATCGGAGCGAACACGGCGATCTTCTCGCTCGTGAATGCGCTGATGCTGCGCGCTCTCCCCTACCAACATCCCGAGCAGCTGGCGACGATCTACGTCCGGACCACGGGCAGTACGCCCTCCGATCAGCGCAGCGCGGTCGACGGCGAGAAGTGGGAGCTGCTGCGCGACAACGCGCCGTCGTTGATTTCGGCCGTGACTGGAGGCGCGTCCGGCGTGAACCTCAGCAGCGGATCGCGCGTCCAGTACGTCCGCGACGAGCGCGTCTCCGCGCATTACTTCGACGTCCTCGGCATCCGGCCGCTCCTCGGCCGCAATTTTTCGGAGGATGAAGACCGGCCGAACCACCCGAAAGCGGTCATCCTCAGCGATCGGATCTGGCGCGACGTTCTGGGTGCCGATCGCGGAGCAATCGGCAGAACAATTCTCGTGCGCGGCGAGCCGTACACGATCGCCGGCGTCTTGCCGCCCAACACCACGACGCCGTCCGACGCCGCCATTTACACGACCCTGCAGCCGAGCCGCCAGGGAGAAGGCGGCGGCACGAACTTCGACGCCATCGTGCGGCTCCGCGACGGCGCGACGTGGCAGGAGGCGGCCGCCGAGGTGAATCGCGCCTGGGCCGTCCGCAAGCAAAAGTACGAACACGCGAATCCGGGCTCCACGGTGACCTACTCCCTCGTGCCGCTGCAGAAAGCGGCGACCGACTTCGTACGCCCTCAAGTCGAAGCGCTGATGTTCGCGTCCGCGCTCATCCTCCTCATCGCGTGCGCGAATCTCGCGGCCCTCGCAATCGTCCGCATCATGGCGCGCAGCGGCGAGATCGCGACTCGCCGCGCCCTCGGCGCGTCCGCGTGGCTGATCCAAAAACAGTTCTGGATCGAGAGCCTCGTCCTCGCGTGCGACGGAGCGGCGGTGGCGGTGATCGTGGCGTTCGCCGCGATGCGCGGCCTGCTCGTCCTCTTGCCCGAGGGCTTTCTTCCCGTCGCCTCCGTGCCGATCGACGGACGCGTCCTCGCATTCACGACCGCGGTCGCCCTGCTGACGAGCGTCCTCTTCGGCATCCTTCCGGCGTTCGCCGTCCCGATGAGCGAATTGCGCTCCGCGGGCCGCAGCACCAGCGGCCGGACGTCGCTCCAACTGCGCCAGATGCTCATCGCCGGCGAAGTCGCGCTGACCGTGATGCTGCTCGCCGCGTCCGGGCTGCTGATCCGGACGCTGATTCACCTCGAGACGCTGCCGCCCGGCTTCAACCCGAACGGTGTGCTCGTCGTGAAAGTCTCGCTCGACGACGTTCGCTATCACGACGCCGAGGCGTTCCGCAGACTGCTGCGCGACAGTCTCGCTGCAATGCGCCGGATTCCCGGCGTGCAAAACGCCGCCGCCGGCCTGACGCTGCCGTACGAGCGCGCCATGAACGACTCCGTGAAGTACGACGGTGACAAACAGGCTGAGACGGACGTTCTCTACGCGACCCCCGGATACTTTGAAACGTTGCAGATGCCGCTGCTCGCGGGACGGACATTCACCGATGCCGACGGGCCGGACGCCGAGCACGTCGCCGTCGTGAACCGAGCGTTCGCGCAAAAGTTCTACAACGGCGCCAATCCGGTGGGACGGATCATCAACGGCAACACGCGGATCGTCGGCGAAGTGTCGGACGTCGTCATCTCGTCGCGGCTCACACCGGTCGCCCCGCTGCAGACCGAAGAGACCGTCTACATCCCCGCCGCGCAGATGGCGGCAAAGGGCCTGGCGCTCGCGCATGTCTGGATGCAGCCGGACTGGATCGTGCGCACGTCGGGACCCGTTTCCGGTTTACCGGAGCAGATGCAGCGCGCGCTCCAGAGCGCCGACCCGAACCTTCCGGCTACCGGCTTCTACACCATGCGCGACCTGATGAAGGGGACGCTCGCCACCCAACGCGTCGAAGTCGCACTCCTCGGAACGATGGGTGCTCTCGCGCTGATCCTGAGCGCAATCGGAATCTTCGCGCTCGTCGCGAACACGGTCGCACAACGCACGCGCGAGATCGGGATCCGCATGGCGCTCGGCTCCACGACGGCGCAGGCGATGATGCGCATCGCGCGTTCGGGTGTCGGAGCGGCGGCAGCCGGGCTCGTGGCCGGACTGATCCTCTCCGCCGCCGCGCTGCGCGTCATGCGCAGCGTCGTCTTCGGCGTGCAGATTTACGACGCCGTCACGATCGCCGGCACTGTGGTGGTCCTCGGAGTGCTCGCCGTTCTGGCGAGCGTACTGCCAACCCTGCGCATCGCGCGGATCGATCCCGCGGCGGTCTTACGGAGCGAATGATGCTGACATCGGATCTGAAGTTTGCGGTTCGGCAGGTTTCCCGCCATCCCGGATACGCGGTGACCATCATCCTGACGCTGGCCCTCGGAATCGGCGCCAACACCGCCATCTTCTCCGTCATCAATTCCGTGCTGCTCAGCAGCCTCCCCGTCCGCGACCCGAAAGGGCTCGTCTTTCTCACCAACAAGAACGAGCAGGGCTTCGAGGTCGGCTTCGGCGACGGCAACCGCGACTTCGTCACCTATCCCGAGTTCCAGCAGTTGGAGCGCAACGACCAGCTCTTCTCCGGCTTGATCGCGGCCTCCAACTACGCCCCGCGCGTTCCCGTCGAGCTCCAAAGCGGCGATTCGGGCGCCGGCGAAACCGCGCGCGTCAGTCTGGTCAGCGGTTCCTACTGGTCCGTTCTCGGCGTCACTCCCGCCCTCGGCCACGCGTTCGGACCCGAAGCCGACCGGCAACGCGACGCGAATCCGGTCGCCGTCATCAGCGACACGTTCTGGCGCGACCGCCTCGGCCGCGACGCCGGCGTGATCGGCCGCAAGATTCGCATCCGGAACACCTCATATGACGTCATCGGAGTCGCCCCGCCGCAATTTCACGGCGAGACTGTCGGCGCGAATCCCGACATCTGGGTGCCGCTCACGATGGAGAGCGAAGTCTTCCCCGGCCACGACTACCTCTCGCCGGAGACGAATCCGTTCCGCAAGACCGAGTGGCTGGAAGTCATCGGGCGCCTGAAGCCGGGCGTCACTTTGGCTCAGGCGCAAGCGGGCGTCGAAGTCGCGTTCCACCAGATCAACGAGGCGCAGAGCGCCGGGATGTCCGCGCAGGACAAACAGCGGTTCCTGAACCAGCACCTCGCCGTCACGCCCGGCAGCCACGGCGCCTCGACCCTTCGCTCCGATTTCGGGAAGCCGCTGCTGATCCTGATGATGATCGTGGGGCTGATCCTTCTCATCGCCTGCGCGAACGTCGCCAACGTCCTCCTCGCCCGATCGGCCGCGCGCAAGAAAGAAATCGCCATCCGCGTCGCCTTGGGCGCCAGCGGGTCGCGCGTCTTTCGTCAGATGCTCACCGAAAGCATCCTGCTCGCCGCGATCGGCGGTGCGGTCGGCCTGCTGCTGGCGCAATGGGCCGACGCGGCGCTGCTGCGCATGGTCTCGACGTCGTCGAACCAGATTCGCCTCGACGTGCATCCCGACCCCGCCATCCTCGCGTTCACCTTCGGCGTCTCGTTATTGACCGGAATCCTCTTCGGCCTCACACCTGCATTTCAGGCGGCGCGGGTCGACCTGAAGGGCAACGTCCGCGGAGTGGCGGGCAACACCGGCCGCCCCGGGCGCGTTTCCGCGGGCAAGATTCTCGTCGTCGCGCAGGTCGCCCTCTCGCTGCTGCTCCTCGTCATCGCCGCGCTCTTCGTGCGCAGCTTCCGCAACCTTTCGGAGACGCAGCTCGGCTACGACCGCGACCACCTGCTGCAATTCTTCGTCGACCCGATCTCGTACGGATATCAGCCCGGCGAGGTCGCTGCCGTCGATCACGCGATTCTGCAGGCCATTCGCGGCATCCCAGGCGTCCGCGGCGTCACCCTCATCGACAATCCACTGGTGAGCGGCATGGATTCCAGCTCGCCCGTCACGATCCAGGGGCAGAAGCCGTCGCAGCGGGACGATAAGGATGCACACTGGTCGATGGTCGGCCCCAATTTCTTCTCGACCACCGGAATCCCGATTCTCGAAGGCCGCGAGATCACGGAAGCCGACAGCGGCACCGGACAACGCGCCGGCGTGATCAACGAGACCATGGCCCGCAACTACTTTCCGAACGCGAACCCGATCGGCCAACAAGCGGTCGTCCACACCACTGGCGGCGAATATCCCTTCGTCATCGTCGGGGTGGTTCAGGACGCGAAACAGCGCGACGCGAAAGAGAAGCCGTTCCCGCGCTTCTACGTCCCCTTCTTCAACCCGGTCGGCAGCGACTGGACGTCCGGGGAGGCGATCCTCGTCCGCGCCGTCGGCAATCCGACGTCCCTCGCCTCCGCGATTCGCGCAGCCGTGAAACAGGCCGCCCCCGCCCTCCCCACCGTCGCCACGATGGAGACCCTCGATCAGCGACTATCCGATTCCCTCGTCACCGATCGCATGATCGCCGACCTCTCCGCCGCATTCGGCCTCCTCGCCGTCATCCTGGTTTGCATCGGCCTCTACGGAGTCATGGCCTACGCGACGTCCCGCCGCACCAACGAAATCGGCATCCGCATCGCCCTCGGCGCCCAGCGCAGCGGCATCCTCTGGCTCATCCTCCGCGAGTCATTGCTCCTCGTCCTCATCGGCGCCGCCATCGGAGTGCCCCTCGTCTTCGCCGCCGGCAAGTGGATCTCGAGCCTCCTCTTCGGCCTCCAACCCGCCGACCCCGCCGCCCTGTTCTTCGCCATCACCCTGATGTTCGCCGTCGGCATCCTAGCCAGCTACATCCCCGCCCGCCGCGCCACCCGCGTGGATCCGATGGTGGCGCTGCGGCAGGAGTAAGGGGGAGGGGGGCGTTCCGCGTTCGACCGATGAATCTCTCCCGTAATCGGAGTCAAAGAGATAAAAGAAGAACGAGGAGAGCTGATCATGCCCAACAACACCGTCCGTCTTCACCGCGTCCTCCGCACCAGGCCCGAGAAGATCTACCGCGCCTTTCTCGACGCCGACGCCATGGCGAAGTGGCTCCCGCCGAACGGCTTCACCGGAAAAGTCCACGAGCTCGACGCGCGCGTCGGCGG
>JACZCU010084719.1_pt1 | contig 30619 bp, 32 predicted proteins | sample 8641851 | NCBI WGS metagenome assembly JACZCU01 (sample SAMN15324605, study PRJNA640507) | soil metagenome | isolation source: monocropping sugarcane control | place: China: Luxin town, Laibin City, Guangxi Province | collected 2019-07-25 | depth 10cm m | reverse complement strand
CGATCGCCGAAGGCACGGTCTCGAAGTGGCTCAAGAAAGTCGGCGACAAAGTCGAGCGCGATGAGCCGCTGCTCGAGATCTCGACCGACAAAGTCGACGCAGAGATCCCGTCGCCCGCCGCGGGCGTGCTCGTCGAAATCGTCGCCGCGGAAGGCGCGACGGTTCCGGTGAATGCAGTCGTTGCGCGCATCGCGGGTGAAGGCGGCGCTGCTGTCTCCGCACCCGCGCCGGCCGCTGCTGCGCCTGCGCCACAACCCGCGGCTGCTGCACCCGCGCCGGTCGCCGAACCTGCAACCGAAAACGTGACGTCGCTCGATGAGCGCCGCCGCACGAAATCTTCGCCGCTCGTTCGCAAGATCGCGGCGGAGAACAATGTCGATCTCACGCAGGTCTCGGGCACCGGAGTCTCGGGCCGCGTGACGAAGAACGACATCCTCGACTACATCCAGAATCCGCGTCCTGCAGCGCCTGCTGCGGCGAAACCCGCGGCTGCTGCGCCCGCACCTGCATCGCGTCCCGCGCCCGCGCCAACGCCCGCACCCGCGGCGCCACCGCGTCCGCAGTTCGCGCCGGGACAGTCGTCGACGACCGAGCCGCTCAGCGTGATGCGCAAGAAGATCGCGCATCACATGGTGCAGTCGAAGCAAACGTCGGCGCATGTGCACACGGTGTTCGAGATCGATTTCACGAATATCGACAAGCTGCGCCGCCAGTACAAAGATGCGTACGCCGATCGCGGCGTGAAGCTGACGTTCATGCCGTTCATCGTGCAGGCGGTGATCGCCGGTCTGCGCGAGTTCCCGGTGCTCAACGCGTCGATGAGCGAGTCGAGCGTGACGTATCACCACGATCTCAACATCGGCATCGCGGTCGCGCTCGACTGGGGTCTGATCGTGCCGGTGCTGAAGCGCGCCGACGAAATGAACATCCTCGGGTTGTCGCGCGCGATCAACGATCTCGGCGAGCGCGCACGCAACAAGAAGCTCACACCCGATGACGTGCAGGGCGGCACGTTCACGATCACGAATCCCGGCGTGTTCGGCGGTCTGTTCGGTCTGCCGATCATCAATCAGCCACAGGTCGCCATTCTCGGCGTCGGTGGAATCAAGAAGCGTCCGGTCGTGGTCGAAACGAAGGAAAGCGATTTCATCGCCATCCGCTCGATGTGCTACTTCTCCCTCGGCTTCGATCACCGTCTGATCGACGGCGCCGTCGCCGATCAGTTCATGGCCCGCGTGAAGCAGATTCTCGAGTCCGGCCAGTTCACGATGTAATGCAGTGGAGCGGCGGGCTGAGAGCCCGCCACTCCACAGAATCAACGGCATTTCACGGCGGTTCATCTTCACAGGTGAACCGCCCTTTTCTTTTTCTCGCGACGCTTCTTGCGTTCTCAACAGTAGCGCTGGACGTGTACACGCCGCCCGTTCCGATCGGCATCAAGCGCGACGCGCAGCCGCGCACGCGGCGTCCCGTGCCGTTTCCCGCGGACGATCAGCAATGGATTCGTCTGCGCACGCCGCACTTCGATGTGATCAGCAGCGCGGATGAGAAGCGCACCGCCGAAGTCGCGCGGAACTTCGAAACGTTTGCGGCCGCGCTTTCGCGCGCGAATGCACGCTTCACCACCGGCGCAATTCCAACGACCGTCTTCGTCTTCGCGAAACGACGCGACAGTCAGCCTTACTTCGATCTTCTTCTCGATCGCGATCGCGCGCCTGCAACCGGCATCTACGTGCGACACGAAGACGGCGGCACGATGTTCATCGATGCCGGACGTCGCATCGAGCGCACCGCGATGCACGAGCTCGTGCACGATCTCCTTCGCCAACAGGAAGCCGTCCCGCCACTCTGGATCGAAGAAGGACTCGCCGAGTTCTTCGGCAACGCAACGCTGAACGAAGGCGTGATCTACACGGGCGATGTCATTCGCGAGCACACGCAACTGCTGCGGATGAAAGGCGCGCGGCCGATCGAGGAACTGCTCGCGATGTCGAATGCATCGGAAGCGGCGGCATCGTCGCGCTTCTACGCGCAAAGCTGGGCGTCGGTGCAGTATCTGATGCAACGCGGCGGACCCGATCGCTTCTTCGCGTTCCTGCACGACGTCGAAGCGAAGATGCCGATCGACGTCGCGCTGCAAAAGCACTACACACTCACGACGCGCGATCTCTTCGAAGGATCGCTCAAAGTCAGCGCGAAACGATTTCGCATCGATGCACCGGCGTCATTCGAAATGCCGGTCGCGACAACCCTCGATCGCACCACGCTGCTCTTCGAGCTCGGACGATTTCTCCAGCACGTGAGCGGTGCGGAAAACGAACCGCAGCGCCACTTTCGTGAAGCGCTGCGCTTGAATCCAAAGCACGCGGATGCACTCGCGGCCGTCGGTGAGTTCGAATCCGCGATCGCCGCCTCGCCGAATGATCCCGATGTGCGACTCACCTACGCCGAAGCATTGCTCACGCTCGCGATCGGTCCGTTCGCAGGCGTGTTCGAACCGAAGCCGGACGATGTCGCGCGATTCCGCAAAGCACGTGAAGTGCTCGCGCCGGTCGATACGCCGATCGCGCATGGCTTCATCGGCACGACGTATCTCGTTGAAGACGACGTCACGCCGGGCATCGCGCATCTCGAACTCGCGCCAGAGCGCCCGGACTTTCTGTTGAACCTGTACACGATGTATTTGCGCGCCGCGCAAAACGAAAAAGCAGAGGCGTTGTACCAGCGCGCACTCGTGAACGCGCGCGATGAGCAGACGCGCTTCGCCGCGCGCAACGTGCGCCTCGTCGCCGAGACCGCACGCGCGAACGAGCTCGCGAAGCATGGCGATCTCGATGGCGCCGCCGCGGTCGTTCGCTCACTCGCTGCCGCGACGACCGATGCCCTCGCACGACGCGAGCTCGAGCAACAAGCCGCGTCACTTGAAGCCACAGCCGCGGTGAATCGCCACATTCGTATGTACAACGACGCAATTCGAAACTCAAACGCCGGGAAGAAGAAGGAGGCGTTGCAGGTGCTATCTGAATTGCTCGCGATTGCCACCGACCCCGCGGTCGTGCGCGATGCGAAGACGTTGCAATCAGAATTGAAACGCTAGTGCGATGACGCACGCAATCGTTCCAGCGCACGCTTCGCAGCTTCGTTCGCTGGATTGAGCTCGCGCGACCGCTCATACATCGCGATCGCATCGGCCGTTCGACCACTCGCCGCGAGCGCTTCACCGTAGCTGTCATACACATTCGCATCCTGTGGATGCAGGATCACGTTCAAGCGAAACGTTTCGAGTGATTCGGCGACGTAGCCGTTGTGCAACAGGTCGTAGCCAAGGATGTTCGTCGCGCGTTGCGAGCCGGTCGTGTAGTGCATCGGATCGGCGCGCATTCGGTTGTATGCGATCAACGCTTCGGCGGCTCCGCGATCGATGAGCGCACGTCCATACTCACGCGTGATTGCCTTTCGGCGATCGACATCCAACGGCGGCTTTTCATTCAGCACATTGATGACCGACGCGAGCTTGCGTCCGAAATCCTCGCCGTCGAAGTTGTCGAACATCACGATCGTGCGCCGATGCGTGGGATCGAAATACAGCATCGTGGCGATGCCGCGGTTGGAGCCACTGTGCCCGATCATGTCCGCGCACGTTTCCCATCCGAGTCCGTACGAACAATGCGTCGCGAACGGCGGGCCGGGCTCGTCGTAATGCACATTGCCGCCGCGGAGTCGAAACGGCGTCGTCGCGTCTTTCATCGCCGCTGTGCTCACGAGTTTGCCGCTCAGGAATGCCTGCACGAAGCGGAGGACATCCGCGGTCGTGCTGATGATGTTTTGATCGCCCAGAGTGGCGCCGAGGTTGAGAGACTCGTAACGGATGCGGCGCATGCGGATCGGATCGCGGAGATTCACGCGACGCACATCGACCGGCACCGTGTCGTACATCGCCGGAAGAATGTGATTCGTCACGCGCCGCGGATCGGGACTTTCGGCATCTTCGAGCACATACGAATCGTGCATCGCCGCCGGACTAAAAATCGATCGCTCGAGAAACCGCGCGTACGTCATCCCGCTCGCCTCCTCGACGATCAGCGCGAGCAGCACGTAATTCGTGTTGCTGTACCGAAACTCCGATCCCGGCGTGAACGGCAACGGCTTCTTCCACGCGATGAGCGCCGGAATGACATCGCGGTTTCGAATGATTCGCGACGGATGTTCCGCCACCAGCGCTTCATACAACTCGAGATCTGGCAGCCCCGACGTGTGCGAGAGCAGATGACGAATGGTGATGCCTTCGAACGGAAAGCCATGCAGATGATGGGCGACCGGATCGTCGAGCCGCAGGCGCTTCCTGGCCGCGAGTTGCAGAATCGCGATGGACGTGAAGACCTTCGACATCGACGCAAGCTGGAATCGCGAGTCGATCTCGTTGCGCGTGTGCATCGCGACATCCGCTTCCCCGAACGCGCGCTGATAAACGACCTTTCCATCCTCCGCGATGAGAATGCCGCCGTTGAGATACGGCTCACCATCGAACGGCGCGAACAACGCATCGAGACGTTCGACGGTCGTCTGACCGGCGGCGATCGTCGCGGTGAAGAGCACGAGCAGGAGGCGTTTCATTGAGACGATTGCAGCACGCGCAACGCTGCGCCGTCTTGCACGCGCTGAAGGCGCCTTGTACGAGATTCAGGGATTCGCGATTCGGCGATAGCGCGCCGGCGTCAATCCCGTTGCCTCGCGAAGAACGCGCGTGAGATGGCTCTGGTCCGTGAACCCGCACTCGAGTGCGATCTCCGCAACGCTGCGTTGCGTCTCAGCGAGTGCCCGCTTCGCATGCGCGACGCGAATCGCGCGAAGGTACGCGCCGAACGTCACACCGACGCAGCGATGAAAGGTCGTCGCCAGATGCACGGGATGCACACCCGCAACCGCGGCAACATCCGCGAGCGAAAGGCGCTCGGCAAAACGATCGTGCATCCGTTCGCGTGCAATCGCGAGCCACGCCGGCGCCTGTACGCGCGAGCGCGTGGACTCGCGACGCAACGACGTCAGCAGATGCAGCATCAAGCCATCGAACGACAACGCCGTCAGATCATCCGGGTGCAGCGTCTCTTCGTACAAGCGCTGCATCGCCCATGTCGCGGCACCGCCGGCGATGTGCAATGGATCATCGAGCAGCACACCGCCGTCTTTCATGCGCTCGAGCAGCATCGCCGGCAGTTCGATGAGAAACGCTTCGCCACCCGAGCTGCCGTAATGATCGGAATGCCGCGCACCGCGCGGCGAGAAGATCACCGATCCGCGGTCGCACTCGACCTCACCGCGTCGCCGCGTGCGCTCGACATGATTCCCGCGCAGCACGAGATAGACCGTCGCCATCTCGTGCTCGTGCTCTTCGAGCGCGTAGCTCGCCGGATACTGGTTGTGCACCGCGGTGAATGCGCCGATCTGATGATGGCGCAGATGAAACTCATCATCGCAACCGCCGGCCTGGGGGGGGGCATGCGACATTGTAGGGGCGCGCCGGGTCTGGAATGCACGAGCCTCATTTTCGAATTACTCACCACTGCCCATGCGTCCCTGCGATCTCCGCCTCCTTCACGTCGTCACGTACGAAAACGGCATGCAGGTCCAGCAAAAACTGGTCGAGATGCGACAGCGCGAGGAAATCCCCGATCAACTCCTTCTCCTCGAACATCCGCCCGTGATTACCCTCGGGCGCGGGGGCGACGCCGGAAACCTCCTCGCGTCACCGCAACTGCTCGCGCATGAAGGCGTGCGCTACTTCGAGACCACGCGCGGCGGCGACATCACGTACCACGGCCCCGGACAGATCGTCGGCTATCCGATCGTTCACCTCGGCGAAGGCAAGCGCGACGTGCGCAAGTACGTCACGAACCTCGAAGAAGTCCTCATTCGCACCGTCGCCGAATACGGCATCACCGCGGAGCGCGTCGAAGGCAAACGCGGCATCTGGGTCGGCAACGACAAGATCGCCGCGATCGGAGTGCGCGTCGCGCGCTGGGTCACGTCACACGGCTGGGCGCTCAACGTCAACACGAACCTCGAGCACTTCCGATTGATCACGCCTTGCGGACTGCAAGGCACCGGCGTCACGTCGATCTCACATCAGCTCGGACGCGCCGTCGACATCGACGAAGTGCGCGAGATCCTGGCGATCAAATTCGCCGAGGTGTTTGAACGGGAGCTGGTGGCACGCGCGGAGACATTGCGCCTCGTGAAAATCCTCGTGCACGACGGAGATCGCATCCTCCTGCTCCATCGACGCCCCGAGCGCGGCAACTTCTGGCAGCCGATCACCGGCACCATCGAGCCGAACGAAGATCCGTACGCCACCGCGAAGCGCGAGCTCATCGAAGAAACCGGCCATGCCGCGGAGCCGCAGTCGATGCAACTCGCGCAATCGTTCATGATCGAATCGAACTACCTCGAATCGCGCTACGCCGATCGCCCGATCATCGCCAGCGAGATCGCCTATCGCGCCGAGCTCGATTCATCACTCCCCATTCGCATCGATCCCGAAGAACACGACCAGTACGGCTGGTTTACGTTCGACGAAGCGTATGAAAGGATTCGCTGGACCGACGATCGCGAAGCGCTCGAACGTCTCGCGAAGATATTGCCCGTAACGATATGACCCCAGTGAATAAGCGCGCCGGCGTGCGCCCCGAATGGCTCAAGATCCGAGTGCCCGGCGACCTCGCCGAGCTTCCGGTCTCACGACTGATCAACAACTACGCGCTCAACACCGTATGTCAGGAAGCGCGTTGCCCGAACATCTTCGAATGCTGGAATGCCGGCACCGCAACGTTCATGGTCCTCGGCGAGATCTGCACGCGCCGCTGCACGTTTTGCGCGGTGGGCCGCGGCAATCCTCTTGTTGCTGATGCGGATGAGCCGCGTCGCGTCGCCGAAGCCGTCGCGAAGATGGGCGTGAAGCACGCTGTCATCACGATGGTGAATCGCGATGACATGCCGGACGGCGGTGCGCAACACATGGCCGAAACCGTGCTCGCCGTGCGTGAGAAAACCGGCGCCGCGGTCGAAGTGCTCATCTCCGATCTCGAAGGCAACCGCGACGCGTTGCGCGCCGTGATTGCATCGACGCCTGAAGTTCTGGCGCACAACATCGAGACCGTGCCGCGGCTTTACGCGCAGGTGCGTCCCGTCGCGAAATATCAGCGTTCGCTCGATCTGCTGCGCTGGGCGCACGAAGAGCGCAGCGAAGGAATGCTCACGAAGTCGAGCCTCATGCTCGGCCTCGGCGAGACGGATGACGAGATTCTCGAAGTCGCGAGCGATCTTCGCGACGCGGGTGTCGACATCTTCACCATGGGCCAGTACCTCGCGCCGAGCGAAAAGAATCATCCGGTGCGCAAGTACTACACGCCCGCGGAGTTCGAAACGCTCGGCAACCAGGCGCGTGCCCTCGGCTTTCATCACGTCGAAAGCGCGCCGCTCGTGCGCAGTTCGTACATGGCCCATCGCGCTGTTTCACGGGGCTGAAGATTGCGCAGCAATCCTCAATCCTCAATTCTCCATCCTCAATCCGTTATCATCCGCCTCCGATGCCCCGCGTGACTTTCGCTGATGCGCAGAAAACCGGCGAATTTCCCGCGGGGAAAACGCTTCTCTCCATCGCCGGCGAGCTCGGCGTACGCGTCAGTCAGGTGTGCGGTGGAGACGGTGCCTGCGGAACTTGCAGAATCGAAGTCGTCGACGGCTGGGATCACCTCACGCCGCCGACGCCCGACGAGACCTACAAGGAGCTCGATCCGCCGCACCGGCTGAGTTGTCAGTCGAAGCTCATCGGAGACGTCGTCGTCAAAGTGGCAAAGATCGAATAGCGTGACAGGAGCACAGCAAATCATGACCGCAGTAGTCGAATCCTCCACGGCCGGCCTCAGCAATCAGCAGCTCGCGCTGCTCTATCAGTACACCGTCGAGGCGTACAAGACGTTCGAGAAGCTCGCCGAGAATCTCCCGAATCCGATGACGCGCGAAATGTTCAAACAGTTCGCGATCGACGAGCGCGAGAATCGCGATCTCATCGAGATGAAAGTGACGTCGACGAGCGCAACGCGCGTCCGCGTGACGCTCGGCTCGGACATGATCTTCAGCGAGATTCTCGAAGGCGAGCTGTCGTTCCGCGAGTCCGCGGAGTTCCTGATCTCGCGCGAGAAAACGATGCAGCGCAAATTGCGCGAGCTCATCGCCGCGTCGACGCCGGTCGATCGCAATCTGCTGATTTATCTCGAAGCCGTGAAACGCGCGCACATCGTCGAGATCGAGCGCGACCTCGAGCTCACGCGCCACGATCCGGACTGGTGGAAGCGCGAAGACGCCGAATGGCGCATCGTGCACGGCGCTCCGTCTGCATGAACATCACGATCTCTCCCGAAGCCGCCGCGCATCTGCACGATGCCGGCGGCCGCGTCCTCCGCATCGCATTCACGACCGGATGCGGCGGCTCCGGCTACCGCCTGAGCTACGCGGACGCACCCCTCGAAGACGATCAGCTCTTCGATGTCGACGGCGTGAAGCTCGCGCTCGATGACATGTCCGCCTCCCGCCTCGACGGCGCCGTGATCGAGTACGACGCGGAGGAAGACGGATTCCTGCTCGAGCATCCCGACGCGGTCACCGCGGTTTGGTGCGGTTAGGCGGCGAATCGCTCACTCTCGACGTTCATTCGGCCACGCCGTCATCGTCTGAATCCGCCACTCCCCCTCCCGTCCTCGCGTCATCATCGCCGAGAGGCGGTGCGTGAGGTCGTACAGGCGTCCGTGTGGTGCGCGAACGTTGTGGAGGATGCCGTTCACGTTGACGATCGCGGTGTCCGCGCGAACGTGATCGACGGTCACGTCAAGCATGTGCAGCGTGCTTTCCGCCATGTTCGATCCGTGTTCCTTCGCGAGCAGATCGCGCACCGCGTCGCGGCCGACCGCGCGCCATCCCCACGGATGATCGAGCACCCCATCATCGAGCCACAACGACGCGAGCTCCTCGCAATCGTGCTGATCCCACGCCTGCGTGAAGTTGCGGAGAACGTGCTGAATGTCGTGCATGCTCGTCATTCGATCGTGAGCGATTTCTCGCAGCCGAGGTTGCCGCCCCAGTAGCCTTCGAGCTTGTACTTGCCGGGCGCGAGCTTCTTGTCGAGCGTCAGCGTCACGAACTGCTTTCCACCGGCATCATCGCGACGAACGACCGCGACTTCCCTGCCGTTCTCATCGATGAACTTCGCTGACACCTGCAACTCCACCGGCGCTTCCTTCAGCCACATCGAAACGTGGATCGGTTCTTTGCGCGCGAACGTGTTCTGCGCATTCGCGACGACGCCGGAATCATCGAGCGAGGTGCCGAGCTCGCAGCGCGAGATCTCGCCCTTCGCGAGTTGCACCGCAACATTCACGTTCGGCGGACCGGGCGGTGGTGTCGTCGATGTCGATGGTGCATGCGTCGGCGCGGCAGGTTGCTCTCGCTGACACGCGGCAATCCACACCAGCGCGACGGCAACGAGGATTCGTTTCACGTCATACCTCCGCCTGCCTTCACGCAATGGACGTTCCCGCTTGCTCAGCGGTGCCACGTGAAATCGGATTGCTTCGGAAAATCGAGCACGATCTCCGGCGAATACGTCTTCCATCCCTCGGGCGAGTCATACCGAATGCGCAGCGTCACTTCCGACGGATTCAGCAGCGGCGCGCTGTCGTCGCGCTCCGCTTCGAGCACGTCCGTACCGTTATTGAAGATGATGCTGTAGCGGCCGGTGTTGTACGGCCCAAGGCGCCACAGCAGTGTGCCATTGCGTTGATGAAACTCCGCGCGCAACGGCACATCGTCGCGCCAGCTCCCGCAGTACGCCGATGCGAGATCCGGAATCCGCGCCGTCACCTCGACGAGCTGCTTCATCCCCTCGTGATGCTCGTAGAAATGCCGTCCGCGCAGATTGTGCGTGCAGAGATAAATGTCGTCGTAGAACCAGCCACTGCCGATCGAGCGCCGCTCGTGCACTTCCTTCAACCAGCGCAATTCACCCAGCGTCGACGCCGGCACCGTCGGACGGCGAATCAGCGACGCACCATCCATCGTCATGAACGCGCGCGCCTCATCACTCATCTGCTTCGCGCGCGTGTAATCGCCCGCCCACTCCTGCCGATTCGCGACGAACGTCACCGCCACCGCGGAAATCAGCAGCGCGATGCGCGGCGAGATCGAGAACATCGACGCGCCGAACGCGAACAACGCGATCAACACGATCCACACCATCACGACGCCGTCCTCACTGACCACCAACGCCGCGACCATCGCTACGATCGCGCACAACCCCACCGCCATGCCGCTGCGCGTGCGCCAGGCGCGCACGATCCCAATCGCGAGCACCGCCAGCAGGAAGATGCCCGCGAGCCCCTCGCCCGCGAGATTCACGATTGCATCGCGCGACGTGAATGCGAGTGGCGGGCTCGCCCACGCGACGAACACGATCAACGCCAGCGTGTGAAACAACAGGTGGCGCGCGCGCACCTTCATCGTTCCCAGCGGAATCGTGACGAGCAGCAGCGGCAATCCGATCGTCATCGCATTCGCTGTCATCGAGACGAAGTAGACGAGCGCCGAAAACATCTCAAAGAGAATCGAACGCCGACGAAATGCGAAGACGTACAGCGCGACCGAGAGCGTCGCCAGCGCGAGCGCTTCGATCGCGTGCATCGTGCGCAATTCCGTTGCGATGCCGCACAACGGCGGGCCGGCGACGAACATCGTCGTCGCGGCGAGCGATGTAAGCAGGTCGCAGAAACGATCGAGCAGAAAGAACAGCGCAATCGTGGCGATGACGATCAGCGCGATTTGCGCGGCGTACCACATCGCCGCCTCGGTGCCGAACATACGCAGCAGCAACTTCTGCGACGCGAGCAGAAACGGCGGCGGCATCGCGACGAGATCGCTCCAGCCATGCGTGAGAACGAGGCGCAGATGCAATGGATCGTCGTACGTCCACCACAGCCGGATCGCCTTGCGATAAAGGACGACCGCTACGCCGAGGAGCAAGGCTGCGGATGCGAACCGTTTCACGCGCGATGAGCATCATAGAATGCCCGCGTGTCATCCGCGCTTCCGTACAAGGAGTTCTACTATCCGCTGAACGTCTTCATGCACATCCTCACCGCCGAAGAGGGCGGCGTGCGATATCTGCATTACGGATTGTTCGAAGACCCGAACGAATCGATCGGAACCGCGCAGGACCGATCGACGGAGCTCCTCTTCTCCCGCCTTCCGGATCCCCCTGCATCCATCCTCGAAGTCGGAATCGGCCTGGCGACAACGCTGAAGAAACTCACCGAGCGCGGCTACGACGTCGAAGGAATCACGCCCGATGAAAAACAGATCGCCATGGTGCGCGCGCGCTACGGCGGCTCGGTGCGCGCGCATTGCGCCGCGTTCGAAACGTTCCACACGCAACGCCGCTACGACCTCATCGTCTTTCAGGAATCGTCGCAGTACATCCAGTCCGACACGCTGTTCGCGAAAGCCACGACGCTCTCCGATTCGATTCTCGTGCTCGATGAATTCGCGATGAAGCCGCTCGACGCGCCCGGCTTGCATCAGCTCGATGATTTCCTCACCGCCGCCGCGCGACACAACTACGAGCTCTACGAAAACGTCGATCTCTCATCGAAGGCCGCGCCGACGATGCAGTACTTCGCCACGCGCATTCCTCAATATCGCGACCGCCTCGTCGAAGACCTCGGCCTCACCCACGCGCAACTCGATGCGCTCGCCGACAGCGGCGCGCGTTATCGCGAGCTTTACGCGGACGGCGTGTACACGTATCGCCTGCTGCGTCTGGCTCGCAGATAGCATTCGCGTCGCGCATGCATCGTGCTGCCGCAGCAGTGCTCGCGCTCGTTTTCACATCCTCGCTCCTCGCGCAGAAACTCATCGTCGACACGCTGGCGGGATCAACGTCCGGCGGCGGCTACGTCGATGCGCAGGGCGCCGATGCACGCTTCTCGCTGCCGCGTTCCGTCGATGCTGATGCCGCGGGCAATCTCTACGTTGCCGATGCACCGAATCATGTCATTCGCAAAGTCGACACGAACGGCGTCGTCACCACGATCGCGGGACATGCGAATCAACCAGGCAGCACTGACGGAGCTGGATCGGCGGCGCGATTTCGCTATCCGTTAGGCGTAGCCGTCGATCGCACGCGCAACGTCATCTACATCGCCGATTCGTACAACCACACCATTCGCCGCATGACGCCCGATGGCGTCGTGACGACGATTGCCGGACTCGCCGCGACGATGGGAACGACCGACGGCACCGGCACTTCCGCGCGCTTCACGTACCCGCTCGGTGTTGATGTCGATGCGAACGGCGATCTCTACGTCGCCGACACCTCCAATCACGCGATTCGCAAAGTCACGCCGCAAGGTGTGGTGACGACACTCGCGGGCATGATTCGCAGCTCAGGCAGCAGCGACGGCTTCGGCATTCAGGCTTCGTTTCGCAATCCGTATGACGTCGCCGTCGATCCGACGACCGGCAACATCTACGTGAGCGACAGCGGCAACCACAAGATTCGCAAAGTTACGCCCGATGGCTACGTCACGACGGTTGCGGGCAGCTCGATCGGCGCGGGCGATGCGGATGGCACCGGCACCGATGCCTCGTTCGATTCGCCGTGGAGCATCGATGTCGATGCCGCCGGCAACGTCTACGTCGCGGATCATGACAACAACACGACTCGCAGAATCACGCCCGCGGCGGTCGTGACGACATTCGCGGGAAGCGGCAGCACGGGATCGACGAACGGCAGCACATCGGTCGCGCGATTCAACGCGCCGAGCGGCATCGCGGTGATGCCCGATGGATCGACGCTCGTCGTCAGCGATGCATTCAATCACGCGCTGCGTCTCATCGCGAACAATCAGGTCACGACCTACGTCGGCTCCGTACCGGCCAACGGCACGACGAACGCGAACGGCACCGCGGCGCGCTTTCACTTTCCCAGCGGCGTCGCGATCGACTCGCAAGGCAACACATTCGTGTCGGAGCTCGGCTGCACGATTCGCAAGATCACGTCCGCGGGTGTCGTCACGACGTTCGCTGGTGCGGCGGGACAATGCGGCGCCGTCGATGCGACCGGTGCGAACGCGCGATTCAATTACCCGCACGGTCTTGCGATCGATGCGAACGACAACCTCTACGTCGCCGACACCTACAACCACGTCATTCGCAAGATCACACCCGCGGGCATCGTCACGACGCTCGCCGGAACCGCGGGCCTGTACGGCACGACGAACGGTACGGGCGCGCAGGCGCGGTTCTATTTCCCATGGTCGCTGACGGTCGATCCGCAAGGGAACGTGTTCGTCGCTGACACCTACAACCACATGATTCGCCGCATCGAGCCCGCCGGTGTCGTGACGACGTTCGCGGGCAACAGCTCGCCGGGCTGGCGTGATGACGTCGGTACGGATGCTGATTTTTACTACCCGATCGCGATCACGATCGATGCATCGCGCAATCTCTACGTGAGCGATTGGACGAGCCACGTCATTCGCAAGATTACGCCCGCGGGTGTGGTGACGACGATCGCGGGCGAAGCGTTGAACAGCGGCAGCAACGACGGCATCAGCAGCACCGCGCATTTCGAAAATCCCAATGGCATCGTCGCCGACGCCGAAGGAAATCTCTTCGTGGCCGATGAAGGGAATCACGTCATTCGACACGTGTCGGCGAATGGAGTGGTGACGACCGTAGCGGGACTCGCGGGAACGCCGGGTAACGTGAACGGATACGGCAGCGTCGCGCGATTCTCGTTCCCGCAATCACTGGCGATGACGCGCGATGGCCGAATCGTGATCGCGGATCAGTACAACTATGCGGTGCGAATCGGGACGATGTATGTGCCGCCGCCGAAGAGAAGAGCGGCGCATTAGCGACTAGCGTCGTGCGAACACGCAATCCCTGCACATGAAATCTTCGGGCGACTCTTCCAGCCCGTAGATCCATCGCCGCAGTTTCGCGAGCTCATCACCTTCGAGCACTTCGCGAATCGAGCTCTCGCGAAGATCGCCCACGACATACTTTTCGTCGTAGTCCTCGCAGCACAACACGCAGCGGCCGCGCGGCGTGATGTGCAGATGCTGCAGAGGGCGTGAGCCGACGTTGTCGCATCCGCGCAACGGACGATTGCGTTCCGCGGCTTTGAGTCCGATGTCGAGCCAGCCCGCGCGATCCATCACCACGTGCTGCTCCACTTCGAACATCGAGCCGGCGTAGCGATCGCGAATCGCGGCGAAATCTTCGGAGTGTGTGGCGTTGCCGGTGCCGAGGACGACGATCTTCATGAGCTGGGCCACGCGCTTGTCCTGCATGTAGTCGACGTTGCGCAGCACCGCGCGCAGATGATCCTCGCCGCGATCCTGCTTGTAGCGCTCCGGATCGAGCGTTGAGAGATTGATGCAGAGATAGCGCAACGGCGAGTTCGCGAGCAGCGCGTCCGTCTTCGCCGGAGTGAACCCCGATCCGTTGCTCAGCACCGCGACCGGCAAACCCGCATCGTGCAGCGTGCGCACGTGCTCGAGGAAACGCCGATCGAGCGTCGGCTCGTTGTAGCTCTGCAGAAACACGCTCTCGATCGCCGGGAACGCTTTCAGTTCCTCGACGATGCGCGCGAACAGCTCCTCGCTCATCGTCTCGTCTTCGCGCGGCGCGATCGAGACCGGGCAGAAGTAGCACTTCTGATTGCACGTCGTCATCATCTCCAGCGAGACGATGCGCAGATGATGGTTGCGCGAAAGATCGGCACCATTGCGCACGATCCAGCCATCGCGTTCGAGCTCCGCATCATCGAAGGCTTTCGCTTCGAACGCGCGAAAACGCTCGTACGCCGCGTCTCCCGGCACCAGCGCGCGATCGGTCAGAGGGTTGTAGACGCGATCGGCGTCGATGTGGAGAAAGGGATTCGTTTTCAACATGTTCGCGTGACGTACGGGGCTCTCGGGCCGCGCGTCTAAACGCGATCGATGTCCCGCCTGTTCCGGAATGTTGCGCGTATGATGCGCCCGCACCATGGCGATTGCCGTCCTCTACCCCCGGTACGATCACCCCGCGATCGAAGAACGTTACGCATCCTGGCAGACGAAGATGCTGCTCGAGCGCGGTGAAGACACCGGTCCTTTCATCTCCTACGACCGCGATGAGCTCGCCGCCGACGTCGCCTCCGACGCCGATACCGAGTTCGTGCTCGTCATCACCGATCCACTGCTGCTTCCCTCGAAACGCTTCGCGGTACGACTCGCCGAAGCGCTGCTCGCGAGCGGCGCGGATGCCGTGCTGCCGGTATCGAACGAAGGACAAAATCCCGCGCAGCGTCGCGGTCCGGTCACTCCGTATCTCACGTTGCGCGAGCTGCAAACGTCGATCGAAGAAATTGCAGCGACGCCGCGCGAGCTGAATCGCATCCGCTGGGATCACTCGGATCCGGCGGCGTATCTCTGCCGCACCGAATTGCTTCGTGACATCGAGAAGCCGCTGCACGTTGCGCTCGAAGGTCACGAGGTCGCGATCGTTTCGAACGAGTACATGCATCGCTGGACGTCGCTGCGCGGACAGACGCGCTACGACCTGCTCGAGCGCATCAGCGTCGATGCAAAATCCATCCTCGAATTCGGCTGTGGCGAAGCGCCCCTCGGCGAAGCATTGAAGCGCAGACAGAAATGCCGCGTCGTCGGCATCGAGCTCGATCCCGATGCGGCCGCGATCGCGGAGAAACGCATCGATGCCGTCTATCGCGGCAATGTCCTCGAGATCATCGAGATTCTCGACGAGAAGTTCGACTGGATCATCGGCGGCGACATCGTCGAGCACCTCGACGAGCCATGGTCGTTCCTCGGCGAGTTGCGACGCATCGCACTCCCCGGCGCGCACCTGTTGTTGTCGCTTCCGAATCTCGCAAACGCCTCGGTCGTCTCCGATCTGTTGCGCGGTCGCTTCGACTACGTCTACATGGGACTGACGTGCGTCGGTCACGTGCGCTTCTTCACCAAACAGACGATCGAAGACATGCTCACGATCGCGGGCTGGGACGTCGTCGAGATCGCGCCGCAGGAGCTCGTCGCGACACCGGTGCGCGATCAATTGCTCCACGCGCTCGATCAGGGCGGCGTCGCGTACTCGCGCGAAGATCTCGTCCCCACCGGTTACTACGTCATCGCTCGCAATTCATGAACATCGCTTACCTCCTCGAGGACACCGATCAATCGGGTGGCGTGCGCGTGCCGCTCGCACATGCCGATGCCCTGATCTCGCGCGGACATCGCGTGCGTCTCGTCACCAAAGGCCTTCCGCTCACGTGGCGTGCATCGCGCGCCGAATGGATTTACGTCGACGACTTTCGCCAGTACGACGCGAGCAGCGACGACTTCGTCATCGGCACGTTCTGGATCACCGTTCCGTTCGCGCATGAGATTGCAGGCAAACGTGCGGTGCATTTGTGTCAGGGCTACGAAGGCGCGTTCAGCGCGTACGAATCGATTCGCGAGCAGATCGATGCAACGTATCGACTGCCGATTCCGAAGCTCGTCGTATCGCCGTCGCTGATCGAAATCTGCAAGCGCTTCCACGATGACGTTACGTGCATCGGCCAGGTTGTCGAGGATGAGTTCTATCGTCCGTTTACGTCGCGCGAGCACGAGCCTTTGCGAGTGTTGGTAAGCGGTCAGGCACAAGCGGATTTGAAAGGCGTTCAGGACGCGTACGGCGCGGTCGCGCACGCGCGCTGGTTTCATCAGAAGCTCGATCTCATTCGCGTCTCACCGTGGGCACCATCGCGCGAAGAGCCGCTCGATACCGTGCAGGAGTTTCATGTCGCGCTGACCACCGCGGAGATGACGCGACTCATGCACTCGTGCGATGCGCTGATCGCGCCGAATCATGCCGAGGAGGGATTCGGATTGCCCGCGGCAGAAGCGATGGCCTCCGGCCTGCCGACGATTCTCACCTCGATCCCGTCGTATCTCTCGTTCGATGACACGCACGACTACGCGCTCTTCGCTCCCGAGCAAAATGCAGTGGAGATGGGAGAGCGCCTCATTGAATTGCTAAGCGATGCCGAGCTGCGCGAACGACTGCGTGCACGCGGACGCGAAGTCGCCGAGCAATGGCGCATCGAGAATGTGGTGGATCGCCTGGAAGCGTTCTTCCGATCGCACCGAAACGGCTAGAATCGAATCCGTGAGCTCGATCTTCGGAACGAAGGAAGAGATCCTCGCGCGGCTCGAAGGCTACAAGAGGATGAATGCGTGGACGGACGCGCATCCCGAGGAGTTCACGCTCGACGAAGCGTTCGCGATGGCAGACGAGCTCTACGACATGATGACACCCGAAGCGCGGGCTCGGCGCGATGACCCGACTTGCGACGGCGCGGGGTTCATGCTCGAGGTGCTATCACGTCTGACATAGTTCTCATCCGCGGCACGATGATCGACGTCGTACGCGCCCTCAGCGCCGCCGAAATCGACTACATGGTCATCGGAGGTCTCGCGCACATCGCGTGGGGCAGCGGCCGGTCGACACGCGACGTCGACATCACGCTTGCTGTTGATCCCTCAGACGTGCGTATCGTTCTCCGGGCTCTCGGCACACAGGTTGGAGAACTCGTCGAAGATATCGAGGCATGCCTGCAGAACGGCGTCCTGGCATTCGTCCATCGCTCTGGCGTTCATGTCGATCTGATGCTGACGCGCCATCCATACGCACAGCAGGCGATCGACCGCGCGATCACATTGAAAGTAATGAGTGTCCCCGTGAAGTTCTGCACGCCCGAGGACCTCGTCCTCCACAAAATCATCTCCGAGCGGGACAAAGATCGGCTCGACGTCGCAGACATCCTCCGTCGTCGTCGCGAGACGCTCGACCGCGCGTATCTCGACCCACGCGTACACGAGCTTGCCGTGATCCTCGAACGTCCCGAGATCGAGCAACGCTACCTCGCGGCGCTCGCATGACCCCACCCACCGGCCCTGTTCTCGCATCCGTCACCTTCACAGGCATTTCGCTCGCTTGTGAAAAGTTTCTCTAGTACATAGAATTCGCCGCCCACGGACTCCTTCCGCGCGGCCACGGCTGACCGCGACGAAATACACACACAACTATGCCAGTCGAAAAAATCGAAAGACCGGATTCCATCATCCCGCGCAAGCCCGGCGTCGCACCTGGTGCCGAGGCGGAAAAGGGCCTCATCACCCTTCCCGGTGAGAGCGAGCGCGAAATTGAAGACCTCGGCGGAGCGACGTATCTCACGACCAAGCTCGACGCCGTCGTCAACTGGGCGCGCGGCAACTCGCTCTGGCCGCTGCCATTCGGCACCGCGTGCTGCGCGATCGAGTTCATGTCCATGGTCTCATCGCACTACGACATCTCGCGCTTCGGCGCCGAGACGGTGCGCTTCTCGCCGCGTCAGGCCGATCTCATGATCGTCGCCGGCACGATCGTCGACAAAATCGCGCCCGTGCTCAAGAAGATCTACGACCAGATGCCCGAGCCGAAGTACGTCATCGCGATGGGCGCATGCGCGACCTCGGGCGGCTTCTATCGCGCGTACCACGTCGTGCAGGGAATCGACGAGATCATCCCGGTCGACATCTGGGTGCCGGGCTGCCCGCCGACTCCGGACGGTCTCATGTACGCAATCCTCAAGCTGCGCGAAAAGATTCAGCGTGGAGAAATCAGAAGAGGATGAGCACCTTAACGAAGTTCAGCGCCATCCCCTACACCGGACCGGCGCCCACGAATCGCAATCCGTACATCCCTGCCGCGGCCGCGGTCATGGATGCGCGCGGCGTCGAGATCGCGTCGAAGGTCACGAACCTCACGCAGGAAACCGGCAACGACCTGCCGACGTTCATCGTCGATCGCGCGAACATCGTCGACGTGCTGCGCGCGCTGCACGATCATCCCGAACTGCGCTTCACGATGCCGCTCGATCTTTTCGGCGGCGACTACCCGAATCGTGAGAAGCGATTCGACGTCGTCTATCAGCTTTACTCGCTGCAGAACAACGAGCGCGTGCGCATCAAAGTGCGCGTCGCCGAAAACGAATCGGTTCCGACGAGCATCGGCGTCTTCGAAGGCTTCAACTGGTACGAGCGCGAAGTCTTCGACATGTACGGCATCAAGTTCGAGGGACATCCGAACCTGCGCCGCATCCTCACGCACGACAACTTCCAGGGCCACGCATTGCGCAAGGACTACGATCCGGCGCAGCGCTGGCTGCTCACGGAAGCCGGCGTCTCGGCACTGAAGCCGAAGATCGCACCGGAGTTCGCGCAGGAAGAAGAAGAATCCGATTTCGAGCGCGTGGTCCTGAACCTCGGACCGTCTCACCCCGCGATGCACGGCACGCTGCGCGTCGTGGTCACGCTCGATGGTGAAACGATCGTCGGGACCGAACAGGAGATCGGGTATCTCCACCGCTGCTTCGAGAAGATGTCGGAGACGCACACCTATCAGCAGGTGATTCCGTACACCGATCGTCTCAACTACTGCTCGGCCGTGATCAACAACGTCGGCTACTGCATGGCCGTCGAGAAGATGCTCGGACTCAGCGCGCCGGATCGCGCACAGCACGTGCGCCTCATGCTCTCCGAGTTCTATCGCATCGCCGATCACATCGTTTGCATCGGCACGAATCTCGTCGACCTCGGCGCGCTCACGAATTTCTGGTACCTCTTCCAGCCGCGCGAAGAAATCATCGCGCTCGCGGAATCATGCAGCGGCGCGCGCCTGCTGCCGAGCTACCTGCGCATCGGCGGCCTCGCCGTCGACGTGCCTGAAGATTTCCTTCGCAACGCGCAGAAGATCGTGCACTCGCTGCCGAAGTACATCGACGAAGTCGAAGCTCTCGTGATGAAGAATCGCATCTTCCGCGAGCGCGTCGAAGGCGTCGGCGCCATCTCGCAGAAAGACGCGATCAACTTCGGATTCACCGGCCCGTGCCTCCGCGCGACCGGCGTTCCGTTCGACGTTCGCAAATCGAACCCGTACCTCGGATACGAAACCTACGACTGGGACGTGCCCATCGCCGAAGGTGGCGATACGTATGCGCGCTTCCTCGTGCGCTTCGAAGAGATGCGCCAGTCACTGCGCATCCTGCAGCAGGCGATCGATCGCGGCCTGCCTGGCGGACCGGTGATGGTCGACAATCCGTACGTTGCTTTGCCGCCGAAGGCGAAGGTCTACAACGAGATGGAATCGCTCATCTATCACTTCAAGCTGATCATGCACGGCATTCAGCCGCCGGTCGGCGAGACGTACTTCCAGGTCGAAGGCGGCAACGGCGAAGTCGGCTTCTACATCGTGTCGGACGGTACGAAGAATCCGTATCGCGTGCGCGCACGTCCGCCCTGCTTCCCGATCTTCGAGGCGTACGGAAAGATGATCACCGGTCAGACGATCCCCGACGCGATCGCGGCGCTCGGATCGCTGAACATCATCGCTGGAGAACTGGACCACTAGGATGCCGATCACACGAGTTTCTCCGGGAGTCATTCGCGTCGAGCGCGAGCCGATGACGCTTACCGAGCGTCTGTACCTGCCGCAGGTCATCGGCGGCATGCTGCGTACGCTCAAGCACCTCACGCGAAATCTGCTCAACATCAAAGGTCTGCCGACGATTCAGTATCCGGAAGTGAAGCGCGTCTACTCCGAGCGTTTCCGCGGCCGGCACATTCTCACGTCGCGCGAAGACGGCACCACGCGCTGCGTCGCGTGCTACATGTGCTCGACCGCGTGTCCCGCCGAGTGCATCACGATCGAAGCGGGCGAAGACCAGCGCACGCGCGAGAAGTTCCCGGTGCGCTACGACATCGATCTGCTGCGCTGCATCTTCTGCGGCTACTGCGTCGATGCGTGCCCCGAGGATGCGATCTACATGACGCGTGATTACGAGATGGCCATCGACACCCGTGCACGCGCGGTCGTCGGTCTGCGCGATCTCGTCGTTCCGCCGAACATGCCGGTCGAACCGATGGGATGGCGTCCGTACTACGGCACGATGGACAAGCGCGGCACCGCGGGTGGCACAGGCATCGGTCAGCCGCTGCGCGAGGCGCCGTACGAAGACAACGCACCACCCAATCCGGATGTGTATCGCGGAGCGTAATGCTTCGAAAACAAACGACCGCGCGATGCGCGGTCGTTTCATTTTGGCGCGATAGAATGACGCCGCTTTCATGAAGCCACTCGAGACCAGCATCGAAGAAGTTCTTCGAAAGGCAATCCAGTCCGAAGTCGAGACGCGGATTTACTATCAGAAGCTCGCCGAGCGCGCGGCGTCGCCGGAGGTTCGTAAGCGGATGCTGCAGCTTTCGGATCTCGAGCTCGTGCATCGCGCGAAGCTCGAGCGCAAATATCGCGACATGATCGGCGCCAATCCTCCGGCACCGGATCCGGTGGAAGTCGAGCTCGCGTCGGACATCGTCAATCTCGATCTCAGCCGCGCGCTGAAGTACGCGCTCGAGCGCGAACGCGATTCGGAGAGCTACTACCGCTTCATGGCCGAGCGCGTGCCGGTCACCACCGAGCTCGGACGCCTGTTCATGGAGCTCGCCGAGATCGAGTGGAAGCACAAAACCGATCTGCAAGCTGAGTACGACGCGAGCGCGCCGCCAGACCGCTTCCTGCTCGACATGTGACGCCTCCGCAACCCGCGTTCCGTCACAACCGTTGCCCGAGGCTTTGCCTGTCAGCGCCGCGGGCCGTGCCCGCCCCGCCAAAACAATTGGCCCGATGTCACCACGCGTGACACCGGGCCAGTTGCTCTCTCTCATACAACACGCTGCCGGTTCTCGATGCGGGAGCGCTGTATTGAGTCTGTAGATTAATCGCCTCCAGTCATTCGCCCGGTGCGACACCATAAAAAATCGGTGATTTGTGTTGGCCTGCCCCTCCGCCACGTCAGCACTTCGTCGCGACATCGTCAACGATCCGCAAATCGCCCGTTCGAGTGAGAGAATCCGCGCTCGTGATCTATCTCGACAACAACGCCACCACTCGCGTTCCCGACGAAGTGCTCGCCGCCATGACTCCGTACTACCGCGACTACTTCGGCAACGCCCACGCGATTCACACCCTCGGCCGCAAAGCACACGACGCCGTCGAGGCCGCGCGCGACGAAGTGGCGAAACTCATCGGCGCGCACGCTGGCGAAGTGATCTTCACGAGCTGCGGCACCGAAGGCAACGCGATGGTCATTCGCGGACTCGTCGACCAGCACCCCTCGCGCCGCAAAGTCGTCACGACCGCGGTCGAACATCCATCCGTGCTGTCGTTGTTGCGCGCGCTCCAAACCGCGAACGTCATCGAATTGAGCATCGTGCCCGTCGATCAGGATGGCGCGATCGATCTCGACGCCATGCAGCACGCGATCGACGAACAGACACTCCTCGTCTCCGTCATGCTCGCGCAGAACGAAACCGGCGTGTTGCATCCCGTGCAAACCATCGCGGACCTCGCGCATGCGAAAGGCGCGTTCATTCACGTCGATGCCGTACAGGCCGCGGGCAAAGTTCCGCTCTCGACCGAAGGTTTCGACTTCGTCACGATCTCCGGCCACAAGTTCCACGCGCCGAAAGGCGTCGGCGCGCTATCGATTCGGAACGGCCTGAAACTGCAGCCGCTCTGGTACGGCGGCGGTCAGGAGCTCGGCATGCGCAGCGGCACCGAGCCCGTGCCGTCGATCGCAGGACTCGGCACCGCCGCGCGCATGGCGCGTGAAGCACTTGCGATTTACTACGATCGCGTGCAGCCGCTTCGCGATCGTCTCGAGCAAGGCATCCTCTCCCGCGTCGAAGAAAGCTCCGTCAACGGCGCGTCGCAGCCGCGACTCGGGAACACCGCCAACATCTCCTTTCACGATGCGTACGCCGACGAAGTCGTGCGCGCGCTCGATGATGCCGGCATCTGCGTCAGCGCGGGCGCGGCGTGCAACTCCGGCAAAGTCGAGCCGAGCGGCACGATGAAAGCGATGGGCCGGCCGTTACGCGTGGCGATGGGCGCGGTGCGTTTCTCGCTCTCGCGCTACTCGACGCAGGAGGAAGTCGACCGCGCGATCGAAGTCGTCGCGCAAGTCGTTCCCAACGTGCGTGCTGCTATTGCGCGTTAGCGACGCGCGACCAGCACCACTCCGGTCCCTTTCCATCGTCGCCTTCGACGCGCGCGCAGAGTTGTGCGTCGCGTTTGAAGTAGATGATGCGCTTCGGAAAGTCGTGCTCCGGATTCGCGAACACCGCGCGATCGTCCTTCACTTCGACGAGACGGAACGGAGTGGTGGCCTTCCCTCCAGGTTGCGCGAAGTACGTGATGCCTTCCGGAGTGACGGCGATGCGCAGGAACTCGAATGACGCACGTCCGCCCTTCCCGATCGAGCGATTCATCCCCGTCATCAGCCCGCTCTTCGGCGCGAGCCACACTTCTTCGACACCATCGGCGGACCAGTGGCCGGCCATGAAACTCAGATCCTCCATTTTCGGATCGGCAAACAGCGGCAGAGCGAGCAGCAGCAGGCAAAACAGTCGTCGCATGCGAAGAAGCTTACGCACGCGGTGCAGCCGGGTCTTGAAGAAATTGGACACCGAGTCCGGGCGGTAACTCGAGCCAGCGCGAAGGGGACAATCGGGCGATCGCACGAAATTCGTTGGTCATGTGCGATTGATCGGCGAAGCCGGCGCGCAGCGCGACATCCGCGGCGATCTCCCCTTCGCGCAACCACGCCGCCGCGCGTCCGAGCCGCGTCACGCGCGCGAGTGTCTTCGGCGTGATTCCGAGCGTGCGATCGAATGCGCGATTGAGGGTGCGCATCGAAACGCCGCACGCGGATGCTAGACGCGTGATCGACAAACGTCCGCCACTGCGTCGAATCAACGACGCCGCGGCCGACGCGAGCGGATCGCGTTCGTGCGTTCCGAACGCCTGCAGAATCGTTTCGATGCGTTGTTCATCATTCGATTCCGCGAGATGCTCCGAAAGATCGAGACCGCGATGCAACGCGCGCAGATCGATCATCTGATCGCGCAGTACGCGCGGCGGACATCCCAGCACCTGCGCGACCGCGGCATCGCGCAACGTCACGCCGACGAATTCGATGCGACCGGTTGCCGCGATCGACACCGCGCGTCGCGTCTCCGCGGCGAGCATCGCGCGCGGCTGCGCACCGCCATCCTGCAGGACGACATCGCCGAGGTTGAAGATCAACTCGAAGCGGCCATCCGGAAGAATCGTTTCAGGCGCACCGGCATCGCCGCGCGCAATCCAGATGCGCTCGACGGGCGACGATGACGGCGCGCGAAACTCGCGATACTCCATCACGCCTCTTTACAAAACGATCGTGTAGCCGAGGGTTTTGAGATCGGGCATGCGGTCGAGATAGACGTGACCATCGGTGTGATCGATCTCGTGCTGGAAGATGCGAGCGGTGAAGTCTTCGACTTCGATCTCGAGCGGATCGCCATCGTGATCGAAGCCTTTGAGACGAATGCGTTTGAAGCGCGGAGTCTCACCGCCGAGGAACGGAACGCTGAGGCAGCCTTCCCAGTCGGTGATCTTGTCGGTGCCGATCGGCTCGTACGTCGCGTTGAAGATCGCGCCGACGCCAACGGATTTCACGCCGCGACGTTTGGCAACGCGTTCCTGCACTTCGAACACGAAGATGCGCAGCGGAAGATGCACTTGCGGTCCGGCGAGGCCGACGCCTTCGTAGGCGTGCATGGTCTCGACCATGTCGTCGATGAGTTGTTTGAATTTGCCGGCTTTGATGTCTTTGATCTCGACGTCGGATGCGCGCTCGCGCAGGACGGGATGACCCAGCCGCGATACTTTGAGGATTGACATCCCCGCAGTCTAACCCGCCTCGGCCTGCCTCATTCGCAGCGCGATGATCAATGCGATCGCCATGAACACGCCGCCGCCGTAGAAGCCACCGTGCGGGCCGGCCCAGTCGTACAACGCGCCGGCGACGATCGGTCCAAGAAAACGTGCGAGTGAGCCCGCCGACGTCGCGAGTCCGAGAATGCTTCCGCGATCGCTCTCCGGCGATGCTTTCGAAACGAGCGCGGTGAGCGCGGGATAGCAGAGACCTTGTCCGATCGCTATGAGAAACGCGACGAGATACAGCAGCGGCACGCGATAGATCGACGGAATCAGAAAGAAGCCGATCATGAAACACGTCGCGCCGACGATGATCACGCGCCGCTCGCCGAGTCTCTTCACGAGTCGTCCGATCAATCCGCCTTGAATCAACGCGACGATCACGCCCATGAACAAAAAGAAGTACGCCATGTCGAGCTGGCGGAAGTGAAATCGATCGCGCCCGTGCAGCGTGACGTTGATCTCCATGCCCGAGACCGCGAGCAGCGTGAGGAACAAACCCGCGAGCAGCGATCCGAGAACGTGGCTCGAGAACACTTCGCGCCACAGCTTCGAATCGAACTGCGGAGGAACACCGGTGCGCGGCACGATCGTCGCGGGCTTCGATTCAGCGAGCACCGCGAGTGCGACGAGAAATGCGGTGAACGACAAACCGGCAGCGACCAGACCAGGAATGAGATTGCCGTGCAGTCCGTGCTTTGTGCCGACCGTCGAGAGAATGCCGCTGAGTGGCGGACCGAGAATGAAGCCGAGGCCAAACGCGGCGCCGATGAGGCCCATGCCTTTCGCGCGATTCTCCGGCGACGTCGAATCGGCGATGTACGCCTGCGCGGTGCCGATGTTCGCGCCGCCAACGCCCGCGATCACGCGCGACGCGAAGAGCAATCCGAGACTGCGCGAAAACGCGAAGAGCAGATAGCCGCAGAAACTCGCGGTGAGACTGATGAGCAGCACCGGCCTTCGACCGATGCGATCGGAGACGCGACCCCAGATCGGCGCGAAGATGAACTGCATGATCGAGTAGATGCCGACGACCGCGCCGACAGCCATGCCGCTCGCGCCGTACTCGCGCGCGTAAAACGACAGGAACGGGATGACCATCCCGAATCCAATCAGATCGATGAAGACCGTGAGAAAGAGAACGAGGAGCGAGGCACGGCGCATGTGGCGGTGGGAGTGTACAGGGCCGTAGTCAGTAGTCGGTAGTCAGTAGTCGGGGGAACGGATGCGGGCCTGCGAGATTCAAGCGCCATGGCGTTCGTTCTCCCGACTACCGACTACCGACAACCGACTACCGAATCACATGCCACTCCGTCTGTCGTCCCGCGAGATAGATCACGCGCTGGCCATCGAACACCGCGCTTTGTTCGAGCTTGATCTGCACGAACTGTCCGTCCCATTCCGGCACCGCGACTTTTACATTTCCTTCGATCGCGTACGCCGTGTTCGCGTGCAACTTCCAGTCACCCATGAAGGGTGTGCCGTTCTGGTTGTCCCACATGCCGATCGTCGTTCCTGCAGCGTGGCCGAAGAAGCCGAGCGCGTGCGAGTACGTCGACGATTGAATGTTTTCCGTCTGGGACGCGGCGCGCGTCGCGGCGAGAATCTCGTTGCCAGTACGACCGGTGACGAAATTGGATGTCAGCAGATCCTGCCAGCGATTCCCGGTCGCGAGCGCGCGTTTCAGTCCTGCCGGAACATCCGTTTCACCGAGCTTCAGCACGTAGCCCATTTCCTGCGTGTCGGTATTGAGGCGCAGATACGTGATGCCGACATCCGTGTGCAGCACATCGCCGCGCTGAATCACTCCTTCGATTCCGCAGAACGACGCCGATGCCTCACACGCGACGCCCTGTCGCTGCAGATTCACATCGGGCATGAACCAGATCGGCAGGCCGAGATCCGCGTAACGCTGGCGGATGTACCACGTGACGTCATCCGTCGTCGTGATGCCCGGCGTGATCACCTTCTCCGAGAACGCTTCCTCGATGGCGGCGCGCGCCAGCGCGACGATACTCGGATATGACTGCAGTTCCATCGCCGATCGCGTTTCGAGCCAGCGCACGACGAGAGTCTCCGCGCTCACGATGCGCGACTTCAGCTCAGGCGTCAGGACTTCCATCAGGCGCTCATGAAGTCCATGGCTCAGTCCATCCGCAAATGCCCAGTTGCGGCTCACGTCGATCGCAACCTTCTTTGGATTGCGCTCGCGAATCACTTCGCCGAGGCGCTTCCATTGCGCGTCGAGATCTCCGCCTTCCCACGCCGCCTCGTAATAACCGCGCATCGGATAGCGATTCACCGTCAATCGCTCCACGCCCTTTTCCGCGCCACGATCGAAGAACACCAGCATCGATGTGCGGCGCGCCGCGAACGTCGGCTCCGGCACGAGCGTGAGATACACCGGATCCTCCGCGTACTCGCGATTGATCACCACCCACATGTCGATGCCGGTCTCGCGCATGAGCTGCGGCAGAAGAGTCTCGAGGCGATCCTTCAGAATCGCGTTCACCGCGTCGGGCCGTTGCCGTTCGGGCAGAACATTGCCGACGCTCGTGATCACGCGACCCTGATCCTGCGCGAATGCCGCACAGGCAATGACGATCAACACTCCGGCCAACAGCACACGCTTCATCGTTTCTCCTTCTTCCACTCCGCGAGCAATTGCGCTTCGCGCTCGCGTGCGAGCCCGCTGCGCAACCCGGCCTGACGATTCACATCGCGCGACAAATGCCACTGCATCGTTTCCTCGATCGAATCGGCCAGCGGACGATATGTCAGTCCCGCCTGGATCGCCGATGTCGGATCGAACGTACGCGTCGTCCACACCGGCAGCTTCGCCGAGTTCATGTCGAGGAATCCCTGCGATACCCACGTGAACGTTGCCTGCGAGGACGTCGCCGCTTTGATCCCATCGAGCAGCTCGCCCATCGTCATCTTCGACATCGCGTCGAACGTGCCGAACGTTCTCGATTCCGCGAGACGAATCATCCACTCGCTGAGATCGCGCACATCGATGAATGCCGAATGAATCGACGGCGCGACCGGTGCCAGCACTTCCCCACTCGCGGCCACGCGCACGACCCAGTACGTGAAGCGATCGGTCTTGTCGCCCGCGCCCGCGAGTGCGCCTGCGCGCACGATCGTCGCGTTCTTCGGAAACAACTTGCGCACCGTCTCTTCCGCTTCGCCGATTTCATCGGACAGGAAGATGTACTGCTTCGCGTTGCGGATGTGCGGTTCCGCGCTGGCCACCCAGCGCGGCTGACTCGCGGCCGCGTTGTCGATCACGACGTCGAACGTGCGATTCGCGAGCGGCGCGTAATCGCCGTTGCGCGAGGCGTCGATGTACTCGACCTCCTTCGGCAACTCGCTGTCGCGCTTGCCGCGCGCGAAGACCGTGACGGAGTGGCCGCGCTGCAATGCATACCGCGACTGATACGGCGACAGCGGGCCGATGCCGTCGAGAATCAGGATCGACAACTTCGACTTCTTCGGGGCCGCCAGCAGCGATCCGGCAGCGGCGGCGGTGAGTGTGGCAACGAACGCACGACGGGACAGTGAGGTCATCTTTGCGCGAGATTCTACGGTGCTAAGCTCCGCGGTCCGTGAAACTGATCCTTTTCGATATCGACGGCACTCTCATCTCCGATCGCGGCGCGTCGCGCGAGGCATTCGCGGAAGCGCTGCGTGAGGTGTACGGCTATAACGGCGATCTCGCTCGCTACGATTTCTCCGGGCGCACCGATCCGCAAATCACGCACATGGTGCTGCGCGACGACGGCTTCACTCCGGACGATATCGATTCCCGCATCATGACGTTGTGGCAACACTATCTCGCCGGCCTCGCGCGGAATGCCACCCGCGAACGCGTGCGCGTGCTTCCCGGGATTCGCGAGCTCGTCGCGAAACTCGCGGAGCATCGGGATGTCGTGCTAGCGCTGCTCACCGGGAACATCGAGCCGGGCGCGCGACTGAAACTCGGCGCGCCGGATCTCAACGACTACTTTCCGTTCGGCGCGTTCGGCAGCGATTCCGCCGATCGCACGAAACTGCCTCCGATCGCGGTGGAGCGCGCGTCCGCGCACATGGGACATCGCTTCGAAGGTCGCGAGGTCGTGATCATCGGTGACTCGATCTACGACGTACGCTGCGGCGTGCCGTACGACGCGACGACGATCGCCGTCGCGTCCGGCAAGACGAGTGCGGAGGTGTTGCAGGCGGAGAATCCGACGTTCTTGTTTGAGAACGTGGAAGACACGGAACGGGTGATGGACGCGATTTTCGCGTAAGCGAACGTAAGCCGAGTGCCGGTGTCCGCGCCGAGGCGGCGGCGTTCCGCTAGCGCCGCTTTCGCTCCGGAATGTCCACCTTCCCTGCCACGCGCGTGTAATCGATGCTGCCGCTGCTCTTGCGATGCACGGTGAAGTTTCCGCCGACATCCGCAACCGTCACCGAGCCGGAGCTGTCGAAGTCGATCAGCACATCCTTCTTCACGTCGTGCACGCTGATCGATCCCGAGTCATCGTTGCGAATGTGCAGATCGGCGACGCGTGCGACGGTGATCGCGCCGCTGTCGTCTTCGATCTCGACTTTGCCCGTCACGTTGCGAACCGTGATCTCGCCTGAGTCGTCTTCGATCAGCACGTTGCCGGTGATCGAATCGACGTCGATCGCGCCCGAATCATCGTTGATCGTGAGATTGCCGTTGATGTTGCGCACTTCGATCGAGCCCGAATCGTCATCGATCGTCGTCGTACCGGTGTTCGCGACTTTGATCCAGCCGCTGTCGTCATCGATCGTCACCGGCACACCAGCCGGGAGCGAGACCGCGAAGTCGAGTCGCGCGGAGAAGAAGCCGAGGAAGACTGTTTTTTCAGGGATATTGGCGTCGATGTGCAGCTCCGAGCCGCTACGACGCAGAGTGAGCGTCATGCGATTGAGGAAATCTTCATCGCTCGTGCACGCCGTGCCGGTCACCGCCACCTGCGTCGCGCCGGCAGTGCCGTCGACCTTCAGCGATCCCGCTTCCGCGTGAATCACAACCTTCGTGATCCCCGACGCAGGCGTCGACGCGTTGCGCGCCGCGGTGTACTTGCAGTCATCGTCGTCGAAGAGACCTCCGGCGAACACCGGTGCGGCCGCGAGTAGCACTGCCGCCGTCGTCGCAATCGCTGCAATTTTCATCCGACTCTTCCTCCAACTCGCGAAGTACGGATCGCACGACCCGAAGTTTCATCACGAGACATCGGTAGCGCGTGTCACATCTCGCAACGGAGCGTAGCGGCGAGACTTCGAGTCGGAGGCAATGATGAAGAAAACAGCTCTGGTTCTCCTGTTCGCAATCCTGATCACGCCGGTCTCCATGTTCGGCGAAGACGCAAAGGCCACGTTCGAAGCGAAGTGCAAGATGTGCCATGGCGCCAACCTCGAGAAGAAGGCCATCGACACGTCGAAGTCCGAAGCCGATCTCGTGAAGTTCCTCACCAGCGACGCCAAGCACAAGAGCAAAGTCGCCGATGAGGCGCAGGCCAAGGCGCTGGTCGCGTACATCAAGACGCTGAAGAAATAGTTTCAGCGGATCGACGCAGTGTTGCAAAGCCGCGGGCTCCCGGCCGGGGGTTTTTGCGGTTTTGGAACACCCCCGTTGTGCTGCATCAAGGGCCCT
>JACZCU010124658.1_pt1 | contig 30666 bp, 30 predicted proteins | sample 8641851 | NCBI WGS metagenome assembly JACZCU01 (sample SAMN15324605, study PRJNA640507) | soil metagenome | isolation source: monocropping sugarcane control | place: China: Luxin town, Laibin City, Guangxi Province | collected 2019-07-25 | depth 10cm m | reverse complement strand
TACCGCCAGCAGCACTCAGCCGGCGGTGGGCGCTGGGATCACTCCCTCGCCGACGCAGATCCTGGCCAAGACGCGCAGTTCGTTTCTTTATGCGTCGCCGCAGAGTCTCGCCGCCATGCCGGCGGACACGCTGACGAACGTCGGCGGCAATCAGGCACACCTCAACATGCAGCCGTTCCTGGTGCTGAACTTCTCGATCGCGCTGCAGGGCATCTTCCCGTCTCAGACCTAGGAGCAGAGGAGAGAAAACGATGGCACAACCTTACGTTGGAGAGATCCGGATGTTCGCCGGCAACTTCGCGCCGGCGGGCTGGATGTTTTGCGAAGGCCAGCTCCTCCCGATCTCCGAATACGAGACGCTTTTCAACCTGATCGGAACGACTTATGGAGGCGACGGGCAATCGACGTTCGCGCTCCCCGATCTGCGCGGTCGCGTTCCGCTGCACTTCGGCAACGGCTTCACGCTCGCCGAGACCGGCGGCGTCGAAACCGTTACGCTCACGGCGTCACAGATCCCGGCGCACTCGCACGCCGTGCTTTCGGCGCAGACGTTTGCAACGACGTCGGATCCGACGTCGAATGTCCTCGCGATCGCGCCGGTGGCCACCGTCTTTCCGTTCGGCACCGACGCACCAATGACGACTCTGAGCCCGACCTCGGTCACCTCCACGGGCGGAAGCCAGCCGCATGACAACTTCCAGCCTTACCTCTGCGTCGATTTCATCATCTCGCTGTTCGGCATCTTCCCGTCCCAGACCTAGTGAGAAGGAGAGCACATGGATCCATTTGTTGCTGAGATTCGCATCTTCCCGTTCAACTTCCCTCCCAAGGGCTGGGCTTTCTGCGATGGTCAGATTCTTCCGCTCTCGCAGAACACGGCTCTCTTCTCGCTGCTCGGTACGACCTACGGCGGCGACGGCAAGAGCAACTTCGCGCTTCCGAACATGCAGGGCAATGCTCCGATGCATCCCGGCCAGGGACCCGGCCTCTCGCTCCATGACCTCGGAGAGACCGGCGGTTCGGACACTGTGTCATTGCTCGAGAGTGAGATTCCCTCGCACACGCACAACGTCCAGGCGTCTTCGCAGGACGGAACGGACAACCATCCGGTGAACAACTATCCGGCGCAGGGCGTCGGCATCAACCTGTACGTCAACGCAGGCACGACCCCGGTGAACATGAATGACAATGCCATCGCGCCCGCCGGCGGCGACCAGCCCCACAACAATATGCAACCGTACCTGACGCTCAACTTCTGCATCGCGCTGCAGGGCGTCTATCCACCGCGTACGTAGTTTTCGGCTTTTCTGAGCAGGCGAGAGAGAGACAGGAAGGCAGAGTCCATGAGAAAGCAATCAACGAGTGGGATGGGACGGCGGGAGTTCATCCTTCTGACCTCGACTACCGCATTGGCGGCGGCCGCGTTCGGAAAGGATCTTCTCCCGCAGCCGGCGACCGCGTCCGCAACAGCACGCGAGTTCTCGCTCGGGTACGTCGCGCCGAGTGCCTCTCTGGCGGGCACCGGCCGCGGCCTGACGCCGAACGTGCTGTCGGTCGACAGCGTGGGCTCCGGCGACGGCAACTTCATCGAAAACGGCGCCAAGGTCTCGGTTCGCGGCTATAACGTGATGCCGCAATCGCCGGCCGGCCGCGTGCAGATGCAGCTCATCGTTCAGTATCTCGAGGGTGGCTCGACGCGCCTCGACCCGTTCATCGCGTGGCGTTATTCGCGAAGCGCCGGTCCCGCGTCCCCGGTTTCGTTCCTGGTCCCGGTCGATCAGGATCAGAACCTCCACCTGCTCTTCACGTCGGACAACGAGGCGTCGCTCGCTCGCAAGACCGCCCAGGCGGGGCAGGCGGGCAACAACGTCTCCCGTCGCGACGTTCTCACCGGCGCATCGGCGGCAGCGAGCCTCGAGGCGGGGAGCGATCCCGGCGCGATCAACCTGACGCTCATGTCCGGCAAGTCCGATCCCAAGCTGCGCCGCGGCTACTACATCATCTCCCCGGTCGGAGACGGTGTCAGTGAGCCAGACTGGAGCCGCTACGAGCTGCGGACGACCGACGACGGCATGAAGCTGTTCGAGACGAACAACTTCCAAGCCGGTCCGGCGCAGCTCGAGTACCTGATCCTGTACATCGACTACTTCGCTCGTTCCGAAGGCGACAAGACCCGAATCAAGAAAGCGGATTGACCCGAACCGAGATCGACACTTCGACCCGCCTCCGTCCTGAGACGGAGGCGGACGTCGAGTTCCTCGCCGCCCTCTACGCCAGCACGCGCGAGGAGGAGATGGCGCTCGTCACCGACTGGACCGACGAGATGAAGAAGGCGTTCCTCCGGTCGCAGTTCGACGCCCAATCCGAGCATTACAAGAAGCACTACTCGGCCGCCGAGTACTGGGTGATCGAGCGCGACGGCGTCCCCGCTGGCCGGCTCTACCTCCACTACCAGCCAAAGGACCTTCGCATCGTCGACATCGCGCTGATGCCGGAGTACCGCCGTCACGGCATCGGACGCGCGATCCTGACGCAACTGCTCGCGGACGCGACACGCACGGGGCGGAACGTCAGCCTCCACGTGGAGAAGATGAATCCGGCGCTACGCCTCTACTACGACCTCGGGTTCAAGGAGATCGGCGAGTACGGCTACTACTACCTGCTCGAGTGGCAGCCGCCCGCTAGTTGAACGCCGCCTCGTACATGTAGCCGTCTTTCCCGCGCGAGATCGGCACGACGAAAATGTGGTGCGGCCCGCCAAGCGTCTCGTGTGTCATCGCGTAGGTCGCTTGCGGGATGTAGGGATTCTGAGGGCCGAGGAAGTGGAGCGAGAAGGCGTCGCGCTTCATCCGGGTGTCGATGTGCTTGTCGAGCACTTTCACCACGTCGACGAGTTTGAGCTCGACCGAATGGCCCACGTCGTCCTGCAGCTTGAACGTCGTGCCGACCAGCGGTTGGATCGTTTCGTAGGTGAATTCACTGATGTCCATCGCTCGCGGTTTGTAGCACGTTCGGTGCGGACGCGCCATCACGATACGATGTGTGGATGGCCGCCGAGCCCCAGCTGCCGCCGCCGCCCGACATCAATTCCGATCTCGGGTTCGGGTCGGTCGTCGCGCGTGAGTCGCGCCGGCGTCTCCTGAACCGCAACGGCAGCTTCAACGTGAAGCGCGAGGGGCTGTCGTTTCTGCAGTCGCTCTCCGCGTACCACTACTTCCTCACCATCAGCTGGACGCGGTTCCTCGGCTACGCGATGAGTGCCTACATCCTCGCGAACGCACTCTTCGCGGTCGCGTACGTCGCCTGCGGCGACGGCGCGCTGACCGGCTTTGCGGCGCAGGCGAAGGGGGAGCGGTTCGTCACCGCGTTCTTCTTCAGCGTCCACACGCTCGCCACGATCGGCTACGGCAACATCGCGCCGGTGAACATGGCTGCGAACGTCGTGGTCGTCTTCGAGTCGCTCGTCGGTCTCCTTGGTTTCGCGCTCGTCGCCGGCATCGTCTTCGCGCGTTTCGCGCGGCCGATGGCGCAGGTCGTCTTCAGCGAGAACGCCATCATCGCGCCGTACCGCGGCATCACCGCGTTCATGTTCCGCATCGTGAACCGGCGGTCCAACGAGCTGGTGCAGCTCGAGGCGAAGGTGATGCTGACGCGCCGCAAGCGCGGCGTCGACGGCGAGCGGGAGTTTCTGCAACTGAAGCTCGAGCGCGACACGGTGATCTTCTTCCCGCTCACCTGGACGATCGTCCATCCGATCGACGAGAAGAGCCCGCTCCACGGCATGACCGAGCGCGATCTCCTTGGCTGCGACTCCGAGTTCCTCGTGATGCTCAACGGCTTCGACGAAACGTTCTCACAGACCGTCCACACCCGCTCGTCGTACCGCGGCGACGAAGTCGTCTGGGGTGCGCGCTTCAAGAGCATCTTCAATCCGCCGAAAGCGGACGGCACGCTCTCCGTCGACATCCGCAAACTGCACGACATCGAGCGCGTGCCGCTCGACTGACGCCGTATGCCGCATCTCACCATCGCGCTGTCATCGCCGGCCGTCGCCACTTCGATCGATGACGGCCTGTCCAAGATCGAGAACGCGATATCGGTCGCCTCTGATCGTGGCGCCGAGGTCATTTGCTTCCCCGAGGCTTATCTGCCTGGTCTTCGCGGTCAGGACTTTGACGTGCTGCCTTGGGAGGTGACGGACCAGGAGCGCGTGCTCACGGCCGTTGCCGATCTCTCGCGCGCGCACTCGATCGTAACGATCCTCGGTATCGAGCGGATCACGGACGCTGGCCGTCAGATCGCCGCCAGCGTCTTCGGCGCGGACGGTGCGATCCAGGGATTCCAGACGAAGAATCAGCTCGATCCGACGGAGGACCGGTTTTATGTCGCAGGAACGGCGCGGCAGCTCTTCGATGTGAAGGGGACGAAGTTCGGCATCGCGATCTGCCACGAGGGATGGCGGTATCCCGAGACCGTCCGCTGGGCGGCATCGCGCGGCGCGAGGATCGTCTTTCATCCGCAGCTGACCGGCACGCACCGCGGCGGCGTGAAGCTCACGACCTTCGGGTCGCCCGACGCGCCGTATTATGAGAAGGCGATGCTGATGCGCAGCATCGAGAACACCATCTACTTCGCGAGCGTGAACTACGCGCTTCCATTCCAGGAGTCCGCCACGGCCGTCATCGGACCGCAAGGCGTCTGCGAAGCGTGTCTGCCTTACGGCGAGGAGGGAGTGCTCCTTCACACCATCGATCTCGATGCGGCGACGGGCTTGCTCGCCAAACGCTTCGCGCCGGAACGCCACGTGTAGGGGCCGGCTCTCAGCCGGCCCCATGTCGGATACGAGCTATGGTGTGTACGGCGTCAGCACCAGGTACATGAACTTCTTCCCGGTGCTTCCGGACACGTCGACGTAGCCCGAGCCGATCGCTTCGACCGAGCATGCATTGCCCGGCGAGCCCGGATGGTTGTACTGCAGGAACACGTAGCTGCTGACCTGGATCGCCGAGTTGTAGACGCGCACCGTGCCCGATGCGAACGTGCCGGTTCCCATCGCAAGCAGATAGGCCTTGCCGTCGGCGCCGGCGGCACCTGCAGGTCCCGTTGGTCCGGTCGGACCTGTCGGCCCACTCGGTCCCTGAGCGCCGTTCGCACCGGCCGCTCCTGTCGGTCCCTGTTCGCCGGTCGGACCTGTCGGTCCAATCGGACCGCTGGCTCCCTGCGCTCCGGTTGCTCCGGTTGCGCCGTTTTCGCCTGCGGCGCCGGTCGGACCAATCGGACCGGTCGGTCCAATCGACCCCTGCAGACCCGTCGGTCCGATTTCTCCTTGCGCTCCCGTCGGACCGATTGCGCCTTGAAGTCCGGTCGGACCGATCTCACCTTGGATGCCCTGCGCTCCAGTCGGTCCTGTGACACCCTGCGCACCTTGTGCACCCGTTGCGCCGATCGCTCCTTGGGCTCCGGTCGGACCGATTTCACCTTGAATTCCCGTCGCACCAGTCAGGCCGGTCGGACCAGTGGCGCCCGTCGCCCCGGTCGCGCCGGTCGCACCTGTCGCTCCGGTCGCACCTGTCGCTCCGACAGCACCCGTGGCGCCGATCGCGCCGGTGGCGCCGGTGGCTCCCTGCGTCCCTGTCGATCCGGCGGTCCCTTGATCCCCTTGCGGCCCGGTTGCTCCCGTCGCGCCTTTTGGTCCTACCGATCCGGCCGCGAGAGGGTCGGGCAGGAAGTAGCCGAGGACGTCGAGCGTGAGGCCGGTCGCGGCCTTGTCGGCGTAAACGGTGAAGACTCCGCCGCGCAGCATCACGCCGCCCTCCTCGATCGTGTTGGTATTCGCGAGGAATGAAACGATCGGCAGACCATTGAAGACAGGGTCGACGCCCTGAGTGAGATAGATCGTGCCGTTCCCTTGCGGATCGACGACCGTCACGCGCGTCGCGAGCGCCAGGGCATTGATCGGAATCTTGTCCGAGCATGGGTTGACCCATTCGCCCGCGACGAGTCTTCCCGTCCCGGCATACACGCGGCTCTCGTTCGCGCCGAATGCCGGTCCGCCGAATGGTGCGGGGAAGGCATCGGCGGTCAACGTGCTGACGAGCCGGCAGGGTGCGATCTCCTGAAAAGCAGCCGCTCCCATCGAGACGAGGCGATAACTGCCCATTCCATCGGGAACCGGAACGACCATGTTCGTTCGGAGTTGTACGCCCGGAATCGTGTAGGGGTTGTGTGCTGATGTCTGCGCGACTAGCGCGAGGCTGCACGTGGCTAGGGCGATGCCGACGAGCAACATCAGCGTTCGTTTCTGAAGCATTGTTGCGTCCTCCCTTCGCCCGTTACGATCGGTTGCTTCTGAACGAAACGCAGGGACTGGTGCCCGCCGCGAGGGTGATTTACGCCAGCATGTGACGGCGCTCACACGGCGACGTAAACGGCTGGTGGAACGTGGCGTCCAACCTCTCATGAGACGCATGACGCGCATCCTCCCGGCGCTCCTGGCGCCGGCGCTCCTCTTCGCGAGTGACGGGAAGCAGACGTGTCCGATGCCAGCGGTGGCGCTCCTCTCGCCGAGGGCGCTGCAGCAAGCCGCCTATCAGCAGGCGTCGGTCACGGCGGAGCTCGTCACCGGCTCGAAGCACCGCGCGGTATCGCCCGGCGGCGGCAGCGGTCCGCTGCCGGTCGTCAACTTCATCGACTCCGACCTCTTCGATGCGATGAAGGTGGCCGGGGTGCAGCCGACGGCGCTCTCCTCCGACGCCGAGTTCCTGCGCCGCGTGTCGCTCGACCTCACAGGTCAGATTCCCGACTCCGCCACCGTCGTCGCGTTCGTGAACGACAAGACGCCCGACAAACGCTCCCGGAAGATCGACGAGCTGCTCGCATCCGATGCCTTCGTCGACCGCTGGACGATGTGGTTCGGCGATCTCGTGCAGAACGTCACCGTCTCGACCAACGTCCGCGAGTTCTACCTCGGCCGGAACGCGTACTACACGTTCATCCACGATGCCTGGAAGAACGGCATGCCGTACGACCAGCTCGTGCGCACCGTCATCTCCGGGAAGGGTGACTCGTACGTCGCCGGCAACGCGAACTTCGTCGTCCGTCAGTTGCAGAACAACGGGCCGATCCAGGACACGTACGACAACCTCGCGGCGCAGAGCGGCGAACGTTTCCTCGGCATGCCGCTGCTCTGCCTCTCGTGTCACAACGGCCTCGGCCACCTCGAGCTCGTCAACCAGTACCTCAGGACGAAGAACCGCTCCGATTTCTGGGGGATGGCGGCGTTCTTCTCGCGGACGAAAGCGCAGCCGCAGAAGTACACCGATCCGAACAATCCGAACGCGAACCTGACGAAGTTCATCATCAGCGACAACACCACGGGCGCCTATCTCCTCAACACGAACTCCGGCAACAAGACGCCGCGCCAGCCGGCGCCGGGCGGCTCGAACGTCGTCACTCCCACGTACATGTTCACGGGCGGGACGCCGTCGGCGGGGGAGGCGTATCGCGACGCGTACGGCCGCATGCTCACCGCCGATCGCCAGTTCGCGCGCGCCACCGTCAACTACCTCTGGCGCGAGATGTTCGGGATCGCGATCGTCGAGCCGCCGAACGCATTCGACCTGCTGCGCCTCGATCCGAACAAGCTTCCCGCTGGACAGACGCTGCAGCCGACGAACCCGAAGCTGCTCGAAGACCTGACCGACTCCTTCATCGCGAGCGGCTACAACGTCCGCGCGTTCCTGCGCACGATCGCGACATCGTCGTCCTATCAGCTCTCTTCGTACTACACGCCGGCGGCATGGAACGAGGCGTGGACGACGCTCTTCCCGCGCCACTATCCGCATCGGCTGCCGGCCGAAATGATGCTCGACGCCATCACCAAGGCGACCAACGTCCCGGTCAGCATGAACGTCGCCGGCATCGGCGCGGTCACGAAGGCGATTCAGCTCCCCGACACCGTCGAGCCTGGGCCGAAGAACCAGTTCGGCGCGTTTCTCGACGCTTTCGGCCGCGGCGACCGTGACCAGACGCCGCGCAGCAACGACTCGTCCATCTCGCAGTCGCTCTCGCTGCTGAACAACACCATCGTGACGACGCGCGTCCATCGCGCCACCGCGAATTCGACGGTCGCGAAGGTGCTCGCCGCGACCAGCGATCCCGGGTCGATCGTCGACCAGATCTATCTCGCGACGCTCTCGCGTTACCCGACGCAGAACGAGCGCACGCTCGCGATGAATTACCTCACCTCCGGGAACGTCGCGCAGCACGCCGAAGACCTGCAGTACGCGCTCATCAACCAGCTCGAGTTCCTCTTCGATTGAACGTCATGAACAAAAAACGTGAATGCTCGCTCTGCGCCGGCTCCGGACTTCCCCTCGGTGAAGGCTTCTCCCGCCGCCGCTTCCTGAAGATCGCCGGAACGGGGCTGGTGGCGTCGTACTTTGCGGACGTCGTCTCGCCGAAGCTTCTCTACGGCGCGACCGCCGCGCCGAGCGTCTCGCTCAGAAACACCGCGAAGAACTGCATCTTCATCTTCCTCGCCGGCGCGCCGAGCAACATCGACACGTGGGACCTGAAGGAAGGGGCGTGGACGCCGTCCGACTTCGCGCCCGATACGTTCGACAGCGGCACGGTGCGTTTCCCTCGCGGCTTGATGCCGAAGACGGCAGATCAACTCGACAAGCTCGTCTTCGTGCGGCCGGGACTCGCGTGGGCCGCCGTCCATCAGCTCGGACAGACGTGGGCGCAGATCGCACGCAATCCCGGCGGTGCCACCGGCGCAATCGCGCCGCACATCGGCGCCGTCGTCTCGCTAGAGTCGCAGGCGAACCGCACGCCCACGGACGTTCTCCCCGGTTTCATTGCGCTCAACGCCGGCGCCATCCCTTCTTCAGGCTATCTGCCGGCGAAGTACGCTCCGTTTGGCGTTACGACCGAGGCAACCGGCCTCGCGACGTTGAGCCATCCGGACGGCGCGTCGCGATTCACCGACCGTTGGAACCTCCTGCATCTGCTCGACGGAAACCGCACCTCGGGCGGGCTCGCGAAGAAGTCGCTCGACATGAACGACTTCTACGACCAGGCGAAGGCGCTCATGGACGCGCCGAACATCAACGCCCTCTTCAGCTTCTCGACCGACGAGCACACGCGCTACGGCGCCTCCGATTTCGGCGACTCGCTCGTCGTGGCGCGCAACCTCGTCGCGGCAGGGAAGGGGACGCGTTTCGTTCAGTCGACGCTGGGCGGCTGGGACCATCACAGCGACATCTACGACAAGACCGCCACGCAGTCGCTCTACACGCAGGCGGCGCAGTTCGATCCGGCGTTCGGTTCCCTCATGACTGATCTCTCGACGATGCCGGGTTCCACCAGCGGCAAGTCGCTCCTCGACGAGACGCTCATCGTCATTGTGGCGGAGTTCGGCCGGACGGTCGGCGCGCTGAACAACCAGAACGGACGCGATCACAACCTCCGGATCACCTACGTCTTCGCCGGCGCGGGGATCCGTGGCGGTCGCCCGATCGGGATCACTGACTCGACCGGCGGCATGGTCACTGATTACGGCTGGAGCCAGAACCGCGACGTGCGCCCCGAGGATGTCATCTCGACGATCTACTCGGCCCTCGGGATCGACTACACGACCGTCCGACACGACGACCCTCTCAACCGCGGGTTCGAATACGTCCCGTTCGCGGCAGAGGGGGTCTACGGCCCGATCGAAGAGTTGTGGTCTTAGTGTGCCGCGTTCGGGAAATGACCACGGATCGCCTGGAACTCCGGCTCGTCGACGATGCCGGACGTTCTACCCATCTTGTTGATCCGTCCGCTGATGTCGTCGATACGGTCCTGAGTGCCCGGGTGATCGGCAAAGAAGCGTGACGCCGCGCTGTTGCCGCCCTTGTCGAGCGCCAAGAGGCGCTGGAAGAAGTCGAGCATCCCGTGCGGATCGAAGCCGGCCTTTGTCATGAGGTCGAGGCCCATGTCGTCGGCCTGCTTCTCATCGGCGCGGCTGAAACGCGCCATTGCGCCGCCCGCGAGGACCTGCGCGACGAGCGACTGCAGCGCTCCCGGATTCTGGCCGAGGAGGATCGAGCCGATGGCGCTGATCTCCTGTTGTTGCTCCGCCTGTTTGATGACGTGGCGGGCAGTGATGTGGCTGATCTCGTGCGCCAGCACCGCCGCGAGCTCGTCCGCCTTCCCGGCCGTGCCGATGAGGCCCGAGTTTACGTAGACATGGCCGCCGGGGATGCTGAATGCGTTCACGGACGGGTCGTCGACGATCTCGAACTCGAACGGCCGCGTGGCGAAGGATGTCGGTGTCTGGGCGTGGAGCCGCTCGCCGACGTCTCGGAGGTACGCGAGCGCCTGCGGGTCATTGACGATATGGACCTGCTGCGCGACCTGCGCAGCCATCTGGTTTCCGAGCTGCCACTCCTGATCGAGAGAGATCGACCCGCCGCCGATCCCACTGCTCGAGCCACAACCCGCCAGAAAAAGAAGCGCCGCAACGACGGAGAAAGAGCGAACCACTGGTTTCACGAACACACCTCCGCTTTCGCGATTTGCCAGCCTCGTGCCGGTACTCCGGAGGACGATATCGCAGATGCGAAATGGCAGCGTGCGGCGGCTTTGTTGTTGGCGGTGCAGGTGAAGCGCGTCCTTCTCTTCTTTTCCCTTTTCGCCGCTCTCTCGTCGTACGCCGAGAGCTCGTACCTGCGCGATCACGCCACGGACGCAGTTCATTGGCAGGCTTGGGGGGACGCCACGTTCGCGAAGGCGCGAGCCGAGCACAAGCTGATCTTCGTCTCCATCGGCTACTCCGGCTGCCACTGGTGTCACGTGATGCAGTCCGAGTCGTTCACGAATGCGGAGATCGGGGCGCTGCTGAACGCGCGGTACGTCCCGGTCCTCGTCGACCGCGAGGCGATGCCGGACGTCGACGCCACCTACATCGCATTCGTGCAGGCGATGAACAACGGCAGCGCCGGCTGGCCGGCGACGCTCATCCTCACGCCCGATCTCTCGCCGCTCGCGGGCGCGTCGTACCTGAAGCCGGAGCCGCTGAAGCGTGCGCTCGTCTCCGTCGCGGATGAATGGGCGAAGGATCCGAGCGGACTTCTCGCGAATGGCGCGAGCGCGCTGGCGGCGGTGCGTGCGGCGGCGCAACAGTCCGCTCCGGCCGCCGCGGTGTCGCAGGACGCCGTCTTCGCGCTCGCGGAACGCCTGCGCAACGCCTACGACCGGAAGAACGGCGGGTTCGGAAGCGCGCCTAAGTTTCTGCAGCCGCTCCTCATCGATTTCCTTCTGCGGCGCGACAGCACCGATCGCGACATGGCATACGAGACGCTGCGCAAGATCGCGCGCTCGGCCGTCCACGACCAGATCGGCGGCGGGTTCCACCGCTACGCCGTCGACGCCGAATGGCACACGCCGCACTTCGAGAAGATGCTCGGCGATCAGGCGCTGATGGCGATGGTCTACACGGAAGCGTGGCTGCTGACGAAGGACGATCTCGATCAACGCGTCGCGCGCGACACGCTCGACTACGCGCTCTCCTCGCTGAAGCTCCCGAACGGATTGTTCGCGGCAGGGGAGGGAGCGGACAGCGTCACGCCGCTCAACGGGTCGCCACAAGTCCTCGAAGGGGTCTACTACACCTGGACCGAGGAAGAGCTGCGGAAAGTGACGTGGAAGAACGCCGACCTCGCCGTCTACTACTACGGCATCGAGAAGAACGGCTGGAACGTGATCTGGCCGCACGTCACCGACGACGAGGCGATGAAGCGTTTCTCGCTGACGAAAGAGCAATTGAAGGAGAAGCTCGCCGACATCAGAAAACGGATGCAGCTCGTCCGATCGCACCGGCCGGAGCCGAAGCGCGACACAAACGTCGTCCTCGCCACGAATGCGCTGATGACCTCCGCGCTCGCGCGCGCCGGGATTGCCTTCGGAGACGATCACTACGTTTACGAAGCCCAGAAGGCACTCCGCAACATCGAGACCTCGAAACCGGTCACCGCGGACGACTACGCTGGCCTCGTCCAGGCGTGTCTCGACGTCTACGAGGCGACGTACTCGACTCACTGGCTCGAACGCGCGCTCGCGTTGCAGCAGAAGATGGACGACGCGCTCTGGAGCGGGGAGAAGCTTCGCTACGACAGCGGCATCCACAACGTGCCGGCTGCGCTCCGGGAGCTCGTACCCGACCGCGACGCCGATCTTCCCGCCGCGAACTCCGTCGCCGCGATGAACCTACTCCGCATCGCGACGCTCACCGGAAGCGCGCCCGCTCGGGCGAAGGCGGACGCGATCTTCCGCTCGTATGCGGGGCAGATGACGTCCGAACCGACGATCCTTCCCGCGCTCACCTCCGCACTTCTCGCCAGCGCCGCGCCCGCGCGCGAAGTCATCATCCTCGGCAATCCGGCAAACGACGACGCCAAAGCGCTGCTCCGGGTGGTCCGTGAGCAATTCGCGCCCTTGCGGTCCCTCGTCGTCGCGAACACCGAGGCGGAGCGGACGAACCTCGCCCGCTACATTCCGCTCATCGCCGAGATGAAGCCGGTGGGTGACAAGCCGACCGCGTATGTCTGCGTCGGCACCCAATGCAAGTCACCCGTCACGGACCCGGCCAAGCTGGCGGGGATTCTGAGCGAGTAGACGATTTTTTTATACTGAATCCTGTTTCGATTTATGGGGATGGCGGGTAAGATGGACACGCGCGGTTCGGTCCAACCTCGCCGGAAAGACAGTTTAGGTACGGAAAGATAGACTTCGTACGTGTAAGCGCTTACACTGCGGCTTACAAGTCCGATCTACTTCAAACCAGAGAGGTGCGTGTGAGTCCAGCTACAAAAAGTAACCGCGGAAGACCCATCGTCCACACCGAACCCTGGGCAAAGATTACCGTTGTACTCCTCGATCGGCATGTTGCTTATCTCGACCGGTTGGCTATCGACATCCGTCTCAAGCACGGAAAAGCGATCAGCCGCGCCGAGATCATCCGTGGCCTGATCGAGGCCGCCTTCCAAAGCGGGATCGACCTGTCGCAGGCAGATTCAATCGACTCGTTAGTCGATCTGCTGGTCGGGACGTCGTCCGGCTCCGGGAAGCGGAAATCGGCCCGGTAAGCGGCGACTTTCGTCTCCGTAACTTTCCGGCTGCCAGAACGGCAATCTCTTCTTCGCTCGCCGCGTCGGTGAGATCGATGCCGCTTTCCTCGATTCGATCGAGGATGGCTCGGATGGCGTGCGGCCACCCGAATGCCTCTGGCATCTCCGGATTGATCGCCCGGCTGATCTGCTCCAGGTACTCGAGGTGCCGGTCGGAGAGAACGAGCGTTTCCAGTTCTTCGGTGAAGCTCATATCCTCTTCGATCGGTGCCACGAGTTTCATTGGGGACCCTCTCCTACCTAGGTGTGATTGAGAGGGGGCTGTCCCTACCCCGAATTTCGAAAAATCTTTATGCGACGCTATGACGCAGTCGTCGTCGGCGCCGGCCCGAACGGCCTTTCGAGCGCCATCGTGTTGGCGCAAACGGGGTTATCGGTCGTCGTCCTCGAGGCGAACCCGTCGCTCGGCGGCGGCGCCCGGAGCGCCGAGCTCACCCTCCCGGGGTTCATTCACGACTACTGCTCGGCAATCCACCCGATGGGGATGGTCTCGCCGTTCTTCCAGAGCCTTCCTCTCGCAAGTTATGGCTTGGAATGGCGTTATTCGCCCGCCGCGGTCGCGCATCCGCTCGACGACGGGACTGCCGCCATGCTCGAACAGTCGCTCGACGCCACCGTCCACGGCCTCGGCGACGACGGTGACGCCTGGCGCCGGTTCATGCTGCCGTTCACCTCGCACGCCGCAACGCTATTCGAAGAGATCCTTCGCCCCATCCGGCTGCTCCCGCGCCATCCACTGCTGCTCGCGAGATTCGGCCTGGAGGGCATCCGCTCGGCGACCGGCGTCGCGAAGCGTTTCCGGACGGCACGCGCTCGCGCCCTTTGGGCCGGATGTGCCGCGCATTCGTTCCTGCCGTTGGAGCAACGCGGATCGGCCTCGTTCGGGATCGCGCTTGCGCTGGCTGGACACGCGACCGGCTGGCCTTGCGCGCGCCGCGGCTCGGTCGCGATCACCGACGCGCTGGTCGCTCACCTGAAGTCGCTCGGCGGCGAGGTCGTCGCGTCCCATCCGGTGCGCTCGATGCGCGACATCCCCGATTCACGCGCCGTGATCTTCGATGTCACGCCGCGACAACTCGCGACAATCGCCGGTGATGCGCTGCCGCCGCGCTACGTGAAGAAGCTGGGCCGCTTCCGGTACGGACCGGGTGTCTTCAAAGTCGACTACGCGCTCGACGGCCCGATCCCGTGGCGTGCGGCCGAGTGCGCGCGTTCCGCGACGGTGCACCTCGGCGGAACGCTCGAAGAGATCGCGGAGCATGAGCGCGGGATCTGGACGGGGAGGGCCAGCGAACGGCCCTTCGTTCTCGTCGCCCAACAGAGTCTCTTCGACGACACGCGCGCGCCGGCCGGCAAGCACACCGGCTGGGCCTACTGTCACGTGTCGCACGGATCGAACGAGGACATGACCGAACGCATCGAGCGGCAGATCGAGCGTTTTGCGCCTGGTTTCCGCGACCGCATCCTCGCGCGCCACACCATGAGCACCGCGCAGTACGAGGAGCACGACGCGAACTTCATCGGCGGCGACATCGCGGGCGGGGCGAACAACCTGCTGCAGTTCGTGACGCGGCCGTTCCCGTCGCTCGATCCGTACGCGACGCCCAATCGCCGCATCTTCATCGGCTCCAGTTCCACCCCGCCCGGAGGCGGGGTGCACGGGATGTCTGGCTACTGGGCCGCACGCTCGGCGCTGCGCCGGGCGTTCGGCCTCATTTGACCTGGATGTTGTTGATCACCTGCTTCACGCCGTGAACGCTGCCGGCGGCCTCGCCGATCTTCTGCGCTTCGGTCGCGGTGTTCACCGTTCCGCTGAGCGTGACGATGCTGTGATCGACCGTCACCCCGATCTCGGTCGCTTCTTTCGGGTAGACCTCGGCGATCTTTCCTTTGACGTCGGCCTTCATCGCCGTGTCCGTGTGGACCACGCGGTTCATCGAGCCGCACGCCGAAGCGAGGACGAAGAGGAAGAGAGAGACGAAGACGAGTTTCCGATTCATTGCAAAAACCTCCTTCACTTGCCGCCGGACGGAGGAGCAACAGCCGTACCCGGCTGTCGCCTCACAATTTCAGCGAGCGCGGCTGCGGTTTCCGGCGTCAGACTTGCTCTAAATAACGCTCGGAATCTTGGCGCACCACGAAGGAGGCTTCCATGCGCAAGGTTGTGAGCAGCAATCAGATATTGGCGAGCACAGCGCTCGCTGCGGTACTCGCACTTTTCGGTTGTACTTCCAACAAAATGCCGGGCGACGGGCAACCCACCTCGATGCCCTACAGCTCGCCTGCGACGGCAGCGCCGACCAACGGCACGTCGGGCGGAACGCGTCCCGGAACGTCCGGCGGAATCACTCCGATGATCTCCTCCGGTCCGGCGAGCATGACGACCGCCGCGGTCGACAACTACGCACTCGTCGCGCAACAGCAGGGTTTCCGCGGCCGGATCATCGGACCGTCGTTCCCGGGCCAGGCGGACATCTCCGGATCGATACAGCCGACGGGGCAGTTTCAGAACCCGGCCCTCGTCGCCAATCCAGAGATCACGGTCAACCGCTCCATCAGCTCCGAGCCTACGCCGGCCATCATCAATGACACCGGCGCCGGCCTCACGATCGTGAGCGGCGGCGGAACGACCGGCACGACCGGCGCGATCACGAGCGCCGCGACCGTGGCGGGAACCGGCGCGCAGACGGCGAACGGCAGCATCGTTACCGGCGCGATCGCCACGGCGCCCATGACCACCGCATCGGCAGCATCCGCTTCGCCGTCGCAGGTCGTGATCGGCACGCCGACGCCGACGCAGTCGTCGATCGGGGTCCCTTCGCCGGCGTTCGCAGCGAATCCCGCGACCGTCGTTCAGTCGAGCAGCGGCCGAACCGCGACGACCAGTACGACAGCCGCCGTCGCCGCACCGCCGGTGACGACGTCGCCCGCGATCGGCAACCTGACGATTCCGTCCGCCGCGTCGCTTCCGACGATGATCAGCAGCAGCGGCAGCACCGGCACCACGGTGACCTCGGCGTCGACCATCACACCGGTGACGACGACCACGTCGCCGTCGCGCACCCGTGCGGTACGTGTCTCATCAGCGTCAGCGAAGTCGCAGCCGGCGACCGTCAGCGCGAGCCGCACTCGTGCGGTCCGTCTGACGCGGACGGCGAACGGCACGCTGCTGATGACGAACGCGCAGTAACCGATGCCCGCTGAGATCCACATCGGCACGTCGGGCTGGCATTACAAGCACTGGGTCGGCCGGTACTACCCGGCCGGCCTCCGGCCCGACGCCATGCTCGCGCACTACCTCCGCGACTTCGACACCGTGGAGCTCAACAACACCTTCTACCACCTCCCCAACGAGACATCCTTCGACAACTGGCGCAAGTCGACGCCGCAGCGTTTTCTCTTCGCCGTGAAGGGGAGCCGATTTCTGACGCACATGATCAAGCTGAAGGACCCGCAGCGCGGCCTCGCGAACTTCCTGCCGCGCGCCGAGCGCCTCCGCGGAAAGCTCGGCCCCATCCTCTGGCAGCTCCCGCCGAAGTGGAACGTGAACGTCGAGCGCCTCGAGGAGTTCCTGGCGCAGCTCCCGAAGAAGCATCGCTACGCCTTCGAGCTCCGCAACCCGACGTGGATGAGCGACGCCGTCTACGACGTCCTCCGCAAGTACAACGCGGCGTTCTGCATCTACGAGCTCGCGGGCTACCACTCGCCGATCGACCTCACCGCCGACTGGACGTATGTCCGACTGCACGGGCCGACGGCGCACAAGTACCAGGGGAGCTACAGCGACGAGCAGCTCGCCGCGTGGGCCCAGCGCATCCGCGACTGGAGCCACACGCTGCAAGCGGTCTTCGTCTACTTCGACAACGACGACTCCGCGTACGCCGTCAACAACGCGTTGACGCTGAAGCGGATGCTGGCTACCGCCGGCGGTCGCCGAGGATCCGGAGCAGGAAGAGGAACAGGTTCACGAAGTCGAGATACAGCGCCAGCGCGCCGAAAATCGCCAGGTTCTCCTGCATCGGTCCGCCGACAGTCGCGTACGACTTCAGCTTCTGCGTATCCCACGCCGTCAGCCCGACGAAGATGAACACGCCGAGGATGCTGATGATGAACGACAGCCCGCTCGAGTGCAGGAACAGATTCACGACCGCGCAGATCACGATCCCGATCAGCCCCATGAAGAAGAACGAGCCCCACGTCGTGAGGTCGCGCTTCGTCACCATCCCGTAGACGCTCATCGCGCCGAACATCCCGCCCGCCACGACGAACGCCTGCACGATCGACGACTGGGTGTAGACGAAGAAGATGGCGCTGAGCGTGAGCCCGTTCAGCAGCGAGTAGACGAGGAACATCGACGCCGCGGCAGCGGGGGAGAACCGTCTCAGGCCGGCCGAGATCGCGAAGACGAGGCCGAACTCGGCGATGATGAGGACGATCAGCATCGCCCGGTTCCCGAAGATGAGCTGCTGCATCGACGGCGAGCTGACGACCCACACCGAGGCGAAGGCGGTCAGCAGCAGTCCGCCGAACATCCAGGCGTAGACCGACCGGATGAACGCGCGGACGCGCATCCCCGTCTCGGCCGTCGAGGCGCTGATCCATGCGGGCTGCGGTTGAAAATTCGACATTTTGCTTCCTCCTAGAGAGGTCCTGATCATAACGACACTTCGATCAGCTCGACCATTCCACCGCGCATCCGTAACCGGACGGTGCGGTCGTACGCGTCGCGGATCCAGATCCGGTGACGCGGATCGGTCGAGTCGATGGTGTCGATCTCCGCCATCAGCTCCTCGGGAGAGCCGATCACCACCGTCTCGCCGTCGTCGAAGATGATTCGGAGTGGAAACTCGGGGCTCATCGACAGATTGTCATCTTCTCACTATAATTTCCCGTTCTTGCGGCGCCTCCGGCGCCCCCTCCAAACCTTTAAGGAGCATCTCCCATGTCTGGCCACAATAAATGGAGCACCATCAAGCACAAGAAAGGTGCGGCCGACGCGAAGCGCGGCAAGATCTTCACCCGCATCCTCAAGGAAATGACCGTCGCGGCCCGCATGGGCGGCGGTGACCCCAACGGCAACCCCCGTCTCCGCGCCGCCGTGGCGGAAGCGAAGGCGAACAACATGCCGAAAGACAACATCGAGCGCGCCATCAAGCGCGGCACCGGCGAGCTCGAAGGGGCCACGTACGAGGAGATCACGTACGAGGGCTACGGTCCGGGCGGCGTGGCCGTCATCGTCGAGGCGCTCACCGACAACACCAACCGCACCACCCCCGAGATCCGCCACATGTTCGAGAAGCAGGGCGGCAACCTCGGCACCCCCGGCTCGGTGCGCTTCCAGTTCGACAAGAAGGGCTATTTCGCCGTCGAGAAGAGCGTCGTCGGCGAGGACAAGCTGATGGAGATCGCCCTCGAAGCGGGCGCGGACGACCTGCAGAGCGACGACCCGGAGATCTACGAGGTCTACACCACGCCCGAGAACTTCGAGCCGGTGCGCCAGGCGTTCGAGAAGGCCGCCATCACCACCGTCGAAGCGAAGCTCGGGATGATCCCGCAGAACTACATCACCCTCGACGAGAGCAAGTCGAAGTCGGTGATGAAGCTCCTCGAGAACCTCGACGACCACGACGACGTCCAAGCCGTCTGGTCGAACTTCGACATCCCCGCCGAGATGATGGAGACGGCGTAGCCGTCCTCCGTGCCGCGCCGCGCGTCGACGGGTGACGATCGTCACCCGTCGTCCCGCCCCGGATTGAGCATCCTCCTGGGCGTCATGAGCTCCTCTCGCGTCCTCTCGCTCTCTCTCCGCAACAAGATCATGTCCGCCGAGGAGGCGGCTGCGCTCATCCACAGCGGCGTCAATGTCGGGATGAGCGGCTTCACCGGCGCCGGGTATCCGAAGGCCGTTCCGCACGCGCTGGCACGGCGGATCATGGACGCGAAGCTGGCGGGCGAGAAGTTCCGGATCGGCATCTGGACCGGCGCCTCGACCGCACCCGAGCTCGACGGCGCGCTCGCGATGGTCGACGGGATCGAGCTGCGCCTCCCGTATCAGTCCGACCCGACCTGCCGCAGCCGCATCAACGCCGGCGAGCTCGAATACATCGACATCCACTTGAGCCACGTGGCGCAGCACGTCTGGTTCGGCTTCCTCGGCAAACTCGACGTCGCGGTGGTCGAGGTGGCCGGCATTCTCGAAGACGGCCGGCTGATCCCCTCCTCGTCGGTCGGCAACAACAAGACGTGGCTCGACCTCGCCGACAAGATCATTCTCGAGGTCAACTCCTGGCAGAACGAGCGTCTCGAAGGGATGCACGACATTTACTACGGCACGGCGCTGCCGCCGCACCGCAAGCCGATCCCGATCGTGAAGCCGGACGACCGCATCGGGTCGCCGTACTTTCATTGCGATCCGGAGAAGATCATCGCGATCGTGGAGACGAACGCGCCCGACCGCAACGCACCCTTCACTCCGGCGGACGACAACTCGCGCCGCATCGCCGGTCACATCCTCGACTTTCTCGACCACGAGGTGAAGAAGGGGCGCATGCCGAAGGAGCTGCTGCCGATCCAGTCGGGCGTCGGCAACATCGCCAACGCGGTGCTGCAGGGGCTGACGCATGGACCGTTCGACGGCCTGACGGCGTACACGGAAGTGATCCAGGATGGGATGCTCGACCTGATCGCCGCCGGGAAGATGCGCATCGCCTCGGCCACGGCGTTCTCGCTCAGCCCGACGGCGCTCGACCGCCTGCAGGCGCACTTCGACATCTTCCGCGACTCGATCATTCTGCGCACGCAGGAGATCAGCAACCATCCCGAGGTGATCCGCCGCCTCGGCTGCCTGGCGATGAACGGGATGATCGAAGCCGACATCTACGGGAACGTGAACTCGACGCACGTGATGGGAACGAAGATCCAGAACGGCATCGGCGGGTCGGGCGACTTCGCGCGCAACGCGTTCCTGTCGTTCTTCATGACGCCGTCGCAGGCGAAGAACGGCGCGATCTCCTGCATCGTGCCGATGGTGCCGCACGTCGACCACACCGAGCACGACGTGCAGATCATCGTGACGGAGCAGGGGCTGGCGGACTTGCGCGGTCTCTCGCCGAAGCAGCGCGCCAAGGTGCTGATCGAGAACTGCGCGCACCCGGACTTCCGCCCGGCCCTGCGCGATTACTACAAGCGCGCGTTCGATCTGAGCCCCGGCAAGCACACGCCGCACCTGCTGCACGAAGCCTTCCGCTGGCACGAGAACTACCTGCGCAGCGGGCGAATGCTGGAGCCGAAGCTGGCGACCGCGTCAGCCTGAGCCCGCACGGAACGGGTAGTAATGCGGCAGCCACTGCGCTTTGCGGATCAGGCGCTCGTATTCCTCGTCGGTCAGGAGGCGGCCGAGGCCCTGGTCGCGCGCTTCCAGCGCGACCGCGCGCGCTACGTGGAAGGAGACGTTCCGCACTTCGCTGACGTCGGGCAGCAGCAGGTTCTTCGCACGCTGCTTCGCCCGCACCATCCCGCTGAGCGCCTTGCTGGCGCGGAGGAACATGGACGGCGTGATCTTGGCCGCGTCGCTGACCAGCGCGCCGAGGCCGAGGCCGGGGAAGATGAACATGTTGTTGCACTGCGAGATCCCGGCGAACGGGCTCCCGGTTGCGATCAGGGCGCGGCCCGCCGTCGCAGCCGTGACGTCTTCCGGCGTGCACTCCGACTTCGACGTCGGATTCGACAGCGCGAAGATCACCGGTTGGTCGTCGTTCTTCGCCATCTGCGCGAGAATCTCCTGATCGAAGAGACCGGGTGACGCCGTGACGCCGATCAGCACCGTCGGCTTCGCGTTACGCACCACGTCCGCATAGGTGACGGCGCCGGGATTCAGCAGCGTCCAACCCTCGACCGCGGAACGAGGTTGTGCGAACGGTGTCTGCACTTTCGTGAGGTTGGGCTGGTCATCGATCAGCAGACCGTCGATGTCGATGGCGAAGATGCGGCTGCGCGCTTCCTCTTCGCTCGCTCCCTCTTCGAGCAGCATCGACCGGATGTTCATGGCGATGCCGGTGCCGGCCTGTCCCATGCCGACGATTTCGAAGCGTTGGTCGCGGAAGCGCTGCCCTTTGATGCGCATCGCGGTCATGAGCGCCGCCAGCGCGACGGCGCCGGTGCCCTGGATGTCGTCGTCGAAGGAGAGGATGCGGTCGGTGTAGCGCTCGAGAAGTTTGAACGCCTTCGCCTTCGAGAAGTCCTCCCACTGCACGAGCGCACGGGGGAAGTTGCGCTTGACGCCGAGGACGAAGCGCTCGACGAGCTCCTCGTAGTCGGCGCCGTCGAGGCGGCGGTGGCGGTAGCCGGTGTAGAGCGGATCGGCGAGGAGCTTCTCGTTGTTCGTGCCGACGTCGAGGCAGACCGGGAGGCAGCAGGCGGGGTGGAGGCCGCCGGCGGCGACGTAGAGGTTGATCTTGCCGACCGGGATGCCCATGCCGTCCGAGCCGAGGTCGCCGAGGCCGAGGATCCGCTCGCCGTCGGTGACGACGATGAGGCGGACGTCGGGAAGCGCCACCTCGCGGAAGATCTGGTCGATGTTGGCGATGTTGTCGGGGCTGATGTAGATCCCGCGGAACTCGCGCGTGATGTGGCTGAACATCGCGCAGGCCTTGCCGACCGTGGGCGTGTAGACGATCGGCACCATCTCGGTGAGGTGGTGGCAAAGGAGGTCGTAGAAGAGGATCTCGTTCCGGTTGAGGAGCGACTGGAGAAAAATGTACTTCTCGAGGTCGTCCTGTTTGCGGCGGAACATCTCGTAGTTGCGCGCGCGCTGGGTCTCGATGTCGGAGACGGCGGAGCGGACCAGGCCGCTCAGGCCGAGCTCGAGCCGCTCGTCCTCGCTGAACGCGGTCCCTTTGTTGAGGAACGGATCGGTGAGCACCTGCCGTCCGCGAAGGTAGACCTCGAGGTATTCCTCATTCGTGAGCGGATCGGTCTTGATGGAGAAGGTCTGCATGGCAGGATCACTCTCCGGCAGACGGCGGCGGCGTTGAAGGGAGGGGATCACGCGACGGTGCGACGGAGATCACCCGCCGCATGGGCGTCATGCAGAATCGCGAGGAGGTCCGAGGCGGGTGAGCGCAATCTCGACCGCGTTTTCGAGCGTCTGTGCTCTCGCGACGTCACCCTGCGGTACACGGCTGTCGTTCAACGCCCAGCCATCCGCGGTGGGATAAATGTATACAACGGCGTCATGGACATCGAAATCGCGGTCCCCGGCTCGAGCTCCTTTGCGGCCATTGAAGATGCCGAGCGAATGACCTAGCGACCAGTCGCGCACGCGAGCCCGATAGCCCAGGCGTTCCACATAATCCGCGGCGCTCTCTACGTCCAGGATCGGCATGGTCTGACGATTTGATCCTGATTATAGGAGGGACTCGTTCGGGGTCTAGAGGTCACGTTCGGGGTCAGACCTTCGCTTTTCGCATGCCGGTGACACGTTCGGGGTCAGACCTTTCGGGGTCCGTTCGGGGTCAGACCTTCGCTTTTCGCATGTTCTTGCCCGAAGAGCGAAGGTCTGACCCCGCCTCCGTGCCTCGGTGCTGATCACGATCATCGGCGCGCGATCGCGGGCGGCGAAACGCTGATCACGCTGATCGGCGCGTGATCACGGCCGGGGAGCTGTTGCTCACGATAATCGGCGTCTGATCACGACTGGGGAGCTGTTGCTTACGATAATCGGCGTCTGATCACGACCGGGGAGCTGTTGCTCACGATAATCGGCGTCTGATCACGACCGGCGAGCTGTTGCTCACGATAATCGGCGCGTGATCACGACGCGCGAGGTGTTGCTCACGATAATCGGCGTTTGATCACGACCGGCGAGCTGTTGCTCACGATAATCGGCGCCTGCTCACGACGGGCGACCTGCTGATCGTGATGATCGGCGTCTGATCGCGTCGATCACGCGCCGATCGGGCCGATCACGCGCCGATCGGCCGATCAGGCGCTGTTCGGGCCGATCAGGCGCCGTTCAGGCCGAACACCCCTCCCGCCACCGTCCACTTTTTGAGACGGCCGGTGGCCGGCGAAGGCGACTCGTTCGGGGTCACGCAGACTCGTTCGGGGTCAGACCTTCGTTTTTCGCATGTTCTTGCCCCTTTTTCGCATGTTCTTGCCCAAAGAGCGAAGGTCTGACCCCGCCTCCGACCCTCCTGCGCCGACCCTCCTGCAGAGTGCGCAACTGCTCGAAGACTGCCTCGGGAATGATCTTCACGGGCGGCTGCGGCGTGTCCGCAGCCTGGGTATCGGGATTGAGGACCTGATTCTTCACGTACTTCATAAAACCTCCAACGGGGCGGTTGAGGCTGGAGGTCATTCCACGACTTGTCGACAAGTGCGAGGCGACCACCAGCTGGAAGCAGCGGCTACACGCCGGCTCTTCCGGTTAGTGTCAGTCCCGAGGTGTAAAGGCCTTCGTTTCCCCATGTTCCCGAACGAACGAGCGAAGGTCTGACCCCGCTTCACCGAAGGTCTGACCCCGCTTCACTGGCCCATGCGCCACCACGCTTCAGTTCGAATCGGTCGTGCAGGTATTCTGCGATGTGAAGGGCCCGCGCCGATGAAGCGCCGGTCCGTTACGCCATGACTTCAGCATCCGATGACATACAGAATCGCACTCCGGTTTGGGACGCGATGTCGTCGCTGTTCCTCGATACCGACGTATCGCTGAGCCGATCATGGCGTGCTCAGATCCTGGCGAAATCGCCGTACAACATCGCAGATCTGGAACAGATCCTTGCCGAAGAGGTTTCGCCCGTCTGTTCGTGGAATCTGCTGTCCATCGCTGGTGAATGGGAGGGATTTGATCCCGAGTGGCTCCGCACATCGATTCTTCGGCAAGTGAATCGCCGTCCGTGGCTCTCGCGTCTTGGCCGTCGCAGGGTACTCCGCTCGCGCGAGTGGCGTGAGACGCGGGAGCTTGTCGCGACCATTCGTCGCGGGGCCGGGATGGCGCTTAACAGTTGCATGCCAGGAGGTTGTTCCGATCCAGGCGACGGGGATTGAACGTTTGCGGAAGTAGCCAGCAACTATGGTGGTGGCAAATCCTTCCGGGAGGCGACGACCGGCTTCGAAATGGCCGCTAGCAAGATCGGTGACCTCAACTGATCTGGCTGCTCGCCGAGGTGGTTCGGGTTCTCAAATAGTGTGGACTCGTTTGGGGTCAGACCTTCGTCTTTCCAGATGATCTCGAACGAAGAGCGAAGGTCTGACCCCACTTCATCCCCGTAAATCTCGCCGCGAATCGTGGTGCACTGAGAGATACGGGTGATACAACCGAACAGCGACCACGGGTAGGGAAATGCTCGCTTTTGACACTCCTTCGTCGGGAGAGAACCCGGATGAATGAAAAGGCACCCAGAGGCCACACTATTCTTTATGTAGCAATAACTATTCTATTGATACTGATTATCGGTGTCGCCTGGGGCCCTAGCGTCGCTGACGCTTACCGAAGGATTTCTATTGCAGTCGGCAAGCGAGTCGATGCCTATAACGAATTATTGTTCGCGCGGGCTAAACCTAACCGCTATCTTGAAATCATCAGTTACGGTTCCGCAGGAATAGCCATGTTCTTCGCTGGCGGTCGTACCATACTTGATCTTCTTCTTCTGGCGCATAATGCTGTCCGTTTCCTAGCGCAATCACCGGTCCATAGCCGACGCAAAAAGACAGTTGCAGAGGTGATGGCCAGCCAATACGAGCTCAGGGCAATTAGGTCAGGGCTGCTACTATTTGTCGCGGTGATCATTGGCGGCATCAGCGCATGGATCGATCCAAGTCGGCGAACTATGATGACGTCAGTGCTTCTGTGTATTGGATATGTGCTGGCGACAGCTCGGCAAGCCCTTCTTGCTTTTCGCATCCGAAGACGATTATTTGGTACCAGTGAGCATGAGGTGCGTCAACTTTTGACGTTTGTGTTAAACCAACCCCCTGAGTCATTTTCGGGTGGCGGTGGGACACCTCTTCCCGCGTTTGACCTCGACGTCGATGATGGATCATCACAGGTCAGCAGCGCGTCGTCGGAAGGTGCGATATGATGGACTGGCTGACGAAAGCCCTTGGTCGATATATAGATATTGTGTTTGTCGATAATCCGATCGGCACTTCAATGGGAGCACTTGGCGGAGCAATTCTTGTATTGCTTACCCGACTGCTCGCGCCTTTGCTGCGAAGAATGACAGTCATTGATGTATTAGCGCCACATCCGATACTGTATATATGTCTCGGTATCTTCTCGGCTAACTTAAAGCGTTTCATTCGTGGAGACTCACTACCGGCAGCTTTGGAGGCGCGCCTGCGTCTGATACGAGACGAATTGAGGGCGAAACGGATTTCGAAACGCGAAGCTCAGGCTCTATATAAAGAACTCTTGGAAGAGGCCGTAGCCGAAGTCGTGCGGCAGCGCGCACCGCGTGATCGGTCGGCGGCGTAAGTATCGAGGATCGAAGGTCTGACCCGGGTTCACCCAGGTTCACTGGATCGTTCACTAAAACGATCTCACTCCCACCCTTCGATCAACACCGCAAACGTCCCTTCGTTGTCGTCGTATTTGTCGTCATTGACCAGGAACGAGACTTCGCCGGCGTTCGTGGCGCGGGCGAGGGCGGCGGCGGGGCAGGCGGTGAAGCCGTCGGAGCCGATGGCGAGGACGAATTGGTGGACCAGCGCGGCGGGATAGAGCATTGCGGCCGATCGGTCGTCGCGCGGGGAGGCGTGGCGGTACTCCGGCCAGCCGGCTCCCGCCGTCCAGCGGATCGACTCGACTTCGAAGACAACGTGGCGCGCGACGAGGCCCGGTACGCGGCAGCGTGCGTTCACGGGGCACGTGGCGCGAATGGCGATGTGGGCTTGCCTGTCGCCTTCGTGCAGCACCTCGACGGCCTCCAGCTTCGCGTCGATCACGGGCAGCAGTGCTTCGGCGTTGCCGACGGGGAGGGCGCCGGCCAAGATTCGATGTCGAGCGTTCTGCAGATACCGAAGCGATCCTGCGGCGTCAGCGTCGAATGATCTGACGAAAACGCGAGGATCGGCGCACGGCACCGGACGCGCAATTTGTACGGCGAACCAGAGTGCGGCGAGGAGCTCCGTCGTCATGCTCATGACTGGTCAGACGCGATGACGCGCTGAAAGAAAACCGCACGACGTACCATGACCCTCGTGAAGCATTTCAAGACCCAGCGCGATGCGAAGGAGTTTCTCGTCGGGGAGATCGTCCGCGAGGCGGAGAGGGAGGGGCGTCCGCTCGCCGATCTCGAGCGAAAGATGCTCTATTTCTCGGAGGGCGACCGGCCGCTTCCTGACGACAGCTACGACGTCGCCGAGCAGTTCGATCGGACGTACGACCGCGCTCAGTACGAGAAGAAGATCGCGAAACTGGCGCGGGCGGCTCGGCGCCAGGCGACGACGGACCAAGCCGCGTGGTCCGAGGCGGTCCGGCGTCTCGAAGAAGGCGACCACTACCTGCTCGTGATGGTCGGGGAAGCGCCTCGTGGGGCGGCGATGACGCGGCGCGATCGCGGTGATCGCGATGCTCGTCGCCGCAGGGGTGTTGTCGGCGTACTTCACCAAAGAGGAGATGGGGTACTTCGTATGGGGATTCGCGGTGGCCGTCGTGGTCATCGGCAACGCGGTTCGCTTCTTCGTGGGCGCCTGGAAGTTTGATCAGTGGATCAGCCGCGTGACGCTGGCAGCGTTCCGAACGCGCCGTCGATGAGCGAGGCTCAGCGCGGGAACACGTTGCCGCGTCGTGGCCACACGCGTGACAACATTGGGACGACGCGTGAGACCGCGTGGGAACAGGATGCCCGCACGTGGGAACAGGTTGAGGCCACGTGGGAACAGGTTGAGGTCACGCGAGAACCGGCTTGACGCCACGCAGCGGCAGATTGAGGCCACGGCCCGGCAAGTTAAGCCCACGGCCCGGCAAGTTGAGCCCACGCCGCGGCAAGTTGAGGCCACGCGGTTTCGGTTTGGGGCCACGAGGCGGCACCTCGCGGCCACGATGAAGCAGCGTGAGGCCACGCTGCGGCAGTTTGAGCCCGCGCGGCGGCAGGTTGATGCCACGCCGAAGCAGTTTGAGGCCGCGCTGAAGCAGTTCGTGCCCCTCGAAACGAACCTCTTCTTCTTTCTCTCGTATCTCATCCTCGGCGCCACGCTCTGATCGTGACGCGGGGAGGCACGATGCCGGTCGTCAGTCTCAGGGTGAGACGGCAACAGTCACGAGCCCAGTGTCAGTACCCGAGCGGATGGCGCGGCCGGGTCGTTCTCTGGTTCATGAACAAACGCCGCTCGCACGTCACTGACTGAGGGAGATCTTTCGCGTCCTGAAGCCGCAAGGTCAATTGGCCATCATCGCGGAGTTCTACAACGGAAAGAAGTACGCGAAATATGTGGACCGGCTGTCTCGATGGACGAGTATGGCCATCCTGGACGTCTCCCAGCATCGCGCACTTTTCGAAGACGCTGGATTTGCTGACGTCCAAATCGATGAAGTCCCGGCGAAGGGTTGGATCTGCGCGGTAGGCACGAAGCCGTAGCTGGTGACGCGATTGCAGCGTACGCGTCCGTGTCGCTTGCGCTGCTCACCGACCTCTACGAGCTCACGATGGCGTATGGCTACTGGCGCGCCGGGAAGGCGCGGCAGCAGGCGGTGTTCCATCTCTACTTTCGCGACGAGCCGTTCGGCGGCGCGTACGCGATCGCGGCGGGGCTCGAGCCGGCGATCGAATATCTGCGGGCGCTGCGGTTCACGACGGAGGACCTCGACTACCTGGCGTCGACGAAGCAGTTTCCCGACGATTTCCTGCGGTTTCTCGGCGATCTGAGATTCTCCTGCGACGTCGACGCGATCCCGGAGGGGACGGTGGTCTTCGCGATGGAGCCGCTGCTGCGCGTGCGCGGCTCGATCCTGGAGGCGCAGATCGTCGAGACGGCGCTGCTCAACTTCCTCAACTTTCAAACGCTGATCGCGACGAAGGCGCAGCGGATCGTCTGGGCGGCGGCGGGCGACCCGGTCATCGACTTCGGCTTGCGCCGCGCGCAGGGGAAAGACGGCGCGCTCGCCGCCACGCGCGCGGCGTTCATCGGCGGCGTCGGCTCGACTTCGAACGTGCTCGCCGGCGCGGTGTACGGCATTCCGGTCAAGGGGACGCACGCGCACAGTTGGGTGATGTCGTTCGACTCCGAGCTCGAGGCGTTCGAGACGTGGGCCGAGGTGCTGCCGGAGGCGTCGCTGTTCCTGGTCGATACCTATGACACGTTGCAAGGGGTCGAGCATGCGATCGCGGTGGGGAAGCAGCTTCGGGAGCGCGGCCACGAAATGCTCGGCATCCGCCTCGACTCGGGCGACCTCGCGCCGCTCTCGATCGCAGCGCGGAAGATGCTCGATGCCGCCGGATTCGAGAAGGCTGTGATCGCGGCGAGCAACGAGCTCGACGAGCATGCGATCGTGGAGCTGAAGCGCGCCGGCGCGGCGATCCACCTCTGGGGGATCGGCACGCGCCTCATCACCGCCTTCGACCAGCCGGCCCTCGGCGGGGTCTACAAGCTCTCGGCGGTGCAGGGCGACCGCGGCGAGTGGCACGGCCGCGTCAAGCACGCCAGCAACAAACAGTCGGTTCCCGGCGTGCTGCAGGTGCGCCGTTCCGCGGACGGCGACGTGATCTACGACGAGCTGCGCGGCCTCTCGAACGCGAAGGGCGACGACCTGCTCGTCCCCATCTTCCGCGATGGTCAACTTGTTTACCATTCGCCGTTGCTCGCCGGGATCAGCGCCCGACGCGAGCGCGGCTTCGCGCAGTTCCCGGAGGGTATGAAACGATTCGAGAACCCCGACCGCTGGCCGGTCCGTGTAGGGGCCGGCTCTCAGCCGGCCCTCGGGTACCCTCGGTGCGGCTAAGAGCCGCACCCTACATAAAACCACCAGTCACCAATGACCAGTCACCAATGACCAGTCACCAGTAACCTGTCCCCAGCATGATTTTCTCGACCGAGTCGTACGACTACCTCGCGCGTGAGCTCGCGGCGGCGACGCACGTCGGACGCGGCGCGATCGAGCGCGACGACTTTCCCGACGGCGAACACTACCTCCGCATCGCGAGCGACGTCACCGACCGCAACGCCATCCTCGTCGGCGGCACGATCAGCGACGCCGACACGCTGGAGCTCTACGACCTCGCGTGTGCGCTCGTCGAGAACGGCGCGGCGACGCTGCAGGTCGTCGTGCCGTGGTTCGGCTACGCGACGATGGACCGCGCGGTGAGGGCGGGCGAGGCGGTGACGGCGAAGAACCGCGCGCGGCTGCTGTCGTCGATTCCGCCGACGCGCCGCAACGAGGTGCTGCTGCTCGACATCCACAGCGAAGGGATTCCGCATTACTTCGAAGGCGCGATTCACCCGGTGCACGTCTACGGCAAGAGCGTGATCGAGGCGCTGGCGCGCGAGCTCGGGGGTAGCGACGACTTCGTGATCGGCTCGACCGACGCGGGCCGCGCGAAGTGGGTGGAGTCGCTGGCCCGCGACCTCGGCGTCGCCGCGGCGTTCGTCTACAAGCGCCGCCGCGGCCCGGAGTCGACCGACGTCACGGCCGTCAGCACACAGCTCCGCGGCGAGACAGTCATCCTCTACGACGACATGATCCGCACCGGCACGTCGCTCATGAACGCGGCGCGTGCGTACCGCGAGTCGGGCGCCGGGAAGCTGATCGCGATCGCCACGCACGGCGTCTTCCCGGGCGACGCGTACGCGCGCATCCGCGTGAGCGGTCTCTTCGCCGCGATCGCGACGACCAACTCGCATCCGCGCGCGGCGCAGCTCGCGAACGACGGGCTGATCGTCAGGTCGTGCGCGGCGTTGTTCGCGCCCCACCTGCGCGGATGATCGTGACCCAGATCGCGGCCGCGACCGCGAGCACGGCGCCGGTGAAGAAGGCCGCCTTGTGCCCGATCGACTCGTAGATCCAGCCGAAGAGCGCCGTGCCGGCGAGGACGCAGAGGCCGTTCGCGAGGTAGTAGTAGCCGAATCCCTTGCCGCGCAGCTCGGCCGGCGCGAACTCCGCGATCCAGGCGCGTTCGGCGCCTTCGTACAAGGCGAACGGAATCGCGTAGAGGATGAAGAGCACGACGAAGAACGTGAGCGAGCGCGCGAACGGGAAGGCGAAGTAGATCACTGCGTACGAGCACCAGCCGGCGATGAGGAGGAACGTGCGGTCGACGCGGTCGGACAGCGCGCCGGCGCGCGTCGAGAAGAGCGCCTTGATGACGTGATGCGCCGCCCAGAGTGCCGGGAGCATCGCCGTCGCGACGCCCGCGATGTGCGCTTGGAGGAGGAGGAAGGCGTCGCTCGAGTTCGCGAGCGAGAAGAGCGCGACGGCCGCGACGGCTCTCCAGAATTTCCCTGGCATGTGTAGGGTGCGGCTCTCAGCCGCACCATGGGCCGGCTGAGAGCCGGCCCC
>JACZCU010161287.1_pt1 | contig 30674 bp, 31 predicted proteins | sample 8641851 | NCBI WGS metagenome assembly JACZCU01 (sample SAMN15324605, study PRJNA640507) | soil metagenome | isolation source: monocropping sugarcane control | place: China: Luxin town, Laibin City, Guangxi Province | collected 2019-07-25 | depth 10cm m | reverse complement strand
GTCGTCCGCTTCACCCACTCCGTCCGCTTCGCGAAATCCACCGCCATCTCGATCATCTGTGCAGCGCTGACACGGCATTCGTTCAGCACGTCGATAGAACCGGTCTGCCACGTACGCAGGAGCTTTCCGGCCGCGCTGTATTGAAAGACGCCGGGCATCAGGCCGGGCGCGACGACGAGTGATCCGTCCGGAAGAAAGCGGATTGCGCCCGGTTCGAAGAAGTGACACCGAACGAGTTCCTTGCCTGCTTTTCCCGTCGGACCTTCCATGACGATTCGCCGATCCGCGAGCGACTTGCTCATCGTGCCGATCGAAACGATTCCGTCGGGCGTTCCGCCCTGCTGATCGGTCTCACCGCCGAGAATCGCCAACGTGTCGCCGTGAATGTCGATGTCGATCGTCATCGCCGCCGGAACCGACTGATGCAGCGGTGCGTTGACCGTGCGCGCTCGCCACGAGAGTGCAACGACTGGAGACGCGACCGCGACGAACGATGGCGACGCCGCCAACCGCGAGGCGAAGAAGAACCCACCCTGCTTCGAAGGTGCGATCGCGAAGCTTTCGACTTTTTCGGGCGTCTCCACACGACGCACCGTGACTCCGTTGCTCCCCTCCGCGACGAAAAGCTGTGTGTCGGACGCCCAGCGAACGTCCTGCGCGACGCCCGATGGAACGGCGAGCGTGACTTCGCGTTGAATCGTCCACGCGCTGGCAGCGCGAACGTCGGCAGAAAACGCGATGAGGATGAGTAAAGACGCAGCGATCTGCATCATCCGCCTGGATAGAAGTCGAGATCCGGCGGACACGGATTGTTGCCCGCTTTCACACAATACTTGTGCGCTTCCACGTTGACGCACTCGGTGCAGTTCATTCCCCAACCGGCACACACCATTCCGAAGCCTGGAACGTACGTCGGCGTGACATATGGGTAGATATTGCATTCGTCTTCGGCGGACACGGAACCGGCGAAAGGCAGGATCACGAGGAGCAGGACACATAACCTTACAGCTTTCATCAACCTCTCTCCTGAAGTAATCAGCCCTGTAACTCTACAGATGCCGACTTCCGGAGACAAGGATGGGCTCGCTTCCACCAATCCAGCCTGATAAACAACAAGAGCCGGCCCTTACGAGCCGGCTCGTCGAATGAATCCGATTTGATGAGCGCTTAGAGCGAACGTTTTTTCGCGCGGATGTTGCGACGCGAGCCTTTGTTCTTGTTCCCGCCGCCGCCGTAGCCACCGCCGCTGTAGTCGTCGCGATCGTAGCCGCCGCCACCTTCGTAGCTGCCGCCACCGCCACCGCCGTACCCACCGCCGCCGTAGCCGCCACCACCGTAGCCGCCGCCACCGCCGCCCCCACCGGGACGCGGACCACTCGAACGCGGGCGATCTTCGGCCGCGTTCACACGCAGCGCACGTCCACTCAGCTCATACCCATTGAATTTTTCGATCGCCTTCGCGGCGTCCTCGTCCGACGCAAACTCGACGAACGCGAATCCGCGCGGGCGACCACTCTCGCGGTCCATCGGCAGGAACACGTCCCGAATCGCGCCGACCTGCGAGAAGAGATCCTGAACCTCAGTTTTCGTTGTACTGAAGTTCAAGTTCCCGACGAACACTTTAGCTGCCATGTCTCCATCACTTTCTGCCCGCGCTGGGGCAATCGGTCCCACGCAAACGGCACGCCCGTTCGCGATAGCCATCCTCAAGATACCAGACCTGCGGCGAAAAGTCGGTCGCGTTCACCATTTCGCTCGCAACCGCCCCGATCACAACTCCACCTGCGCGCCCAGCTCGATCACCTGATTCGGCGGAAGACTGAAGAATTGCGAGGCGCTCGACGAGTTCCTCATCATCCACGCGAACAGATGCTCGCGCCAGATCGCCATCCCCGGTTGCTTCGTCGGAATCAATGTTTCCCGGCCTAAAAAGTAACTCGTCGTCATCGGATCGAACTGCACCGGCGCATTCGTTCCGCCACTCAGCGCCGTCGGAATGTCCGGATCTTCCATGAACCCGAAGTGCAGCGTGAGCCGCACGACGCCGTGACCGAGCGTCTTCCACTCGTAGCGCTCTTCCCCATCGACGCGCGGCCGATCCTCCGTTTCCACGCTGAGGAGAACGACGCTCTGATGCACGACCTTGTTGTGTTTGATGTTGTGCAACAGCGTGGTCGGAATCCCGGTGCTGTGGCGCGACATGAAAATCGCGGTACCGGGAACGCGCGGAATGCGATTCATTTCCAGCTCCAGCAGAAATGCATCGATCGAGATCGCATTCGACGCGAGCCGGTCCGCGAGAATTTTTCGCCCAAGGCGGTACGTCGCCATCATTGTGAAGATGAGCAGTCCGACGGCGAGCGGGAACCAGCCGCCGTCAAGAATCTTGATGAGGTTCGCGCCGAAAAACGCGAGATCGATCGTCAGCAGCGGAATCACGAACAACGTGACGCGCGCGCGGCTCCAGCGCCATTTCTCTTTCGCGAGCGATGCGAAGAGCATCGTCGTCACGGACATCGTTGCGGTCACCGCGACGCCGTAAGCCGCGGCGAGATTCGAGGATTCGCGGAACACGAGCACGAGTCCGATCGCCGCGATCATCAACGACCAGTTGATCGAGGGGATGTAGATCTGTCCAATCTCGCGCTCGGACGTATGTCGCACGCGAATGCGCGGCAGATATCCGAGTTGCGTCGCTTGTCGCGTGAGCGAGTACGCACCGGAGATCACGGCCTGGGATGCGATGACGGAGGCTGCGGTCGCGAGGATGACCATCGGAATGACGGACCATTGCGGCACCATGCGAAAGAAGGGCTCGTCGACGCCTTGCGGCGAGTGCAGCAGATACGCGCCCTGCCCGAGGTAGTTGAGCAGCAGCGAAGGGAACACGAAGCCGAACCACGCCAGTCGAATCGGCTTCACGCCGAAATGTCCCATGTCGGCGTACAACGCCTCGCCGCCGGTGACGACGAGGAAGACGGAGCCGAGGACGAGAAATCCCGTCATGCCGTTGCGCAGAAAGAATGTGATCGCATGCGTCGGCCACAACGCGCTGAGCACATGCGGTTCATGCGCGATCTGCCAGATGCCGAGAATCGCGAGCACGGAGAACCACAAGAGCATCACCGGTCCGAAGAGCGCGCCGATTCTCGCGGTGCCGAATTTCTGCACCCAGAACAGCGCGATCAAAATCACGACGCAGATGATGAGGATGTAGGGCGTGAATGCATGCGTCGCGACTTCGAGTCCTTCGACGGCAGACAACACGGTGATCGCGGGCGTGATCATGCCGTCGCCGTAAAGCAACGCGGCGCCGAACAATCCGAGGCTGAGCAGCGCGCCGCGACGAAACGAACGACGCGGACGCACGAGCGACATCAACGCAAGGATGCCGCCTTCGCCGCGATTGTCCGCGCGCATCACGAAGACGAGGTACTTGATCGAGATGACGATGACGAGGGACCAGAAGACGAGCGACAGAATGCCGAGAATGTTCTCAGGCGTGACCGCGAGTCCGTGCTCTTTCGAAAAGCATTCGCGAAACGCGTACAGCGGGCTCGTGCCGATGTCGCCGTAGACGACGCCGAGGGCGCCGAGCGACAGCGTCACCAAATACCGATTGCTTTGCCCCTCGGCTGATTGCATCGCCGCATCACCGGAGTAGCAAACGAAGCGCCCGCATCACAGTTGCTCGTTGAACAGGAACGACGCGAAATCGCGCAGCTTGTGCAGCACCGGCCTCTGCTTCCATTCGTCGAGCTTCCGCTCGCGCGCATGCTCGAGATCGCGCGCGAACGTTTCTTCGAGCTCGCGCGCGATCGCGTCGTCGTGAATCACGAGCGTGACCTCGTCATTCACTTCGAACGAGCGGTCATCGAAATTCGTCGAGCCGACCGCGGAGCAGCAGCCATCGATCGTCATGACTTTCTGATGCAGCAGCGTGCGCTCGTAATCGAAGATGCGCACGCCGTGTTTGAGCAGCGTGCCGAAGTGATGATGACTCGCGTGCTGCACGAGCGGCGCATCGCTCGCCTCCGCGGACGGCAACATCACGCGCACGGCGACGCCGCGCTTCGCCGCATCGATGAGCGCTTTGCGTGCATCGGGATCAGGCAGAAAGTACGGATTCTGAATCGTGATGCGCTTCTTCGCCGCGTGAATGAGGATGTAGTGGAGCAGCTTCAGCGTCGACGGCGATCCGGACGGCGAAAGCCACACGGCATGCGCATCGACATCGCCGACGCGTTGCGGCTCGGGAAAGAAGTTCGCGCCGCCCGGCACCTCGCCTGTTTCTTCGATCCAGTTCTCCGCGAAGACGGATTGCAATTGCGCGACGACCGGACCTTCGACACGCGCGGAGATGTCGCGGAAATGTTGTTTGTCCTGCGCGTCGCCGAGCCAGTTGTCGGTGAGGCAGTGTCCGCCGACGAAGCCGATATGGCCGTCGATGATCAGGATCTTGCGATGATCGCGATTGTTGAGGACGCCGAGGTTCGAGAGCAGGATCGGATGGTACTTGCGAACCTTCGCGCCGGCGTTTTGCAGCTCCTGCAAACTCGTTTTTCCGAATTTCTTGCCGCCGCTGCCGTCGAGCATCACGCGCACCTGCACGCCCTCCTTCGCTTTCTCGCACAACGCCGCGGTCATGCGACGCGTGAGCTCGCCTTCTTTCGATAAGAACGTTTCGTAGTTGATCGTTTCCTTCGCGTTTTTGATGTCGTCGAAGAGTCGATCCCAGAACGCACCGTTCTGAATGAGCTCGATGCGATTGCCGCCGACGCATGTCGTCTGCGTGAGTCCGGAGATCGAGGGGATGAGATCTTCGAGTCCCGTCGGCTCGAGCGCGAGATGCGGTCTGCGCCGCCGCTTCACGCTCCACAAAATGATGAGCAGCACGACGATCGTGAGGGTCACGAGAATCAGCACCCACAGCGGAATCGCGATCTGTCTCATGTCCGCAATTTCAGGTCGGCGATGATCGCCCAGTGATCGGATGGTCCGCGGCGCACGACTTCGCTCGAAAGCAGTTCCCAACGCGGATCGGCGAAGACGTAGTCGAGGCGTTGTCGCGTCATCGGGAACGTCGCCTCTTTCGTGTCGCCGCAGATGTGAAGATGGCCGTGCGATAGAAGCACGCGAATTTCTTCGGCAGCAGGTGGAACGTTGAAGTCGCCGACGAGCACGTGCGGCAATGCACCGCGCGCGGTGATGTCGCCGAGCTCCGCGATTTGTCGCATGCGCGCGACGCGCAGCAGTCGTCCCCACGCCGCAAGGTGCGTGACGAAGAACGTGAGGCCGACGCCATCGAGGTCGATGTCGGTTTGGAGGAGCGATCGCGGTTCGCCGGATCCGGGAAGCGGCCAGGTGTGCGCGGATTTGATGGTGCCGCGGGTGAGTACGGCGTTGCCGTAGTCGCCACCATCCATCGCGCAACTGCGGCCGAACTGGAGTTGCAGTCCGGTCATGGATGCGAGGGCTTCGCCCTGATGGACGGCGCCGGCGCGCGTGCGGCAGTGAACTTCCTGAAGCCCAACGACGTCAGGCTTCACAGCCGCAATGACCTCGGCGAGCTTGGGAAGATGGTCTTCGCGCCGCGCCGCCGCATGGCCCTGGATGTTGTACGACATGATTCTTACGACGCTCATCCGTGGCAGGCACTAGCGGTAGCGAGATCGATGCCCGCGCCGGGCCGGCACGGCCGGCAGCGCTTGTTGTTCCATCTAACGCGTTAGAGGAATACGCGCGAGCGTCCCGCGAACGCGTTAGCGGAAACAATCAGCACGGCCGGCACGGCCGGCCGTATCCTTCGGCATGCTCGATTCGCTCATGCGCGCGCGTCGCATCGACGCCCTCATCGTCCCGATGCACGAACACATCCACGCATCCTTTCGCTGGCTCTCCCGCGGCGCGAAAGTCACGCGCGGATACGCCATCAAATTTCTCGATCGCGAGCCGATGCTCGTCACCTACCCGATGGAACGCGACGAGGCGAAAGCCACCGGACTGGACGTGCATCTTGCGAGCGACTTCGGCGCCACCGAAATCTTTCGCAGCGCGAAGAACGCCGCCGATGGGTACGGACAATTCTTCGCCAACATCCTCGGCGACGCGAAACGCGTCGCATTCTTCGGCAACGTCCCCGTGCAGCTCTACATCGGCATCGTCGATTCACTCGAAACGCGCGGCTATCTCGTGCATCGCTCGAACGGCGAAGACCTCATCCAGCTCGCACGCAAACGCAAAGACCAATGGGAGATCGACGCGATTCGTTCCGTCGCGCAACGCACGGAGCAGGTCGTCGACGGCGTGCGCGCGATGCTGCGCGAGCGAGGGCAATCGCTCACGATCGGCGATCTCAAACAGTTCGTCACCTCCGAGATCACTCGCCTCGGCATGATCGAAGATCACGAAACGATCCTTTCGCAAGGACGCGATGCAGGCGTTCCGCATTCGCGTGGCGATGCATCCGCACGCGTGCACGCTGGTGTGCCGATCGTCCTCGACATCTTCCCCGCCGATCGCACGACTGGCTATTTCTTCGACTTCACGCGGACCTTCTGCGTCGGCGACATTCCGGATGAATTGCAACGCATTCACGCCGATGTGCTCGAGGCATTCGAACGTGCGCGCGATGCGATGAAGCCCGGCACGCTCGCGTCGTCGTATCAGGCGCTCGTCTGCGACCTCTTCGAAGCGAAAGGCTACGCGACGCTGCGCAGCGATCCGAAGACCTCCTCCGGCTACGTGCACAGCCTCGGCCATGGCGTCGGCCTCGACATTCACGAGAAGCCTTCGTTCCAACTCTCGCCATCGAATCGCGACGAGATCGAAGTTGGCGACGTTCTCACGATCGAGCCCGGCCTCTACTTCCCCGAGCACGAAATCGGCGTGCGCATCGAAGACACATTCATCGTGCGCGAGCACGGCGTCGAAACGCTGTGCCGATCGAGTTATGGTCTCGAACCGTGAAACGAAACGTGCCCGGCATACCCGACAAACCCGACTGACTGAGTGATATAAACCGCCGCGTGAAGCTGACGTCGCGAAGCGAATACGCGTTGCTGGCCCTCGTGCATCTCGCACGACGCCGCGAGACCGAGTTCCTCACGGTCTCGGCGATCGCGGATGCGCAGCAGATCCCTCCCCGCTTCCTCGAACAAATCCTGCTCACGCTCCGCCGCGCGCGATACGTGCGCAGCCAGAAAGGTCAGGGCGGCGGATACGCGCTCGCCAAAGCGGCGGACGAAATCACGCTCGCGGAAATCATTCGTCTCTTCGACGGCGCTCTCGCTCCGACTGAGTCGGTGAGCCGCTTCTTCTACGTCTCGACGCCGATCGAGAAAGAGAAAAAGTTCGTACGGCTGTTCAAGAAGATCCGTAACGAAATCGCGAAGACGCTGGAGCAGACGACCATCGCGGACATGAAGTGAAAAATTTTTACTCGATTACCCGACTAAATCGATCGACTAAGGCGATATTGCAATGACGAACCTCATCGATTCCATCTCCATCCTCGGCGGCGCTGGACGTGACGGTCGCGCAGAAGACGTCACTCGCGTGACCATGCGCATGGGAGAAGTGATCGCTGTTGTCGGACCAACCGGATCCGGCAAGACCACGCTCATCAACGACCTCGAACTCCTCGCGGACGGCTCGACTCCCTCCGGACGCCGCGTGCTGATCAACGACCTCGCGTCCGATCCCGAACGCAGCGGTGATCCTTCCGCGAATCCGGTCGCGCTCATCACGCAGCACACCACGTTCCTCTCCGACCTCGCCGTCGGCGAGTTTCTTCGCGCACACGCGCGCATTCGCGCAAACGGCGACGCCATCGAACGCGTCGTGCAGCGCACCATCGAGTTCGCGAACGAGCTCACCGGCGAACCGATCGATGCGAGCGTACGCATGACCGAGTTGTCCGGCGGCCAGACGCGCGCGTTGCTCATCGCCGATGCGACGGTGGTGTGCGACACGCCCATCGTGCTGCTCGATGAAGTGGAGAACGCCGGCATCCATCGCACGCGCGCGCTCGAGCTCCTGCGTCGTCATCGCAAGATCTTTCTCTTCGTCACGCACGATCCACGCATCGCGTTGCTCGCCGATCGCCGCATCGTCATGAAAGGCGGCGCGATGGTGCGTGTGCTCGATCGCGATGAAAGCGAGAGCGCGTGCTCGGACCTCGTCACGCGACTCGACGATCTCTTCTCGACAATGCGCGACGCCATTCGTCGCGGCGAACGGCTCGCGCCGGCGATGCTCGGAGAATGGCGATGAAACTCGCGATCGCCGCGGGTCCCGCCACCACCGGCAAGACGTCCGTGCTCCGCCATCTCGCGCGCCGTCTGCTCGCGCGCGACGTTCGCGTCGCGTTCCTCAAGATCGACGTGCAGTACGCGACCGAAGATCGCGATCTCGCCGCCGAGCTGTCGATCCCCGCACGCAAGGTGTACTCGGGTGAGCTTTGTCCCGATCACTGCAATGTGATGGTCCTCGGCGACGCGCTGACGTGGGCGCGCGACGAAGGCGCGGCCGTGCTGCTCGTCGAGACCGCGGGCCTTTGCCTGCGTTGCTCGCCGTACGTCGATGGTGGACTCGGCATCTCCGTGCTCGAAGCGACGAGCGGTCAGAACCTGCCGTTGAAAGTCGGACCGATGCTCTCGCTCGCCGATGTCGCGGTCGTGACGAAAGTCGATCGCGTTTCGCAGGCCGAGCGCGAAGTATTTCGCTCGCGTATTCAGGACGTCGCGCCGAAAGTGCACATCCGCGAAGTCGATGCACTGCGCGGCATCGGCATCGATCCGCTGGTGCGCCTCGTCCTCGAAACGCCAGACGTGCGATTCGAAGGAAAGCGTCCCGTCGGTGTGCTGCTGCGCGGCAATCCTCCCGTGGGCACATGCACGATTTGCGTGGGACGCAAAGAGATCGGCTGGCAATCGCACTTCGGCGTCGTGCGCGCGCTCGAAAATCAAAGCTTCTATCGCGGCGAGTGACGGCCATGCAGCGCATCTATTTCGACAACGCCGCGACGACTCCGATGGATCCGCGCGTGCGCGAAGCGATGCTGCCGTGGCTCGGCGCGCGCTACGGAAACGCATCGAGCCTGCATCGCGAAGGACGCGAAGCTCGCGCGACGATCGATCGTGCACGCGAGCAGGTCGCGCAACTCGCGAGCGCGTCGGCGAACGAGGTCATCTTCACCGCGAGCGGTACGGAGGCGGACAACCTCGCGCTGTTTGGACTCAGCGGACACGTGCTCGTCAGCGCGATCGAACATCCGGCCGTGCTCGAAGCGGCGCGTGCGCTCGATGCCGAAGTCGAACTGATTCCTGTTGGCGGCGACGGTGTCATCGCACCAGACGATGTGCGCAAACGATTGCGCGCGAACACGACTCTCGTGTCCCTGATGGCCGCGAACAACGTCATCGGGACGCTGCAGCCAATCGCCGCGATCAATGCGATCTGCCGCGAGCACGGCGTACCGTTTCACAGCGACGCTGTGCAGGCCGCGGGAAAGATTCCGCTCGATTCGCCAGTCGATTTGCTCTCGATCTCCGCGCACAAGTTATACGGACCGCAAGGCATCGGCGCACTGATCGCGCGTCGCGGCGTTGCGTTGCATCCACTCATTCACGGCGGAGGTCAGGAGCGCGGTCTGCGTGCCGCGACGGAGAACGTCGCCGCGATCGTCGGCTTCGGCGTGGCCGCGGAGATTGCGCATCGCGAAATGCGCGATGACAACGCGCGCATCGTCTCGATGCGGGAGTGTTTGCTCGACGGCCTCGCGACGCGCGTTCCGAATTGCACGCTCATCGGACATCGCACACAACGCCTTCCCGGCCACGTCACGTTTCTGCTCGATGGACAGGAAGGTGAAGCGATTCGTCTGCTGCTCGCACTCGACGAAGCGGGCATCGCGGTGTCGACCGGCAGTGCGTGCAGCGCGCATCGCGCGTCCGAGCCGTCGTCCGTGCTCACCGCGATCGGGTTCGACGCGATTCGCGCGCGCGGCGCGTTGCGCATTTCCCTCGGGCGCTTCAACACGAACGACGACGTCGATCGCTTTCTCAACGTCTTCCCGAACATCGCGCGCTCGCTGCGCCCCGTCACCACGTTCGCATTCGCAAAGGAGAGATCATGACCGTCACACTTCCCGGACTGGACTGCGGCCTTTGCGGGTCGCGCACCTGCGGTGAGCTCGCCGATCGCATGAGCGCGCGTCCCGAGCTCGTCGATCGCTGCATTCCGCTCGCGGAGAAACCATCGTTCGCGACGACATCGTCGTCGCACGCCCCAACCGTTCTCCCGAAGCACTTCACCGATCACCTCGGCCGCGATTTCGCGTTCTACCTCGAACACTTCCCCGAAGATCCGGGACCGCGCGAAATCATCATTCCGCACAACCCGCTGCTCACGCGCGAGCTCGACATTCAGCCCGGCGACATGCTCATCGGCCGCCCGCTCGGCATGTCGTGCGGTTGTCCGATCACGCATTGCGGCGTCGTGATGGATGTCGATCAACGCACCGGCGTGCTGACCTGGTGCGTCACCGGCCCACTCGCCCCACGCAACGGCGGCTTCAAAGACCTCGGCTACTACATCGCCGAAGCGTACGAAGGCCTCATCACCGAAACGTCCATCGAGCCGACGATCGGCATGCGCTACTTCTTCCAGCCGCGCATGTGCATGCTGCAGTGGCGGCACAGCGGTCTCGTGAATTACGTGAACCGCATCGATGGTGGCTGGCAGGTGCGCGTCGAAGGATTGTGGATCGGCTGAACGATCATCACGATCGCGCCGCGGCGCACAAGCGCTGCGGCAACAACACCGCCACAGAACACGCGCCGAGGATCGGCATCATCATCGAGACGTGAGAGGCGTCCGCAACCGCGACGATCGCCGCGGAGAGAAACAACCCGATCGCAATCACCATCGCGGTAACGCGCGACCGGCGCTCCATCGCACTCACGAACACAATCGTCGCCGACAACATCGCCGGCCCCGCAAGCGCCCACAACAACGAACGCTCGCTTCGCAACGAGATCGCAGTCGCGACGAGAATGCCAGCGGCGAGCAGCAGCGGAGCGCGAAGAGATTTCATTTGAAGTGAGTTTACGGGGCGCAACGCGGAAAGTTCTACTTCTTCCGGCGCGCTTCCAGATCCGACAACTTCTTGTGATGCCGGGCTTGTCCCAGCGAGACGTTGATCGGATTGCTGCGCTCGAGGAATGGGAGCGCGGGGCGGGCGCGGACGCCGAGGGTCTTGCGGACCTGGAGCAGGTAATCGTGGCCGGAGACGAGCTTCAGTCCCTGCTCCGTCGTGTCGAGCGCCTTCTTTCGATTATTCGCCGCGATGTACACGCGCGCCAGATTCGCGTAGTGATCGCCGTTGTAAAACTCGAGCTCGATCGCGCGGCGACAGAGATCGATTGCCGGCTTCATCTGCTTGCGCACCAGCGCCAGCGACAGACCGAACCACGACAAGCCGCTCGCCGACTTCGGAGTCGTCATCGGCGGCGCGTCTTCCGTTCCGTAAACATCCAGGAACAGCGTCAGCGCCGGAAGGAACTCTTCGGCACGGGCGAGGCGAATGGCTTCGTCGAGAGTCTGTGCAGGCGTGGCCATCAAATACTTTCCCGCGAACGAATCCGGTGCACATAGCGCGAGATTCGCTGGCGATCTTCCTCCGTCGAGCTCAGGAAGCGCACCCCATATTTCGACATCGACCCCGTGAATTCCGCGCGCAACACTTCCCCGATGATCTGCAGCGGCTTCGGATCCGCGGGCAGATAGAAATGCAAACGCACCGGACCTTCGTGCGGCAGCACGCGATCGACCTCGATCAGCATGCCGGTCGATGAAATATTGATGCTGCGGCCGAGGACGAAACGGCCGTTCTTCTCCATCGACACTTCGATCTTCGTGATCGTGCGCAGCTGACGTCGCACCGGGATGTTCGTCAGCCGCTCCACCTTCTGATCGAGCTCCGGCTTTTGCAGCGGACGAAAAATCACGTCATTGCATCCGGCGGAAAGACAGAGATCGCCGTGCTCCGGATGCTCGCGATCGCTGACCAGCAACAGAGAGATCGCTCGCGTCTGATCGTCGTGCCGGATCTCGCGGCAGAACTCCGGCGCGTTCATGTCGAACAGGTCGTAGCCGAAGATGATGAGATTCGGCTTCTCCACGCGCGCCTTCTGCAACCCTTCCGAGCCCGCGAGCGACGTCAGGATGGCCATGTCGCGGCGGCGAAGAATCGTCTCCTGAAACAGCAGCGCGCCGCGCGAGTGATCGACGAGCAGAATGCGTCCGGGTTGAATCGCACTCATGCCGGCGTGATCTCCCGCAGTCTGCGCACCACGCGCCTGAGATCGTCGAGCAGCATCGTCAATTGTTCCTGCGTATTGGAAGCGCCGAGACCGAATCGGATCGACCCCATCGCCGCGGAGTCGGACGAGCCGATCGCTTTCAACACGCGAGACGGCCCGCGATCTCCGGAGCTGCATGCCGATCCCGACGACAACGAGAATCGCTTCATCGCCAGAATCAACGAGTCGGCTTCGATCCGATCAAAGCTGACGTTGAGATTACCCGGCAATCTTAACTCCCGAGGACCATTGATCGTAACGCCGTCGATCTCTTCTTCGATTTTTTCACGCAACCAGTCGCGCAACTGCACGAGACGCGCGGCTTCATCCTTCATTTCCGCGGCGCGAAGACTCATCGCCGCACCGAAGCCGACGACCGCCGGCACATTCACCGTGCCCGAGCGCACTCCGCGCTCCTGTCCCCCGCCGACGATCACCGGATCGATGCGAACGCCACGACGCACGAACAACGCGCCTACACCTTTCGGTCCGTACAGCTTGTGCGCCGACATCGACGCGAGATCCACATTCGCGAGCGAGACATCGATCTTCCCGATCGCCTGCGTTGCGTCCGTGTGGAACAACACCTTTCGCTCTCTGCAGATCGCGCCGATGGCATCGATCGGCTGAATCGTTCCGATCTCTCCATTCGCCGCTTCGATCGACACGAGTTTCGTATTCGGCCGCAGCGCCTCGGCAATCGCATCAGGATGAATGAACCCTTCGCGGTCCGGCGTCAGGAACGTGACTTCGACTCCGTTCTTCGCCATCCGCTCCGCGGGAGCGATGATCGACTTGTGTTCCGCCTGATTCGTAATCAGGTGGTCACCGGGCTTCACGACATTCAGCGCGATGTTGTTCGACTCCGTCGCACCGGCGGTGAAGTAGATCTCGGGCGGCAACACGCCGAAGAATCGCGCGATCGTAAGTCGCGCATCTTCGATCGCCATCGACGCCTTGCGTCCGTGATGATGCGCGATCGATGCGGGATTGCCGAAATGCTCCGTGAAGTACGGCAGCATCGTCTCGACCACGCGCGGATCGCACGGCGTCGTGGCGTGGTGGTCGAGATAGATTACCGTCGCCGCCTCCGCCGCCGTTTCGTCGAAGTCGCGCCGCCCGCTTCTTCCTGCGCGCGCTTCACGCGCGCCGCGAACGCCTGCCACTGTCGAAACACTTCAACGTAACGGCCCGACGACAACGCGTAGAGCTCGAGCAACGCGAGCGCGTCGTTGAACGGCTCGCGATACACCGCGCGGAACTGCGCCTTGCGATCCGTCGGCGGCTCGAGCAAACGCCACAGCGTTTCGAGCGCCTGTTCGATGTGATGCCGTGTGCCCGCGGGCAGCGCCATGCGCATGCACAGCGGCTCGGTGAGCTCGCGGATGAAGAGAATCACTTCGCCGATGCGCATGCGCTGATCGCGGCGCTTCTCTTCTTCCTCGATCTCATCGATCACCCACGGCAGCATCAGCACCGAAAGCAACACCGCATCGGAGATGCGCCGTCCCGCCTGCACGGTGCGATCGAGCACTTCGAGCATCTTCCAGAAGTACGGAGCGCGATCGCCGCGAATGGCGTTGTAGATCTCGGGCAACAGCGGCTCGATGAGACCGGTGTCGACCATCAATCGAATCGCGCCCCGCGACCAGCCGCGCCGCAGCAACTCGAGAATCTCTTCCGAGACGCGCGGCGGCGAGGCTTTGAGGATCTCGTTCTTGTGGCGAAGGATGCCCTGGTACGTGCCTTCCTCGATCTCGAAGCCGAGGCGCGAGGCGAACTCGATGGCGCGCATCATGCGCACCGGATCCTCGCGGAAACGCAGATCAGGATCGCCGATCACACGCACGCGTCCCAGCGCGAGATCATCGATCCCGCCGACGTAATCGATCACCGAGAAATCGGAGATGTTGTAGAAGAGCGCGTTGATCGTGAAGTCGCGGCGACGCGCGTCCTGCAGCGGCGAGCCGAACGTGTTGTCGTCGGTGATCAGGAAATCCTGCTCTTCACCCGAGTCTTCCTCGTTCGGCTGCGGACGATCGGGCTCGCGGCGAAACGTCGCCACTTCCACGACCTGATCCTGAAAGATGATGTGTACCAGGCGAAAGCGGCGCCCGATGATGCGGCTGTTGCGGAACAAGCGCCGCACGTCGCCCGGATGCGCGTCGGTGACGACGTCGAAATCCTTCGGCTCGCGATTCATGAGCAAATCGCGCACGCTGCCGCCGCACAAGTACGCGCGATAGCCGCTGCGATGCAGGCGATACAGCACCTTCAGTACGTTTTCCGGAATGCTGCGCCGCGAGATCGGATGCGCGCTGCGATCGATGACGTTCGCGCCCGGATGTTCTTCGGTGACCGGCGGAACTTCCGCCTCTTTACTCGTTTCCATAGGAACTGATGCCGGGCGTGTAGTGATACGTCCTGTCGACGATGAAGAACGTTCTGCTCCATCGAGTGTCCGGAAAGAAACGCGCCGCGACATGCAACAGATGACGCACGCGAGTCATGCCGGACGCGCCGGCCGGCGGCGGCGCTCCGTCGAAGGACCAGTAGACCATGAAAGCCTTGCCTTTGATCAGCGAGCGCGGCACAAATCCCCAGAATCGGGAGTCGTGCGAGCGATCGCGATTGTCGCCCATCGCAAAGTATGAGTCAGGGGGAACGGTAACCGGGCCGAACTGATCACGCGACCGATACGGCTCCGGCAACGCCAACTGCCTCGGATAAATGGTCGGATCATCGAACACCACGTACGGCTCGTTGAGCGGCTTGTCGTTGATGAACACCTGCTTGTCGCGAATCGCAACGGTCTCGCCCGGCAACGCGATCACGCGCTTCACGAAATCCGTCTGCGGATCTTCGGGATATCGAAAGACGATCACGTCGCCACGGTGGACGTCGCGAATCGGAACGAGCTTGCCGAACGGATTCGGTACGTTGCGACCGTAGATGAACTTGTTGACGATGATGTGATCGCCGACTTTGAGATTGTCTTCCATCGATCCGCTCGGGATCTTGAACGCCTGGAAGACGAAGATGCGCGCGAAGTTGACGAAGATGATCGCGATCAGCAGCGCTTCGTAGTACTCGCGGCCCGTCGTTTTCTTTGCGCTTTCATCGGCTGCTGCCATTCGTAGGGCTGATCCTCTTCAACTGATCTGCGATGAAGCCGGCGGCAAAGGATTGTATAGCAGCGGGTGCGACCGTCACGACGTTGAGGTTGCGTGCGTACTGTCCGGCCTTCACCGTCGCGTCTGGTTTGATGACGATCGCGTTCGGCACGGCAGCCTCGCCGACGACGTAGATCCGATTCGCGTCCATCCATTGCGTGCCGCGAATGCGAATCAACAACTCGTCGCGATACGACTTCGCGATGATGCACGCGACGCGCGCGTTCTGCTGCAGCGCGGCGCGGGCGTCGTTCCACGCGAAATCGTCCGCGAGCCAGATCACGACCGGCAACTTCTCGTCGTAGCGGATGTCGTTTGGACGGAGGAGCAGCGTTCCGGAGGTGAACGGTTCCACCTCGACGGAGAGCCGCACCGCCGGAGCGATGGCCATCGACCTCTCCTCCCCGCCGTACTTCATGATTTCGACGCGATCGCTGGCATCGGGGGTCGAGTATGCGACCGCGTAGAACTGCCCTTCCGCGTCCCACGCGCGTGCGTGGATGCGCGCGTTCGGAAACGCATTCGAGAGTTGTGCGGCCGTCGGAATGTGTACGGTGCGAATGATGTCGCCGAGCTTTCCGCGAACGATGTAGCTCACTTTGTTGCCGCGCGGCGCCCACTGCGGATCGAACTCGTCCGCCGGATCCTGCGGGATCCAGTTGATCGCGCTGCCATCGGAGCTGACGAGGCCGATGTCGAAACCGCGCTCGCCAATCGCGGAGAACGCAACTTCGCCGCGCGATTCAGAGAAATCGAGTGATTCGACCGCTGGCAGCGCGGGCGTGAGCGCTTTGTCGCGATTGAAGATCTTCGTGCCGATGAGCCGAATCGGACCGTCGGCGAGCATCGGCGGCTGGAGTTCCGGCGACGTCTGCAGCTTCCCGCTCGCGTCGTACGAAACCGAGCCGATGCGCGGCGTGTGCGGCACGCTCGTCCATTCGGTCGGAATGAGCGGCGAGGTCGAGACGCAGCCGCCGAAAACGAGCACGGCCGGAAGGAGCGCCAGGCGCTGGCGGAACATGGTCGCGCATTCTAAATGACTGATTCAAAAGAGCAAAACATTCGGCACAGCGACTGCAAATAACCCCTCATCATGGACCTGCAAAAGGATTTGATCGAGTCGCATCGCGGCAAGCGGAAAGGGCGGAGTCTGAAGGCGACAGTCGCCTCGTTCGCCATCCACGCGATGCTCATCGCCGGAATCGTTCTGGCCGGTCAGCAGCGCGAAGTGCACAAAGTCGCGGCCGAGAAGCCGCTCGATGCATTCATCACGCGCGGTGCCGCGCCACCACCACCGCCACCACCTCCCCCGCCACCGCCCGCTGCAAAGTCGAGCGGCGCGCCGAAGGTGCAGCCAACCAAACCGATCGAGGTCCCGAAGGTCACGCCGATGACTCCGCCGGTGGAGATTCCGAAGGAATTGCCGGTGGTTCAGCCGGTGCCGGTGGTCGAAACGCCGGTCGTCGCAGACACGCCGGTCGTTCCGGATGCCGGCGGTATGACCTCGGCATCCGGCACCGGTGACGCGGTAAACGGCGTCGAAGGTGGTGTCGAAGGCGGCGTCGCTGGAGGCATCGTCGGCGGCGAGATTGGCGGTGTGAAGGGTGGAGAAATCGGTGGCGTGCAGGGCGGTGTGTTAGGCGGCGTGGTGGGCGGCCAGGTCGGCGGAACCGGCACGGGCACGGAAGGCACCGGCACCGGCGGCGATGACGCGCCCCTCGCCCCGCCTAACGACGGCCCGCTGCGCGTCGGCGGCAATGTCAAAGCGCCGCAGATTATCAATCGCGTGCAACCCGATTACACGGAAGCCGCACGCAAAGCCAAAATTGCGGGCGTCGTCATTGTAGAAGCGATCATCGACGAAAACGGCAACGTCGATCAGGTGAAGGTGATTAAGGGCCTGCCAGCCGGATTATCGAGCTCCGCGGAGCACGCCGTACGTCAATGGAAATTCCGCCCCGGCACGCTCAATGGCAAACCCGTCGCGACGATTTTCAATCTTACGGTGAATTTCAAATTGGATTAAGGGACTGAAGCTGACACGGCCGCGAACGCGGCCGTGCAGCTTAGTCAGTGTAGACCCTGCGCTTGTTGTCGTCCGACCTGCTCGCTTGCGAACAAATGTTGAATCTATACATCCTGTCACGAACGCGCTTGACATGGGTCTCTCGGTCATCGCTTACGTTGATCCGCAGCCGAAAAGACCGCGAGGGCGAGGGAACGTTGTTTCGTGCGTTGACGCGCCCACCGATACGGTCCGCAGCGATATCGCCACACCGGGGAAGAGCATGGTCCGGCGTGGCCAGCGCTGGCGATTTTGCGCCCTCCTGGCCGCGTTCAGTTGCGCGGCGCCGCATGGACCAACAAGGGGTTTCTCCATCGTTGATCAGCGCGTCCTCCGGCGGGGCGGCGTGGGGAACGCCGGACTCCCGGCTGTGCTGCTGCTCCTCCGCGATTCGCAACGACGCACGCTCGTGCTCGCGATGTTCGAGCATGCGAAGGCACGAAGCGGTGGGCTGCACCTGCACCATCCATTCGCAAACGCTCGTGCAAGTCGCCAGAGCCACATAAGGCCGACGAACGATCAGATTCATTGTCATCAATGCGAGATACAGTCGTTTACCTGATTGTCTTCGTCTCTACACCACTAAATGCGAGGATCACGGCTAGGACTCCTAGACCCCCGAACATGATCGCCAAGATTCTTGCCTGCGAGCTAGCATCGATTTGCGGACCGCGTACATACCGCTTCGCCAGCACGCGATATAGCAGTCGTGTCATCGCAGACTCTTCCGGGTTCACAGACACTCTGTAGTACGCGAAGCCGAGAAAGAACATTAATGCTACGGCAAAGACTCGAAGCGCGACGTCGGCGATCGTCATTTGCAGCACCTCCCCTCCGGCTTGCCAAGAATCGCGGAGTAGCCGAAGTAGACATCAAGGCCTAAATCCAGTCCACCGAACCAGGTGAACGAGCATCCGAAAATCCCTTAAGCATCGGCAGACACGCCTCCCATATACAATTTTTTGATTATTACATCCTTTTCTACGGAAACGTGGTGACGTGTGTCGCCGCCCACCGTGACACGAGGTTGCTTGCGCTGGAGCGCGACGATTGGGGACCAAGCACATCGGGCTGTCCCGGCGAATCAGAATTTCTCTCCGATCCGTACTCCAAACATCTGAGCCCATGCCTGTAGCGCGTCCTGCCTTTGGCGCGGGCACGAACATGATTGCATTCGACCTGCTCTTGCATTTGCGCAATTAGTACAGATGGGCGTGGTACGAACGTCGGTGATCAGGACTGACGCAGCGGCCTCACGAGACGTGCTTTGATCGCGCGACGACGTTCTCCGTGGTGGCCGTTTCGCCGCCTTAGCTAAAACACGGAGCCGTTGCTCGCCGTTGATCGCAACGGTCAGGCTGTGAATGCGTATGACCGTCGCGTGGGACAACGGCTCGTCGATCTGATGACGTTTGTGGGCGAGATTCTCATCCGGCCCATGTGGTAGTTCTCTCGCCGTCTTATCGGCGGAAGGTTCGAGCTCTATGGCCGGAGGAAGGGTCAAAGCGTGTATTGCTGGAAATTATGTCTATTGCGATCGGGCTTGCGGGTCTCATGATTGTCCTGATTGTTGGGACCGCAATCGTCTTCGTACTCGTTCACATCTGACCGGCATGTTCGCCTGGTCTCGCGGCAGACAGACAAAATGATCGACATCGAATTTCATTAATCCGCGGCGCGGCGTACCTTGACCGTCAGCTCGTTCATCGGTTTCGCGTACCATGCACATCCGGTCCGCAAAAAATGTCCATCGATACTGAACTTCCTCTCCTCGCAATCGTCGATATTCCCGCGCCTGTATCCGCATCGCGGCCGTCCTTTGGTGCGGGGAAGGCCGTTCTCGCGTTTCTGATTCTCTTCGTTGCGCAATTGGTAGCGGGTGTGTATGTGGTGGTCGTCGCGATGGTTCTTGCGGCGGTACGCGGGGCGAACATTGGCGATGAGGCACTCATCGCGCGGATCGTCAACGGCCTTACGACGCCCACGCTGATCGCAGCGGCAACGTTCTCCGTTGCAGCCGTCATTGCAGTTGCGCGTTTGTGGGCGTGGCCGCAGGTACTCGATAGATCCGACGACGGACTCGGATTGCGTCCCACGCGCGGCTTACACATCGCGCTGTGGGCGCTCGTTGGCGCCTCGTGCTCGATGCTCTACATGTTTGTGATCACGCTGGTTCCACCGGATCCGTCGATGCCATTGGGCCCGCTCGCCACGGCCGCGTCGAATGGCGGCCTCAATCGCATGGTCTGGGTCGTACTGGCCCTGCTATTCGCGCCGCTCGTCGAAGAGTTTTTCTTTCGCGGCATGCTATTGAAGGGATTCGCCAACCGCTGGGGATTCTGGCCGGCGGCGATCACAGTCACGATTCTTTTCGTCGCCATGCATCTCTTCGAGACGATGAATTACTGGCCCGCGACCGCGGCGGTCTCCACAATGGCGATTGTGGCACTCACTGCGCGGCGAACGAGTGGCAGTCTCTGGTCCGCAATCGCGCTGCATGCCGCGTACAATTCCGTGATCGCCGTGCGGCTGTTTGTAGGTTGAACGCGCATGAATCTCCTCGTGATCGCTCCAACCGATTTCGCGCCGCTCGAGTTATTACAGCGCGAAGCGCCTGGCATTGAAATCACGGTCGGCACGGACGCCAACGCATTGCGTAGCGCGGCCATGAACGCAGACGCCGTACTCCTCGCGCCCCGTTATGGATCGGTTCTCATAGATTTGTGGCGCGAGCTCACAAATGTGCGCTGGATTCACACCCTCGCGGCGGGCGTCGAGACGCTACCGTTCGATTTATTACAGCGCTCGAACGCCACCATTACAAATTCGCGCGGCCTTTATGCAGACGCGTTAGGCGAATTTGCGCTCGCCGCAATGCTCTGGTTCGCCAAAGACCTTCCGCGACTGAAACGTAATCAGGCCGCGCGACAGTGGGAACCGTTCACAGTAGAGCGATTGGAAGGACAGACGTGCGGCATCATCGGATACGGCGGGATCGGACACGCCGTAGCGCAACGCGCGTCTGCACTCGGGATGCGCGTCGTCGCCGTGCGGCGCCGTCAGGAGCTCGGCGATCCGACGATCGAAGACGTGCTCGCACAATCGGACTACGTCGTGATGTCGGCACCGCTCACGCCAGCCACGCATCGCCTGCTCACGCGCGAGCGCATTGCGCGCATGAAACCGACGGCGGTGTTTATCAACGTCGGCCGAGGCGCAACCGTCGATGAAATTGCGTTGATTGTCGCATTACGCGAGAAACAAATTCGCGGGGCGGCGCTCGACGTGTTCGAAACGGAGCCGCTGCCCGCCGACAGTCCATTGTGGGAGCTCGACAACGTTTTACTCTCGCCGCATACCGCCGATCACACAATCGACGCTCATGTACGCGCGATGCATTTCTTCATTGAGAACCTGCGACGATTTCGGGCGGGAGAGTCGTTGGAGAACGTCGTCGACAAGAACGAGCAATATTGAAACGGCGGGCTGGAAGGCCCGCCGTTTCACAATCGATTAGAACGCTTCTGCGTCAGCTACGACCTTCGGCTGCTTCCCCACTTTGCGCGAGATCGCTTTCGCCTGCAGGAACAGACCGAGGTAATCGCGGCCGCCGGCCTTTGAGTCCGTGCCGGACATGTTGAACCCGCCGAACGGATGCACGCCCACGAGCGCGCCCGTGCACTGGCGATTCAAATAGAGATTGCCGACGAAGAACTCTTCGCGTGCGCGCTCGAGCTTGTCTTCGTTGTCCGTAAACACCGCGCCGGTGAGACCGAACTCGGTATCGTTGGCGATGCGCAGCGCGTCATCGAAATCGTTCGCTTTGATGATCGCGAGCACCGGTCCGAAGATCTCTTCCTGCGCGATCGTGCCTTTCGGATCGACATCGGCGATGACAGTCGGCTCGATAAAGAAGCCATCCTTCGGATCGACGTTGCCGCCGGCCACGAGTCTGCCGCCTTCCTTCGTGCCCTTGTCGATGTACTCCTTGATCGAATCCATCGCCTTCTTATTGACGACCGGACCGACCGCGGAGTCAAACAACGTTGGGTCGCCGATGCGCAGCTTCTTCGTCTTCTCGACGATCATCGGCACGATCTGATCGTAGACCGTGGCGTCGATGATCGCGCGCGAGCACGCGGAGCATTTCTGTCCCTGGAACCCAAACGCCGACGCGACGACCGCGCTCGCTGCTTCATCGAGATTCGCGACTTCGCGATCGACGATGATCGCGTCCTTGCCGCCCATCTCCGCGACAACGCGTTTGATCCACAACTGACCTTCGCGATGTTTCGCCGCTTCTTCGACGATGTGCAGGCCGACGCCCTTCGATCCGGTGAACGAGATGAAGCGAATCTTCGGCGACTGCACGAGCGGATCGCCGACTTCGCCACCGGAACCACTGACGAAGTTCACGACTCCCGGCGGCATGCCCGATTCTTCGAGCAGTTCGAAGAAGCGATACGCGATCCACGGCGAGTCGGACGAGGGCTTCATCACCACGCAATTGCCGGAGACCATCGCGGCGGTGGTCATGCCGCACATGATCGCCAGCGGGAAGTTCCACGGCGGAATGACGGCGCCGACGCCGAGGGGAATGTAGACGAGGTGGTTGTCTTCGGATTCGATTTTCGTGATCGGCTGTTCGCCGCCGTACCGATACGCCTCACGCGCGTAAAACTCCATAAAGTCGATCGCCTCGGCGGTATCCGCATCCGCTTCCGCCCACGATTTGCCGACCTCGAGAATCATCACCGCGGAGAACTCGTGCTTGCGCTCGCGCATCAGCTTCGCCGCTTTCAGCAGCACACCCGCGCGAACATCCACCGGCTGACGCTTCCACGATTCGAATGCGTTCGCCGCGACGTCGATCGCGCGCTCGGTCAGCTCGCGCGTGCCTTTCTGAAACTTGCCGACGATCTGATCTTTGTGTGCAGGATTGATCGAGTCGAAAGTCTTGAGACCGGTGATGCGCTCGCCGCCGATGACGAGCGGATGCTCCTGCCCGATCTGGCCGAGGACTTTCGCGATTGCGAGCTCCATCGCGGCCTTGTTTTCGGGCGTGTTGAAATCAGTCAGAGGTTCGTTGCGAAACTCCGGGAGGGACATGCAGTGTGATTCCTTTCAGGCGTCCAAGTTGCTAGGTTGAGGAGGCCGGCGCGGTCCACGCGCGGCGTGCAAGGGATGGGTATGTTATCGAAATCGACCGCGAGAGCAACCTTGGTGGCGCTGATGCTGCTCGCGACGTCGTGCTCGTTCGTCACGCCGTGGCGCGACGAGCCCGCGCGGCCGGAAGTGAATCTCGCGTTCACACTGGAACAGAACCTCATCTCGCTCTCGAGTGTTCGCGTCGACAACCGCGACGGGCGTTTCATTTTGGGAACAGCTTTGCCGCGAACGGTGCTCGACGCGCGATTCGCCGTTCCGCCGCGCGCAACGAACGTGCTGCAGCTCAGCGAGAAGGAAACGATTCGCATCGATCCGATCGCGCAGGATCTGCGCGGCGTCGCCGACGGCATCATCGGTACCGAGGCGTTTCGCAAGGCGGCGATCACGATCGACTATCACGCGGGACTCGTCACCTATCAGAAGCAAGGCATCGCACGCGGCTACATGACCATCTTCAAGTTTCAGGCGGAGCCGATGATGTACGTCGGAATCGACGGCCGTGAAACCGCGGTCATCGTCGATACGTCGATTCCGGACACGCTCGTGTTGCCCGGACCCGATGGCCGCGGCACGGTGAACGTCGCGATCGCCGGCACGATCTTCGGTCCCACCGATGTGCGCTACGCGAATGTCGCGAGAGCGCGCATCGGCAATCGCTTGCTGTCGAAGTTTTTGGTGACGATCGATTATCAGCAACGTGTCGTCGGCGTGTGGCGCGATCCTCGCACAAGCTAGCGCTTCTATAATCCGATGATGCGCATTGCACTCGCGTCGCTGCTGTTGATTTTTGCGTCTGCTGCAAACGCGCAAACGTTTCGCGTCGAGGGCTATGTCGCCGCGCGCGCGATCAACGCCACCGGTCCCGCATCGTGGCTCGAAGGCGACTGGGGACGTTTCGAAGCGACCGGCGGCCGCGATGACGTGATGGCGGTGACGCAGCTCGGTGCCGACTGGAAGCCAACGTCTTTCCTGCGATTGCATGCGAGCGGTACGGCGCGCAAGGATCCGAATGAGTTCGGCGGCAATGCCGCGGGTCTGGTCGAAGCGTACGCGGATGTGCACAAAGAGTTCGGGCTCGATGACCTGCAACTGCGCGCGGGCTATTTCTTTCTGCCGTCGTCGCGCGAGAACATCGATCCCCTGTGGGCGTCGCCTTATTCGATCAACTACTCCGCACTGAACACGTGGATCGGTCAGGAAGTGCGGCCGGTCGGCGTCGATGTGCAGTATCGCCACATCAATCGCGCCGGTCATGCGATGACGTTCGGCGCAACGGCGTTTCGCGACAACGACACGATGGGAACGCTGCTCGGGTGGCGCGGATGGTCGATCGGCAGCAGGCTTTCGACGTACGGTGAGACGCTGCCGCTGCCTCCTCTCGAATCGCTCACGGACGCCGGTCCGTTCTTTCGGCAGAACAACGAAGGGACGACGCCGTTCACGCAGGATCTCGACGGCCGCACCGGTTACGCGGGCCGCATTCGTTACTCGCTGCCGCAGCGCGCGAACCTTCAATACACGTATCTCGACAATCGCGGCGATCTGAAGTTGTATCCGCCTGCGACTGGCGCGAACGGCAGCGTGTATTCGCCGCACGCGGAGTATTCGTGGCTGACGAAGTTTCATCTCGTGAGCTCGGAGTTTGGGAATCCCGATGGATTCGTGGTCGCGGCGGAGTACATGCGCGGCAGCACGGAGATGGGCGTGTTTCGTCCGTCGTACGTCGAGGCGGAGTTCGATGCGTTTTACGTGCTGTTGTCAGAGAAGCGCGGTCGCAATCGATGGACGGCGCGTTACGAGGTGTTCGGCACGGATGATCTCGATCTCAGTCCCGCGGAGAACAACAGCGAGGATCTACGATCGTGGACGCTCGCCTGGCTGTTCGATCTCCGCGACGACATCCGCCTCGGCGCGGAGTTCACGCAGATTACCGGCAAGCGCGCCGATGTGACGGATCCCGATGCGCGCAGCGTGACGGTCGAAGCGCGCTATCACTTCTAACCGTGGAGCGGCAGGGCTTCCGCCCCCCGCGCGTCGGCCGCGGGGGGGTGGGAGCACGCCAATCGGCTCCACTGGTCTTCGTGAATCGGGACAGTGCGCTCGCGCAGTGATTGCGCGGTGCGGCAATGCAACACGGCCTGAATCTCCGCGACGATCGATAGCGCGATCTCCGCGGGGGTGTCGCCGCCGAGGTCAAGACCGATCGGGTTGTGGATGCGTGAGTCGCCGGGATGCGCAAGCTCCGCGAGCAATTCCTCGCCGCGTTGCTTCGGTCCGAGCAGACCGATGTACGGAATCGACGATTCGAGGAGCGTGCGCAGGATCGCGGCATCGCGAGGAAAGCTGTGCGTCATGACGACAGCGGCGTCGTAGTCGCGAACGTCGATCGGATCGCGTGTCGTCACGAGATCGGCGCGCCAGCCGATTTGTTGCGCGAGCGCGAGCACAGGATCGACATCCGCGCCGCCGCCGAACACGACCATCGCGCGTTGCGGACGAATGATCTCGATCATCGTCTCGCCGTTCGGCAGGCGCGTCGTCCATTCAACCGGCTCGCGGCCGTTCCACTGAAACGCGAGCAATCGCGAGGGATACGATGCATCGAAGGGCTCGACGAGAAGATCGAGGATGCCGCGACATCCGAGGCCGAGGCCGAAGACGAGATCGTCGGCGCGCGTGGAATCGTACGTGACGATGCGCGGCGACATTTCTTCGAGCCACGGCGCGATGCGCAATGCGAGATCGCGCTCGAGACACCCGCCGCTGATCACGCCATACGCCTTGCCATCGTGCCCGATCACCGCACGTGCACCCGCACGCCGATACGTCGATCCTTCCGTGCGGATGACCGTCACGACGACGCCACGAGGTGTGCGGCGAATGGCGTCGAGAATTGCGTCGAGTTCGTGCATCGGCTTCGTCGTGCTTCGTCACGGGCAAACTTCGTACCCTGTCCGCTGGTACGGCTCGAGCATGAAAGAACATGGCTTCGCGATGTCACGAATGAGAATCGTTGCGACTCTGCTCACGATGTCGATCGTTGGATGCGGCGCGGCGGCGCCGGCGCGATCGTCATCGCCGGCTTCTGCGAAATCCGATTACGACATCGTGATCATCGGCGGTGAGGTGATCGACGGAACCGGCGCGCCACGCAAGCGCGCGGATGTCGGCATCCGCGGCGATACGATCGTCGCGATCGGCGATCTTTCAAAAGCATCCGCGACGACGAAACTCGACGCACATCACCAGGTCGTCACTCCCGGCTTCGTCGATCTCCTCGGCAACTCGCAAGCGGCCGTGCTCATCGATCCGAATCTCGAAGGGAAGATTCGTCAGGGCATCACCACCGAAGTGACGGGCGAAGGACATTCACCGGGTCCGCAGAACGATGTGATGCTCGCGGAGATGGAGCGCACGAAGCCGAAAGGCTGGCCGAAAGTCACGTGGCACACGCTCGGCGAATTCATGAAGGTCATCGAGCAACGCGGCTCCGCGCTGAATTTCGCGCTCTTCGTCGGCGCCGCGAATCCGCGCGAGATGGTTCTCGGTCACGCGGATCGCGCACCGAACGCCGAGGAGTTGAAGCAGATGGTGGCGATCACGAAGCAGGCCGTTGATGAAGGCGCGGTCGGTTTGTCGAGCGCCTTGATTTATCCGCCGGGCCGCTTCGCAACAACTGAAGAATTGATTGCGATGGCGCGCGTTTCGGGCTCGTACTGGACGCATCTGCGCAACGAGAGCACGAACATCGAGAGCGCGATCGATGAAGCAATTCGCATCGGCCGCGAAGCGAACGTGCCGGTGAACATCTTTCATCTGAAGATCGGCGGTGAATCGAACTGGGGACGCATGCCTGCGATCGTTCGCAAAATCGAGAACGCGCGAAAGCAAGGCGTCGACATCGCCGCGAATATCTATCCGTTCACCGCAACGTCGACCGATCTCACCTCGATCGTCCCGGCGTGGGCGCTCGAAGGCGGCTATCTGAAATTGCAGGAGCGTCTGAAAGATCCGGCGACGCGCAAACGCATCGCGGATGAATTGCGCGAGGGACGACTGCGCGGCAAAGGCGCGGAGACGATCGTCATTCGCGGCGAACCGAGCGTGAATCTCGTCGAGCTCGCGAAATCGCAGAACGTCGATCCCGCCGAAGCAGTGCTGCGATTGTTCGATCGCGAATCGATCTCACCGATCGCGATTTTTCTCTCGTTGAGTGAAGCGGACATGAAGACCGCGCTCGTGCAGCCGTGGGTGGCATTCGGCTCGGACTCCGGCGCGGTCGTTGGCGAGATGCGCTCGCGCGGCGCGCATCCGCGCGCGTACGCGACGTTCACGCGCGTGCTCGCGAAATACGTTCGCGACGAGAAGCTGCTCACGCTCGAAGAAGCGGTGCGCAAGATGACGTCGCTCGCTGCATCACGCGCGGGATTTCGCAATCGCGGTGTGTTGAAGATCGGGATGAAAGCGGATATCGCCGTGTTCGATCCGATGAAGGTGCAGGATCTCTCGACGTACGAAGATCCGCATCACTTCTCCGTTGGCGTTGCGCACGTGATCGTCAACGGCGTGCCTGTTTTGCAGGATGCGAAGATGACGGGCAAGTTGCCGGGCCGCATCCTTCGAAAACAGTTCCACTAGCGATACTGAAGCATCGCCGCCACGAGCGCGCCGGCCATGATCATCACCGACACCGCCCACGTTCCGATCCACACCAGCGCGGTCTTCAACACCGCTTTCCCGCTCGATTGTGCGTAGAAGCGCCGCTGCGCGAAGAACAGATAGACGAGATTGATCGCGATGTGCGTGATCGTCAGCGTGCGTTGCAGCGGCCCGGGTGAGAATCCCATCGCCGCGTAAATTGGCCAGATCAGCAGCGTGAAGATGTACGAGAAGCTGAGGTAGTGCGCGCCGAACACGAGATGCTCGCCGAGCGCGCGCTTGCGGCGGATGTAAACGATCTTCAGCACGATCGCGAGGCCGAGGATGTTCGCGAGCTGCAGCATCGACAGATTCTTGTGCCACCGCTCGTCGATCTTGTCGTCGTACGCCTCGCGCGTCATGTGATGCTTCGCGGCTTTGCGATCGAGCATCGAACCGAGCGCGCCTCTCGTGTCGAACTTGCGAAAGGTTTCGACGGAGTAGATCGCCGCCGGCTTGTATGCCGTGTACGCGACGAACTGCAGCGCGAAGAGTGTGAGGAACAATCGCAGCGGACCGATCGATCGTTTCTTCTGTCCCGCGAAGTATTCGACCGTGAGCTGCCCCGGCTTCGTCACGAGCTCGCGCAACGTGCGCCACATCTTCCCGTCGAGATGCAGCATCTCGTGCATCACTTCGTGCGCGAAGTGGCTGACCGTCAGATCGTGATGGCCGGGTTGTTGTTCGCCGCAATTGGCGCAGTAGGTCGCGACACGCGGGTCGCCGCAGTTTGTGCAGATTGTGGTTTCGGACACGAGGCCGCTGATTTTAGCGGACGCTGCGGCGTTTCTTCGCCGTCACGATCGGACCGCGCAGATTCGTGTCGAGAAACTCGTCGACGATTGTCTGGTACTTCGTCTGATCGAACACGCTGCCGCCGTGATCGCCGGTCGGAATCAACACGAGCTTGGAGTCGATGCCTTTCGCCTGCAGCGCCTGATGGAACGTCACGCTTTGCTGGTACGGCACGAGGCAATCGAGCATGCCGTGCATGATCAGGAACTTCGGATCGTCCGGCGTGACGTACGTCATCGGACTGGCGGTCGCCGTCCAGTCCTTGCACGTCTGAATCGCGCAACCCATCAGGAGCGACGGTGGCATGAACGGCGCATTGCCGTCCAGCGGGATGCACGGCAGTTTCTGTTCTTCGATTTTCAGGAGATCCGTCGGTCCATAGAGATCGACAACCACCTGGACACGACTCGAGAATTGCGGATTGCCGAGGGCGATGCCTTCGAGTGCGTCGACGCCGGCGCTCGTGCCGAGCACCGCGGCGAGATGTCCGCCCGACGACGTGCCGAATACGCCGATGCGATTCGGATCGAGCTTGAATCGCGCGCTATTCGCGCGCAGCCATCGCACCGCTGCCTTCGCATCTTCGATCGGCGCGGGCCAGATGTTCTGCGGCGCGAGTCGATACTCGATGCTCGCGACCGCGTAACCGCGCGATGCCTGTCGAACGGCAGGACCGCCGAAACGATCGCCCATGATCCACGCACCGCTGTGCAAATACAGAATCACCGGATGCGGCCCCGGACCATCCGGCACGCGCAGATCCATCAACAACGGCGATGCATTGGGGCTCGCGAACTCGATCGCTTCATAGGTCGTGAAGGTACCGGCGGAAGCGACAGTGGCGAGGAAGAGGAGGATCGTGACGAGGAGCAACCGGGACATGGAGGTTTAGTGAACAGTGGGGCGTTCGGGGTTACTCCGGGTTGTCGTCGCGGGGCGAGTTCTGATCTACGCCCGCAGATAGATCCGCTTCCGATCCAACCACCACAACACCCCGTACCAAATCAGCACGAATGTGAGCGCCCACAGCAGTGACGCGAAGTGCGGTTCGAAATACGGCTTGTAGAACGTGCGATAGCTCTGTGCGCCCCATTTCGTAATGCCGAGGAGTCGGGCCATGGCTCCGGAGCCGAGAAAGGCGATCAGCGGATTCTTGCCGAAGACATCGAATGGCTTCGATGGCAATTTCCAAATCCACAACGCGAGCAACATCGATGCAGCTCCCGCGGTGAAGACGACGTACGAGCTCGTCCAGAGATTCTTGTTGATCGGGAAGATCAATCCCCACGCGAGTCCGACCGCCGTGGCGATCGCGCCGAATATCGCGAGCTTCGCGAGTTTTTTTTCGCGCACGAGTGGCGCGGCGAGCACGCCGAACAATGCCGTGGCAACCGCGGGAATCGTCGACAGCGGTCCTTCCGGATCCCACGTCTTGCTCTGCTTCCACATGTGCGCTTCGGGGATGAGCGCGCGATCGACTTGCGCGGCAATCGTCGCGTTCGGCGGCTCCAGTGGCCCGCGCGTGAGCACGAACCAGTAGCCGAAAAGGATCACGATCACGATTGCTGCGATTCCACGTCGCGATGCTTTCATCGCGATCAGCGCGGCGACGATGTAGACGATTCCGATGCGCTGCAGCACGCCCGTCCAGCGCATCGTCGCGAAGTGAAAGTACGGAAACTGATTGAGCAGCAGTCCGCACAACAGAATGATTCCGCCGCGTTTGAGAATGCCGAGCGTGTCTTTCTTCGCGAGCTCGGTGGTGATGCCGACGATGAAGAGGAAGAACGGGAAGATGAGATCCGTCGGCGTCCAGCCATGCCACTCCGCGTGTTCGAGCGGCCAGTAAATCGCGCCCCACGAACCAGGATTGTTGACGAGCAGCATCGCGGCGACGGTGAAGCCGCGAAAGGCATCGAGGGCTGGGATGCGATTGGAGCTGGGCGTCAAGCGATGAGAGCTTTATACGCCTTCAAGTGCCGCAGCGCAGCCTGCTTCTCGCCTCGCCTCTCGTAAATACCGGCGAGGTTGTAGTGCGCATCGGCGTTCTCGGGATCGAGCGCGATGGCGCGTTGATACGCATCCATCGCTTCGTCGGCGCGCCCTAAATCTTCCAATGCGACGCCGAGGTTGAAGGACGCGGTTTCGTGCTCGCGATTCGCCTGCATCGCCGCGCGGTAATGCGTCTCCGCGTCCGCCGTCAAACCTTCTTCATGGAGGAGACGTCCGAGGTTGACGTGCGCGTCGGCGTGTTTGGGATCGAGTTGCAATGCCCGCTCGTACGCGTCTTTTGCTTCGGCGGCCGAAGTAAATTCGCGTTCGCACCCCAGCTGATACCACTCCTCGGCCGTCGACGGTTTTTCGGGTACAGCACGCCACCGGAACGCGGGGGCCTTTTCCCGAATCTCC
>JACZCU010204181.1_pt1 | contig 30730 bp, 27 predicted proteins | sample 8641851 | NCBI WGS metagenome assembly JACZCU01 (sample SAMN15324605, study PRJNA640507) | soil metagenome | isolation source: monocropping sugarcane control | place: China: Luxin town, Laibin City, Guangxi Province | collected 2019-07-25 | depth 10cm m | reverse complement strand
CCGCTCCACTGGTTACAGCGCTAACTCGACATCCTTCGTGCTCGCCTTCCCTGCTTCGATCCACGCGAATCGCGTGATCAGCGAGCCCATGAGCGTCGACACCGCGGCGCTTTTGCGTTTGCCGAGCAATCGCAGGAACAACGGAATCGGTCCCGATAACGCACCGCCAACGCGCGTGATCGTTCCGGTGCGTCCGTGACGCAGCGGCTCCGATGCGCGATCGTTCGTTCCTTCGATTGCGAACCCGGTGATCGTTTCGAAGATCGCGGCGCCGAGTCCTAACGCGTTGAGCGCGTCGTGCCGATGTCCGCGCAGTTCGAGCAACGAAATCGCGGAGCCCAATGCAGACGCGCCGAAATGCATCGGCAGCAATCGCACGTGCTCGCGCCAGACGGGAATCGCGGTCGCGCCGATGAGCACACCGGTGTACGTCGCCATCACCAATCCCGTCGCCGCGGCGATCATCGCGCTCGCATCGCCGACGACTTTCACCGGCAGATTCGTTTTCGTCTCGATGAGTTTCGCGAATGCGCTCGCGCTCGATGCAGTGCCAAACGCCGCAAGCGTCCAGGCGCCGACGGACATCGGCGATTGCACTTTGAACACGCGCATCATGTTGAGAAACCGCTCGGGACGGCCGAGGTCGGAGATCAGGAGCGGTGCGGAAAGTGCGGAGCCGGCCGCGGCGATCCATCGCGCATCACGCACGATCGCTTCGTCCGCGCCGGTGAGTTGCGCGATCGCGCCGATCGCGGCCGATGCTCCTGCTGCACCGCCGACGAAAAAGTACGCCGGAATCTCCCACGTCCACACCGGCGCCTTGAGCAGCGGAATGCGGTGATAACTCGCCGCGCTCTCGCTCACTTCTTTCCTCCGAACGCAAACGCAACGAATGCGCCTAACGCGATTGCGCCCGCTGCCGCGGCCGCGGATTTCCACGCGGCCGGAACGAGTGTCGTCGGCACGATCGGATTCGAGGGAAGGTTGTATTGCCGCGCATCGCCGCGCACGAGAAACAGCGAGTGCGTGCCGCCGACGCTCGTGTTCTTCGCGTCGTACAGCGTCGCGTCGGTCATGCCGTTCTCGTGCAGTTTTGCGATGCGCGCGTCGGCGGCTTGCTGCAACTCCTCGAGATCGCCGAAGAGAATCGAGCCGGTCGGACACGCTTTCGCACACGCGGGCTGCTCGCCGACCTTTTGCCGGTCATAACAAAACGTGCATTTGAACGCGCGGCCATCATCGGGTCGGCGATCGACGACGCCGAACGGACACGTGACGACGCAATAACCGCAGCCGTTGCAAATGTCGGGTTGAATGTAGACGCCGCCGAATTCAGTGCGCACGATCGAGCCCGTCGGACACGCTTCGAGGCAACCGGCAAGCTCGCAGTGTTTGCAGACGTCGGACGAGAACTGCCACGTCATGAGATCGGGAGCGTTGCCGCCGGAGCCGATCGCTGTTTCATGCTCGACGAATTTGACGTGACGCCAGGTCGAGTGGCCGAGTGCGAGTGTGTTGTCGTACGACTTTCCGGACCACGTGAAGCCGTCGCTCGGAACGTCGTTCCACTCCTTGCACGCCACCTCGCACGCTTTGCATCCGATGCAAAGCGTCGAGTCGGTGAAGAACCCGGTCGTCGTCAAGAGGACGGCAGCTTATCGCACGGCGCGCAGCTTCGTGAGTCCGAGCTTGCGCACGTAAATACCGCTGACGCTGCTGTACGCAACGTACGTTGCGCCGTTCAAGCGCGTGACGCCGCCGAGACTCACCACCTGTCCCGTCCATGGCAAAACGTTTCCGACTTCGCCGTTCGCGGCGATGTCGACTTTGAGTTTGTTGACCGCGACCGTGAATGCGCCACTCTCATCGGCGCCGACGAAGATCGGCAGATGGCTCCAGCCACCGGTGTAAAACTGCGCGATGTCGCGCGATTCGCGCAGCAGCAGGCCGTCGTGCGAAACGAGCGCGGTATGCAGCAGCACCGCTCGCGGCAAATCCGCACCATCCGGCTCCGCGGCACTCGGATCGAGTTCAAACCACGCGACGAGACACGTCTGCGGACCGCAGGCGAGCGCGGTTTCGACCGGATCATGCGCAACAATCGATCCGTTGCCGACACGCTGGCCATTCCCATCGATCGGCGAAACGACAAGTTGCCAGCCGTTACCCGAGCGAAGGTCGTTCCACGCGAGCAGCGGTACGGCGCCGTCAAGGTTTGCTTCTTCCTGCACCGGCACAGTGATGTCGTCGATCGCTTCGAGCCATTGTCGCGCGCCGACCGTGCCGTCGAACGCAATTCGCGTGGAGACGATGCGTTGTTCGGCACCGTCTGACCACGCGACGCGGAATCCGTCCGGCGTTGCCGCGATCGCGGGAGTCACGCCGAGACCGAGGTCGATCCTCGCACCTACTGGCGCATCGTTCGCGTCGAGGCGCTGCGCGTAGACGCTCCCGTCCTCAAACCACGCGACCAGCGCCTGGTCCGCGGACGATTGCAGAACGAGTTCCTGCGGAGGCAGCGTCGTTTCGATCACCGATTCCGCGCGCCGCACACCATCGGCACGAACGCCGCCAGTGTGAATGCCGCCGGTTCCAACCCAAGCGACGAGCAATCCGCGCGCATCCTTCGTCAGTACAGGAGAATGCCCCGTTGCACTGAGCGAAATCTCCTGTGCCATTGCAAGCAGCGGAAAGACGAGTGCGATGAGCGCGAATGTTTTTTTCATTGTGCCTTTTGCAGATTACACGTGAGTCCCTTCGACTCGAAGATCTTCACGTTCGGTTCTTCTGAAATCGCGAGCAGATCATTGACGACATCGCCTTTGACGAGACCGCGATTCCCCCAATGATACGGCAGACCGACCTGATGCACCGTGGAGCCGTTAATCTCGAGTGACGGCATGCGCGTCGTCACCAGAGCCCGCGCGCGAATGGATCCGCGTGCGGTACTGATCGTGACGACATCGCCATTGACGACGTTTTGTTCTTCTGCAAGCTCTGGAGAAATCTCCGCGAATAATTCGGGCTGCAGCTCCGCGAGATGCGAGAGCGTACGCGTCATTGCACCCGCAGTGTGATGTTCGGTCAGTCGATACGTCGTAAGAACGTACGGGAATCGCGCATCAGGCGATGAGGCATATGGATTATCCGGACGTTCTAATTTCTGTGCGGCGGGATTGACTTGCTGTGCATAGAGTGGATTCCGAATATTCGACTCTAATGGCTCGTAGTGCGTCGGAAGCGGACCGTCTTTCAATCCCGAGGGTACCCATAACCAGCCTAAGCCGTCCGGATGCATGATGAACGGCGCGTCGCCTGGAATCGCTTCATCGCCGCCTTTGCCTTGCTCCGGAATGTAATCCGGCGCTTTGCCGCGCGTGAAATCGGCGACGTCGTGGCCAATCCATTCACGCTTCTCTTCGTCCCACCACACGAGCGCTTTTCGTTCGCTCCATGGTTTTCCGTCCGGACGCGCGGACGCGCGATTGTAGAGAATGCGCCGGTCTAACGGCCACGCATACCCCCAGCCGTGACCATAACGACCCTTTGCTGTACGCGCGTTTGCTTTGTTCTCGCCGTCATAGACGCCGGAGTAAATCCAGCATCCGCAATACGTCGAGCCGTCGTTCTTTAATTCGCCGAAATGCTTGACGTGCGGACCGCCGTGAATTTCCCTCAGGATTTCGTCCGCGTCTTCATCGGCATAATCCCAGGTCAACGCGCGTAATGCAGCGTCGCGCTGCAAATGACTCGCTTTCGCCTTGACCTTGCGTCCGAGCTCCACAATGAACTGCAATTCGCTACGCGCATCGCCCGGCGGATCGACTGCCTTCTCCCGCCATTGCAGCATGCGTTGTGTATTCGTAAACGTGCCGTCTTTCTCCACATGCGACGCCGCAGGAAAAAAGAAAACCTCGGTCTCGATCGTGTCCGGCGATTCCTGCCAAAACGACGACGTTTCGGTGTCGACGAGATCGCGCACGACCAGCCATTTCAATTTGCTTAACGCCGCACGCTCGAGTTTCGCGTTCGGCGAGCCGACGGCGGGATTCTGTCCCATGACGAACAATCCTTCGAGATTGCCGTCCGCCATTTCGAGCCAGTAGCCGAAATACGAATGATCGCCCGTAAGTCGCGGGATCCATTCGAATCCAAAATCGTTTTCCGATGTCGCGGCATCGCCGTAATACGCCTTGAGCAGCGACACGAGGTATTTGTCGATGTTGTACCACCAGCCCTTTTCGGCTTTGTGTTTCTTCAAATACGCCGTTAAATCCCGTTCATCGGACGTCGGCATCGGCAAATAGCCCGGAAGAATGTCGTACAGCGTCGGAACATCAGTCGAGCCTTGAATCGACGCATGACCACGCAAGGCCATAATGCCGCCGCCCGGGCGTCCGATGTTCCCTAACAGCAATTGCAGAATCGACGCGGCACGAATGACCTGCACGCCGGTCGAATGTTGCGTCCAGCCGACCGCATAACAAATCGCGCCGGTTTTCTCAGGACCCGAGGCGCTGGTATAGATGTCCGCGATTCTTAGAAATTCGCTCTGTGGGATTCCGCACGCGCGCTCGACGAGTTCGGGCGTGTAGCGTGCGAAATGCCGCCGCAGGACGTTGAGAACACAGCGCGGATTCTGCAGCGTCATGTCCCGCGGCGGATCGGGCGCTACGCCGGGCGTGCCCTGCCCTTCTCCGCGATGACCGGTATCCTGCGATTTCGCGTCGGATTTCGGATAAAGCCAGGTTTCGGGCGCGGAGAACAGACCGTCGAGATCTTCGGTATCGCGAAAATCGTCGCGCACGAGCACGGACGCATTCGTATAATGCAGCACGTACTCGCGAAACCAGCGCTCGGTTTCGAGCACATAGCGAATGAGTGCGCCGAGGAAAACGAGATCGCTGCCCGCGCGTAATGGCAGCCAGTAATCGGCCATTGCCGAGGTACGCGTGAATCGAGGATCGACGTGAATGATCTTCGCGCCGTTTTTCTCGCGCGCTTCAATGACCCATTGAAATCCGACGGGATGATTCTCGGCCATGGACGAGCCCATGATCAGGATCGCGTCTGCATTGGCGAGATCCTGCTGTGCCGTGGTTGCGCCGCCGCGGCCAAGGGAGGTGCCCAGACCGGGCACCGTGGAGCTGTGTCATATCCGTGCCTGATTGCTCAGGCACACCATCCCCAGTCCGGCGGTAAAGAGTTTCTTGATGAGGTAATTTTCTTCGACGTCCAGCGTTGCCCCGCCTAAGTGCGCGACGCCGGTCGTGTGCATGTGCTCTTCGTTGAACGTGCGCTCGCGCGACGCCCACAATCGATCCGCAACCATGTCCATTGCGGATGCGAGATCGAGCTCGATCCACTGTCGCGATTTCGGCGCGCGGTATTTGACCTTCGTCGCGCGCTCACTGTGCGTGACGAGCTCGAAACTGGCGGCGCCTTTGGGACAGAGATGGCCGCGCGAGATCGGCGATGCGGGATCGCCTTCGATATTCACGACCTTGTTGTCGCGATGAAAGACGAGTTGCCCGCAGCCGACCGCACAATACGGACAAATCGATCGCGCGACGCTCGCACCGGCGTTTTTCTTTTCGAGACCGCGCGTGCGGTCGCTGATTGCAGCATCGCGATCGCCGCGAAGCTGTCGAAGAAACGGCCAGCGCGTCAGCAGCTCGAGCATGAAACGGGAGTGTACCGCGGAGCGCCGGCATTTCACCGGCGCTCCACTACGAGTTACTCACCGTCGCTCTGTCCAACGACGAAAATCGGGTCCTGACTCTGATTGTCGAGCACGGATGCGAATCCGAAGAGCGGTACGTTGCCGACCCCTTCCATCACGCAATAAGCAGACTCGACGTTCTGCGCAACGCCAGCCGCAAGGAAGATGTTGTTGATCTGCACGAGCGCACGCGCGGCGACGTTGCGCGTCGTCTTGCCGAGGAACGTACCGTCGGTCTGATAGAGCGAGAACGTCACGTCCTGCGCGATGTCCGTTGGGTTGTACACGCCCACATTCGAGCGAAACCCGGTCGTACTGTCGGCCGAGAACGATAACGAAGGCACGATAAGACGACCGGCCGCGCGATCGAGCGGTAAGCCGGGCACGTACTGACCGAACGTCGGCGCTGGTTTCGATGGCGTGTACAGACGGCTCGCGACCGCGATGCGGCCACTGGTCTGGAACTCGATCGCGCCGCCCGACTCGCTCGCACCGAACAGAGTCACGACGATGTCGTCGAACGATTTTGCCTGCCCTGCCGGGATCGTGAACGTTTTCGGAGAGACACCACAATTCCCGGACGAACAACGATAGTACGCCGTCACGTTCACCGCTTCGATCGTCGAGATGTTCACAACGGCGACATCCGAATGGAAGAACGCATTGTTCTGTCCGTGTAACGACGCCGCGGCCGGTACTGTGATCGTGCCGGTCATCCCGAATTCGCCGTCCTGTGCGACGACGAAGATCGGATCCTGACTCTGATTATCAAGCACCGACGCGTAACTCAAAGCCGGCTTGCCACTCGCGGTCGTCACGATCGCGTAGGCGGATGTAACGTCGTTGTTGTAACCGGCGGCACCGAATACGTTATTGATCTGCGTTCCGCTCTGTGCATTGAGTGAGCGCTGGATCGATCCAAGCACAATGCCGGTTTCAGAAAGCAGCGTCACTGTGATCGTTTCGGCGGTGTTGTTCGGATTGTACAGACCGACGTTCGAACGAAATCCGCCCGCGCCGCTCGACGACGACAGCAGCGGCAGAATGCCGCGTGATGTCGCCGCATCGAGCGTCAGTCCCGGAACGAACTGACCAAAGGTCGGCGACGGCTTCGAGGGCGTGTACAGACGACTCGCTGCAATCAGATGCGCCGGCGCATCGAATTCGATCGGACCGCCGGTCTCCGCTGCATGAAAGAGTCCTGCGACGATGTCGCTGTACGCCAATGCCTGTTTCGGCGCGATCGTGATGGTTTTCGTTGCGTCGCCGCAGGTACCGGTGTAGCAGCGGTATGTGGCCTGCACGTTCATCGAAGTGGTCTGTGAAGGATTCACGAGCATCACGTCGGAGTGGAAGAACGAGCCGCCGTTGCCGTGAAGCGACGCGGCGACCGGCAATAACACGCTCGACGGTCGCAACGCGAAGACGCCCGAGTGCGAGCCGCTCGAATAGACGATCGTGTCGGCGGCACTGAGCGCCAGGATTTGCGTGTACGCGAAATCGCGGCCGGCGTTTATGAGCGTCCACGTAGTTCCGCCGTCACGCGAGCGCAGCACGCCCTGATCCACGGCAACGAATACGTCGGTGCCGCCGCTCGTCGCGACAACGCTGTAGACGTAGGTGGAGTCATCGGTGACGCGGGTCCATTGTCCAGCGCCGTCGGTGCTCTTGTACAAACGATAGCCCGCGATTGCATAAAGCGTCTGCGGATGCGAGGTCACGACGACAACGGAAGCCGCATTTGTCGAGGCCAGGCCATTACTCATCGGCGTCCAGTTCGATCCACTGGAGCTCGACTTGTAAAGACCCTTATTCGTGGCGATATACATCGTCGACGGTGTGATTGTGTCGAATGCGATTTGCAAAACGCTCGTATTCGCGGGTAATCCGGTATTCAAAGGCTGCCAGGTCCCGCCATTGGAATTCACCCACAATCCTGTATCGAAGTAACCGGCGTAAATTGTCGCGGGCTTGATCGGATCATGAATGAGCGTCGCGACATTGCCGGGCTGTACCCCCGCGTTTGTGAAGGTCGACCAGGTCGTACCGCCATCGACGGACTTTGCAAACTGGAGCTGGTGCTGGGCATAAAGAGTCGAGGGATTCTGCGGATCGATCGCAACGCCATTGACGTACACGCGATCGCCCGCGCGCGACCACGATGCGCCGCCATTCGCCGTGCGGAAAATACCGTCCGAACCGTAGGTGTACGCAATCTGTGCGGACGCGGGATTCGTAACAATCCCTTCCGGCTCGAATGAGGTCCAGCCGGACATTTTGCTCGTCCAGCTGTTGCCATTGTTCACGGACTTGAGCAGCGACATCTCAGTGCTGACATAGAGCGTCGACGCCGACGTGGGATCGACCGCAAGGACCATCATGTAGGATTCGTCAGGCGTAATCTGGAGCCACGAATTTCCGTCGTTGGTCGTGACGTACAGACCGCCGTTCGACCCCCAATACACGTGGTTACTGACACTGCTGATGGACGCGGCCTGCCAGTTGCCGCCATCCGGCATCCCGGAGGCGCCGCCGGATTTCTTTGTCCATGAATTGCCCGCATCCGGCGAGAACCAGACGCCGTTCTGTGGCGTACCGGCCCAGACTTTTGACGGATTCTTAGGATCGATGGCGAGCGTGTAGATCTTCGTAAACGGGATCTGCGCGCTAATTTTGTTCCACGATGTTCCACTGTCCGTCGATTTATAAACGCCGCCGCTCTGTGTGTCCGCGGAAGCGACATAGAGAATCGACGTGTTGTTTGGATCGATCACCATGTCGTTCATGAATTTCATCGGCACAGTGAGTTGCGTGAAGGATTCGCCGCCATTCGTGCTTTTCCAAATCCCATCACTGTTCGCGCTGTAGACGATGGAGTTGTTTTTCGGGTCAATGAGCAGAGTCCCGACACTGTAGGCGAACGAAAGTTTCGTCCAGTGCGATCCGCCGTCGACTGTCTTGTACATGCCGCCGTTCGTGCCGAAGTAGACGACATTGGAGTTCACGGGATCGATGGCGATGCCGCCTGCGTTGGCGACGCTGCCTTCGATGCCGCGATTGATCGCATACCAGTGCTCGCCGCCGTCCCACGTTTTGAAAATGCCGCCGCCGGGCGAGCCTGCATAAAGAACATTTGAATTTTTCGGATCGACCACAATCGCGTTTGCATATCCCACTTCGGGACCCGAAGTCGTCCAGCGATTCGCCCCCGCGAACGCGGAGACAGTCATGAGCAAAGCAATGGCAGCCGACACCCATCGGTGATTCACGTCGTGTTTCCCTCCTCGATGAGTGCACAAGGTAAGGTTTCGACGGAATCGGAGGGTGTGGGAATTGCGGGGAAAACCGAGGGATGCGGATGCGGCCCGCACAAACATGCGGGCCGCCAGCGTCGCCTACTGCGTCACGCGCAACCGCACTGAACCTACGGTCACAGTGCCCGCGCTCGCGCTCACCGTCGCCTCGTCTTCGGTACTGCGCGTCGGAACGAAATCGACATCGATCTCCGTCTGCGCATTCGCACCGATATCCGCGAGTTGATCGGTCACGTCATAGAAGAGCAGCTTGTGTCCGCGCGGCGCGCCCGGGTGATGCGGCACGAGAATGTTGAAGTAATTGATCGTCGCGACGTAAGTGCGTTTGTCGGGTGCGTCTTTGCGTCTGATGTAAATGTCGTATGTGACGCCCGGACTGCCGCTGATGCGCACATCCTCGATCAACAACACTGTGCGTCCCGGCTCGATGTTTACGCCCTCGGGCATCGGCGCTTCCGGCGCTTCGAGCGTGATCGGCGATAACGGCACAGACAATGGCGCGCCGCGCAAAACCTGCTGCTGTTCATTCGACGCAGGACGCACTGGCGCTGCAACCGCCTCCGGCGTGATGCGTTGCGGCACGCAGTTCGTGACTTTGTCGTAGACGTAATCGATGCCGCCGGGCTCAAAGAGCTGCGCAACCGTCATCGACACCGCGGCGCCGTTCTCATCGACGAAATTCCATTTCTGCGAATAGAACGAGTCGGGTAAGCCGAGGTTTGCTTTGGCCCACGCGAGCGTGATCGGTTTACCGTTCGCTTTGCGCGTCAGCCAGCATTGGAACAGACGATCGATGTTCGCGTGGTGCATGTAGAACACCGGATCGTTGCCCGCGACCGGCACGATACCGATGTCCGGCGCCTGACATCCAAAGCCGGTTCCACAATGCATTGACCCGTGCGGCTGCATTTCGAGTGCGAACGAGAAATTGCGAAAGTCGCTGAACTTGAATGCCTGCACCGCGCTGCCGGTGCCGGAACTGATCGCGGTGGTATTCGCATTGAGACCGGGAGTGCGGAATGTATCGACGAGCGTGTTGCTGCTCGCGACGCCGCGCATCATCGCCGGCAGCGCGATGCCCGTGCCGCGCGGCCCGACGTCATCGGGATAGTTCCAGTACGGCAGTGTGAAGTTCGGATCGCCCGACGCTTTGCGCAGCGTGCGCTCGAAGTACTTGAGGTACATGCGATGCCACGCAAAGAACTGCATGTTCGCCTGCGATGGTCCGGCGCTCGGATCCGAGTGCTGACACATGCCCCACACGTTGATGGTGATGCCGTCGTTCGGCAGCGTCGTGTCTTTGACGTGCGTGTAGTACGACTTGCACGTCGAGAACTGCGCGGGCGGCAATCCGGCGCAGATTTGTGAAGCCTGCGCTTTGAAGTCGGCCGCCGGTCCCGACGAATTCGGGCCGGTGCCGAAGTAGCCGTGCGTGTTCGCCCAGTACTGCCAGCTCGATCGATAGAGCTTGTTCGTTTTCGCGAGTGTGTCGCGACTCTTCATCGTGGCGACGGCTCGCTTCAACGCCGCGACGCGAGCCGGACTCTTCGCAAAGTCCGAGGCGCTGATGCGCGTGAACTGCGCGGCGCTGGTGAGCGTGATCGAAAGGGATAGACAAACGACGATCCCACGGGCCGAGGTTCTCATCTGCATGTCTCCTTTCTTCAGGAGGGACGGAAGGAGGCCACTCTCCTACCCTGCCGGTACAAACTAAGATGCGCGACCATGCAATCCCCCACGCGCATCACGCGTGTCGACGGCGCCACCTCGCGCGAGGATGAAGATCTCCTCGTCGTCGAAGAACCGCTCGAAATCCGCCTCGGCGAGAAGCCTGTCTCCGTGACCCTGCGAACGCCCGGCGATGACTTCGATCTCGCCGCGGGATTTCTGTTCACGGAATCGATTCTGCGATCGAGCGACGATGTTGCCTCGATCAAACACTGGGGCTCGCCGAATGTCGTGCGCGTTTCGCTACGCGATGGCGTGAAAGTCGATCTGCAGCGATTGCAGCGCCATTTCTATTCGACGTCGTCGTGCGGTGTTTGCGGGAAGACGTCGATCGATGCAGTGCGCGTGCATACGACGCCGATCGAGTCATCGATCGAGATCGTGAGCGACGTCATCGCGTCATTGCCGAACGTGTTGCGCGAACAACAGAAGACGTTCGAAGCCACGGGTGCGATTCACGGCGCCGGGATTTTCGATGCGCACGGAAAACTGCTGCGCATGCGCGAAGACGTTGGCCGCCACAACGCCGTCGACAAAGTCATCGGCTCGTTCTTTCGTGAAGGTCATTCACTGGCGAGCACGATTCTCTGCGTGAGCGGGCGTGCATCGTTCGAGATCGTGCAGAAAGCGATCGTCGCGCGCATTCCAATGATCGCGGCCGTGGGTGCGCCATCGACGCTCGCGGTGGAACTCGCGCGCGAATTCAATCTCAAGCTCGCGGGATTCGTGCGCGGCGGGCACTTCAATCTTTACGCGTGAAGCTGCGCGCGCGTTCCACTTTCGCGACGCGCGTGAAGAACTCCGCGTACCACTGCGCGCGGCCGGCGCGCTGCGCTTCGCCGTGTTCGGCGTGACGGCGCCAGTTCGCGATCGCCTCTTCGCTTTCCCAGTACGACACGGTGATGCCGAAGCCGTCTTCGCCGCGAACGCTTTCGACGCCGAGGAAGCCGGGCTGTTGCGATGCGAGCTCCACCATGCGATCCGCGGTGTCGCCGTAGCCCTCGACGACATCGGTGCGCTGGTTCGTGAAGATGACGGCGTAGTACGGCGGCTCGGGCGTCTGTGCGAGTTTCGTCATCACAGGAACTTCGGATACTTCTTCGGCATCGCCTCGTGCATCAACTCGTACACGCTCGCGAAGATCGTCTCGCGATTCGGCTTCGACCAGTAATCGCCATCGGAGCCATACGACGGACGATGTTCCTTCGACGCGATCGTGCGCGGCTCCGAGTCGAGCCACTCGTACGCGCCATCGCGCTCGAGAACGTTCTGCATCATGAACGCGCTGGCACCGCCCGGCACGTCTTCATCGATGAACGCGACGCGATTCGTTTTGCGAATCGACTTCGCGATCGTGCCGGTGAGATCGAACGGAAGCAGCGTCTGCACGTCGATGACTTCGGCGTCGATGCCCATTTGCGACAAGAGCTCGACCGCTTCCATCACGATCTTGAGCGTCGCGCCGTACGACACGAGCGTCACGTCTTTGCCTTCGCGCAGAATCTCGGGAACGCCGAGCGGCAACGTCATCTCGCTGATGTTCGACGGGAGACGTTCCTTCGAGCGATAGCCGTTCAGCACTTCGACGACGATCGCCGGATCGTCGCCGCGCAGCAGCGTGTTGTAGAAACCCGCGGCCTGGGTCATGTTGCGCGGGACGCAAAGGTACATACCGCGCACGAGGTTGAGAATGCCGGCCATCGGCGAGCCGCTGTGCCAGATACCTTCGAGCCGATGGCCGCGCGTGCGGATGATGACCGGGCACGCCTGACCGCCGGCCGAGCGCCAGCGCACGGTGGCGAGATCGTCGGACAGGATCTGCAGCGCATACAGGAGGTAATCGAGATACTGAATCTCGGCGATCGGACGGAAGCCGCGCAACGCGGCGCCCATCGCCTGGCCGACGATCGTGCATTCGCGAATGCCCGTATCCATCACGCGCCAGAGGCCGTACTTTTCCTGCAGGCCGAGGCAGCCTTGATTGACGTCGCCGAGCTTGCCGACGTCTTCACCGAAGATGATGAGACGCGGATCGCGACGCAGCGCGTGATCGAAGCAGTGATTGAGGATCTCGAATCCGTTGAGCGTCGGCGTGTCGTTCTCGAATTGCGCCGGAACGGCGTCGATCTTCAACGCGGCGTTCTGCGTTTCGCTGTAGAGATTCTCGCCGTAACGCTGATCGCCTTCGTGCTGCATGCGACGCAGCCACTCGGCGGCCTGCTGCGTGCCGTTTGCACCGCGCGCAATGACGGCGGACGCGACGAGACGAACGGCATCGCGGCGATACGGCGCCTGAATGCGCTGCAGTTCGTTTTTCAGTTCGGTCGCGCCTAACGAATCGAGCAGCGAGATCGCATCGCGAACTTCGGCGTCGATCGGCGCGCGATACGTATCCCACGCGCGACGCTGTGCGTCGCGCACGAGATTGATGTCGTCTTTCTCGAAGTCGTCGAGTTCCTGCGCGTTGGCGATGCCCTGGGCGATCATCCACTCGCGCATTTTTTTGATGCAGTCGAATTCGACTTCCCAGTCGAGGCGCTCTTTCGATTTGTAGCGTTCGTGCGACCCCGACGTCGAGTGTCCCTGCGGCTGCGTCACCTCGGTCACATGCAGAATCGCGGGCACGTGCTCCATGCGCACGATCGACGCCGCGGCGATGTAGGTCTCGCACAGCGACGGGTAATCCCACGCTTTCACGTTGTAGATGTCGAAGCCCTGCTTCGATTTCGGCTCGCGCTGAAATCCCTTCAGCAGTTCGGAGATGTTCGCCTTCGTGATCTGGTGTTCGTTCGGTACGGAGATGCCGTAGCCGTCATCCCAGATCGAAACGATCATCGGGATGCCGAGGACGCCGGCGGCGTTGAGCGACTCCCAGAACATCCCTTCCGCGCAGCTCGCGTTGCCGATCGTGCCCCATGCGATCTCGTCGCCGTGGTGCGAGAAGTTCGGCGCGTCGATGCCGAGCTCGCGATAGAGCCGCGAGGCCCATGCGAGTCCGACGAGACGTGGCATCTGTCCGCCGGTCGGCGACATATCGGCGGAGATGTTGTAATCGTCGAGCTGGTTCTTCCACGCGCCGTTGTCATCGAGGAAGCGCGATGCGAAGTGCGCGTTCATCGATCGGCCGCCGGACCACGGATCGTGTGCGACGTCCGCGTGCGCGTAGAGCTGCGCGAAGAACTGATCGAGCGTCGCCGCGCCTAACGAAAGCATGAACGTTTGATCGCGGTAGTAACCCGAGCGCCAGTCGCCACGGCGGAACGCGCGCGCCCATGCGAGCTGCGCCACTTCTTTTCCGTCGCCGAAGATGCCGAACTTCGCCTTGCCGGTCAGAACTTCTTTGCGTCCGATGAGGCTCGCCTGCCGGCTGCGAAATGCGGTCCGGTAATCTTCGATGATGCTTTCGCGGGTGAACTGCGTCCGCGTTTGGGTCTCGAGTGTCGACACGTGTGCTCTCCGGGACCGAATCCTAGCATGCGGATTCGGCCCCGGCGGATGAGTCGCGGCTCAGCGTTCGTCGAGTTTCGTCAACACGCGCAACGTGCAGCGATTGACGTGTGCGCCGAGTGCGACGAGTCCGAGAATCACGGGCATGTAAATCAACCCGGTGCAGCTCAGGATGAGCATGTGCATCGGGTCTTTGAAGTTGGCGTACCAGAGCACGCCAATCAGGAAGAAGGATTCGAAGAGCACGGCGCCGAAGAACGCGAGTTTGAAGTTGCGCTCGGCGGCGTCGAGTTTCCGCAGCGCGTTCGCGCGCATGGTGTCGAGGTCGTTCATCGCATCAACCTTTCTTCATCAGCACCACGACGATGATCGCGATGCAGAGCGCGGTATCGAGGACGAGAAACAGGATCCAGCCGGGACTGAGCTTCTTCACGAGTTCTCCTTTCGCAACTGTGCGAGGCCGTACGCCAGCCGCGATTTCACGGTGCCGGCGTTGAGATCGAGAATGGCCGCGACTTCGGAGAGCGGCATGTCCTCGAGGTAGTGGAGCGTGATGACCGCGCGACTCGCGGGCGAGAGTTTGTCGAGCGATGCGAGCAGACGATCGCTCTGCCATGGATCACGCGGCTCGTCGTACGTCGCGACGTCGATCACTTCGTCGACGTATCGCTTGCGTTTGCGCAGCACGCGAAACGCTTCGCGCGATGCAATGCGATACGCCCACGCCCGAAACAACGACGCGTCGGAAAGCCACGCGATCTTCCGGACGATCGCGATGAACGTCTCCTGCACGACGTCTTCCGCAAGCGCCGCATCGTTCATCACGCGCGTGACGTAGCGAAGCAACGCCGGACCAAGCTCCCGCAACAACTCGTCGAACGCATCGCGATCTCCGGATTGCGCGCGAAGGACGAGAGCGGTGGGAGGGGTCATCGCATGGTTAGAGGAGGGAAAGGAGGGAAGTGTTCGGTTTGAGTGATGAGTGATGAGTGATGAGTGATGAGGTTCGACACTCATCGCCAGATCGTTACTCGTACGCCAGGACGTCATGTCGCACGACTTGACGCTTGCGACACCTGTCGAACCTCATCATTCATCACTCATCACTCATCACTCGCTTCTATCCAGCTCCTCCACCGCCACCTCCAACATCCTCCTCACCTGCTCCCGGCTCGTACTTTCGCAGTAGATACGGATGATCGGCTCGGTGCCGCTCTTGCGGAAGAGGATCCACGAGCCGTCGGTGAAGTTGAGTTTCACGCCGTCGATCGATTCGCGTTTCGCGAACGTCAATCCGAATCGCGCGTCGAGCTCGCCGGCGTTCACGCGATCGATGAGGCGTGCGCATTGCGGCATGGGGCGATTGAGATCGCGCCGGTCGTAGAACAGCGCGCCGAATTCGCGCTCCATGTCTTCGATGATTTGCGAGAGCGGCTTCCTGTAGTACGCGATGGCCTCGGCGACGAGCAATCCAGACAAGATCCCGTCGCGCTCCGGCATGAAGTGGCCGAGACCGATGCCGCCGCTTTCTTCGCCGCCCACGAGCACGTTGCGCGCGAGCATGAGATCGGCGACGTATTTGAAGCCGATCGGCGTTTCGTGCAGCGTCGCGCCGAGGGATTTCGCAACGCTCTCGATGAGGCGCGTGGTCGAGAAGGTTTTCACGAGCTCACCACTCATCTTCTTCTCGCGCACGAGGTAGAGCGCGAGCAGCGAGATAACTTTGTGTGGCGAGACGAACTCGCCGCGCTCGTCGAGGATGCCGAGGCGATCGGCGTCGCCGTCGTTGCAGATGGCGAGATCAAAATTGCCTGCACGCATCGCGGCTTGCGATGCGCCGAGGTTCTCGGGAATCGGCTCGGGGTTCACGCCGCCGAACGACGGATTCACGTCGCCGCGAATCGTCGTCACGTCGAAACCGAGGATTTGCGCAGGTAAGGAAGCACTGACGCCGTGAATGGCGTCATGCAGGATTGACAGCTTTGCGGAACGGAGCAACTCCACATCGAGCTGCGCGCGCACGGCGTCGAGATAGTCGGGCAGCAGATTCACATCCTCGATCGACCCGCCAGCGCGCGACTCTTTTTTCCCGACTGATGACGCGATCGCCGCATACGTTTCGGGCAGCGCGGAACCGGCGTACCACGCTTTAAATTTGAGCCCGTTGTACTTCGCGGGATTGTGGCTCGCGGTGACGACGACGCCACCGAGAACGCGTCGATGCCGCGCGCTGAACGAGATCGTTTGCGACGGCAGCGGACGATCGGAGAGCAGGACGCGAAATCCCGCGTCGCACAATCGTTCGGCAACGACGATCGCAAATTCGCGCGAGAGAAAGCGACGATCGAATCCGACGAGCAGCGCGTTGGCGTCGATGTTCGAAGGTGGCTGCAGTCCGCGCGCCGCAACGGCGATTGCGTCGGCGACGAGACGGACGTTGTCGAAGGTGAACTGGTCGGCCATGACGGCGCGCCAGCCGTCGGTGCCAAAGGTGATCGAGTGCGTCATCCGGCCGCGTATTGTATTCAGGACAAACGCGAACCTAATCCTCGGATTAGTTTTATTTTTACTCGACATTGCGTACCCTGTCGTCGCCATGAGGCTGCTGGTCCGCGGTGTCCTTCTTCTCTCGCTCGCTGTCCGCTTATCAGCGGCGGCCCCGCCGTTTTTCGGCGAGCCGTTTCCGCTGACGAACACGAAGTACGCCGCACCCACGGGCATCCCCACTCTCGCGACGAACGGCACGACGCTCGTGATGGCGTGGGCCGGTGATCAGAGCGTGCGCGTCGCACGCATCGTGGACGGGCAGCGCACGACCAGCCGCTTTGCACTGCCGACGTACGGGTCGAAGGATGAAGTCGCGATCACGTGGACCGGCACCAGCTTCCTCGTCGCCGCAACGTCGGCGGTCGATGGTCTGCCCGTGGTTCTTGGTCGCTTGCTTGACCCCAACGGCACGCCGGTCGGCGACCCGTTCACGATCGTGTTCAGAGCAACCGCTCCGCGACTCGCATCGAACGGTACGCGGACCGTGCTGTTGTATCGCGATGACGCAACGGGCGATCTGTATTCGCAGGCCCTCGCATCGAACGGCACGAAGCCGGTCGGGGCATTGCCGCAGAAGATCACGTCGCGCGCGGCGTTCGGTCCGCTGTACGAGATCACGACGAACGGCGGCGGCTTCATGGCCATCGCATCGAGTCCGGTCGAAGTGCTGATCGTGCGCTTCGATGCGAACGGCGCGCTGCAGGGCACGCGCATGGTGTCGGGCTCGCAGGGCACGTCGCGTCCGCGTCCCGCAACGATTGCGACGAACGGCAGCAGCTATCTCGTGTCGTGGATCGATTTCAGCCGCCAGGCATTCGCGACGCTCGTGGATGCAGACGGCAATTCGCTCACGCCGGTGACGTACGACGAGATCGTGAGCTCGCCGAATCCGACGTTCTATGCGCCGAAAGCGGCGTGGAACGGAACGGAGTGGGTGATCTCGTACGTGTACAAAGTGCAGCTCACGCAACGGCTGCGGGTCGTGCACATGAATGCGAACGTGCGCGCGGTGACGCAGCGCGAGACGGAAGTTGGCGTCGCAACGGACGCGGTGCCGACGTCGTCGATGGTGAATCACAAGAATGCGGTGAAGCTCGCGTGGGCCGCGGATCGTTTCCCGAACGAGAACGGTCTGACGATCGCAACGCTGCCGCTTACCGCGGCCGGCGGGACGTTCGTGACGTTCGATGCGCCGGATCAACGCATTCTCGCCGCGGCCGGTGCTCCGACGCTCGCGCTGTTCGTGTGGACGGACAGCACGGATCGCGAGACGGTCACGCACATGGCGATCTCGGATTTCGGCGGCTTGTATCTCGAGCGCACACTTCCGGTGGTCGCGGAATGGGCGACAGCAGTCGCGAGCAATGACGGGTTTCTCGTCGTGACGCACGATCCGCTCGCCGGTTCTTCGGCATTTCGTTTCGATATCAACGGCACGCAGGTCGGTTCGGCAGCGGAGCTCGATTTCCGTCCGACGAGTGCAACGTGGAACGGCCATGTGTATGCGATCGCGGGTGAGTTGGACGGCGGTGTGGTGGTTTCAGAGCTGACGCTCAATGGCGCGTTGTCGTCGCCGAAGTTGATTCGCAATCAGGCCGATAGTCCGCGCATCGCATCGGATGGCAACGGGTTTCTGATGGTGTGGCGCACGGAAACGTCGTGCACGGCGCCGTGTACCAATCCGACGGTGATCAAGGGCGCGCGACTCGATGCGCAACGCGTGCGCAATGACGCGGTCGATCTCGATTTCTCGCCCGCGCATTACGCGGAATCACCGGCCGTGTCGTGGAATCCGAATGCGATCGTGTACGTGGTGACGTGGGTCGATGCGGAGGAGATCGTGTCGCGGCAGGTGCCGCCGAACGATGTGCTTTCGCCCGCGAACGTGACGCTGCACATCGGGTTGCAAACGCAGCGCGATCTCAGCAGCTACACGGTTGCGGATACGACGGCGCTGACGTGGACGGATCGCGGCGTTACCCGCGTCGCATTTCTCAACGTCCTCGGGCAAATCGCGAAGATGTTCACGTTCACCCACGACGACGGGCCGGCAGTCGGCGCGCCGGTGCTCACCGTGTTGCCGCAAGGCGATACCGGCGTGTTGTTCACGGAGCTGATGCCGCGCGAGCCGTTCTACGGCGCGGTGCGTACGCTCCTCGCGATCTCGAGTCCGTCGCTCACGGGCGCGCCCGATAATCCGATCGCAAGCGCGCGTCTGCTGAGCGATGGCAACGTGCAGGTGTCGTGGACGTCGAATGATCCGTCCGTGACGGGATTCCGCATGGAGTATCGCGTTGGCAACGGACCGTGGCTCGAGTACGAGGCGTTCTACGGTCGCACCGCGCGCAACGAGTTCTTCACGCCATCGGGCAAGGAGCCGCTTTCGTTCCGCGTGCGCGCGTTCAGTGATGACGGCGCCGGCGGGTATTCGAATGTGGCGACGGTGCAGTTCCCTTCGGATGCAAAACGAAGAGCGGTGCGGAAGTAGTTAGCGGCCGAAGCCGCCCTTCAGCACTGCCCGCTTTCGTTCTCCACGGACAACCGTCACGCCTTCCGGACCGCCAACGATCGTGACATCGCCGCCGCGCGTGGTTGGCGGAGGAACGATCGTCGCGCTGACCGGTTGCTGCGATAGCGGTTCGCTCGCATTCGCGGCGAGCCATTGCGCGCGCGCCATCGGCTCGACGAGCGTCGGATCGGCGTGCGATTCATCAGCAACCGCCGGCGCAGTCGCTGCTTCCTGCACGACTTCCACATCCTGCTTTGCGACTTCGCGCGCGGGCATTTCGTTGCTGTAGAGACGGCCGTAGTCACCTGCTCGCGGGCCGCGTGTTTCGGAGTAAATCGTGATCGCCATGAAGATCAGCAGCGCGGCGATCGAGACATTGCGGAAGTTCTTCAGCGTCACGATGCGGCGCCGCTGTCTGCGATCGCGAATCGGAACGATAAGATCGCGTTGGCTGCGCATATGCAGCTCTTATCGCAAGGGCGCTGCCAAAAGGAGTGTGCATGGCGAAGGTGGGTATCGTTGGGACCGGCTGGGGAACTCGTGTGCAAGTACCGACGTTTCGCGAAGCCGGACTCGAGGTTGTGGCGCTCGCAGGATTCCATCGCGGCAAGACCACAAAGATCGCGGAAGAGCTCGGTCTGCGCGCGTATGAAGACTGGCGCGAGCTCGTCTCAGCGAACGACATCGATCTCGTGTCGATCGTGACGCCGCCGTCGGAGCATCGCGAGATGGCGCTTGCAGCGCTCGCGGCCGGAAAGCACGTGTTGTGCGAGAAGCCAACGGCGATGCACGCGCGCGAAGCAGAAGAGCTCGTGAGCGCAGCTCACACGCGTTCGTCGCAGCTTGCGCTCATCGATCACGAGTTGCGCTTCCTCCCCTCCTGGCGCGAAGCACGCGCGCGCATGAGCGAGATCGGCGATGTCCGTTACGCGGAAGTGCGCTACGCGAGTCCGAGTCGCGGCGATCGCACGCGCGAATGGAACTGGTGGAGCGATGCGAATCGCGGCGGCGGAATCTGGGGCGCGGTCGGCTCGCATTTTGTCGACGCGCTGCGGTACTTCGGAATGGAAGTCGAAGCAGCGCAGGCGATGATTCGCACGATCATCGACCGGCGTCCATTCGGCGAAGGCACGCGCGAAGTGACGTCGGATGATTTCGCATCGGTCGATTTGCGCTTGCGCGGCGGCGCGCTGGCAGTGATGAATTTCAGCGCGGTGACGTCGGGCCCCGACGAGATGAGCATGCTCACGATCTACGGCGAGCGCGGCGCGATGCGTTTCGTCGGCGAAGAGGTGTTGTGGTCGAGCGAAGGAAACGCGTGGTCCACGCTCGCGGGTGAGGCGATGGCGAATCGTCCCGGCAATTCACCCGGCGGTGCATTCGGCTCCGGCACGCTGCACCTCGGCCGCGCGTTGAAAGCAGCGATCGACGATCGCGATCGCAATGCGCTCGCACCCGCGGCGACGTTCGAGGACGGGTTGATGCAGCAGCGCGTGCTCGATGCCGCGCGCCGTTCGTCGTCGAACGGCGGCGGCTGGATCACGATTTCGTAAAACTCAGAATTTGATCGCGATTTTTCCGAAGTGCGTGCCGCTCGCGATCGCGTCGTACGCCGCGCGAAACTCATCGCGCGCGAACACGCGATCGACAACCGGCTCGAGCTTCCACGCTTCGATCGCGGCGTTCATCTCTTCGAACGTTTCGCGCGGACCGACGGAAAGTCCGTGCATCACGGCCGTGCGTCGAATCGCTTTGCGCAATTCGAAATCGACGGTCATGCCGCCGAGGAAACCGATGAGATAGACGTGGCCGCCGGGGCGAATGGCATCGAGCGATCGCGAGAGCGTGTCGGTGCCGCCGACATCGAGCACGTGATGCGCACCTTCACCGCCCGTCAGCTCGATCACCGCTTCGTCCCAGTTCGGCGTCGTCCTGTAGTTGATGAGATGCGTTGCGCCGAGTTGCCGTGCGCGCTCGAGCTTCGCATCGCTGCTCGACGTGACGATGACGCGTGCGCCGAGGCGATGCGCGAATTGCAAAGCGAAGATCGAGACACCGCCGGTTCCCTGAACTACGACCCAATCACCGGGCCGCAGATTTCCCTGCGACAACGCACGCCATGCCGTGACGCCTGCAATCGGCAGCGTCGCACCCTGCTCGTCGGTGAGATGCGACGGCATGTGCACGAGATGCTCCGCGCCGGCGGTGATGTACTCCGCGAGCACGCCATCGCGCGGACCGCCGATCGATGCGCCGAGTTGCGCCTTCGTCGGCGTACCGCTCACCCAGAACGGCCGCATCTGCGTGAGCACGCGATCGCCGACCTGGAACCGCGTCACCCCCTCACCGATTGCTTCGACGACGCCCGCGCCATCGGAGAGCGGGATCAGCGGGAACGTATGTCCCGTCGCGTAACTCCCCTGCGCCAGCACGAGATCGCGATAGTTCATCGACGCCGCACGCATGCGCACCAGCACCTCGCCTGCTTTCGGCTCGGGCTTCGCACGCTCGGCGAGTTTCAGATTTTCCAGTCCGTCATTTTGTAGTTCGACTACCCACATCTTCGCGACTCCTTTGTTCGAATATTTTCGAACGATGCGCGGCAATATAGTTCGAATTTTTTCGAACCGTGTTTCGAACGCGTGAACGATCGTTCGAATTGTTTCGAACAATGGTCCGGCGGCGCGTTACACTATGGTTCGAAATGACTCGAACAAGGAAACTGGTCCTGACGAACGTGCTCTACGCGCTCAGCGATCCGGTGCGGCTGCGCATCGTGCGGCATCTCGCGGACGAGGGCGACACCGCGTGCGGTACGTTTGGAATCCGCATGCCGAAGTCGTCGCTCTCGCATCACTTCAAGGTGTTACGCGAATCGGGCGTGATCGCGACGGAGAGCGAAGGCGTGAAGCGCATCAACTCCCTGCGCCGCGCGGAGTTGAACAAGGCGTTCCCGGGATTGCTCGACTCGGTTCTCCGCGCGTGAAGTCCGCGCACCGGCACTCTGCGAGCTGAAGAATAACGCGACATTTTTGTGAACAGTCGCTCTTCGGAACCAATCCACGCCCTTCCCGTCTCGCACGCGCGCGTGCATCAGGCCGCACAGCGCGACGTGTGACGTCCATCATCATTTTACAGATTTCATTACGGCAATTTTGCCGGGATGCTTGAACTCCGTCATGCCGTCGATGCGTACCTCCGCCGATGCTTCTCTCAGGAAGAGAGCCCGCGCGTGGCCGAGCTCGCCGTTCTGCTGCGACTCCCCCGTGAGCGCCTCAGCCGCGACTTCGCCTCGGCTTACGGCGTGCCGCTGTCCTCGTATCTGAAGCGACGCCAGATCCGCCAGGCGCAGCGCCTCCTCGCATCGTCCGAGCTCTCGACGACGCGCATCGGATACCTGTGCGGCTTCGGCACGCGCCGCACCTTCTACCGCGCGTTTCGCCGCGGCACCGGTTTGTCCCCCGACCAATACCGCCGCATGCACGCGCACGAAATGTCCCTAGCCGCGCCGGTTGCTCCGGCGCCATCTTGAACGCAAGCAATCGCAAGGCCGGCCGGCGAACAACTCAAGGAGGTTTCTCGTGAAGCAGAGCAAGTGGCTCGCAGTACTCGTCGTGTCTTTTTGCATTGGTGCAGGCCCGCGAATGCTGGCGCAATGCACGACTCCGTTTGCATCGCAACCTACTCCTCCCGGCACTGATGACGTCTGGATCGACGACTCGATCCCGGCAGGCGCCTCCGTCACGGTCGGCAGCCTGACGTGGGACACGTCGCAGTACGCAACCGGCTCGCAGTCGTTCGTGCACAACGGCTCGGGCACGAACTCCGTGCGCGTCGAAGGACTCAACAAATTCATGAAGTTCGGCACCGGCAAAGCCGTCGTGTACGTGCTCACGGATCCGTGTGCACCGCCGCGTGAGATCAAGCTCACGTATCGCACCGCGTTCCGCACGGCGTACGTGTACTGGGGCGAGAATCTGATCAGCGGCGGCACGAAATTCCGTCGCGGCAACCTGCCGACGGCCGGCGTGTGGACGCGGCTCGAGGTTCCGATCTCCAGCCCGCTGAACATGCAGGGACAGGCGCTCGAGTGGCTCCAGATCGAAACGTACGACGGCCGCACATGGTTCGATCACATCGGCACGGACGATGTTGGCTGCACGCCGAGCGTCGCTTCGCAGCCGTCGATTCCCGCAACCGATGATGTGTGGATCGACGACGACATTCCGGTCGGCGCGTGGTTGTCGTACGGCGAGTGGTATTACTCGCAGGCCGCGCACGGCACGTTGTCGCTCGCGTATCCGTTCTTCGGCTCCTCGCCGATCAGCGTCGTGCGCGCGGATGATCTGTCGCTGTACGTCGACACCGGAACGGATCTCGTGACGTACGTGATGCCGACGAGTTGCGCGACGTTGAGCGAGATCAAGATCACGTGGTACGCGGGAGTGTTGAGCGGAAGCGCGTACTGGGGCAGCACCGGGATCGGAGGAGAAGCGACGGCGGTTTATATGGGAGCCAATCCATCGTCCGATGTGTGGACGCGGCTCGAAGTTCCGTCGGCGCTGGTCGGTCTCGAAGGACAGAACATCACGTCGATCAAGATCGAGTCGCGCGGCACGCAAGTGTGGGTCGATTCAGTCGGCGTCGCGCCGTAACGAACACAAACAAAAAAGCGGCGGGCTCAACGCCCGCCGCTTCACTTTTCATTCTAAAAAAACGACTACTCGGTGCTGCCTTCGCCGCCGCCCTGGTTGCCACCACCCTGATTGCCACCACCTTCATTGTGATGACCACCTTCGTGATGGTGACCGCCTTCGCGATGCTCGCGGCGCGGACCACGATCGTCACGACGCGGACCACGATCGCCGCCTTCACGACGAGGACCACGATCGCGATCGCCACCGCGGAATCCGCCGCGATCTCCATCGCGACGCGGACCACGATCATCGCGGCGCGGGCCACGATCACGATCGCCGCCCTCACGCGGACCACGATTGCGCGACTCGCGCTCGCGTGCAGCCGCGAGCTCTTCTTCCGTCGGAGGCGGAAGGAGCGGCTTGCGCGACAGACGGATCTTGCCCGTCTCCGCTTCGATGCCGACGACCTGCACTTCCACTTCGTCGCCGAGCTGGAAGAGATCGGTCACCTGACCGACGCGCGTGTGCGCCATCTCGCTGATGTGCAGCAGTCCGTCCTGACCCGGAAGGATCTCGACGAACGCTCCGTACGGCTCGATGCGCTTGACCGTGCCTTTGTAGTTCGTGCCGATTTCCGGCGACGCGGTGAGACCTTTGATGATGTCGATCGCGCGCTCGGCTGCTTTCGCATCCATCGACGCGATCGTGACTTTTCCGTCGTCCTCGACGTCGATCTTCGTTCCGGTCTCTTCGACGATCCAGCGGATGGTCTTGCCGCCCGAGCCGATGACGTCGCGAATGCGATCCTTCGGAATCTGAATCGTGTAGAGGCGCGGCGCGAACTCGCTGAGCTCTTCGCTCGGCTTCGCGATCGCGTCGTTCATCTTGTCGAGAATGTAGAGACGGCCGGCTTTCGCCTGCTCGAGCGCGCGCGCCATGACTTCGCGCGAGAGTCCCGAGACTTTGATGTCCATCTGCAGCGCGGTGATGCCGTCGCGCGTGCCCGCGACCTTGAAGTCCATGTCGCCTTCATGGTCTTCCATGCCGGCGATGTCGGTGAGGATCGCGTGCTTCGTGTTGTCGTCGCTCGAAACGAGTCCCATCGCGACGCCTGCAACCGCGGAGCGCACCGGAACGCCGGCCTGCATCATCGCCAGTGAGCCGCCGCACACGGAGGCCATCGACGAGGAACCGTTGGATTCGAGGATGTCCGACACGATGCGAATCGTGTACGCGAACTCGTCCTCGGCCGGCAGCAGCGGCGCGAGCGCACGACGTGCGAGATTGCCGTGGCCGATCTCGCGTCGCGCGGGACCGCGCAGGAACTTCACTTCACCAACCGAGAACGGCGGGAAGTTGTAGTGCAGCATGAAGCGCTGGAAGGTCTCGCCTTCGAAGTCTTCGATCTTCTGCGCCTCCTGCGGCGTGCCGAGGGTCACGGTGACGAGCGCCTGCGTCTCGCCGCGCGTGAAGATCGCGGAGCCGTGCGTGCGAGGAAGAACGCCGAGGTCGATCGAGATCGGACGGATCTCATCGAAGCGGCGGCCATCGACGCGCATGTTCTCGTTGAGCATGAGATTGCGGAAGATCTGCACTTCCATCTCGCCGTACGCGGCGTTGACCGCGGCGAGACGTTCGGTGTCTTCGGCCGGAATGCTCTCGACGATCGACTTCTTGACCGCCTTGATCGCGTCGTAACGCGCGAACTTGCCGGTCGTGAGCATCGCCTGCTTGAGCTGCGCGCCGTACTGATTCATCAGCTCCGCGAGCAGTTCCTCGGTGAACTTCGGCGTGTACTCGACCTTGATCTTGTCTTTGTTGACGTCCTGGCGCAGCTGGTTCTGCAACTGGCAGAGACGCTTGATCTCGGCGTGCGCGGCGTCGAACGCATCGAGAACGATCTTCTCGTCCACTTCGCGCGCGCCAGCTTCGACCATCACGATCGCGCTCTCGGTACCGGCGACGACGAGGTCGAGGTCCGAGAGATCGCGCTGCGAGTTGGTGGGATTGATGACGATCTCGCCGCCCACGTAGCCGACGCGCACGGCGCTGATCGGATGGAGGAACGGAATCTCGGAGATCGTGAGCGCGGCGGATGCCGCGTTGATGGCCAGCACGTCCGGATCGTTTTCACCATCGGCGCTGAGCACGAGGGCGATGATCTGCGTTTCCTGGCGATAGCCCTTCTGGAACGAGGGGCGGAGTGGACGATCGATGAGGCGGGAGGTGAGGATTTCCTTTTCGGTCGGACGTCCTTCACGTTTGAAGAAGCCGCCCGGGATACGGCCGCCGGCGTACGTGTACTCTTTGTAGTCGACGGTGAGCGGCATGAAGTCGCCGATCACATTTCCGTCTTTGAAACACGCGGTGGCGAGAACCACGGTGTCGCCGTAACGCACGACGCAGGCTCCATGAGCCTGCTTGGCGATCGCACCTGTCTCCAGCGACAGGGTCTTCCCGCCGATCTCCATTTCTCTTTTGAATGCCATTGATTTCCTTCGATGTACCGCGAGGCCACTCATCACCTCGGGTTGATTGATTTGTCCGCTTGGTGGCCGAACGATGGGATCCGGCCTGGAAGGAATTTCGTGCAGGCTTCGAGCCTGAAAACACGAGGGGCGGGCTCGTCGCCCGCCCCGGAGAGGTCGCTTACTTACGAATGCCGAGCTTATCGATGATCGAGCGGTAGCGCTCCACGTCGATCTGCTTGAGGTAATCAAGCAAACGGCGACGGCGGCCGACCAGCTTCAGAAGACCGCGGCGCGAGTGGTGATCCTTCGCGTGCGACTTGAAGTGCTCGTTCAAATAGCTAATGCGGTTCGAGAGGAGTGCGATCTGCACTTCTGGCGACCCGGTATCCGCGTCATGGACGCGATACTGGTTAATGAGGTCCGACTTCTGCTGCTTCGTGGTGGACAAAATCTTCTCCTTAGATTGTTAAACCACTACCCGTGAACACACGTGTACCTTTGAACCGCGGACCATAACAGGGGGTCGTGCGGAAAACAATCCCGCGGTCGCGAAAAATGTGTTTACCCCGCGACCATCACCTTCGGCTTCACTTCGACCGGCCCACCTTCGCGCAACACGTTCACGACTTCGCCGATGCCGACGAGTTGATCGTGCGGATTGCCGAGGGCGACGAGATCGGCGCGCTTCACGGGCATCGGCGGGACGAGAATCACGGCCTGCCCCTGCATCAACTTGCCCTGCTGCGCCCAGTCGATGCGAATGCTCGCGAGCGGAAGTTCGATTTCGCTGAGCGACTGAAAGTGCGGCGCGGAAAGAATCGCTTCCGGCGCAGCCTCGGACATCGCATCGAAGCCGATCGCTTTCTCGACGTGAAAGTTTCCGATCGCGGTGCGACGCAGTTCCTTCAGGTGCGCCGGAACGCCGATCGAGTTGCCGAGGTCGTGCGCGAGGGAGCGCATGTACGTTCCGGCGGATGAACGAACGCGGAACCGCAGTTCGGATCCGTTCACTTCGAGCACCGTGAATTCGTAAACCGTGACGCGCTTCGGCTGCAACTTCACTTCCTCGCCTTTGCGCGCGAGCTCGTAGGCGCGAACACCTTCGATTTTCTTCGCGCTGAATGCGGGCGGCATCTGTTCGATCTCGCCGCGAAACTTCGCGACGTGCGGCTCGAAGTCGACGTCGCTCACGTCTTTCGCAACGGCTTCGGTGAGTGGCGTGCCGGAGGCGTCATACGAGTCGGTGGCCCAGCCGAACTGGATCGTGCCCTCGTACGTTTTCTCCATGCCCATCAGGAACGCTTGCAAACGCGTCGCTTTGCCGACGCAGAGAACGAGGAGACCGGTGGCGAGTGGGTCGAGGGTTCCGGTGTGACCGGCTTTCTTCACTTTCGAGCGACGGCGAAAACGCTCGACGACGTCGTGCGAAGTGATTCCGGTTTTCTTGTCGACGAGAAGAACCCCGTCGGCGGATTTCTTTGGCTGCATCATTCGGCGCACAGGATAGTGCAGAAGTCCGATCGCGTCAGCGACGCATGCGGCTCATTTGTTCGGGGGATAGATGTTCATCACGACGTCGATTCCGAGCTCGCCGAGGGCTCTCGTGACGATCTCCGGCTCCAGCTCGTCGCCCGTGATGATGAGCGTTGCGGATACTCTTGCCGAGCAGGCTCGTCGTCGTTCATTCGTCTTCGAACGCTCGCAGCACTTTGAGCGCGCGTTTGCGCAACGGTCCCATCAACGGCAATGACGCGACCTTCAGAAGTTGCACGATCAGATCGAGCGTCGCGTCCGCGATCCTGCGCGTTTTCCGTTGCTGCGGCGATGGATCGACGATCCAGTGGTAGATCAATCCCATGTGATAGAGCCACAGCAATCGCGGCAGATGCGGCGCGAGGTCTTTCGGAATCGTGACGTCCGCATTCTCGAGCGCGCGCGCGTACCACTGAATGTTTTCTTCGCGCACGTTGCGCGTTTCTTCGCCGAAGGGAGAAAGCGGATCGCGGGGATCGACGCCGGCTTTCAAGAGCGTGGTGAGCAGACCGCGATGTTCTTCGAACTGCGCGAACTTCGCTTCGATGATCCCGCCGAGTCTCGTCTTGAGACTCTTCGAAGCGCTGATCGCGTTCGCAAATGACTCGCGTTGTTCCTCGTCGGTGCGCAGATAAAACGCCATGACGAGGTCTTCTTTCGAACGGTAGTAGTAGTACGCCGCGCCGGTGGCGACACCCGCTTCGGCGGCGACGTCGCGCATGGTCGTGGCTTCGAATCCACGCTCGCGGAAGAGACGCAGCGCCGCATCGAGAATGCGGTTGCGCGTCTCTTCGGCTTTCGGCGTGGCCATCGCGGCAAGCATAACGTCACCACGTCGCGAGTGCTGTCGCTTCGCTCTTCGCCAACTCCTCCACCGCGTCCTGCCACAGCGGCAATTCGAATGCGAATCCTGCTTCGAGCAATCGCGCCGGCACGACCCGCCGGCTCTTGAGCACGAGCTCAGGCTCGGTGCGGAAGAGACACGCACCAAGCTCCAGCAACCATCCGCGCGACGGAATGCCGAAGCGCCCGCCGACGGCGTTGCTGAGGATGTGCATGAACTCTTCGTTCGGCAACGGATGCGGCGATGCGAGATTCACCACACCGCTGATGTCGTCATGTGCGATGAGAAATTCGATCGCACGCACGAAGTCGCGCGCGTGAATCCACGACATGTACTGGCGTCCATCGCCAAAGGATCCGAAGCCCATGCGCACGTGACGTCGCATCAACGCGAACGGTCCGTCGTCGTCATCGGTCATGACCATCGCGGTGCGCAACGCAACTTTGCGCGTGTGCGGCGTGTCGGCGTCTTCGAGCGCGAGCTCCCATGCGCGCGCGACGTCGACGCTGAACTGCCAGTCGTGATGTTGTTCGTCGACGATCGGCGTCGATTCATCCGCTGCAGGTTCGTAGCGATGCGCGTAGATCGTGGCGGTGCTCATCTGCAACCACACGCGAGGAGGAAACGTTGCGCGTGCGATCGCATCGCCGACGATGCGCGTCGAATCGACGCGTGAGCTCATGATCTCGTTGCGCGTTTCGGCGTCGTAGCGCGCGTTGACGCTGCGTCCCGCGAGATTGATGACGACATCGGCACCATCGATCGCGCCCACCCACTCGCCGCGCGTGCGGCCGTCCCACTGCACGATGTGCATGCCGAGCCAGCGCGCATCACGAACGGCGGCGTGGCGATCCAGGGTTCTGCTGAGGATCGTGACGTCGTGTCCTGCATCGCGGAAATGCCGGGCGAGGAGATAGCCGAGATGGCCGGAGCCACCGGGAATGACGACCTTCATGACGTGCTCCTTCAGTTCAATTCACAGGAAGGCGGCGTGTGTGCGGAGAGCCGTCGCGCGATCTCGTCGTCGCTGCGCAACGCGAACATGCGCGAGAACGCGAGACGGTTTTCGGAGAGGAAGTGCCACGCGGATCGCGCGAGCGGACGCAGGACGCCTTTCGAAAATCGTCGCGACCATTCGCGGTAATCGCGCAAGGCCCACAAGCAGACGATCCACGCGTCGTGATCGATGTAGACCTCGCCTTCGTCGGTGACGACGACGAGCTCGGACGTGACGGCGTCGTGCGGCAACGTTGGGAAGAGCATGCGCGCGCGATCGGAGCCGGCCGGGAGGAAGTCGAGCGCGACGTACGCGGGCTGCTCGATCGCCCACGCACGCACGCGCGAGCAGAGTCCGCAGCGCGCGTCGTAGAGGACGTAGAGCGTCGTGACCATGATCGCGTCCTCACGCTTCCGCCGGCGGACGGACGGTGGCCTGCGGACGCATAGGCGGTCGCGCATTCTCGAGCGCGCGGCGTCTCATCCCGGAGATGACTTTGATGTTGAAGAAGTGCATGACGCCGAGCACGAGCAGGACGATGCCGATCTTCGTGCTGAGGATTTCGATCGCCTGCTCGAGCAGGATCGCGCGCTGACCAAACTGAAGCGCGAGTGCCACGAAGCCGATGTTGACGAGATAGAAGCCGACGACGAGGAGATGGTTGACGGAGTCCGCAAGAGACTCGTTGCCGTGAAAGGAGTCGACGAGAAACACGCGCCCGTTTTTGTGGAGTGTCCGCGCGACCCAGATCGTGACGGTGATGCTGATGGTCAGGTACGTGAGGTAAGTGCCGACGACCATGGCGATGATCCTTTCTTGAACGCGTTCAAAAGTAATGTAGGGCCGGGAGTTGTAATGCGCAAGGGCTTTTCTGAACGCGTTCAAGATTCTCGCAACCGAGCATGAGGTGTGGGAAAGGAGCTCGCACCGTCACTCCAGTGATGGAAGGGATTTCCTTCACATTCGATAACTAGAGGTTAT
>JACZCU010002244.1_pt1 | contig 30861 bp, 32 predicted proteins | sample 8641851 | NCBI WGS metagenome assembly JACZCU01 (sample SAMN15324605, study PRJNA640507) | soil metagenome | isolation source: monocropping sugarcane control | place: China: Luxin town, Laibin City, Guangxi Province | collected 2019-07-25 | depth 10cm m | reverse complement strand
CGTTCGCCTCGCAGCCCCCGCCCCTCGTCGACGCGATGCGTGAAGCGATCCTGATCGAGAACGCCCCGGCGCTCCACGATGCCGCCCACAAGTTGAAGGGCTCCGTCAGCCACTTCGGGACGGCGGCCACCGAGCTCGCGCACGAGATCGAAGAGGCCGCGCGCGACGGCAACCTCGCGAAAGCGGCGGAGCTGATGCCGCGCCTCGACGAAGCGCTCGCCGATTTGGAGCGCCGCCTCAGCGCAGCGCGGTAGCTACGCCACGCCGTCTTCGACGTTCTTGAGGTGGTAGGAGAGCGACTCGAGGTTGATGCGGAGATCGACGTTCCGTACCTTCACACCGCTGGTGAGGCGGAGCTGGACGGGAGCGAAGTTGAGGACCGCGACGACACCGGCGCGCACCAGCCCGTCGTACACGCCCTGCGCGGCCTCGGGGTTCACCGCGATGATCCCGATCTCGACGCTGTTTTCGCGCACGACCTTCTCGATGCGCGTCGCGTCGATCACCGGGATGCCGCTGCGCGACGTCCGTCCGATCTTTTCGCCGTCGTTGTCGAGCAGCGCGACGATGTGAAAGCCGTTGCCGTTGAAGCCGCGGTAGTCGGCGAGCGCCATGCCGAGGTTGCCCGCGCCGAGGATGACGATGTTGCGCGTCCGGTCGATGCCGAGCTCGCGCACGAGCTCCGACTTCAGCTTGCAGACGTCGTAGCCGACCCCGCGCGTGCCGAACTCGCCGAAGCAGGCGAGGTCCTTCCGGATCTGGGCCGAATTGAGGTGAAAGCGCTCCGCTAGCTCGTGCGAAGAGACGGTCTTCTTCCCGATCGACTCGAGGTACGTGAGCGACCGGAGGTAGACGGAGAGTCGTCCCGTCGTCAGTTCGGAGACTGCTTCTTTATCCGGGGTCCTGGATGCCATTTCGTTGTTACTGCTGCAACAACGCTTTCGCCGCGGCGCCGGCCATGTCGAACAGAGGAGTCGGGTAGATGCCGATGAGCAGAATGCCGATCATCGAGATCGCGAGCGCGCCCGCGGAGAAGACGTCGCCGATCGTCTCGACCGGTTCGCGCTCGGGTTCCTTCATGTAGAGGTAGTAGACGACCCGCAGGTAGTAGTAGACCGAAATGATCGACGCCAGGATGCCGATGAAGGCGACGGTGGTGTGGCCCGAGTCGACCGCCGACTTGAAGATGTAGAACTTCGACATGAAGCCGCCGGTGGCCGGCAGGCCCGCCAGCGAGAACATGCAGATCGCCAGCGCCAGGCCGTAGAAGGGACGCCGGAAGCCGAGGCCCGCGATGTCGTCGAGGGTCTGCGGGTCGTTCTGGTTCTTGGCGAGGAGCGAGACGACGCCGAACGCGCCGATGTTCATGAGCGCGTAGACGATCGTGTAGACGGCGACCGCGGCGACTGATTCGTCCCGCACCGTGAGCATGGCGATCATCATGTAGCCGACGTGCGCGATGCCGGAGTAGGCGAGCATCCGCTTCAGGTCGCGCTGCACGATGGCGACTGCGTTGCCGACGAGCATCGACAGGATCGAGAGCGCCGCGACCATCTTCATCCACTCGACGTGCGGCAGCATCGGCGACATCGCCCAGAAGATCCGGACGAGGGCGATGAGCGTGGCGGCCTTCGGCGCGACGGAGAGCCAGCCGGCCACCGGCGTCGGCGCGCCTTGGTAGACGTCCGGCGCCCACGGATGGAACGGTGCGAGCGCCAGCTTGAACCCGAAGCCCGACATCATGAGCACGAACGCGATCGTCAGCATCGGCGTCGACGTGCCGGTGGCGAACCACTGGCCCATCTTCGTGATGTTGGTCGACTGCGTGGCGCCGTAGAAGAGCGCGGTGCCGTAGAGGATGAAGCCGGTCGCAAAGGCGCCCATGAGGAAGTACTTGAGACTCGCCTCGTTCGCGACGGCGAGGCGGCGGTGGTAGCCGCAGAGGACGAAGATGCACAGCGAGAGGATCTCGAGGCCGAGGACGATGATGAGGAGGTCGAGCCCTTTAGCCATCATCATCATTCCGACGGCGCCCCACAGGAGGAGCGCGTAGAACTCGCCCCCTTCGATCCCCTCGCGATCGAGGTAGTCGCGCGCGAAGAGCGTCGCCAGCATCGTGGCGAGGAAGAACGTGATGTCGAAGACGCGCGTGATCGCGGAGATCTCGTACGTGCCGCCGAAGAACGTGCCGCCTTTGACGAGGTTCTCCGACCAGGCGGCGACGGTCACGAGGATGATCGTCAGCGGCGCCAGGATTGCCTTCGCCCGAGGCGCGAATGCGTCGACCAGGATGAGGATCATCCCCGCGATCGAGAGGATCAACTCGGGAAGGATCGCGTTCATCCATCCCGGTTCGATGAGCGGATGGAGGTTCATCGCTGGCCTCCACCGTGTGTCATCCCGAGCGTAGCGAGGGACCTGGGCGGGTGTGAGGTGCCGCCCACGCCCCCAGGTCCCTCGCTCACGCTCGGGATGACACTGGCGGCGGCCTCCATCACTTTGCCGCTCTTCTCACCCTTCACGACGCTCACGAGCTCTTGCACGCTCGGCGACATTCGTTTCAGGAACGTGTTCGGGTGCACGCCGATCCAGACCATCAGGACGATCAGCGGCACGAGGGCGGCGATCTCGTTCCAGGCAATCTCCGGAACGTGCTTGTTCTCTTCGTTCGTCATCGGACCGTAGAAGACTTTCTGAATGAGCCAGAGGAGGTAAATCGCGGCGAGGATGACGCCCGTCGCCGCGAGGACGGCCGCCGTCGGATGCGTCTGGAAGGTGCCGGAGAGGATCAGGAACTCGCCGATGAATCCGTTGAGACCCGGCAGGCCGACGCTCGACAGCATCGCGATCACGAACAGCGTCGCATACACCGGCATCGTCTCCGCGAGCCCGCCGTAGTCGGCGAGGAGGCGCGTATGCCGCCGCTCGTAGATCACGCCGACGAGGAGGAAGAGCGCTCCCGTCGAGAGGCCGTGGTTGACCATCTGCAGGATCGACCCTTCGATCGACGTCTGGTTCAGCGCGAAGATGCCGAGGACGCAGAAGCCGAGGTGCGAGACCGACGAGTAGGCGACGAGCTTCTTCATGTCCGGCTGCACCCACGCCACCAGAGCGCCGTAGATGATGCCGATGACGCTGAGTGCGATGAGCAGCCACGTCCACTTCGCGCTCGCCTCCGGGAAGAACGGGAGGACGAAGCGCAGGAACCCGTACGTCCCCATCTTCACCATGACGCCGGCGAGGATGATCGAGCCGCCGGTCGGCGCCTCGACGTGTGCGTCCGGCAGCCAGGTGTGCACCGGGAAGAGCGGCACCTTGATCGCGAACGCCAGCGCGAATGCGAAGAAGAGGAGCGTCTGCATGTGTGCCGGTAGCGAGACGCCGTACAGGTCGGTGATCGTGAACGTGATCAGGCCGGTCTGGTGATAGTTCTGGAACGCCAGGTAGATGATGCCGAGGAGCATCAGCAGCGACCCGGCCATCGTGAAGATGAAGAACTTGATCGCCGCGTAAACGCGGTTCGCGCCGCCCCAGACCCCGATGACGAGGTACATCGGGATCAGCGTCAGCTCGAAGAAGACGTAGAAGAGCAGGAGGTCGGTCGCCACGAAGACGCCGATCATCGCCGCCTCCATGACGAGGAACGCGATGACGTACTCCTTCGGGTGTTTCTTGATCGCGTTCCACGACGAGAGGAAGACGACCGGCGTGAGGAGCGTCGTCAGGAGCACCAGCCAGAGCGAGATGCCGTCGACGCCGAGGCCGTAGTGGATGCCCCACTGCGGGATCCAGTTATGCTGCTCGACGAGCTGGAAGCCGGCGACGTCGGCGAAGCGCGGCAGGATGCCGAGCGAGATGACGAACGTCGCAAGCGATGCGGCGAAGCCGAAGATCTTGATCGCGCCCGCGGCGCGGCGCGGGAAAAAGATCAGGAGGACGGCGGCGGCGATCGGCAGCCAGAGGATCGTGCTCAGCAACATCACACCACCACCCAGATGAAGATGACCACGCCGAGGAAGAACATCAGCGCGTAATTGCGGACGTTGCCGGTCTGGAAGAAGCGGAGGAGATCGCCGGCGCCGGCGACGACCCAGCCGATGAGCGCCGCGGTGCCGTCGATGATCGCGTCGACGACCTTCCAGAAGAAGAGCGAGGTCCGCTCCAGCGGGCGAACGACGATCGCGTCGTAGAGCTCATCGACGTACCACTTGTTCTCCATCGCGCGCGCCACGGCGGGCGAGCGCTGCTCGAACGCGGCGTCGCTGGCGAGCTGCTTCTCTTTGTAGAGGGCGCGTGCGATGAGCCAGCCGAGGATCGCGATCGCGGTGGAGATCAGCATGACCGTCCACTCGCTCGCGGCCGGGATCTCGATCTCCGGGAGCTCCAGCCAGTGGCCGAGGAAGCCCGGCATGAAGTGGAAGACGTTCGGCAGTCCGAGGAGGCCGCCGAAGATGGCGAGGATCGCGAGGATCCAGAGCGGCACCACCATGCTCGGCGGCGACTCGTGCAGGTGATGCTCCTGCTCGTGCGTTCCGCGGAACTCGCCGAAGAACGTCAGGTAGACGAGCCGGTACATGTAGAAGGCGGTGCAGAACGCCGCGACCGTGCCGAGGAGCCAGACGAGTTTGCCCACCGCGGGGAAGTACGGCGTCGCCCAGGCGCTCGAGAGAATCTCGTCCTTCGAGAAGAAGCCGGCGGCGAGCGGCAGGCCGGCGATCGCGTAGGTCGCGATGGCGAACGTGCGGTAGGTCTGCGGGATCTTCGTCCGCAGTCCGCCCATCTTGCGCATGTCCTGCTCGCCGCCCATCGCGTGAATCACGCTGCCGGAACCGAGGAAGAGGCAGGCCTTGAAGAACGCGTGCGTCACCAGGTGGAAGATGCCGGCGCTGAACGCGCCGACGCCGACGCCGATGAACATGAACCCGAGCTGGGAAACCGTCGAGTAGGCGAGGACCTTCTTGATGTCCCACTGCCGCAGGGCGATCGTCGCGGCGAAGAGCGCCGTCGCCCCGCCGATGATCGCGACGACCATCATCGCGTTCGGGGCGTGGGTGTAGAGGACGTTGGTGCGGGCGATCATGTAGACGCCCGCGGTGACCATCGTCGCGGCGTGGATGAGGGCGGAGACGGGCGTGGGGCCGGCCATCGCGTCGGGCAGCCAGACGTAGAGCGGGATCTGCGCGCTCTTGCCGCAGGCGCCCAGGAGGAGCAGCAGGCAGATCGCGGTGGTGAGCCAGGTCGAGATCCCGCCGCCGGCGACGATCTGCGCCACGCGCGCGAAGTCGACGCTGCCGAAGTAGGCGAACATCAGGAACATCGCCACGAGGAAGCCGAAGTCGCCGATGCGGTTGACGACGAACGCCTTCTTGCCGGCGGCCGGCGCGTAGTCGGTCTTGTAGTAGAAGCCGATGAGGAGGTACGAGCAGAGGCCGACCCCTTCCCATCCGACGAACATCAGCAGGTAGCTGCTGCCGAGGATGAGGATCAGCATCTCGGAGAGGAAGAGGTTCAGGTAGGCGAAGTAGCGCCAGTAGCCGTCGTCGTCGTGCATGTAGCCGACGGAGTAGACGTGGATCAGGAAGCCGACCCACGTGACGACCAGAAGCATGACGATCGAGAGGGGATCGAGCTGGAACGCGACGTCGGCGCCGACATTCCCCGACTGGAACCAGTTGAAGACGACGTTGACGAAGCGTTCGTGCTGCGGGTAGGCGTGGATGTACTGGAAGATGGCGGTGGTGCCAAGGACTGCCGCGCCGAGCGAGCCGGCGAGCGCCACCAGCGATACGAACGGTTTCCCTGCGCGCTTGCCGAACAGGCCGTTCAGCAGAAAGCCGATGAACGGCGCCGCGGGTATTAACCAAAGATGATTGAGCATTCTCCTCACGTCCCGCGACGTGAGGAGTGCCTCACGCCGCGATTACCTCGATTCGTCTCTCGCGCGATCCGGATAATCTTCGGAGGAAGCGGGATCGAGCTCCCACCGTTTCCGATCGCGACTCCGTTCCTTTTCCCCTGCCTTCAGCTCCTCGTCGTCGGCGTAGGTGATTCCCATCCCCTCGCCGATCTCTTCCACGACGTTGTTCTCGGGCGTCGGCATGCTCGTGACCACCGACTCGTCGCCGGTGAACTGCGCCTGCTCGAAGTCGGCGTCGAGATCGCCGCCCGTCAAGACCGGATCGGCCAGCGGATCGTTTTTCAAGCGTTCCGCGAGTTTCCGCGACCCTGCCGAGACGTCCGGAATCGGCGGTTCGATGCGGTCATCGATCCCGTCGCGATCGCGGTCCTTCCTCTCGTCTTCTCTCCAGTCAATGAGCTTGTCGGTCTTGTCCATCTTCAGCTCCTTGCGAGCTGAAGATTGCGACCTTTACGCCAATCACCAATGCATCAGATTCGCTTCGTCCACGTCAATCGTCTCGCGGTGGTGGAAGAGCGAAATGAAAATGGCGAGCCCGACCGCCGCTTCTGCGGCCGCGATCGCCATCACGAAAAAGACGAAGATCAGTCCGTGGAGCTGATGAAACTGCCTCGCGTACGCGAGGAACGTCAGGTTCACCGCGTTCACCATCAGCTCGATCGACATGAAGATGGTGATGCCGTTCTTCCGGGTCAGCACGCCGCAGACGCCGATGGCGAAGAGGATCGCGCTGAGGATCAGGAACCAGTTGGTCGGAATCACGACGGCAGCTCCTCACTGATCGGCGCCCGTCGCCCGGAAACCGAACGGCTGCTGAGCAGCAGCGCGCCGACGATCGCGGCGAGCAGGAGGATCGACACCATCTCGAACGGGAAGATGTACGACTCGAAGAGAGCGACGCCGATGAGCCGCGCGTCGGTGTACCACGGGCTTCCCGGCACCGTGTACGCGGCGTATTTCAGCAGGTAGTAGACGAGCGCGATGACGAACGCCGCACTGGTCGTGTAGCCGAGGAATTGCTGGATCGGATGCGTCGCCGGCTCGTGCATGTGCTGCGGGTTGAGCAGCATGATCACGAAGAGGAACAGCACCATGATCGCCCCCGCGTAGACGATGACCTGCAGCGCCGCGAGGAACGGCGCGTCGAGCAGGACGTACATCACCGCGAGCGAAAAGAACGAGACGACCAGCGACAGCGCGCTGACCACCGGATTGCGGTTCGTGATGACCACGAGCGCGAAGATGATCGCGACGGCCGCAAAGAAGAAGAAGATGACGTACTCAAACATGGTCAAACCGGAATGACGAATGTCGAATGACGAATGAAGAATGAAGAAGCAGTTCTCAATTCTTCATTCGTCATTCGACATTCGTCATTCATCTTCATCAAATCCACCCCTTGGCGATGAACAGCGCCACCACGATGAGGTTGAACAACGCCAGCGGCAGGAACAGCTTCCAACCGATCTTCATAAGGATGTCGTACTTGAGCCTTGGGATCGTCCAGCGAATCCAGACGAAGACGAAGAGCATGAACGCGACCTTCGCCACGAAGACGAGGGCCGAGATGAGGAATCCGAGGAACGTCGGTGGGGGCACCCACCAGGGGATCGCCCAGCCGCCGAAGAAGATCGTGACGATGAGCGCCGACATGGTCGTCATCGCCATGTACTCGCTCATGAAAAAGAGCGCGAACTTCATCGACGAATATTCGGTGTGGTATCCGGCGACCAGCTCCGCCTCCGCTTCTGCGAAGTCGAACGGCAGCCGGTTCGTCTCGGCGAAGCCGGAGACGATGAAGATGACGGCGCTGAGCCACATCGCCGGCGAGAAGATGTTCCACGCCGGAATCTTGATGGTGTCGAACAGGACGAAGTAGCCCGTCTGGTGCCAGACGACTTCGGTCAGCCGCAGCGAGCCCGCGACCAGAAGCGCGCTGACCGCGGCGAGGGTGAGCGAGAGCTCGTACGAGATCATCTGCGCCGAGGCGCGGATGCCGCCGAAGAGCGAGTACTTGTTGTTCGACGACCAGCCGGCGGTCGTGATGCCGTAGACCGACAGCGACGCCAGCGCGAAGACGAGCAGGATACCGATGTTGATGTCGGCCACGATCGGCTCGAAGACGCGCGGCTGCTCGAAGAACGTCCGGCCCGCGATGTGGATGTTGTGCAGGGTGAACGGCCGTCCCCACGGCACGACCGCGATGGTCGTCAGCGCCGGCAGAAGCCCGATGGCCGGCGCGATGGTGTAGAGGAACTTGTTCGCCGCGTCGGGGACGATGTCTTCTTTGAGGATGAACTTGAGCGCGTCGGCGAACGACTGAAAGAGGCCGAACGGGCCGACGCGGTTCGGGCCGGGACGATCCTGAATGAGCGCGCTGCCGCGCCGCTCGACCCACACCATGATCGGTGTGACGTTCAGGATCGCGAGCAGCACGATCGCGATTTTCAGGACCGAAAGCGCGACGTCCGTCGCATCGAATGCCATCGTTTACGCGCTCACCGCCGCCGCTTTCGGGATGCTGTTCAACACGCGGCGGAAAATCTCGTCGTCGCCGACCGCCTGTCCCTTCGCGGGGTACGCCTGGAAGATCTGCTGTTCGCGGTTCTGCAGGTTCGTGAACGTCCCCTCCTTCTCCGCGTGGATGGTGGAGGGGAGGAGGACGTCGGCCACGTCGCAGAGCGGGTGCGCCGCGTCCCATGAATGCACGATGAGGAACTTCGCCTTGCGCAGGTTCGCCACGACCGCCGGGTCATTCGTCCGCTCGGAGAAGAGGGCGTCGGTGATGTAGAGGACGTCGACGCCGTCGGCGCCCTTGGTGAGGAAGTCTTCGATCTTGCCTTCGCCGACGATCTTGGAGACGCCGCGGAAGTTCGGGGCGGCCTGCGTGCCGAGGAGCCACTCGGTGCGCGACTTCATCTTGATCGGGCCGATCGAGTCGACGATGACGCCGATCGAGGCTCCGAGCTCGCCGGCGAGCTCCTTCGCCGCCGCCGCTTCCTCGTTCGTCATGTTCGCCGAGGCGATCATGGCGACGTTCTTGGCGTTCGCGAGCGCCGAGCCGGCTGCCTCGAGCGCCTCGCTCCAGGTCGAGATGCCGAGATAGTCATCCTCGGTGCGGACCTTGGGGACGACCACGCGGTCGGTGTCGTAGCGCTCGTGCGAGAAGCGGCCGTAGTCGCACAGCCAGTGGTCGTTGACGTCGGGATTGACGCGCGGCCGGTAGCGGAAGATCTGGCCGGTGCGGTGTCCGATGAAGATGTTGCATCCGACGTCGCAGCCGTTGCAGACCGACTCGGTCGAATCGAGGTTCCAGACGCGCGACTCGAAGCGGAACTCGCGCGTGGTGAGCGCGCCGGTCGGGCAGATGTCGGTGACGCATGCCGACATCCAGTTGTCGAGCGGGACTCCGGGGAAGACGCCGACCTGCGTCGACGCGCCGCGCTTGAAGAACGCCAGCTCGTTGGTGTTCGTCACCTCGGCGCAGAACCGGATGCAGCGCGTGCAGTGGATGCAGCGGTTCATGTTCTGCACGACGTGTGGCCCGATCGGCGTCCGGTCCATGCCGGGGTAGGTGCGTTTGAACTCGCCGTAGCGCGAGTTCACGGAGCCGTAGTTGAAGGAGTAGTCCTGCAGCGGGCACTCGCCCGCCTTGTCGCAGATCGGACAGTCGAGCGGGTGGTTGATGAGGAGGAACTCCATCTGCCCCTTGCGCGCCTTGTCGACCTTCTCGTTCCAGACGTTGATCTTCATTCCGTCTTTCACGGGGGTCGCGCAGCCGGCTTGCAGCTTCGGCACGCCTTCGAGCTCGACGAGGCACATGCGGCACTGCCCGACGACGCTCAGGGAGGGGTGGTAACAGAAGTGAGGGACGTGAATGTCGGCCGCTTTGGCAGCCTCGATAACGTTCATCCCCTCTTGGACTTCGACTTCGATTCCGTCGATGGTGACTTTGGCCATTTTGGTGTTTCGCAGCGTGCTGTGAACGGACCAAGGCGTCCGTTGGGCGAGGTGCGTGTGAACGAATTCACAAGCGCGCGGAGCATATCGATTCAGTGGGGGAGCGTCAACGAGTTCGCGCGCCTGACGTCGTCCCCGCGTTCATCCGCACGAATTCGTCCATCGCGGGCTGATTTCCTGCGATCGCGCGGAGGTACTGCTGCATCTCGGGCGGAGGCGGTTGCAGCGCGGCGATCTGGCAGGTCATCTCGTACACCGGCATGGCGCGCTCGTCGCGGTCGCGCTGGTACGCGGCCATCGCTTCGTTGAACGAACGCCGTTCGGCGAACGCCTCGTCGAGCGCTTCGGTGCAGCGTTCCGCGGCGAGGAACGCGTCGGTGATCCCCTGCGCCGTGATCGGGTCTTTCTCGTAGGCGGCGTCGCCGATGAGCGCCCACCCCGCGCCGAATGGCTTCCGGAAGAAGTTCGGCGTGACGCCGCCGCGAAGCTTCTCCTCCTGTTTCGCCGCACGCAGCCGCTCCGCGAAGGCAGGAACGGCTTCGAGTGACTTCCGGTAATTGGCGGCATAGTCCTTCTTCTTTTCTTCGTACCCGGCGATCGCCCAGCCGGCCACGACCATCGTCAAACCGTCATTCGTCGGTGCCACGCCGAATCCGCACCCGGGCCGGATGTAGATCTCGAAGCGGCCGTCGACCGGAAGATCGCTGAAGTACGTGTAATAGCCGCCCTGGAGCGGCGGCCGCGTGTGGTACTCCTCCGGGCGGACGGCGCGTGCCACGAGCGAGTTGCGGCCGTCGGCGCCGATGACGACCGCCGCGCGCTCAACGACGGCGTCGCCTCCCTTCGATCGCCCTCGGATCCCGACCACGCGGTCGCCGTCGAAGACGATCTCGTCGACCGAGAACTCTTCGCGAACCTCCGCGCCCGCTTGCGCCGCGGCGTCGACCAGGATCTTGTCGAGCACGGTGCGTCGCGGAGCGTAGGCAACCGGGGAGTCCGCCGTCCCAGGCGAGCCGGCGATGGTGACCGGGCCGAAGTCGTACACGTATTCACGCATCGCAGGGCAGCCGGTGGCGATCACGCGATCGAGCAGCCCCCACCGTTTCAACGCCGCGACCCCGAGCGGCTGAATGATGTGCGTCGAGACGGTGTCGCTCGGGAAGGTCGCATGATCGACGACCAGCACCCGGTAGCCCTTGCGCGCCAGCAGCATCGCGGCGGGAGAGCCGGCGCAGCGCGCGCCGATCACGATTGCATCGTATCGCTGCATGTCTTGAATCCTCCTGCAGCGAGTCTCGGCGGCGGCGCGTTGGAAAGAATCGGGAGGTTCCCCCAATCGTTCCCCTGTTTTACATTGGACACCATGGAATATCCCCGGCCCCTGGAGCGTGAGGAAGAAGCGTGAATCCGCTCTGCGCCGCTCGCGACGCGCTCGCCGCCGGACGTTGGGCAGAGGCGCGGTCGCTCTACGAAAACGCACTGCAGGAAGTCGAGTCCGCCGAAGCCTGCGAAGGTCTCAGCGAGGCGCTCTGGTGGCTCAACGAGGTGACCGAGGCCGTTCGCGCGCGGGAGCGGGCGTATGCGCTGGCGCGTGCGTCGGGCGACGTCGACACCGCGATTCGCAACGCCACCTGGATTTCGCGCCTCCTCGCGAGCTTTGGCAACGTCGCCGCCTCGGATGGCTGGCTCGCGCGCGCCGAAAGCCTCGCCGAGGAAACAGGCCCCACGATCGAACGAGCGTACGTCGAGCTGATGCGGGCCAAGAAAGCGGCCGATGCGGAGACCGCGGAGTCCCACGCCGCGCGCGCCCTCGGCATCGCCCGCGATTTCGGCGATATCGACTTCGAGATGTTCGCGCGCAGCGAGCTCGGACGCGCGCTCGTCACCCGCGGCCGCATCGACGAAGGCATGCGGCAACTCGACGAAGCGGTCGCGGCGGCGACCGGCGGCGAGATGCGGCAGATTCCGTTCATCGGCGACACCTGCTGCAACATGCTCAGCGCCTGCGAGCGCGCCGCCGACTACGTCCGTCTGTGGGAGTGGTTCCGGATCGTCGACGACTTCTGCCGCCGGCATCAATGCACCCCGATGATGAACTACTGCCGGACCTTGTTCGCCGGAGCGCTCATCACCGTTGGAAGATGGAGCGAGGCCGAGCAGGAGCTGATGACTGCCGCCGCCATGTCGGATGAGAGTTATCCGTCGATGCGCGTGGCGGCGCTCGCGCGACTGGCGCTTCTCCGCGTCCGCGAAGGGCGGTTCGACGACGCGCGGTCGCTCCTGACCGGCATCGAGGACCAGCGCGGGGCGGCGGAGGCGGTGGCCGCCCTCGAGCTCGCGACCGGCAATGCGCCGACCGCGGCCGTCGTCTTGCGGCGATCGCTGCGCGACACCGCGGAGGACGCACTCACATCGGCGCCGCTGCTCGATCTGCTCGTGACGGCGATGCTCGCCCTCGGCGACGTCGAGCAGGCGCGTCTCGGCGCCTCGCGTCTCGCCGATATTGCCGCTCGCGCCAACCGCACGCCGTTTCAGGCATACGCCACGCGTGCCGCCGCGCGGGTGGAGCTCGACTGCGCGGCGATGCAGCGGGCAGCCGAGCTCTTCGACGTCGCTTCCATGCGATTCGACGCCGCCGTCTGCCGGCTCGAGCTCGCCGAGCAGATGGCCGGCAGCGATCGCGATGCAGCCGCATTCGACGCACGTATCGCGTTCGATGCTTTCGAGCGCCTCGGCGCTTGCGCCCACGCCGATCGAGCCGCGCAACTGCTGCGCTCCCTCGGCGTCCGCGGTCGCCCGACGCCGCGCAGCACCGAGTCGCTGACGCGGCGGGAACGCCAGGTCTTCGATCTCATGCGAGCCGGACTGTCGAACGCCGAGATCGGCGAGCGCCTCTTCATCAGCCCCAAGACCGTCGAGCACCATGTCAGCAGCATCCTCGGCAAGCTCGGCGCGCGGAACCGCGTCGAGGCCGCCGCGCTCCCGCGCTAGGGGCGAAATAGGGGAGCCGCCCGATGTTTCGCCGCGCGACATCGGCGATGTTGCTGCGCAAAGGAGGAAAGTGTGAAGCGAATCCCCTGCGCCATCATGATCTTGGCCGTCGCCGTCTTCGCAACCGCTTGCGAGGAGAATGTCCTCGCGAAAACGACGGCTGCTGCGAAGAACAGCAAAGTCGAGCGCGGCCGCTACCTCGTCGCCGTCACCGGCTGTAACGACTGCCACTCCGCGAAGGTCCATCCCGGGTCGATGGAGCCCGACGCAACCCGGCTGCTTGCCGGCCGTCCCGCCACCACGCCCGCACCCGAGAAGCCGGCGCACATGGGCGAGATCGCTGCCTCGGGCGATCTCACCGCATGGTACGGCCCGTGGGGTGTCAGCTACGCCGCCAACCTCACTCCCGATCCGATCACCGGCATCCGGAAGCGCTACGACGAGGCGTCGTTCATCCGCGCCATGCGCACCGGAAAGAAACCGGAAGGAACCGACATCCTGCCGCCAATGCCGTGGCCCGACTTCGCTCACATGAGCGACGCGGATCTGAAGGCGATCTGGGCGTACCTGAAGACGCTGAAGCCGGTGAACAATAACGTCTTGGTGTCACCGACGCCGGTCACGGCGCATTGACGGCTGCCTCTGATACTCTGCGCGGCGCATGACTCGTGATCTCTCGCTCGCCGCCGCCGCCATCGTCGCCATCGCCGCCATCTGCTTCGGCGCGGTGAAGATGCATCAGTTGATGCCGCCACAGCCGTCGCCGGTCGTCGCGACGCAGGTTTCCGCGGCCGGCGCCCCGGCGGCGGTGTCGGAGCCGACCGGACCGGTGATCATGCGGGTCAACGGCGAGCCGGTGACGGAGAGCGAGTTTCAGGTGTTCCTCAGCACGCTTCCCGACAACATCCGCCTGATGGCGAACCAGTCGGAGCCGCGCAAGAGGATCGCCGAGCAGTTCGTCCGGATGAAGGTCGTCGAGCAGGAGGCGCGGAAGCTCGGCGGCGACAAGGACCCCGACGTCCAGTCGAAGATGGAGTACGGGCACACCAGCGTGCTCGTCGAGTACGCGCTCAAAAAGATGGCGCCGAATCCGCCGGAGTCGCAGGTTCGCGCCGAGTACGAGAAGCACAAGAACGAGTTCGGCGCCTCGGAGCTGAGCCACATCCTGGTCGCCTATCAGGGCGGGAAGATCCCGCCGAAGAGCGGTTCGCCGCTTCCCGAGCCGCAGGCGATGCAGAAGGCGCAGGAGATCGAGATGAGGCTGCGCGGGGGCGCGGCGTTCGGGCCGACCGCGGCGCAGTTCTCCGACGACACGACCACCGGCGTCCAGGGTGGAAAGCTCGGCGAAGTACAGCCGGGAATGCTCCCGCCGGAGCTTCAGCAGGTCGTCGACAACCTCAAGCCGGGCGAGATCAGTCAGCCGATCAAGAGCCAGTTCGGCATCCACATCTTCAAGCTCGACGCCCGCAACCCGGCGCCGTACGAGCAGGTCCGGCCGATGATCGTGCAGAAGCTGCAGCAGGACGCCGTCAGCGCCGCCGTCGAGAAATTGCAGAAGGCCGCGCGCGTGGAGATGGACCCGAAGTACTTCAGCCCCGGCTCGCCCGTCGCCACGCCTCCGAAGCCGCAAGGCTGATACACTGATCGCACTCCAGCAATGGTCGGTCACCGGACGGTCCTCGTCGTCGAAGACAACGACATGAACATGCAACTCGTCGAGTACCTGCTCGAGGAGGGTGGCTACGCGATCGTCAAGGCGACGAGCGGGGAAGAGGCGTTGGCGCTCACGCGAAGCGAGACGCAGCGTCCCGACCTGATCTTGATGGACATTCACCTTCCCGGCATGGATGGCCTCTCCGTCGTCCGCGAGATGAAGTCCGACCAGCGGACGAATCGGATCCCGATCCTCGCACTCACCGCGCACGCCATGCGCGGCGACAAGGACCGCTTCCTCGAGGCCGGCTGCGACGGCTACATCTCGAAGCCGATCGACGTGAAGACGTTCCTGACATCGCTCGAGCAGTACATTCATTGAGCGTCTCGCACTACACTCCCGCGCGATGAAAATGCTCGTACTCGGCGCGGGGCGCATGGGCCTCGGCGCCGCCTTCGATTTCGCCCAGCAATCGGACGTCGACGAAGTCACCGTCGCCGACATCGACGTCGCCAAAGCGCGCGACGTGGCGCAGCGCGCCGGCGCGAAAGCGCGCGCGGTGCACGTCGACGTCAGCGACCGCGAGGCCGTCATCGGCCTCATGCGCGGACATGGCGCCGCGCTTTCGTGCGTCGTCTACAGACTCAACGAACACCTCGCGAAGTGCGCCATCGAGGCAGGGACCAACTTCTGCGACCTCGGCGGGAACAACGACGTCGTCGCGGCGGAGCTGGCGCTCGACGCCGAGGCGCGGGGGAAGAACATCAACATCATCCCGGACTGCGGGCTCGCGCCGGGGATGGTCGCGGTGCTCGTCGCCCACGGCGCGCAGCGGTTCACCACGCTCGACGAGATCCACATCCGCGTCGGCGGCCTGCCGCAGAACCCGAAGCCGCCGCTCGACTACCAGATGGTCTTCAGCGTCGAGGGGCTGATCAACGAATATATCGAGCGGGCGCGCGTGATCCGCGGCGGAAAGATCGTCGAAGTCGAGTCGATGACAGAGATCGAGGCGCTAAACTTCCCGCAGCCCTTCGGAACGATGGAAGCGTTCCAGACCTCGGGCGGCACGTCGACGCTGCCGGAGACGTTCTTCGGAAAGGTGCAGGAGCTCGATTACAAGACGATCCGCTACCGCGGCCACTGCACGAAGTTCAAGACGATGATCGACCTTGGACTCTGCAGCAGCGCGCCGATCGAGGTCGACGGCCAGAGCATCGTCCCGCGGCGCGTCTTCGGCGACCTCCTCGTCCGCACCCTTCCGCATGACGAGCCCGATTACGTCCTGGTCCGCGTCGAGTTCAAGGGTGATGGCGGCAAGACGCTGCGGTACGACATCATCGACGCGTTCGACCCGGCGACCGGCCTCTCTTCGATGATGCGAACGACCGCGTTCCCCGCCGCGATCGTGGCGCTGATGATGGCGCGCGGCGACATCGCGAAGAAGGGCGCCCTCCCGCAGGAACGTTGCGTTCCGCCCGACCGGTTCATGTCCGAGCTGGCGAAGCGGCGGATCGAGGTGAAGGAATCATGGGTCTGATCATCCGGTGGCTCGCCAACACGCTGGCGCTCTTCATCGTCGTGACGGTGCTCGGGCGGCATTTCCACTACCGTTCGATCGTCACTCTGCTGGTCGCGGCGCTGGTCCTCGGACTGCTGAACGCCATCGTCCGGCCGATCTTCATCTTCCTCACGTTTCCGATCACGCTCGTGACGCTGGGCCTTTTCCTCATCGTCATCAACGGCATCATGCTGGAGCTGACGGCGTTCTTCGTCCCCGGCTTCCGCATCGAGAGCTTCTGGTGGGCGATCATCGGCGCGATCCTGCTGTCGATCGTGTCGCTCGTGACGAACCGCATCGGCGCGCGGGTAGACGCAAAGTGAGGGTTTGAATACACTTCGGTCACTGAACGTATGAACATCATCAAGAACCGCGTGAGCGACGTGACGGTGCTCGACATCCAGGGCGTCATCAAACTGGGGGAGAGCGCCCGTGAGTTCTCGAGCTATCTCGAGAAGGTGCTCAACGACGAGACGGGGCCGGTGATGATCAACTTCGAAGCGATCAACTACATGGATTCCACCGGTCTTGGCGAGTTGATCGGTTACCTGCAGAAGTTCGAAGACCGCCAGCGCAAGATGGCGCTGGTCAAGCCCTCCCACCGCATCCTCGCGCTCCTGAAGATCACGAAGCTCGATACGGTCTTCAAGATCTTCGACTCGCGGGAGACGGCGATGGCGTATCTGACAGACAACGCCGCGTAGCTGCAGTCCTTGTCACGCGGATGGTTTCGAAATAGCATCCGCCCCGCCTCATATGACCCACAGCTTCATCCCCATCCTCCTGATGCTCCTCGTCGCGGTCGCCCTTGCGGGCGGATTCCTCGGCTTGAACTGGATCGTCGGCCGTCACCAGCGGAATCCGTCCAAGCTGTCGCCGTACGAGAGCGGCGTGCCGATGCTCGACACGAACCGGAAGCGGGTCAACGTCCGCTTCTACCAGATCGCGATGCTGTTCATCCTCTTCGACATCGAGGCGGCGTTCCTCTACCCGTGGGCGGTCATCTACCGCGACGCCTCGCACGGCGGGGCAGGGATGTTCCTGTTCGGCGAGATGCTCGTCTTCATCGCGCTCCTCGGCGTCGGCTATGTCTACGTCTGGAAAAAGAAAGCGTTCGACTGGAAGTAATCACCGATGGCCGATCTCCATCCCGATAACCCCTATGCGAAGGACCGCTTCGCTGACCTGAACAAGACCGTCGCGTTTCCCCCCGATGCGAAGGCGAAGTTCGACCACATCGTGACGCGCTATCCGACGAAGGAAGCCGCGCTCCTGCCGACGCTGCATCTGGCGCAGGAGGTGTGGGGCTGGATCTCCCCCGAGGTCGTGCACTACGTGGGAGACCTGCTGGATCTCTCGCCGGCGACCGTCTTCGGCGTCGTCTCCTTCTATAACATGTACAACCAGAAGCCTGTGGGGAAGTACCACCTGCAGGTCTGCACGAACCTCTCGTGCATGGTGAACCGCGCGTACGACATCTACGAAGGCCTCTGCGACAGGCTCGGCGTCGCGCCGGGCGAGACGACGAAGGACGGCAAGTACACCGTCGCCGAAGTCGAGTGCCTCGGCTCCTGTGGCACCGCCCCAGTCGTGCAGGTGAACAACGACTACCACGAGAACATGAACGTCGAGAAGATGAACGAGCTGCTCGGCAAGCTGACGTAGACCTGATGGAACCAATCAAGATCCTCACTGCGAACATCGACAAGCCGAACTCGACCTCGATCGACGTCTACCTCGAGAGCGGCGGCTACGAAGACGCGCGTAAGGCGCTGCAGATGGCGCCCGACGCCATCGTGCAGCTCGTCAAAGACTCCGAGCTCCGCGGGCGCGGCGGCGCCGGCTTCCCGACCGGCAACAAGTGGGGCTTCGTCCCCAAGAACGCGCCGAAGCCGACGTACCTTCTCTGCAACGCGGACGAGTCGGAGCCGGGGACGTTCAAGGACCGCGTCATCATCGAGCAGGACCCACACCTCCTGATCGAAGGAATGATCATCGCCGGCTTCGCGATCGGATCGAATCCGATGGCGTACATCTACATCCGAGGCGAGTTCTATTACGGCGCGACCGTCCTCGAGAAAGCGCTCGCCGAAGCGCGCGAGAAAGGCTTCCTCGGCAAGGGGATCTTCGGAACCAGCTTCGACTTCGACATCACCGTCGCCCGCGGCGCCGGCGCGTACATCTGCGGCGAGGAGACGGGGCTCATCGAGTCGATCGAAGGCCATCGCGGCCAGCCGCGCGTCAAGCCGCCATTCCCGGCGCTCGTCGGCGCGTTCGGCGGTCCGACCGTCGTGCAGAACGTGGAGACGCTCGCCTGCGTGCCGCTCATCGTCAAGAACGGCGCGGAGTGGTTCAAGAGCTTCGGCACGCCGCGCAACACCGGCCCGAAGCTGTACTGCGTCTCCGGCAACGTGAAGAAGCCGGGCGTCTACGAGTTCCCGATGGGGATCACCATCAAAGAGCTCATCTACGACCACTGCGGCGGCATCACCGAGAACCGCAAGCTGAAAGCCGTCATCCCCGGCGGCGCGTCGGCACCGATGCTGACCGCCGACGAGATCGACATCCCGCTCAATTTCGACGCGCTCATGAAAGCTGGCTCGATGCTCGGCTCCGCCGGCATCATCGTGCTCGACGAATCGGTCTGCATCGTCGACGCCGTCTGGCGCCTCGCCAAGTTCTTCGCCCACGAGTCGTGCGGACAGTGCACTCCGTGCCGCGAGGGAACGAACTGGCTGGAGTCCGTGCTCGACCGCCTCGAGCGCGGTGAAGGCCGCCCCCAAGACGCCGACCTGCTGCTCGACATGTCCGACAACATCGGCGGCAAGTCGCTCTGCGCCCTCGGCGACGCCGCCATCGGTCCCGTCATCTCCAGCGTGAAGAAGTTTCGCGACGAGTACCTCTACCACGTCGAGCACAAGGCCTGCCTCCCGGCCACGAAGCGCTACCGGCGCCTTGACATGCCCGTCGCCGCGCACTGAAACGCGGCATCAATTCGCCTCCTCATTGCGGCGGACCGAGCCGTAGGAGTACCGTGTTCGAAAGCGATCCGGCAAAGGAGGTGCCCCTTGGAACTTTCTCGCCGTGGTTTTTTGAAAGCCTCAGCGGTCGGCGGAGCTGTCGCCCTCGGGTTCGACGTCTCGAACGCGCGCGCGGAAATACGCGAGTTCAAGATCTCTCGCACCACCGAGACGCGGAGCATCTGCCCCTACTGCGCGGTCTCGTGCGGCGTCATCATCCACACGCTCGGCGATCGATCGAAGAATGCCGTCGCTTCGGTCGTGCACGTCGAAGGCGATCCCGATCACCCCATCAGTCGCGGCAGCCTCTGCCCCAAAGGCATCACCCTCAAGGACGACATCACCCACAAGGACCGGCTCACCACGCCGAAGTACCGGCGGCCCGGCTCCGATAAGTGGGAAGACATCTCCTGGGACGATGCCATCGCGAAGATCGCGCGCAACATCAAGACCACGCGCGACCGCACGTTCGTGCACACGAACGCGAAGGGGCAGGTCGTCAACCGCACGCCGGGCCTCGCGTGGATCGGCGGCTGTACCGACACGAACGAATTCAACATGCTCCAGTGGAAGGCGATCGCCGGCCTCGGGGTACCTTACAGGGACAGCCAAGCCCGGGTCTGACACGGCCCCACGGTGGCCAGTTTGGCCGCCTGCTTCGGTCGCGGTGCAATGACCAATGGCTGGGTCGACATCAAGAACGCCGATGTGATCCTCGCGATGGGCGGCAACCCTGCCGAGAACCATCCGGTCGGATTCAAGTGGTTCATGGAGGCGAAGAAGACGCGCGGCGCGAAGCTCGTCGTCGTCGATCCTCGCTTCACGCGTACGGCGGCCGTCGCCGATTTCTACGCGCCGATCCGTCCAGGAACCGACATCGCGTTCCTCCTCGGCATCATCCGGTACGCACTCACCACCGGCCGCTATCACGAGGACTACGTCAAGATCCACACGAACGGTCCGTTCCTCGTGAAGCCCGACTTCGGATTCCAGGACGGCCTCTTCAGCGGCTGGGATCCGGCGAAGAAGACGTACGTCAAAGACAGCTGGGGCTACAACGCCGATCCGAAGTCGCAGGCGTACGGCGTCGATCAAACGATGCAGGATCCGCACTGCGTCCTGCAGCTCCTCAAGAAGCACGTCGACCGCTACACACCGGAAACCGTTGAGAAGATCTGCGGCACGCCGAAGGACAAATTCCTCAAGGTCGCTGAGATCGTCACGTCGACCGGCAACGCCGCGCACGCGGGAACGATCACGTACGCGCTCGGCTGGACGCAGCACTCCACTGCCGTGCAGATCATCCGCGCGGCTGCGATGCTGCAGCTCCTCCTCGGCAACGTCGGACGTCCCGGCGGCGGCGTGAACGCGTTCCGCGGACACTCCAACATCCAGGGCGCGACCGACACCGCCGGCAACACGGAGATCCTGCCGGGCTACCTGAAGACGCCCACCGGCGACTTCCAGACGCTCGAGCAGTACTACGCTGCGGCGATCCCGCTCACGCTGAACAAGCAGGCGTGGGCGACGATGAACTACTGGGTGAACTACCCGAAGTTCATGGTCTCGCTCCTCAAGTCGCTCTACGGCAACGCCGCCACGAAGGACAACGAGTGGGGCTACGCGTGGATGCCGAAGATCGACGGCAACTACTCGTGGATGTACATCTATGACGACATGTACCGCGGCTCGTCGATGCGAGCGGGTGGCAAAGAGCCGGGCCCCGAGGGCTTCATCACCTTCGGCATGAACCCGGTGGGCCTCGGCCCGAACTCGAAGAAGATGATCGCCGCCCTTTCGAAGCTGAAATGGATGGTGGTCGTCGAGAACGCGGAGACAGAGACGGCGAGCTTCTGGAAGGCGCCGAGTGAGTACGGCGGACCGCCAGCCTCACAGATCCAGACCGAGGTCTTCATGCTGCCCGCCGCGAACTTCGCGGAGAAGGACGGCACCTTCACCAACTCCGCGCGCTGGATGCAGTGGAAGTGGAAGGCGCTCGATCCTCCGGGGCAGGCGAAGAGCGACCAGGAGATCGTCGCGCGGATCTTCCTCGCGGTGCAGAACCTCTATCGCAAAGAAGGCGGCCAGCTTCCCGAAGCCGTGCTGAACGTCTCGTGGCCGTACTCGAACCCCGTCAATCCCGATCTCAGCGAAGTCCTGAAGGAGATGAGCGGGAAGGCGCTCGCCGACATCAAGGACCCGAAAGATCCGACCAAGACGCTCAAGACCGCCGGCCAGCAACTCGACGGCTTCGGCCAATTGCAGGACGACGGCTCGACGCTCTGCGGCAACTGGCTGCATTCCGGCGTCTACACCGAAGCCGGCAACAACGCGCAGCGCCGCAACAACGCCGACCCGACCGGCCTCGGCATGTATCACCAGTGGGGCTTCTCGTGGCCTGCGAACCGGCGCGTCATGTACAACCGCGCGTCGGCCGACGCGAACGGCAATCCGTGGGATCCGACCCGCGTCGGCATCAAGTGGAACGGCACCGCGTGGGTCGGCGACGTGCCTGACATGAAGCCGGACGCGCCTCCGGGAACGTTCGGCGCGTTCATCATGCTGCCCGAAGGCGTCGGACGTCTCTACGCGCCGACGCTCAACGACGGCCCGTTCCCCGAGCACTACGAGGCGGTCGAGCCGCCGGTGAAGAACGCGCTCCATCCGAACGTCACGTCGAATCCGGTGGCGCTCGCGTTCCACTCCGACAAAGACCCGCTCGGCACCGCCGACAAGTTCCCGTACGTCTGCACGACGTACCGCCTCACGGAGCACTTCCACTACTGGACGAAACACCAGCTCGGCGGGGTGCTGAACGAACTGCAGCCGGGATTCTTCGTCGAAATCCCCGAGCCGCTGGCGCACCAGAAGGGGATCGCCAACGGCGGAAAGGTGAAGGTGACCTCCGCGAGAGGATCGATCGAAGGAACGGCGATGGTGACCAACCGGCTGCCGAGTCTGAAGATCGACGGCAAAGACATCTGGCATGTTGGCTTCCCGATCCACTGGGGCTACGCCGCCGCGAAGGGACATGAAGGTCCGCTGGCGAATTTCCTCACACCATCGGCGGGCGATCCGAATACCTGGACGCCTGAATACAAATCGTTCCTCGTGAACGTCGAGAAGGCATGAGGAGGCGGCCATGACGATCCAACCGCTCGAAATTCAGCACGCCTCCGCCTCTCTCTTCGGCTCCGCGACCGGCATCCGCAAGGCGCCGCTCGTCTCGAAGTACATCGACACGACGACCTGCATCGGCTGCAAGGCTTGCGAAGCCGCCTGCCAGGAGTGGAACGACCTGCGCGTCGTCGGCACACAACAGTCGGGCAGTTACCAGACCTTGCCGGAGCTCGATGCCGAGTTCTGGAACCTCATTCGCTTCAACGAGCGCCAGTCGAGCGACGGCGGTCCGATGTGGCTCATGCGCAAAGACCAGTGCATGCACTGCTCCGAGCCCGGCTGCCTCGCGGCCTGTCCCGCGCCCGGCGCGATCGTGCAGTACGCGAACGGGATCGTCGACGTCGACGCCACCAAATGCATCGGCTGTGGCTACTGCGCGACCGGCTGTCCCTTCGACGTCCCGAAGTTCAGCAAGAAGACCGGCAAGATGGCGAAGTGCACGCTGTGCGTCGATCGTGTCGAAGTCGGACTCGAGCCGGCCTGCATCAAGGCGTGCCCCACCGGCTGCCTGCAGTTCGGCACGAAAGACGACATGGTCGCGATTGCGAACAAGCGCGTCGCGCAGTTGAAGTCGAACGGCTTCGAAGACGCGATGGTTTACGACCCGCCCGGCGTCAATGGCACCGGCGTCGTCACGGTCCTCGGCCACGGTCATCCGGAGTGGTACGGCCTTCCGGCCGATCCGCACGTGCCCTGGGGTGTACGTCTCTGGAAGCAGGTCGTCCGGCCGGTCGGCGCCCTCATGGCGTTCGTCACCGTCCTCGGCGTCTTCATCCACTACGGGCGCTTCGGCGCGAAAGAACCGAACGAGTAAGGAGGCGATGATGAGCAGCGTTACACACGGTCAGCACATCGAAGCCCCCGTTCTTACCGCGCGCAGCCGCGACAACGTCGCCGTCGGCGACGAGATCGTCCGCCACAGATTCGCGACGCGGCTGATTCACTGGTCGGTCGCCATCACGTTCTTCCTCTGCGTCATCACCGGCATGCCGATCTGGATACCGATCTTCGGCTGGATGGCGGCGCTCGTCGGCGGCCTCGAGGTCGCGCGCCTCATTCACCCGTATACCGGCGTCCTCTTCTTCATCGCGTCGCTCTTCCAGTACTTCCACTGGCTTCCGGACATGCACTTCGAGAAGGACCAGAAGGGGTGGTTCGGACCGAAGCTCGTCTCGTATCTCCGGTGGGACCAGGAGCCCGCGACCGAAGGCGGGAAGTACAACGGCGGCCAGAAGTTCTTCTTCTACATGGTCAACCTCGCGGCGCTCGGCCTGCTGCTGAGCGGGATTCCGATGTGGTTCCCGCTCAACTTCCCACCGTGGCTGCGCGAGGTTTGTTACCTCGTTCACGACATCACGTTCATCCTCTTCTTCTGCTCCATCGTCGCGCACATCTACCTCGGCACGGCCGCGGAGCCGGGGACGTTCAGCGCGATGACGCGCGGCACCGTGACGCGGCGCTGGGCGCGCTTCCATCATCCGCAGTGGTTCCGCGACGTGACCGGCGGCGACGAGGCAAAGCGGACTTGATCGACCTCTTCGAGCAGCGCAGCGCCCGCGCTGCGCTGCTCGCTCCCCAATCGAAAGCCGCGAACGAGCCGTTGCTCTTCGCGGCTCGTTTATCTCAGGCGCAGGCGAAAGTGTCGTTCGGCGCAATCGAAGGCCGCCTTGCGTCGGACGTAGGTGTCGTACGCGAAGCTGCCAAGCCGATCTTGCGCGTTGCCGCGGAGCACGGCCCGGAGCTCCTCGCGATCGAAGCCGACAAACGGCTGCACGATGAAACGTCGACTGCCGAGGGACGGCTGCTGACGTATTGGAACGGCGATTCCACAGCGCGCGACGACTACCTCTCCCGCGCCATCCTGCAGCCGTATGCCGCGGTGCTGCGCGAGCGGAACGTCTCTCCCGACCGCGTGCACACGCGCGGCCACTGTCCGTTCTGCGGCGGCGCCGCGTGGATCAGCATCCTCAAACCCGCCTCCGATTCCGAGAGCGGATTCCGCAACCTCGGCTGCGCGCTCTGCGGCCTCGACTGGACGTTCAACCGCATCAGCTGCCCCTCGTGCGGCGAAGAGGACCCGCACAAGCTGCCGTTCTTCCAGAGCGACGCGTACCCGAACGTACGCATCGACACGTGCGAGACGTGCCGCCGTTACGTGAAGTCGATCGACCTCACGAAAGACATGCGGCCCGTCCCTCCGATCGACGACCTCGTCTCCATCTCGATGGACCTCTGGGCGTCGGACGAGGGGTACACCCGCATCGAACCTGGAATCGCCGGGCTTTGACGCGCCTCGAGACGCTGCTGGCCGCCCAGCACGCCCTCCGCGACCGGTTCCAGGACTTCTTCCGCGCCATGCAGCGCGAGAACGCGCTCGCCGCCGGCGTCGCGCTTGACGATTACGAGCGGCATCTGCGCCGCTGGACGGAAGCGGAGCAGAAGGCGCTCATCCCCGCGCTGACGCGCGTCCCGCTCCCGGGCCGCAACGTGCAGTACGAGTTGCGCCTCGAGTACATCCAACTGCGCGAGCTGACGCGCTTTCTGGTCCAGCAACTCCAGGAAGGCATCCGCCCCTCGCACCTCCTCGGCTACACGCAAAACCTCGCGCGGAGGCTCCAAGCGCACGAGCAGCAAATGTCCGAGGTCTATTACCCCGCCGCCGCCCCGGAGTTGACGGAGGAGGAGTGGACCCTCCTCGACGCCGCGCGTCCGAGCGACTGATCCTTATCCCAACTGCTGCAGCTCGAACGTCGGCTCGTCGTCCGGCGGCGCGTTCAGCTCGTTGTATGTGGCGGCGAGTTGTTCCTGCGAAGCGCCGAGGAAGATGCCGTCGCCGCGCCAGAGGATCGAGCCTTCGGATTCGATGCGGGTGATGATGCCGGGGCCGTCGTCGGAGTCGATCTCCATGCGCCAGGCGGAGCGGGTGACGTCGCTGTCGCGCAGGCGGATCGGGACGCGGGCGAGCTCTCGTTTGATCATTGGCGCTCCGTTGGGCTTTTCTCGCCGGGGCCGGGGAGGTCGCGCCAGCGGCCGCCTTCCGCTTCGGACGAGAGGAGGTCGTCGATGCTGTCGTAGCGGTAAATCGTGGGAGCCTTTTGAAGAGGAAGGCCGCCGGTGTCGGCGGTTGGGCCGTATGTCGAATAGACCGGACGTCCGAGGAGGCGGAGATAGACGACGAGCTGCGCGCGGTGATGCGCGGAGTGGGTGAGGCGGCGGAGGAAGATCCAGCTTCGCGTACGTGGCACGTCGAAGAACGCCGTCGTCTCGTTGAACCACGACTCCGGTTTTTCGCGCAGAAGAGCGAGGCGTGCGGCGGATAACGCGGCGTAGTGAAGAAGGAACGCGAGCCGCGTTTCCGGCTCCGGCAGCGCCGGACGTCCGGTGTCGATCGCGAGCATGTTCTTCATCCAGTTGTCCTCGCTGACGCACTGGTGAACCATCTGCTCGTGCGGCGTGCGGATGCGCTTCGCCGGCCGGAAATCGAGGTCTTCGTCGTGGAACACGGACCAGACCGAGAGGGTCTTCAGGCGTTCCGTGTCGTATGTGTCGAGGAGGAAATCGAACGCGTGCATCGCTACTCCACCTCTCCGGCGTAGACGTTGAAGCGGCCGTCGCGGACAAAGCCGAGGAGTGTGAGGCCGAACTCGCGCGCAGCGTCGACCGCGAGCGTCGACGGGGCACCGACCGACGCCAGCACGCCGATTCCGGCGACGATCGCCTTCTGCGCCAGCTCGAAACTCGCGCGGCTGCTGACCATCAGGATCGCGCCGGAGAGCGACGCCGGCTCTTCGCGCACCAGCGACCCGATCGCCTTGTCGACCGCGTTGTGCCGTCCGATGTCCTCGCGAATGCGCAGCAGGTCGCCGTTCGCGCGGAGGATCGCCGCGCCGTGCAGCCCGCCCGTCGCGTGGAACGCCGACTGATTCTCGGTGAGCAGCTCGGGCAATCGGTGGACGAGCGACCGGTCGATGCGCGGCGGTTTCGGCAAACGGCTCTGCATCACGCGAACGGCATCGAGCGACGTCTTGCCGCACACGCCGCAGCTCGACGTCGTGTAAAAGTGCCGATCGAGCTTCGCGGAGTCGATCGTCGCGCCCTCGGCCAGCGCCACGCGGACGACGTTCGGTGAGCCCCACTGGCGAATCCCTTCGATTTCGGAGCCGGAGCGGATGAGCCCTTCGGTGAAGAGGAAACCGGCGGCGAGATCGAAGTCGTCTCCCGGAGTCCGCATCGTGACCGAAATCGGTTTCTCGCGCTGCTCGCCGCCGCTCCGCCACGCCACGCGGATCTCCAGCGGCTCCTCGACCGCGAGCACGTCGTCCGTCTCGATCGCACGCTCGGCGGTGACTTTTATTGTTTCAACCGGCGCGATCCGCTCTTGGGGCATGAACGATTGTAAGCGCAGGTATAAACTCTTCCTCACCCAAACCCCCTCGCCGGAGAAAAGACGAAAGGAGCCGCGTCCATGTCGAAATCGGATCGGAAGATCAGCCGCAGGAAATTCATCAAGCTCTCGGGCACTGCCGCCGCGACGGCGGGCTTCACCTCAGCGTTTCTCTTTCCGCAACGGGCACTCGCGCAACAGAAGACCCTGAAGATCGTTCAATGGAGTCATTTCGTCCCCGGGTACGACAAGTGGTTCGACAACGTGTTCACGAAAGAGTGGGGTGCGAAGCACAACACGAACGTCGTCGTCGACCACATCGCCATCGGCGAGATCAACGCCCGCGGCGCCGCTGAAGTCGCGGCGAAGAAGGGGCACGACCTCTTCATGTTCCTCTCGCCGCCCGCCGCGTACGAGAAGCAGGTCATCGACCATCGCGAGATCTACGACGAAGTGCAGAAGAAGCACGGCAAGTCGATCGATCTCGGGTACAAGTCGACCTTCAACCCGAAGACGCGCAAGTTCTTCGCCTTCTCCGATTCCTACGTCCCCGATCCAGGCAACTACCGCGAGGACCTCTGGTCGCAGGTCGGCTATCCGCACGGTCCCGATTCGTGGCACGACCTGCTCGACGGCGGAAAGAAGATCAAGGAGAAATTCGGCAACCCCGTCGGCATCGGCCTCTCGCAGGAGCTCGACACCAACATGGCGATGCGCGCGCTCTTGTGGTCTTTCGGCGGCGCGGAGCAGGACGAGAAGGGCAACGTCACCCTGAACTCCAAGAACACCGTCGAAGCCGTTAAGTTCATGCGCGAGCTTTACCAGCAGACCATGACGCCGGAAGTCTTCTCATGGGACCCGTCGTCGAACAACCGCGGCATCCTCGCGGGCAAGCTCTCCTACGTCGCGAACGCGATCTCGGTCACGCGCGCGGCGGAGAAGGACAACCCCGAGATGTCGAAGCAGATCCAGATCCGTCCCGCGCTCAAGGGCCCGGTGCGCCGCATCGCCTCGGAGCACGTGATGAGCTGCTACGTGATCTGGGATTTCGCGGAGAACAAGGAAGGGGCCAAGCAGTTCCTCGTCGATCTGGTCAACGACTTCGAGACCGCGTTCAAGGCGAGCGAGTTCTACAACTTCCCCTGCTTCCCCACGACCGTTCCCGACATCAAGGCACTCCTCGCGAATGATCCGAAGGCGGTTCCGAACAACAAGTACGCCATCCTCGGCGACGTCCTCACGTGGGCGACGAACGTCGGGTATCCCGGCTTCGCCACCGCGGGCGTCGACGAAGTCTTCAACACCTTCGTCATCCCGACCATGTTCGCGAAAGCCGCACGCGACGAGATGACACCCGAAGCGGCCGTCAAGGCCGCGGACGAAGAGGTGCGTCGCATCTTCGCGAAGTGGAAGTAGCCACGGTTCATGTGTAGGGGCCGGCTCTCAGCCGGCCCTATTTCGATTGAGGAGTCTATGTGGCGGTCGTCGAGACCAGAAAACTCACGAAGATCTTCAAACGAGGGAACGTCGGCGCCGTCATGGGGGTCGATCTCGAGACGCGGGAAGGGGAGTTCCTCGTGCTCCTCGGCCCATCCGGCTCCGGCAAGACCACGCTGCTGAGAATGATCGCGGGCCTCGAGGAGCAGACGTCGGGCGACATCCTCATCGGCGGCCGGCTCGTCAACGACCTCTCGCCGCGCGAGCGCCGCATCGCGATGGTCTTCCAGAGCTACGCGCTCTATCCGCACCTCACCGCATACGACAACATCACCTTTCCCCTGAAGGCGCAGGGCGTCGCGAAGACAAAACGCGACGAGCGCGCCGAGTGGGCCGCTTCACTCCTCGGCATCAAGCATCTCTTCCACCGCAAGCCGCGCGAGCTCTCGGGCGGCGAGCGGCAGCGCGTGGCGCTGGCGCGCGCCATCGTGCGCGAGCCTTCGGTGTTCCTGCTCGACGAGCCGCTCTCGAACCTCGATGCCAAGCTCCGCGCCAGCGCGCGCGAGGAGCTGGAGCAGTTCCAAAAGCGCGTCGGCACCACGGCGATCTACGTCACGCACGACCAGGTCGAAGCGATGGCGATGGGCGACCGTGTCGTCGTCATGTCGCAGGGACTGGTGCGCCAGATCGGAACCCCGGCCGAGGTCTATGACGAACCGGCCGATACCTTCGTGGCGACGTTTCTTGGCTCGCCGCCGATGAACATCCTTCCGGCGGACGACGTCCTCGTCGGCTTCCGTCCGGAGCACTTCCTGCCGGCCGCCGTAGCCGACCGGACGGCGGCACACGTGCTCTACTCGTTCAAGATCGGGCACACCGAATACCTCGGCGCGGAGAAGATCCTCTACGGCGTCATCGACGGCGGCCCGTTCCACCGGCAGAAAGTGATCTCCCGCATCCCGTCGACGCACGCCGCCGGCCTGGATGACGGGACGGCGCACACCTTCTCGATCGCCGAGACCGACCTGAAGTTCTTCGACCGACAATCCGAGAAACGCACCGCGCCGCGGAGGCTCCCGGCGTGAGACAACAGCGCTGGCTGGGGCCGGCGATGTTCATGCCGGCGATCCTCTACATCGTCGCCCTCATCGGCGTCCCCTTCGTCCTCGCGTTCTTCTACAGCGTCGGCGACGTCAAAGTCGGAAGCACCGCCTACCACTTCGTCGGCCTGCAGAACTTCCAGAGCGTGCTGCACAATCCGACCTTCCGCCTGGCGCTGCGTAACTCCTTCGTCTTCACGATCGTCTCCCAGGTGCTCGTCCTCATCGGAGCGACCTTTCTCTCCGTCGCGTTGCGCGAGGCGTTTCCCGGCAGGCGGTTCCTGCGATTTCTCATCCTGCTGCCGTGGGTGGCGCCGGTGTCGATCGGCTCGATCGGGTGGAAGTGGATCCTCGACTCGCTCTACAGCGTCATCAACTGGGTGCTCGTGCGCGCCCATCTGGTGAAGCCGTTCGACACACCGGTGTGGCTCGGTGAGCCGAAGCTCGCGATGTTCTCGGTGATCATGGTGCACACCTGGCACATGCTGCCGTTCGCGACCGTCATCATGCTCGCGGGCCTCACCGCGATCCCAAACGACATCCACGAAGCGGCTGCGGTCGACGGCGCCGGCTTCTGGCGCACGCTCTTTCAGATCACCATCCCGATGATGCTGCCGATCATCAACGTCGCAGTCCTCTTCGGCGTCGTCTTCACCTTCACCGACATGACCGTGATCTACATCCTCACGCGCGGCGGACCGTACGACACGACGCAAGTGATCCCGTCGCTCGCCTTCTTCACCGGCATCCTCGGATCGGACCTGGCCGAGGGGGCGGCGATCTCGATCTTCATGCTGCCGATTCTCATGATTGCGACGTACATGGTCTTGCGGTCGGCGCATCGCGCGGAGGTGACCTAGATGGCCCGCGCGCGCAAACGGGCCGCGAACCTGATGATGTGGCTCATCCGCATCGTCTTCGCCGTACTGCTGGCGTTCCCGTTCTATTGGATGCTCATCACGACATTCAAGCGGACGACCGACCTGTACAACCTGAAGAACAACCCCTTCATCTTCAGCGAGCCGCCGACGCTGGAGCACCTGAAGCTGCTTTTCAACGAGACGCTCTTTCTGCGCTGGATCGGCAACACCGCCTTCGCCGGTGCGGTCGTCGTGATCATCACCCTGCTGCTCGCCGTCCCCGCCGCCTACGCGCTGGCGCGGTTGACGGGCGGCTGGGGCCTGCAGCTCGGCATCGGCGTTTTTCTGACGTACCTGATCCCGCCGGCGCTCCTCTTCATCCCGCTCTCGCGCATCGTGGCGCTCCTCGGCCTGCAGGACTCGCTCTGGTCGGTCATCGTTGTCTACCCGAGCTTCACCATTCCGTTCTCGACGTGGCTCCTGATGGGCTTCTTCAAGTCGATCCCGCGCGACATCGAAGACGCCGCCATGGTCGACGGCCTCACGCGCTGGCAGTCGTTCGTGCAGGTGATGATCCCGATGTCGACCTCCGGCATCCTCACCGTCGTCATCTTCGCGTTCACGTTGGTGACGCAGGAGTTCGTCTACGCACTGACGTTCATCTCCTCGGCGGCGCACCAGACCGTCGGCGTCGGTGTGCCGACCTTCCTCGTGCGCGGCGACGTCTACTACTGGGGCTCGCTCATGGCGGCGTGCCTCATCACCAGCCTGCCGATCGGGATCCTCTACAACATCTT
>JACZCU010236045.1_pt1 | contig 30895 bp, 32 predicted proteins | sample 8641851 | NCBI WGS metagenome assembly JACZCU01 (sample SAMN15324605, study PRJNA640507) | soil metagenome | isolation source: monocropping sugarcane control | place: China: Luxin town, Laibin City, Guangxi Province | collected 2019-07-25 | depth 10cm m | reverse complement strand
GAGGGGAGGGAACAACAGAATATTGCGCTGGAGGGGTGAGTGGGGGGGGGGGGGCCTTTCCCCCCCCCGGGGATTTGATCTTGGGGGGGGCTAAGACCCCCCCGCCCCACTACTGCGTCTTCACCTTCGTCGGCACGAACTTGTTCCCCGGTCCGAAATTCTTCGCCAGGTACTGAATCACCACGTCCTTTTTCTCCGGTGCGACGACGGCGCCCCAGCGCATCATCTTCTCCACCGTCGCGGTCCATTGCTTCTCATTCAGCCGTTGCTGCGCGAGCAAATCCGCGGAGTGACAGGCGTAACACGCCGCTTCGACTTCGGCTTTGCCTTTGCCGTTCGGCAGTTGCTTGAACTGCGTGCCGGGCGTAGGAAGCGTCGCGGCGAGAATCAGCGCGATCGCGAATTTCATGCTTTCACCTCGATGCTCACGCTCTGCCACGCGTTGTAAAGGTAACCGCTCTGGTTCCAGATCGCGGTGCGCGGCTGCGCGGTGTTGCGCGAGTCCGTTGCGCGCGCGGCGAGCTTGACGATGCCGGCGCGTTTCGGCGTGTAGCGGAAGGACCACAGTCTCCACGCATGTGCGGAGTGACGCACATCCAGCGTTGCAGCTTTCCAGTGGGCGCCGTCGTCATCGGTGATCTCGACGCGCGCGATGTCGGGCGCTCCGGAGAATGCGAAGCCGCGAATGTCGATCGGCACACCAACACGCGCGACTTTCGGCGCCGTCGTGATGTTCGATTTCACCGCGATCTCCGTCACCGGCCGCATCTCCTCGGGCTTGAAGCTCACTCCCGGCTCGCCCGGTTTCAGCGGCCAGCGATACGCGGTGTCCATGTAGAAGCCGGTCTGCGGTTTGTCGCTCGCGCTGATGCGCACGAGCCATTTCATCCAGTGATCTCCCGCCCATCCCGGCACAACCATGCGCAGCGGCGCGCCATGCGATTGCGGCAGCGGCGCACCATTCATCTCGTACGCGAGGATGCAATCGTCCATCGCTTTCCCCATCTCGATGCTGCGATGAAATGGCGGAACTTTTCCCGGAGGATCGTCGCTGCCGAAGAGATGAAGATGTTTCGCGTTGGCATTGATGCCCGCGCGCTCGAGCACGTCGCGCACACGAACGCCAGCCCATCGCGCGTTGCCTACGGCTCCGTATGACCACTGCACACCCGGGAGTACGGGACTGTGCAACGCGCGACCATTTCCCGCGCACTGCAACACGCACGTCGTCTCGACGCGAGGCAGCTTCTTCAATTCCGCGAGTGACAGCGAGAGCGGTCGTGCGACATTGCCATCGATCTTCAATCGCCACGTTTTCGCGTCAGGCATGCGCGGAATCCAGTGACTGCGCACGAAGAAGAGATCGTTGGGCGTGAGGTAATCGGTGAGAAGCTCGAGCGGCGTCTCGGCATTGAGCGGATAGCCATTGAGCTGCAGGAGATGACGCTCGGCGGCATACAACGGTGTGGCGAGGAGTGGTGCAGCAGCAGCGAGTCGAAGGAAATCCCGGCGGTGCATTGAGGTGAGTGTAGCGTGCCTACGGAGTGCGGTGGCGTCAGCCGCCGCTTTCGAAAGAAATCAGCGATGGCTTGCGCCACCGCACTCCATAAGGTAATTAATCCGCGCTTGCCGGCGATCGTCCTTTATCTCGCAACCTGCATTGCCCTGCTCTTCGTCTGGCATCGCTATGTCCAGAGACTGAGCACGGCCGCGGCTCTCGTGATTCTGCTGCTTCCCTGCTGCTTCGCCGGCAAGGCGCTCTTCACCGGCCGCGTGTACGCGCCGATCGATCTGCCATACATGTCCGAGCCGCTGAAGGATTACGCGAAGGACTACGGCACCGCGAAGGTCCACAACGGCGCGCTCTCCGATCTCTACATGCAGATGATTCCGTGGCAGAGCGCGGTGCGGCAGTCGTTGCTGCACGGCGAGATGCCGTTGTGGAATCCGTATCTCCTGTGCGGAAACATTCTCGCCGCGAACATGCAGTCGACGGTTTATGACCCGCTGCATTTGCTGTCGCTCGTGCTCTCGCATCCGCAGGCGCTCACGTACAACGCCGCGATGTCGTTCTTTCTCTGCGCGCTGTTCACGTTCGCGTTCGCGCGCGAATTCGGATTGCGCGAGATCCCGGCCCTGATCACCGCCGCGGCGTACATGTTCGGCGGCATGCTTTCGTTTTTCATCGCGTGGCCGTTAGGCCGCGCGTGGGCGATTTTTCCGCTCGTCCTGTTTGCAGTGCGGCTCGTGATTTACGAACGCTCGCGACGCAGCGCCGTGCTGCTCACGATCGCGTTCGCGATGTTGATTGTCGTCGGACATCCTGAGTCGATCCTGCATGTCGTCGCGTTAGGCGCGGTGTACGGCGCGTACGAGCTCAATCGCAATCGCAGCATCAAAGCCATCGTCCTCGCGATCGTCGCCGGCGTTCTCGCCCTCGGCATCACCGCAATCTCCTTGCTGCCCTTCTGGACTTCTGCGCGCGAGACCGTCGAATTTGGCGTGCGCCACACGATGTATGCGCCCGCGGATTTCGTCTCCGATCCCGCGATGGTGGTGAAGCGCGTCAAGCATTCGCTCATCCCGTTCTGGGGCGGACAGCCGCAGCGTGACAGCTACAACGACGAATGGGAGCCGACGACGTTGCGCGTCGGCAGTCTCGTGCTCAGTCTCGCGTTGAGCGCACTTGTGCTCGCGCCGCGACGACGCGGTACGTGGTTCTTTCTCATCGTCGCGATCATTTGCGCGTTTGCGGCTCTCAACGCGTGGCCGATCGCGCATCTGCTGCACGAATTGCCGCTCTTCAACATCGCGCTCAATGAGCGACTCGCGTTCGCCGCTGTATTCGCGCTGGCGATGCTCACCGGCATCGCGGTTGATTCATGGCCGGATGCGACCAATCACAAACGCGCGTGGATCTGCGCGGGAATCGCACTCACGCTTTGCTTCGCATTCGGCATCGCCTCGCATTTCATGGCGATGCAGCAGCTCGCGAAAGGATTGTTGCCGCCCGTCGTTCAGCAACTCACGCTCGCCGAGTTGCTGCCGCTCTTCGCGCTCGTGCTGTTGTTCGCGCTCAAAGCGCAGCCGCGCATCGCCTTGCCGATCGTGCTCGCACTCGTGCTCATTCAGCGCAGCGTCGAAGATGGCGGCATCTATCCGGCGATTCCTGAGCGTTCGTTCTATCCATCGATTCCCGTGCTCGAGCACATGCAGAAAGACACGAGCGGACCGTTCCGTCTCGTCGGTTTGCATTACGCGTTTCTGCCGGATGCTGCCGCGTTGTACGGACTCGAAGATGCGCGCGGCTACGAGGCGATGACGAACAAGCGTCTCTTCGAAACGTATCGCGTGTGGTCCGAGCATCAGGGCGTGTCGTTCAATCGAGTCACGGAGCGCTCGAAGCCGTTCCTCTCTTTCCTCAACGTGAAGTACGCCCTCGGCTCACTCGATCCCGTCGAAGACGAGCAGTGGAAAATCGTCGTGCAGGACCGGCAGAGCAAACTGCTCGAGAACACGCGCGTGCTGCCGCGCGCGTTCGTGCCGCGCTGGGTGCGTTATGAGCGCGATGCGAACGGCGTGCTGCTCACGATGATCAACACGACCGACTTCGCCGAGCGCGCCGTGATCACCGCGCCTGAATACAAACCGCACGACATCGCCAACGGTCCCGGCACGATCGGCATCAAACGAATCGGACATGCGAAAGGCTGGGATCTCGACGCGAAGATGATCGATGACGGATGGGTCGTCATCAGCGACACCGCATGGCCGGGCTGGCGCGCGTACGTCGATGGCAAACGTGTGGAGACGCGATTCGCGAATCACGCGTTCATCGGCGTGTTCGTGCCGAAAGGCAATCACAACGTGCGGGTGATCTTCGCGCCGGAATCATTCACGCGCGGCCGGAACATCAGTTTGCTGACGCTGGGCGTGGCGGCGGTGTTGTTGTGGTGGACCGGACGGAAGCGCGGCGCTACACCGAATCCAGAATCCACTGCCCATACGCCTCTGACGTCTCACTGATCGCCACCACCACAAACTCCGGCACTTCGTACGGGTGTTGTACGAACAGCGCCTCGCGCAATGCGTTCACGCGCTCGTCGGTCGTCTTGATGATCAGCAACTGCTCCGCGTCTTCGACGACGCGGCCTTCCCATCGATAGATCGAACGCAGTTTGTCGACGATGTTCACGCATGCGGCGAGACGCGCGTCGACGAGCGATGTTGCGAGCGCGCCTGCATCGAAGCCGGCACCGACCGTCGTCAGAACGAGGACCGGTTTCATTTCACCGCTTCGACGATGACCACCGCGGCATCCTTCGCCGCGGCTTTCGCCGCGCTGCGATATTGCTGGCGCTCGAAGAACGGCATCGCGATCCATGCGAACACGTCGCCGCCGCCGAAACCGATGCTCGTCGGACGCACAGCCGATGAGCGCTTCGCGATGTTCTGCGACGTAAGCACTTCCATCGTGTGTGCATCGTAGACGCGCAATTCCGCGGCGACATGCGAGACCACGACGCCGAGGGAGACTTCGCCATCGCGGCCGCCGATGTCGATCCCGCCGAGTGCATCCGCATCCGCGCGTGTGCCGAGAACTTCAACGTAGTAATCGACATCGACGTTCGAGTTTGTGGCCGCGTCCTCGTACGTCCATGCCGTTTCGTACGCATCGATGCCGCGCTTCTTCAACTCCGACGTGAGATAGCGAACGACCTTCTCCTGCACCAGCGTCTCATCCGGCGAGTTGCCGGGCTCCGGATGCAGAATCGCAATGCGAACATTGTTCTCGGACGCGCGCCGCTGCGGATTGAACGCGAGCGCAACGCCCGGCACGAGCAGCACCAGTACCGCGATGAGCAGGCGTTTCATGCGCGATAGTCTATCCTCTCCGCCGTGCTGCGGCGTCTCGTCATCATCGTCGTGCTTGCTGTGCTCGCGCTTGTTGCGTGGGAAGTACTGACGTTTCCCGACGTCGCGAAACTCGCGAAGAATCCGCCCGAAACCACGGCCTTCATCGAACAACGCAAAGAGCTCTTGCGACGCGAAGGAAAGAGCGACGCGATCGAATGGAAGTGGGTTTCGTACGATCGCATCTCACCGTATCTGCGTCGCGCCGTGCTCGTCGCCGAAGACAACTCGTTCTACGAGCACAAAGGCGTCGATACGAAAGGCATGCGCGAAGCGCTCGAGAAGAACTGGAAGAAAGGCCGCCTCACGAACGGCGGCTCCACCATCACGCAGCAACTCGCGAAGAACCTTTATCTCTCCCCGTCGCGCAATCCGCTGCGCAAGATTCGCGAGTACTTCATCGCGCGCTCGCTCGAAAAACATCTGACGAAGAAGCGCATCCTCGAGATCTATCTCAACGTCGTCGAGCTTGGAGAGCGCACGTACGGCGCGGAAGCGGGCGCGCGTCGTTACTTCAAGAAATCCGCGTCGGCATTGACGCCGCGTGAAGCCGCGTTGCTGGCGGGATGTTTGCCGAACCCTCGCGTGATGAACGTCGCGAAACCCAACAAACGTTTGCGATGGCGGCAGCAGATGATCCTCTCGCGCATGCGGCGCTGGGGACATCTCGCGGAAGAACAAGTGCTGACGGAGAAGAAACCGGAAGCACCATCAACCGAAACAACGACCACGGAAACGACTGCGACGACGGACACCGTCACTACGACGGAGCCGGTTGACACCGACACGGTCGCGACGGAAACGATCGACACACAATCGCCTGAACCTCCGGACACCGAAACCGTATCCACAGATACGTCGACGACGACGTGAGATTTAGACAGTTAAATTGCAGCGGAGAAGATACGTCATGGCGCAACACGTCAAAGTTCTCTCAGTCCTCTTCATGATCCTCGGAGTATTGGGCATTCTCGTCGCCGTCGCATTCTTCTTCCTCGGCGCCGGCACCGCCGCGACGATTCTTTCGCAGGATCGAAGTGCTGAAGCGCAAACCGGTGCAGCGTGGGCCGGCGGCTGCATCACATTCATCGCAGCGCTCATCGGCATCCTCTCGATTCCCAGCATCATCGCCGGCTGGGGACTCGGCAAATACAAATCGTGGGCGCGCATTCTGACGATCGTGCTCGCGATTCTCAGCCTTCCGTCGTTCCCGATTGGAACCGCGATTGGCGTTTACGCGCTGGTGATTTTGTTCAACGACGAAACGAAAGCGCTTTTCGTATCCTGACGGCCACTGTCCATTTTTCGCGACGCAGGGTTGCGGCGGACCATCTCGTTCATTCCATTCATGTTGCTCGCGCGTCGCGCGAACTGGTCCGTCTTTTGCCCTTGGCGAAAACCGTGGTACACCGAAATCAGCGCAAAAGACAGGGAAACTGGAAGCCGGGACCCGACTATCGAATCGTCTGTTCGTGTCAAAAGCACGGAGGACGCCGGCGCAGTGTTTGGCGTCGTGGATTAGGCCTTGCGGCGCGCGGAGTTGCGGTGCTCGCGAGCATTCCGCTCGCATTCGCCGCGATCGACATGCCGCATGACGCGAAGACGATGAACCTCATCGCGCTTCGCGGCGAAAATTTGCAGCAGACGCAAAACGTCATGGCGATGCCGATGTCCGATCCGGCGCCGCTCGATCCGAAAGCGCTGCCGATCTTCACGACGCAGGCGATGCGTCAGCAGTTCTTCGTGCCGCAAAACCAGCGGCGCCCGTTCACGCTCGATGTCTTTCGCGAGGACTACTTCCGCGCGCACATTCCGTACGGCGACATCATTCATCGCGAGGCGGTGAAGAACAATCTGCCGCCGGAGCTCGTCGCCGCGATGGTGCACACCGAATCCGATTTCCGCGCGAGTCTCGTGTCGCACAAAAGCGCGCAGGGTTTGATGCAGATCGTGCCGAGCACCGCGCGCATTCTCGGCGTCGATGATCCGTTCGATCCCGCGAAGAACATCGCCGCGGGCACGAAGTACTTCCGCTATCTGCTCGATCGTTTCAATGACGAGAGCATCGCGCTCGCGGCGTACAACGCGGGCGAAGGCAACGTCGCGCGATTCGGCGGAGTTCCGCCGTTCGTGGAAACACAGGAGTACATTCAAAAGGTCAATCGTCGCGCCGCGCGCTATCGCAGCCGCGTGCAGACGTCGTACATGGCCACGGTGCGGATGCGCGTAGCGGAGAACTGACGCTAAAATCCCCGCCATGCACCCGAAGGGCGAGGAGCGGCGTGAGTTCCAGCGTCTGCATCTCGAACGACCGATCTCCGGTTCGTTCGCCTCATCTCCCATCACGCTCGTCGAGATCGGAATTCTCGGCGCGCGCATTCATCACGACGCGCCGCTGAGCGCAACGCGCGGCGATCTGCTGTTCGAAGGAGACGGCGGCGAGATCACGATGCGTTGCGATGTCGTGCGCTCGTTCGAAGTACCTGGCGGCTACGCATCCGGTGTGCGCTTTCTCGCGGCGATCGGTGAATCCGGCGATCGTTTGCGAAAGATGCTCGCGCGGCTCGTGGCGTGGGCGCTCGAACATCGATTCGATTCCGAGGCGACGCGATTGCGAATTCGCGCGGTGGATGGCGACAAGACCGTGCGCGGCATCGATGCGCAGTTCCTTTCGTATCGACTCGATCGCGGTGCATGGCAGCGTCGCAACGTGTTTCTTCCTGAACAGCCGCACCTCGGATTCACCGTCGCCAAAGGCGAAGATCCCGACGAGATGCAGCGGCTCTGCGCGGTGTACGAAGCGTCCGACGATGAAGGCCGTCGCTTGATTCGTTTGTTCGCCGAGTTGAGCGTCAGCGAGGTTTTGCAGATTCCGCCGCGGTCGTGAGCTCCGGCGCGTTGTTTTGCGATGCGATCGGCAGCGTGAAGTAGAACTGCGTTCCGCGACCTAACTCGCTCTCCACCCAGATCGAGCCGCCGTGCGCGACAACGATGCCTTTCGCGATCGGCAATCCGAGTCCCGCGCCCATGCGCTCCGTGCGTTTCGCCTGCCAGTACGGACTGAAGATATCGCGCAGATGTTCTTTCGGGATTCCTGGTCCGGTGTCGCGCACACAGAACAGCACTTCGCGATCGCGGCGTTTTGCGCACGTCGTGATACTGCCGCCCTGCGGCGTGAACTTCATCGAGTTGCCGATGAGATTCGACAACACCTGCATGATGCGATGACGATCTGCATGCACCGCGGGCAATCCGCTCTCGATGTCCGGAATCATCGTTACTTCCGCGACCGCGGCCTGCGCGCGGAAGAGCTCTTCGGCTTCACGCAGCATGTCCGCGGGATCGACACTCGTTGGCTCGATCGGCAAGCGCTTGCCACCTTCGAGTCGCGTGACGTCGAGCAGATCCTCGATGAGACGGCTCATACGCCGCGCGCTGATGACGATCGTGTCGATCTGTTCGCGATCATCATCGGCGAGTGACTCCGACAATTGCAGCAGCGACGCGCCGAGGGTGACGGCGTTGAGAGGATTGCGAAGATCGTGCGACACGATCGCGAGCACTTCTTCGCGCGCGCGCACTGCCTGTTGCGATTCGCGATACAGCCGCGCGTTGTCGACCGAGATCGACGCGCGGCGCGCGAGCTCGGTGAAGAGCGGAAGATCGCTTTCCGTGAACGGACGCGTTTCCGTCGACACCGCCGATGCAATGCCGATCGTTTGTCCGCGACTCACGAGCGGCAGCAGCACAAGATTGCGCACGCCGCCATCGCTCTCGCCGGTGATGTATTCGTAGAGGCCGGACGTCGAGCCGACGAGCGCGGGCTCGCCTTTCGACAGGATGCGCGTCAGCGATTCCGGCACGTCGCGCAGCACGCGGCCGATCATCGGCGCGTAACGCGCCTCATCTTCGGGATTGCGATGCGCGAGCGTGATGCGTCGCAACACGCCGTCGGAATCGACAGCGTCGACGACCGACAACTCAGCGAGATTCGGAACGATGAGCCGCGCGAACGTCGCGATCGTTCCTTCGTAATCGAGCGATTTCGCAAGCTCCTGTCCCGCGCTTGCGAGAAACGCCGCGGTGCGCTCTTCGCGCTCCGCGTGCTCGCGCGCAAGGCGCGCTTCGTGCGCTTCCTTCTCCGCTTCGCGTCTGCGGTGCATTGCTTCGCGCGCGAGCAGTCGCATCTGACGGCCGAGTCCTGCGACGAGCATTGCCGAGGTGAGCGCGAGCAGCGTGAGGATGATCGTCAGCGAATAGTTCACGCGATCGGCATCGCGAATCGATTGCAGTCGCGTTTCGATCGCCGTTTGCAGTGACACCTCGAGGTTCGCGGCGGCATCCAGCGCGCGCTCGTATTGCGGCAGGCGTTCGTAGAGACGCGTGAGAAAAACTTCCGGCGGCAGTTGGCGCCTCGTGAACTCGCCGCTCTGCACGCCCTGGTGCCAGCCGCTCGTCAGCATGAACAACTTGCGGAGATCGCTCTGCAGACTCTCGTCGAGTTGCGGCAGCAGCTTCTCCAATTCTCTACGGCTCGCTTCCTCTTCTTCCGCGTAGCCGAAGTACTGCGCGAGGTACTGGCGTTGTCCCGTCGTCTGATACGAGATGATCGCTTTCAACTCGGATGAGAGATTGAGCTGAAGCGAATTCGCCTGTTCGCGCGCGGGCTCAGCGACGCGCGAGATTTCGTCGCGCATCCGCGCGGTCTTGCTCGACACGACGATCGGCAAAATGACGAGCGACAGCAGAGACACGATGATGAACACGACCGGTACGACGGTCGTCCATGTGCTCTCCGGGCCGACGCGCCAAAGGCTGCGTCGTTCTCGAGGTCCTTTCAACAATCTCACCGAACGTCTCTCTCGCCTCGGCCCCTTCGCTCCATGCAGCAAAGGCCTTACCATACGCGAACTGTCGGTCGTCCGTCCCCGCTTCCAACAACAATGCACCCATCAGATCGTCGCGAGTTTCAACGACTGAAACTGTCGAAGCCGATCCTCGGCACCCTCGGATCGGCCAACGCACTTGTGCTCGACATCGGCATGGCCGGCGCGTTCGTCGAGCATTACGGTACCGCCGAGCCCGGAGAAAAACTCGATCTCACGTTCCGCTGGCAGGGTGAAGAGGTCGCGTTTCACTGCGAAGTCGTGCGATCGAGTGTCGTGAAACAACCCGGTGGCGACGGCAAGAGCGTGCTTTCGCAAACCGGTCTGCACTTCGAAACACCGGTCGGTGACTCGAACGACAAGCTCCAGAATCTCATCGCCGATTTTGTCGGACGCATTCTCGCGGCGCAGAAAGCAAACGCCGCGGGTGAGACCGGGCGCTCCGCCGGAGAAACGATTCTCGCGACGATCGGCCAGGCGCGACGCTCACGCTCGCGCGGTTACGTGAGCTATCGATTGAAAGATGGTCGCTGGTGGCGCATCCCGACGACGTCCGCCGTGCAGCCGCTCGATGGATTTACGGTCGGCGATCACGAAGACGAGCTCGAGGTCGAGACGTTGTGTAACGCGTACGAGACCGCGGATGACGAAGGCAAGCGGTTGATTCGTATGGTCGCGGAGCTGAGTACCGCGCGCGTTTAACGAACGATCGCAATCTCGCGCATCGAATCGACGATCACATCCGCCGGCGAGAGATCCTGTCGTGTGAGCGCGTTCGGATTGCGCACCGCGATGCAGTACATCCCCGCGCGTTTCGCCGCGAGCACGCCGACTTCGGAGTCTTCGAACACGATGCATTCGCGCGGTTCCACGCCGAGTTTGCGCGCCGTCACGAGATACGCCTCGGGATCCGGTTTGCCGTGCTTCACCGCGCTGCCATCGACGATGAGTGAAAACGCGTCGCGCAATCCGAGTCGCACGAGAATCGCGTCGATCGAGTTGCCGACGGCCGATGACGTGACCGCGAGCGTCACGCCGGTTTGCTGCAATTCGCGAATGATCTCGATCACGCCGTCCATCGCGCGCAGCTCCGATGATTCGCAAATTGCGTCGAAGTGTTTTTGTCGCGCGATGAACAGCTCGTCTTCGGATGCACTCCAACCGAAGTGCGCGCGCATGTCGCGAATGTCGTCGATGATGCGACGTCCGGAACCTTTGCGAAACGGCTCGGGCATTTGCAGGTAATCGGACGATTGCTCGCGGCACAGCGCGGTGTGCGCCGCGGTGTGTTGCGGCTCGAGGTCGATGATCGTTTCGTCGAAATCGAAGATCACCGCGGCGACGCCGCGCATGCTAAGTTGCACTCGTGGGTCCGGAGGAGTTTCAGCGCGCACTGATCACCGTTCTGATCGTCGGCACGATCGTGATCGCCATCGGCGCGACCGCGGTGGTGCTGATGTTGCGCGGCTTCGGCAGGAAGCCGGGCGGCACGTCGCACGCGGCCATCATCGCGGGATTGATCGGATTCATTTTTCTTTGTTGCGCGGCGCTGTTTGCGTTGTCGTATTTCGAGAACCGCTGAATTCGCGCTTCAGCGATTCGGTGTGCTCGCCGAGACGCGGTGGATGCGTGCGAACGGGCAGTCGTTCGCCGTCGAATCGCACGGGATGACGCACGGTCTCGTATCCCGCTTCGTTGCTGATGAGCGGTTGCGCTTCGTCGCTGCGCAATGCTTCGAGCACACCTCGCACGAGTGACACCGGAATCGCCGCGGCACGACAACGTGCGACCCACACGTCTGCGTCGTCGCTCGCGAAGATTGCGTCGAGCATCGGCACGAGGAGATCGCGATGCTTCACGCGCGCGGTGTTCGTCGCGAATCGTTCGTCGTTCGCGAGCTCCGGTTTTTCGATGACGCGCTCGCACAACGATTGGAAATGGCGATCGGTGCCGCCGCCGATTGCGAACTCGCGATCGCGCGCGTGGAAGAGTTGATACGGAACGATCGATGGATGCGCGTTACCGTAGCGCTTCGCCTCGACGTTCGTCGATAACGCCGCTTGTGCAACGTTCACGAGTGAGGCGACGGTCGCGCCGAAGAGCGACACTTCGATTCGCGCGCCTTGCCCTGTGCGTTCGCGTCGATGCAATGCCGCGAGGATGGCGCCGTGCGCGTAGTGCGCGGTGAGCACGTCCGACAACGCGACGCCGGTTTTCACCGGCTCGTTCGCACCGGTGATGAACATCAATCCTGATGCTGCTTGCGCGAGCAGGTCGTAGCCGGGCGTGTTCACTTCGGGTGTGTCCGCGTCGAAGCCGGTGATCGAGCAGTGAATCGCGCGCTCGTGAATTTCGCCGAGGAGTGAGGCGCGCTGCGATGGGAGAAAGTTGTCGATCACGACATCGGCGCGCGCGATGAGCTCGCGCGCGATCGCACGATCGTCTTCGTTGCGCAGATCGAGCGCGAGCGATTCTTTGTTGCGATTCACCGAGAGAAAGTACGTGCTGGTGTCGCCGAGGAATGGTGGACCCCAGCGACGGGTCTCGTCGCCGCGCGAAGGATCTTCGATCTTGATGACGCGCGCCCCTTCGTCGGCCAGAAGCTGCGTGCAAAGTGGTCCCGCGAGCACCCTCGAAAAGTCGGCGACGAGGAGACCATCGAGCGGAAGGGAAATCGTCGTCACCGGTACGTCTGCTTCAGCGCGTCGAGCTCCGCGAGCGTTTTGCGCAGGATGCCGACGACCTTGTGGATCTCGTTGCCGTACGTGCGAAGCTCGGCGTCGCAATCGGTCATCGAATACACGGCTTCATCTTTCTCGAGACGATCGCGCTCGAAACGCAGGCGTTCCACGAGCTCTTCGATCTCCGTGATGATGACGAAGTGGAGGTCTTTTTCGCCGAGGTAGCGCTTGCATTGCGGGCAGTGAATGGACTGATCCGTGGCGGATTCCACGAGCTCCACCACGAACTGTCTCTGGCACTGCGGGCATTCGAAGACTTCCGGCAACATGGCGCTCAACACTCGCGGAGATTGTGCCACGACGCGCAAGTGCACAACGTGGAATGCGACTCTTGACCCATGCGTTAGGCGCCGTGTAGCATCCGCCACCCTTGCCGATGCTGGGAGATCGTTCAATGGTAGGACAATCGGCTCTGGACCGATGAATCGGGGTTCGAGTCCCTGTCTCCCAGCCAACCGCGCACGGCGCGGTCCGCATGTTGGCGCCAGCCTTCTTCAGGCTGTACTAGTTTCCAAGGTCGATAACGCGAGCGCCGGCCCCGGCCAGCATGTGATCCAAACCGGCCGGGGCGAGCAGCATCGTAAGGTCAGCCGAGTCCCACGTTCGCGTTCTGAGTGATGAGCAGTTCGTCCAGTTGCTCGAATGTCTCCGTCAGCGCGTCCTGAGCTCCGGTGCCGGCAGCGTCGAGAGCTTCCTTCGAGGGATAGAGCTCGTGCAGGACCAGCAGTGTCTCGCCGTCGTTTTCCGTGAAGGTCACCGTGGTGACAGGTCCACCCTCACCACCTTCCTCGTTGGTCCACGCGAGGCGCGAGGGCGGTGTTACTTCGACGTACGTGCCGAAGAACGCCATGCCATCGGGTTCGAACTCGAGGCGGTATCTGCCGCCGGCGCGAACATCCATCTCGCAGGAGCGCAGGGACATGCCCATCGACTTCGGCACCCACCACTGCTTGAACAGTTCGGGCCTGGTCCACGCCTCGAACACGATGCGCGCCGGAGCGTTGAAGGTTCGCGTAACGACCACCTCGCGGTCGGACTTCCGTTCCACGGTCGTGCGGTTCTTCATGGCGGCGCGCTCACTATCTTTTCCTACGTCCATCGATTTTCTCCTTCTGTTTCAATTGCTCGACGACCCTGTCCAACTCGTCGAAACGTGCGTCCCAAAGCTGGCGGTACCTTTCGATCCATGCCGCCTCTTCTTCCAGTCGGCGCAGACCGAGCTTGCACGTCCGCACGCGACCAACTTTCTCCGTGGTGACGAGCCCCGCCTGCTCCAGGACGCCGACATGTTTCTTCATGCCCGTGAGCGTCATGTGGAACATCTCGGCGAGATCCGTGATCGATGCGTCCGCGATTCCGAGTCGCTCCAGAATGCCGCGTCGGGTCGCGTCCGAAAGCGCGGCGAATGAGGTATCGAGGCGGGCTCTGGAAAACTGAACCATATGGTTCAGTTTAGCGTGCGGAGAGACGGCACGCAAGCGGAAGCCGAGTCCACGGGATGTGTTTCACCGCGGTCCGGGCGCGGCAACGTCATGCGTCGTCGATTTCGCGACGCATGACGTCGCCGTCATTCCCGCACGGACATGGCGGTCATCACAGAGCCACGACGGCTGATGCGTTCGCGGCGTCGGTGAAGATCCAGCAAAGCGTTGGAGCCACGCGGGGCGCGGCGCCAACTTCACTCCTTCGCTTCAACCTCCACGACGTTGTCCCCGCGTTCCGTCTCGATGAGCTTTCCGTTCGGATCGACGCCGGCGCGTGATGGCTCCTGCGGCACGACGATGCGGATTGTCTGTTCGCCGTTTCGGATGCGGTGGCGCGTGAGGTAAATCGGCTCGTCGTTCGTCTTGCCGAAGACGCCGACTTCCACCAGGTCATTCATCGGCGTCGGCGTTTCGCGGCCGATACCGTCGGCGCGCACCTTTTGCGCGACGAGGTTCAGCGTCACCTCGTACTTTCCGTCCGGCAGACGACGCGTGGTCGCCTGTTGCGTCTTCATATCCCAGAGCGTGATCGTCTCGAAGAGATCGGTGAGCAGCGAGTGGTACGCGGGGGGCGTGACGGCACGCAGCTCCGCGTAGAGATCGAGCGACGTCGGATACGGCGGTCCGGATCGACCAAACTTTTCGAGGAAGCGGCGCAGCGCGGTGTTCATCGCTTCGTCGCCAATCGCCTCGCGCAACGTGTACAGCGCCACCGCACCTTTGCCGTACGAGACGTGCGGATGGTCGTCGACTTCGAGCAGCGGAACGTCGCGACCGGTCTCGCCACGACGCACGAGATAGCGATTCATTTGAAAGTCGTAGACGCGGCGCGCTTCCGCCGGACCGAGAACCTTTTCCGTCACGAGCATGGCGCTGTAGTTCGCGAGCGATTCATTCACGAACGCGCGTCCCTTCGCGTATGCGGGCCGCACCTGACCGCCCCACCAGTGATGCGCGATCTCATGCGCCGTTCCGAAGAACGTCAGATCGACGAGACCTTTCTCCGAGCGCGTGATGAAGTTCTGTTCCGCGAATGCGATCGCTGATGGAAATGCGCGGCCGTTGATGCTGTAAGGCGGAATCTCGACGACGCGGAGCTCGCGATACGGAAACGATCCGAAAGTCGTCGTGTAGTAATCGAGCGATGCCTTCATCGCCGCGATCATCCGATCGAGGTTGGCTTGATGCGGTGGGTGATGGAAGACCTGGAGCTGAACCGCATCCCCGGATCCGCTCGACGGATGCCATTGGCTTTCATGAACGGCGTACTTCGCGGAGAAGACAGCGGTGCCGAACGTCTCCGGCAATCGCGTGCCGTAGTGAAAGTAGCGTCGGCCGTTCTCGGTCCACGTTCGGCGCAGCACGCCCGGCACGATCGCGGTTTGATCGGCAGCGGTACCGACGATCGTCTCGACGTTGATGCGATCGCCGTCGCGAAATCTGCTTTGGAACTGCCTTGCACCGGCATCGTTTGGCGCGGGCATCGGCGCCTGAGGCGGAAGTCCGAAGTGTTTGCGCGTGTCCTCGCCGGACGCTTCGAATCCTGGCTGATAGCCGATGAACGGCAGCAGCCGTCTGTCGAAGTAGGAGCCGTTGCGCACCACTTGCGTATACCAGCCGCCGTGACGAAATCCCGGCGAACGAAGCGCGGTATCAAATGAGAAGCGAATCGATTCGCCCGGCGCGAGCGGGCGCTCGAGCGTAAAGATCCGATAGCCGTGTGACTGATCGACGACTTGCGGTTTCGACGCGCGATCGAAGGTCATCGATCGCACCACGTAGTTGCGACCATTCGGCGTTTCGATGTGGATCGTCGGAATCGCAACACCGGTGCGGTTCACGAGCTCATACGAGCCGCGCATGTCCAGGCCGTACGTTTCGGGATAGATCTCGAAGCGCAGATTCGCGCCGGCGATGACCGGCTGTGGCAAATCTCGATATCGTCCGTAAAGACGTTCGTATTCAGCCTGCGGACGTTCGGACTCCGCCGGCGAGAGGTACTGATTCAACACGTTGGTGTTGTAGAAAATGAATCCGCCGAACGAGAGAATGAGCACGATCGCGAGCGCCGCGACCCGCACGCTCGCGCCTGTGAAGCGAGCGCGCGCAGTCGCGAGTCGCGCTCGCACGCTGACCTGCGGACCTCGTATCCAGAACAGCGTCGCAATCACGGCAAACAACACCGCCCACGCCGCCCAGTAAAGCTTGAACCAGACGAACGCGTCGACGATCGAGCCGAAGCCGTTCATGTCCGAGTAGTTCAACTGCGGGCCGCTATTGAAGAGGAAGAGGTGATGCACTCCGTACATCGCGGCCGTGTTGAAGATCGTCGCCAGCAGCACGAGGACGTGGCCGATGTATTTGTGATTCACGAGGACGTGAACCGTCATCGCGAAGGCCGCGAGGAGCACGAGCTCGACAAGTTTGTAGCCGAAGAGAATGCGGATGTAGATGCCGAGCTCGAAGTTGTAATAGCCGTGCAGCACCTGCAGCAGGATGCCGCCGATCAGGAAGGCGATCTGGAACAGAACGACGATCGACACGAGCGCGAGAAAACGGCCGAGCAGTGCGATGCTCGTGCGTACCGGCATCGCGTCGGCAATTTCGGCTGCACCGGTCTCGCGGTCTTTCCACACCAATTCGCCCGCGAAAAGCGCGATGACGAGCCATGGAACGATCATCGCGCGCTGCGCGAGAACAACTCCCGCGACGAGATGCGTGACCGGCCACGTAATGGTCTCGATCCAACTGTCGCCGATGTTCCAGCCCCACAGCAGGACGAGACCGATCGCTCCCGCAAACGCCACGTAAAACACGCGACCCGACATCACTTCGGCGAGCGATTCACGCGCGATCGCGAACGTGTGTCGAAGCGCGGATGGTGCGGCCGCGGGTGATGGCACTCGCGCATCGATTGGAACGACACTGCGCTCCGTTTCAACGGATGCGACACGTTTCTCGCGATCGTCACGCTGCGTGAATCGAAACGTGCGTTGCAGGATGCCGAAGATCGATGTCGCGATCAGCAGCCAGAGCGCGCGATTCCACAGCAGCATCGACGGGAAGCCGATCAAGTTCGAGTTCCGCTCCGCGGCCGTCCAGTACTTCGTCATCGCTTTGAGCGCGTTGATGCCGAGTGGATCCACGAGCGACGCGAGCATCGGATTCGCGATGCTGGTCCAGTAGTTGGCCGCAACGATGTATCCGATGAAGATGCCGATCGCGCCGAGATAGACGGGAATCGTCTGGCGAGTCAGGACCGCGATCGTAAAGAGGATGACGCCGACGAGAACGAGATTCGGCAACACGAACAGAAACATCGGCTGCAGAAACGCGGCGAGACGATTCGGGCCGAATTGCTCGCGCTCCAGATACGGCATGATCGAGCCGAGGAACAATCCGATGGGGATTGCGAACACGACGATCGCGTTGATCGCGAGCGCGGCGAGAAAGCGTCCGCCGAGGTATTCGGCGGGGCGCAGCGGTGTCGTGAAGAGGAGCGCATCCATGCGAACGGTGCGATCGCGGAGCGCCGCGTCGGAGAAGAGGCCCGCCGACACGAGGGTGCCGAACAGACCGCAGAACAGTGCCGTCATTTCCGCGACACGCTGCGGTGCGTTCGCTTTGATCGTTGCGCCAGCGGTGGCGCCGACATGCACGACCCAGAACGCGAGCAGGAGCAGAAAGCCCGCGTAGAGCCACGTCGGAATCGAGCGAAGGCGATACGAGAATTCGTAACGAAAGACTTCGCCGAATCTCACGCGGCCACCCGGGCGCCGTGGTGGCCCGCCATGACTGCAAAGTAAACGTCCTTCAGATCGGGCTCGACGGCTTCGAACTCAGGTCCGGGCGACTGATGTGCGAACACGTGCGCGATCGTTCGTCCCGCCATCAACCTGGTCGAGATCACGGAATGCTCGCGCTCGAATGCGGGCAATTCTTCGCGAGTCACTGAACGCCGCCAGATTCGTCCGCGCAAGTCCGCGATCACACGCGCGGGCTCGCCCGCGAGAAGAATCTCGCCGCGATCGATCATCGCGAGACTGCTGCAAAGCTCTTCGACGTCTTCGACGATGTGCGTCGAGAGAATGACGGCGCTGGCTTGTCCGATCTCGCTCAGTAAATTCAGAAACCGCACGCGCTCCTCGGGATCGAGACCCGCGGTCGGTTCGTCGACGATGATCAGTGTCGGATTCGCGAGCAGCGCGATTGCAACGCCGAGACGCTGGCGCATGCCGCCGGAGAATGTGCCGACGCGGTTCTTGCGCACGTCCCACAAGTTCGTTCGTCGCAACAGCGACTCGACGACATCACGTCGCGGTCCCGCGTCGTTGAGTCCCTTCAACACGGCGAAGTGATCGAGCAGTCGTTCCGCGCTCACGCGAGGATGAAAGCCGAAGGTTTGCGGCAGGTAGCCGAGCGTCTCGCGAACGCGGTCCTTCTGACGAATGACGTCGAGCTCGCCGAGGTGAATCGATCCTTCGTCAGGATCCTGCAGCGTTGCGAGGATGCGCATGAGTGTCGATTTGCCAGCTCCATTGCGACCGAGCAGGCCGAACATCCCCGGTGGCACATCGAGCGAGATCCCTTTGAGAGCCTTCGTGCCGTTTGGATAGGTTTTGGACAGGTTGCGAATGGATAGCTGAGCACTCATCGAATCTGCTTTACGGCACGAAGTGGATCAGGTTGCATCGGCGGACCCGCTTCGCGACCTCATGTTCGTTGAGCACCCTCCTTGCAGTCTTCGCCACGTCGATCGGAAGGTCCCGAGTAGATGGCGGACGCGGCTCGCGATGTTGGTTTTGCGGAAGTATTCGAATCCGCCCCCGACGCGTACCTTCTTCTTGCTGCTGATCCTCCACGATTCACGATGCTCGCGGCCAACGCCGCGCGGCTGCGTCTGACGATGACCGTGCGCGAAGACGTTGTCGGTCATCCGCTCTTCGAAGTTTTTCCCGACAATCCCGACGATCCGAGTGCGACCGGTGTGCGCAATCTGCAGAACTCCCTTCGCGAAGTTCTGCGAACCGGCAAGCCGCATCGCATGTCGTTGCAGCGATACGACATTCGAAAACCAAATGGCGAGTTCGAAGAGCGCTACTGGGATCCGTTGAACTCGCCGGTATTCGATGAGAGCGGCCACGTCATCGCAATCATCCATCGCGTCGAAGATGTGACCGAGCAGGTGCGCTCCGGCAGTCGCTTGCGTATTCTCGAATCGGTCGTGACGACTGCGAATGACGCGGTGGTCGTCGCAGAGCCCGATTCGATTCCTGGTGAAGGCCGGCGCATCGTGTACGTCAACGAGGCGTTCACGCGCATGACCGGGTATGCGCCAGAGGAGATCATCGGCAAGACCGCGCGGATTCTGCAGGGGCCGGACACCGATCCGCATGCGCTGCAGCAAATTCGCGACGCCATTGCGCGTCGCGAATCCGTTCGCGTCGAGCTGCTGAATTATCGAAAAGACAAACATCCGTTCTGGGTCGAGCTGAGCATTGCACCGGTGCTGGACGAAGACGGACGAGTCGTGCAGTGGACGTCCGTGCAGCGTGACACGAGCGCGCGACGCGAGGCAGAAGAAACGGCGTTGCGACTGACGCGCGAAACCACCGCGCGCGCCGATCAGGAAAAGATGCGCATCGAGATCGAGTCGATCCTCGAGAGCATCACCGACGCGTTCTTCGCGGTCGATCGCAATTGGTGCTTCACGTTCGTGAATCGGCGCGCGGAACAAACTCTGCGACGCCGGCGCAACGAGGTGATCGGCAAGAGTGTGTGGGAAGTGTTTCCCGGCGCGGCCGGCACGATCTTCGAGCGGGAGTACCGGCGCGCGATGGAGGAACAAACCACCGCGGCGTTCGAAGCGTTTTACGAGCCGTTCGGCATCTGGGTGGAGACGCGCGCGTATCCGTCACCGGAGCGGCTTTCGGTTTATCTGCGCGACATCACGAAGAGAAAGCACGCGGAGGAAGCGCTGCGGGAAAGCGAAGAGCGATATCGATTGCTCATCGACATGATCCCGCAGAACATCTGGACGACCGATGCCGCGGGGAAACACCGGTACTTCAGCCGCGGCTGGTACGAGTTCACCGGGGCGACGCCCGAGGAATCGCACGGCGATGCATGGGTCGAGCTGATGCATCCGGATGATCGCGAGCGCACAGCGGCGCGCTGGAAGCACTCGCTCGAAACGGGCGAGCCTTACGAGATCGAGTATCGCTTTCGCGGCGCCGACGGCGAATACCGCTGGTTCCTCGGCAAAGCAAATCCTCTTCGCGACGAGCGTGGCGAAATCGTCGAATGGTTCGGAACCGCGACCGATATCTCCGAACGCAAGCGACTCGATGAGCAACGCGAACAACTTCTGCGCGCGGAGCGCGAGGCACGCGCGGAAGCGGATCGCGAACGCGAGAATCTCGAGCGCGTGACCGAGAGTCGCGCCGGTCTCATTCGCGGATTCAGTCACGACGTCCGAAATCCGCTGACCGTCGCGGACATGACGGCGCAGTTGCTGGAGCTCGACGATCTCTCCAGCGAGCAACTCGAAAGCATTCAGCGCATTCGCCGCTCGATTCGTTCATCGCTGCGATTGATCGACGATCTTCTCGATGTTGCACGCGCGGAAGCGGGCGAGCTCGAGATCGAGTGTGTGATGACCGATGTGGGTCAGATTGTCGGCGAAGTGGCGGAAGACTTTTCGATTGCCGCGACCACCGTCGGCATCGATCTCGAGCTTCGTGCACCACGCGGTTTGCAGGTGGAAACCGATCCCGCGCGCGTGCGGCAGATCGTGTCGAATCTTCTGTCGAATGCGATGAAGTACGCGCCGAATTCGCACGTGACTGTCGATGCGAGACCAAAACGCGATGGCGCGCCGAAGGACGGTGATTGGATTGCGGTGACGGTTGCGGATACCGGTCCGGGCATTCCTCCCGATAAACGCGAGGCGATTTTTCAGGAGTACACGCGGCTCGATCCCGAGGCGCAACAAGGCGCGGGAATCGGTCTCGCGATCAGCCGCCGCATCGCCCGGCTCCTCGGCGGCGATCTCACGGTCGACAGCAATCACGAAGCCGGTGCGACGTTCACGCTGTGGGTTGCGGCAACACGCGATTCACTGCCGGTATAGTGATTTGCATGAAACTCACGCGAGCCGCGCTTCTCGTCTTCGCTTGTCTCACGCTCACGATTTCCGCGCAGGAGAAGGCGCATGCGTACGACGCCGAGCTCGCGAAGAAACTCGGTGCAGACGAGCGCGGGATGAAGATGTACGTGCTGTGCATCCTGAAGACCGGACCGAAGGATGCGGAGATCACCGGCGATGCGCGCAACGAAATCTTCGCCGGTCATTTCGCGAACATCGGCAGGCTCGCGGACGAAGGAAAGCTCGCGGTCGCGGGACCGTTCGGGAAGAACGATAAAAACTATCGCGGTCTCTACATCTTCAATGTCTCGACGATCGAAGAGGCGGAGAAGCTCGTGATGCTCGATCCCGCGGTGAAAGCGGGCGTGTTCGTGCCGGAGCTGACGCTGTGGTACGGCTCGGCCGCGATGATGCTCGTGCGCGAGGCGCACAAAAAAATCGAGAAGCCGAAGGAATGATTCGGCTTCTCGATCGTGAATCAGCCGCGCTGCTTCAGCTCGTCCATCAGCTCCGCGAGCTGATCGAATCCTGAATTCGTCCCTTCCTCCATGCCCATGCCGAGGTACTCGGTTTTCATGGCGACGGTGTCGAAGAGCGTGGTCATCGTGAGCGTCGTTTTGTCGCCGGATTCCGCGAACGTCACCGTCATGACCATGCGGCCGGCGTCCGGAAGCTCGAAGCCGTTGGAGAAGACGATCTTCTCGTTCGGAATGATCTCGAGGTACTCGCCGCCGAACGGCGTGTCCTGCTCGCCGCTCGGACCGGTCATCGCGAAGCGGTAGCGGCCGCCGACGCGGAAATCGATTTCGCACATCGTCACCGGCCAGCCGCGCGGACCGAACCAGCGGCGAATGTGCTCGCACTTCGTGTATGCCTGAAACAGCAGTCGCGCCGGCGCGTGGAACACGCGCGTGATCGTGTGCTCGCGTTCAGCGACGGGCTCGTTTGGTTTTTCGTCGGGTCGCATTCGTTTCTTTCTCCTTCATTTCCTGTACGTATTCGTCGAGCTGATCGAAGCTCTCGTTCCAGAAGCGTTCGTAGTTGCCGATCCAGTGCGCGGCCTTTTCGAGCGGCGCCGCCTGCAATCGCACGGGACGAAATTGCGCGTCGCGGCCGCGCGTCACAAGCCCCGCGTTCTCCAGCACCTTGAGATGCTTCGAGATCGTGGGTTGGCTGAGCGCGAACGGCTTTACGAGCTCGTTGACCGTGGCGTCGCCTTTCGCAAGGCGCGCGAGGATCGCTCGTCGCGTCGAGTCCGCCAGTGCGGCGAAGACCATGTCCAGTTTCTGCGTCTGTGTGTACATTGCCGATCAGCTATATAGCCAACTAGCAATTTACGTGTCAACTGTAAAATGCAACGCATGGATGTGCCGCAGGTCCTGGCGAAGCTCGAGCGACTGGGAACGAAGAAGAATCGCGAGGGGATGGCGCGATACGCCATCGTTGCGCGCAACGTTCTCGGAGTTTCCGTTGCGGACATCCGCAAACTCGCGAAGGAAATCGGCCGCGATCACGAGCTCGCTCTGCGGCTCTGGGAAACGGATGTGTACGAAGCGCGTATGCTCGCCGCGTTCGTCGCCGATCCGAAGCTCGTTACGCCTGCGCTCATGGATCGCTGGACGCGCGACTTCGACAACTGGGCGATCTGCGACACGCTCTGCTTTCATCTCTTCGACAAGACGCCGCACGCGCTGAAGAAGATCCGGCAGTGGGCGAAGAAGAAAGAGGAGTTCGTGAAGCGCGCCGCGTTCGCGTTACTCGCGTCGGTCGCGCTGCACGACAAGAAGATGGATGACGCACTGCTGATCGAGTGTCTGCCGCTCGTCGAAGCGGCGGCGGATGACGATCGCAATTTCGTGAAGAAGGGCGTGAGCTGGGCATTGCGCGGCGTGGGCAAGCGTCGCGGGTGCAGAGATGCCGCGATCGAAGTCGCGCAGCGGCTCGCCGCATCGGACGAGCGCGCTGCGCGTTGGGTGGGCAAAGATGCGTTGCGCGAGTTTTCGCGTTAGCGCGATGCGCGTTGCTTCGACGTTCTCGCGCCGCCGATCGGTTTCCAGCAGACGCTCGTGTCGTTGGTGTCCGCGGAGTTGCCGGGCATGTGCTCGAACGATGTGAATGTCGCGGGATTCGCGGAACGCGCTTTCACCGTGTTGCTGTAATCCGCGATCGCTTTGTTCATCTGCTGCAGACGATTCATCGTCGTCGTTTGTTGCAACGGCAGCGTCACAACGCCGGATGCATACACCTCCGCGCGCGTGTATGCCGTGCCCGAGACGATCGTGCCGACGAGCGTCGTCTTCAGATCATCCGCGCTTTGTCCTTGGCCGTTCTTTCCACCGACGACGTCGGGCGGCAGCAATTCGGGATTGACGATCCAGCCCTGCTGTTTTGCGATGGCGTTGCCGAACACGATCAATTCATCGAGCGTGTTGTTGAGCGCGACGTAATCGCGCAGCGGCAGCGGATTCGTGTCCGTACCGGTTTCCTGTACGTGTCCGGCGAGGTGCGGACCGGTCGCGCACGAGGCGCTGAACGAGAGATTGACGTTGTTCCCGTTCATGAACATGTACGTGCCGGAGTCGCAGCCGCCCGGAGGCGTTGGCGCTGCATCGCCGCAATACGTCGAATGCGACGAGGTGTCCTGCAGGATGTGCAGGTAAAGGCCAAGTCGCGCGAGCTGCACCGGCACAGGAGTCGGTTTCGGCGACTTCCACAGCTTGCCGGTGGTCTTCGTCGGATCGGCGAGCCACGACGCGAGCTGCGGGTAGTAAGTGATGTTGCCGGCGCTGTCGATGTTCAGAACCTTGCGGCCGAGATGGACGTTTTGAAACGTGAAGACGGCGTTGGGATTGTTCATCAGCAACGGAACGCTGCCGACGATGTCGCCGCCGGTAAGACAGCCGGTGCCGTCTGCATTGAGCAATCCAACGGTGCATAACAAACCGGGATCATTCGCATCGGGCAGCATCGCCCACTGACGCAGATTCGCGAGCGTCTTCTGGTACGTCGTGTCGATGTGTACCGGATATCCGGGACGCGGGTAATAAAGCGGATACAGCGCCTGCACGCCCATCGCGCCATGCGCGTCGGTGCCTTGTCCGTTCGGCGAGAAGCTCAGCACGTAGTGATCGAGCGGCCCGTCGGTATTCGCGTTCGTGCGTTGAAATCCATTGAACTGCGCGGTGATGTAATCGCGACCGGTGTTCGGCGATGTTTGTTGCGTCGATGTGCCGTTCTGCAGCGTGTAATCGTTCGCGGCCTGATTGCCGCACTGATCGATCGGTACGTATTGCGTGTAGTCCGTGACTTCGTTGTACGCCGCGATCCAGTACGCGACGTCGGCGCGATATCCCACTGCCTGCGCGAGAAAATACGTCGAGTCGGCGTGCAACATCGAACGTCCGGGTGCGACGGTCGCGAAGTCGATCGCCTGTTGAATGCAGGCGACGTTTGGATTCGGCTGCGTGAGGCAGTTCGGATTCACGCACCAGTACAGCGGCGGCTCGCCTTTGCGCCGCGGCAGGCACAAGTCCTCGAAAAATCCATACGCGGGCTGGGTGAGCGTGAACAGAGTGAGGACCACGGAGACAACCAGAGATCTCCCTCGGTGAGACATGAACGTGCTTTCCCCCTTCGCGTAGGAGAGTGCACAGACGAGGAAAGTCCTACCCTCGATCGTTCATCGCGTGAATGGCGTGCGATAGACATCGCCGCGACCGTCTTTCTGTCGCGTGAAATAAAGCGTTTTGCCGTCGCGAGACACAATCGGGCAATACTCGCGCGCCGGTGTGTTGATGTCGTTGCCGAGCAGTCGCGGCGTTGTCCACGCGCCGTTCGTTTGTTCGCTGAGGTAGAGATCTCCGTCGCCGGGTCCGTCCGCGCGCCCGTATGCGGCGAAGATGAGGAAGCTCTGATCGGGTGCGATGTACGCGTCGGTTTCAGACGCGGCGGTGTTGATTGCGTCGCCGAGGTTTTCGGGACCGAGGTAATGGCCATCGCGAAGGCGCGATCGATAGAGATCGCAACGGCCGTGTGAATCCGCACGACCGCAACTGCTGAAGTACAGCGTGCCGTCGGTCGCGACCGCGGGATAGAGCTCGTCGCGATCGCTGTTCACCGCGGTGATTGCGCGCGGCTCGCTCCATTCTTTCTTCGTTCGTTCGACGAAGAAGATGTCGTAATCGCTCTTGTTGCGCTTTGAGATGAAGAACAGACGTGAGCCATCCGGCGACACGAATGGATCGAAATCGGGGAACTCGCCCGAGAAGCTCGCTACCGCGGGCGCCGACCATTTCCCGTTCGCATCGAGCTGACTCGAAACGATCACGCCAACATCCGCGCTCTTCGTTCGCGTGTAATACACCGTGCGCTCATCCGGCGTGAACGCGGCATTGAGCTCGTTGTCGTCTGAGGAGATGCCGAAGAGCTGTACGGCGGCGCAGAGGATCGCGGCGAGAAATTGCATGCGCCGAACATAGAAAAGAAGTGGTCCTGTCGCGATGACCAATGTGCGTCGATTTAGTAAGACCACCGCGATCGCATCGCTGCCCTTTCCGCATCGCTGTAAAAGTGCGTCGTGTAGCGCGCGGTCAGCATGCGCTCGACGTATTCGCGCGGCAGGCGGATCGAATCGACGAAGCGTCGATACACCATCCCCTTTTCCTTCGAGCCGGTTTCGTTCGCACGCGAGAGCGTGATTGGACGCTCGAAAAATTCGGAGAGTGCTTCGCTCTTCGCACCATCGCTCAGCTCTGTCTTGAAGATCAACAGATCGATCGGAGGCTTGCGGATCGTGACGCGATCGGTAATCGGATGCTCATACGCGTCGATGCCGAGGACCGGTTTGAGCTCGTCGTCGAACCACGTGAGCACGTCGTCATGCGTGAAGCGTTCGAGAAACCCGCGATGCAGTTCGCCCATCGAGATCTTTCGATACGCGTGTCGCGTGTGCCAGATGAAATCGAGATGCTCGAAATACGACGACAGATTGCGCGCGATCGGATCGCGCACGAGCGACACGATTTTCACGGGCAGTCCCTGTTGAATGATCGTGTCGTGCAGACGAATGCCGTGGCGATCGTGGCGTGGGATCCACAGCACTATCCAGCCGTTGGCTCTGCGCGCGGCGCGCATCTGCCGCAAGTGCGCGCGATTCATGCGATGCACGTGATGCGCGTCGATGCCCGCGCGCTGCAATGCCTCGACGACGGACGTCGAGCCGACCTTCGCCATCTGATAGACGATCGTCGTCAACCGCGCGCGCCCTCTTTCCCGCGATTCACCATCCAGCGCGCGATGCGCGTGAGCGGCGGGCCGATGAGCGGTGTGCGCAGAATGCGGTGCGTGGCTTGCGCGATGAGGTTGAGATTCGATTCCGATGGACGCATGGCGTCGGTCACGTTGCGAAGGTAATTCGCGGCGGCGCGACTCTCGTTCTGCCAGGACGCACGTGGCGACTCGCGAAATTCTTTGAGGACCGATTCGTACAACGCGAGCAATCGCTCGTGAAGCTCGGCGGCGGATGCGGTCGTGCGGATGAAGCGCGAGACGTTCGCGGCGTCGTTCGCATCGTATGCGGCGATGGCGGACGCGATCGCGTCTGCCGTGAGCGGTAACGACAGCGAGCGAATGCCAAAATTCAGTCTACGCAGGCGCGCGACGTTTTCACTCGTCACCAGTCCGGCCATTGCTCCGCCTTCGCAGACGATCACCGCCGCGCCGGACGCCATTCCTTCGAGCGCGCACTTCGCTTTCGCGAACACGAGATCGTATTGACCAAGTACCGCGGCCGGCTCTTCCACCGCGGTGCCTGCGAATTCGCCGATGACGTCAACAGCGACGCCGTGACGCGCGCACGCATCTTCGATGATCGAGACTTGCGTCGCCGCGTGTGCGCCGTTGCTGAAAATCACGGCGCGTTTTGGCCGCGCCGGTAATGGTGTTGTGCGCTCGGAAAATCGCTCGGTGTCGACTGCATTGAGCAGCACTTCGATCTGTTCGGGCGCAATCCCTTCGCGATAAAGCAGGCGATCCGCGCACGTGTCGTCGACGGCGACGTATCGCACAATGCGCGGAAATCGCGGCGCATCGACGTCCGCTCGCCAGCCGTGGCAAACATAAATCGCCGGTGTTTCCGTGAAGTGCAGCAATGCCGTCATGGTCTCGACGGAACTGTTGCCGTGAATGATGTCGGGCTGGATCGAGATCGTGGTGAGATCGTCGGTGTACGGGATGGTCAACCGCGTGAACTGTCCAGCGAGTTTTCCGATTCGCGGGCCATAGACGATCGGCGAATGCCCGTGGGCCAAAAGCCACGCCGCGAGATCGCGCGTGTACGCCTGCACTCCGCCGACGGAGTCGAGGCTGCCGCAGGTGATTAGAATTCGCACCGTTGTATCTTGCGGGAACCGACGCCGCGATGCTAGAAGCGGCGCAGCAATGTCGGCGCTTCCCCTCCTGCTGATCTCCCATCCCGGTCATGAGCTGATGGTTCATGGCTGGCTTGCCGACGCGCGGCCGCGGGTCATGATTCTCACGGACGGATCGGGACGAAACGGCGCGTCGCGCATTCATTCGAGCGAGCGAATCATCGGCGTGGCGAATGCGGAACGCGGATCGATCTGGGGGATTTGCAGCGACCGCGAGCTCTATGACCGAATCCTCGACGGCGAGATCACTTTCTTTACGGCATTGGCGCAACGCGTGGCCGATGAAATCGTCGCGACAAAGCCGTCTTATGTTGCCGGCGATGCACGTGAAGGAATTAATCCGACACACGATCTCTGCCGAGCAGTCATTGACACGGCGGTACGGATTTCAGCGCGCCAGGGCGCAATCGTCGCGAATTACGCATTTACGCTCTTTGCACCACACGGTAATGCGCCGCGTCATGGAACGATTTGTAAGAACCTTACAGACGACGAGCTTGCATTGAAAGTGAGCACGGCGCGTGCGTATCCCGAGCTTGTCGCGGAAGCGGAAGCGACGCTCAGTGGAACGCGCGTGAATTTATTCGAGCGCGATCCCGATCTCGCGGCGAAGATCGATGCGGCGACCGCGGGGATGAACGAGCACGCGCTGGCGATTGAGTGTCTGGCTCCCGCCGATGCATTGACGTATGAGAATGATGAAAAGCCGTTCTATGAGATTTATGGTGAACGGCATGTTGCAGCGGGTGTTTATCAGCGTGCGATTCGGTATCGCGAGCACATCGCGCCGATTGAGCAGGCACTCCTGGCGCTTTAATCGTTCTTAGCGTAGCGCCTCGGTTAATACCTCGCCCAGAGTCTTGCATGCGGCTGTCAGGCGCCGTTCGCTCGCTCCGCCGAATCCGAGAATAAAGCCTGAGCGTGCACCGCGTCCTGCATAACACGTCGATAACGGCGTTACGTCAATGCCATGCTCCGCGGCAAGGTTCGCGAGTGCGACGTCATCGACATCACGAGGAAGAAATGCGGAGACGTGAAGGCCCGCGTCGGTATTGTGCGGAACGAGCATCGGCGCGTGTTGCGCGAGCCCGCGCACGAGCGCGTCACGGCGTGCGTGATAGAGCGCGCGCATACGCCGCAGATGACGCGCGAAGTGACCGTCACTGAGAAATTCGGCGAGGACGAGTTGCTCGAGTGTCGGGGAAAAGAGATCGAGCGATTCACGATGCCGTGCAAACTCCGAGACGAGATCGCGCGGCACGACGAGGTAGCCGATGCGCAATGCGGGGAACAGCACCTTGCTGAACGTGCCGATGTAAATGACGCGGGCGTTGGTATCGAGTCCCTGTAGCGCGCCTAACGGGCGCGATGCATAGCGATATTCACTGTCGTAATCGTCTTCGAGAATCCATGAGCGTGTGCGGCGCGCCCATTCGAGCAATGCGAGACGGCGTGAGATCGTCATTGAGATGCCGAGGGGGTATTGGTGGGAGGGAGTGACATAGACGGCGCGGACGCTCTTGCGTGACAACGCCTCGACGTCAATGCCTTCATTGTCGACGCGCACCGGAATTAGCTTTGCGCCATTGCGCTGCAATGCGTCGCGCGCGCCCGGATAACCCGGCTCTTCAATCGCCACGTTCGTATTGCGACTCGACAATGCCAGCGCGCAAATCTGCAACGCCATTTGCGAGCCCGACACGATTAAGACCTGATCGGCATCGCATTGCACGGAACGTGCGGTGCGCAGGTAATCGGCGATGGCGACGCGTAATGCCGTGACGCCCGCGGGATCGCCGTACGCCATGTCATCGATGCGCAGAGCCTTCGTGTGCCGCGCGACTAACTTCGACCATAAACGCAGCGGAAAGTGATCGAGCGCCGGAAGACTCACGCGAAACGGGCCGAGTTTCGCGGCTGATTTCGGCGGCACTGTTGAACGACGCTCGATCGGTGCATGCACTTGCGCCAGTTCATCGGGAATCGACGCGCTCACATACGTGCCCGCGCCCGTGCGTCCCTCCACATAGCCCTCATGCAGCAATTGCTCGAACGCATTCACCACCGGCAGTCGCGAGATCCCCAGCTCCTCGGCCAGCGCGCGCGTCGAAGGCAGTCGCTCGCCGGGGCGCAGACGACCCGTCAGAATCGCGGCGCGGTAGCCGTCGTAGATCTGCCGGTAGTACGGCGTTTGCGAGTCTGGCACGAACGGAAAAGTGGTCATGGCGAATTGTCGAGAGATGGTCATCGCGAGAGTACCACCCGCGAACTAGTCTCGGTGCCATGAGCAATCACGATTTCGATTTTCTGTTCGGCCGCTGGACCGTGCACAACCGTCGCCTGAAGGAGCCGCTCAGCGATGCGCCGGAGTGGCTCGAGTTTGCGTCGACATGCGTCGCGCGCCCGGTGTGGGGCGGCGCCGCGAACATGGACGAGTTCGAGGCCCTCGAATCGCCATTCGGCCCGATTCACGGCATGACGCTGCGTCTCTTCGATGAGCAATCGCAACAGTGGGCGATCTATTGGGCCAATCGCAAAACCGGCCGCCTCGATGTGCCGATGTACGGCGCGTGGAAAAACGGCGTCGGCGAGTTTTATGACCAGGAGCTGTTCCGCGGCCGCGCGATTTACGTGCGATTCCTCTGGACGAACGAGTCGCGCGACCAAGCGCGATGGGAGCAGTCGTTCAGCGCGGACGGCGGGAAGACGTGGGAGACGAACTGGATCATGGAGTTCACGAGGAGCGCGTCATGATCGTCGAGCTGCGGCAGTACACGTTGCATCCCGGTCAGCGCGATACGCTCATCGCGTTGTTCGAGCGCGAGTTCATCCACACGCAAGCCGCTTGCGGCATGCAGGTCCTCGGACACTTTCACGATCTCGACGGACCCGATCGTTTCGTCTGGTTTCGCGGCTTCACGTCGATGGAGCAACGTCGCGAAGCGCTGACGTGCTTCTACGACGGACCGGTCTGGAAAGCGAATCGCGATGCCGCGAACGCGACGATGATCGATTCCGATGACGTGCTGCTCCTTCGTCACGTCGAAGGCAACTTCGAATTCGATGGGAGCCCATACGTCATCACCGTCGCAGCTGCGTCGTCACTCGATGCGGCGCGCGGCAAAGGCGTCGTGTTGCGCACAGAGCATGCGGAGAACTCGTATCCCCGCCTGCCGGTGCGCGAAGGCGAAGATGTCGTGGTGGTGATTTCGCGCGAGCCGGTCGAGCTCGCGAACATCGTGCAGCGCATTCGCGTGCGAAAGCCAGGTGGAGCGGCGAGCTCTTAGCTCGCCGG
>JACZCU010063446.1_pt1 | contig 31010 bp, 28 predicted proteins | sample 8641851 | NCBI WGS metagenome assembly JACZCU01 (sample SAMN15324605, study PRJNA640507) | soil metagenome | isolation source: monocropping sugarcane control | place: China: Luxin town, Laibin City, Guangxi Province | collected 2019-07-25 | depth 10cm m | reverse complement strand
CTTATGACAATTAAAAGTATCCAGATCCCTTCCTCCTCTTGACCCCCAGCGCCCGCGGTGTTACGCAAGTAGTGTGGAGTGCTGGGAATCTCCGGCGTGAAGCCGCACCTCCATAGCACTCCACACTACTTTATCCCTATAATCAGGCAATTTTCTTGCGCATAGCAAACAGCACGCCCAAGCCCAGGATGAGCCAGACACCCACAACATAGGGTATATAGCTGAGAGGCGCTGGACCCGGTGAGGCAATCGCCGCCAGGAAGATCGCTGTCATAATCAACGTGCTGAGCACCGGGAAAAGCACATGGCGCAGCAGGCTAAAGTGCTCGCGGCGTTTGCGCCAGAAGAACCTGATACAGGCTATGTTGACCAGAATGTAGATGATAATAATAAAAAGTGCGTCAAGCGTACCAAAGAAGGCGAAGGCTCCGATGGGCGTCATTAAGAAACCCAATGCAATACCACTCACCAGCCCAAGCGCGCACAGAACGGTGACAGCCGTCACCGGCGTTCCACGAAGAGGATGCGTCCGAGCTAACCAACGCGGCAGCAGGCCGTCGCGTCCTATGGTATAGATGATACGTGCGCCGCCGTTGATGATCGCTAGTGCGGCTCCAAAGAACGAAAGCACACCTGCGAGGTCGATCAACACGACCATGGTTCCTCCGCTGAAGCGGCGGCCAATCGTATCGAAGGGCGCGGCATCATTGCCATAGCCTGTAACCATATGATTGATGCCGTAGCCAATTGTTGCCACATAGGCCATCAGTATATAAAATATCCCGACCACAATCATCGAACCGAAGACAGCACGAGGAATATTGCGATGTGGATCACGTGTCTCTTCTCCCAAAGTCGCCGCTGTCTCGAAACCGATGAAGCTGAGCACAGCCAGCACAATGCCGACGGTGAGGTCACCATTCTGCGGGACCGGGCTTGTAGTAAACGGAACTGCCGTAAGGCCCCCCAGCGCACCAACGTGGAAGAGTACGATCAGTGCCAGTACAATACATATGCCCATCTCAAAAGTCAGGAAAGTCAGATCAACGCTCAACGATTGGCGGATACCAGTGTAGCAGAGGGCAAAGACAATGCCCACCGCAGCAACAAACCAGAAGCTCCAGTGAATATTCACCCCAAACCAGCGCTGCACCAGTGCCTGTAAATTGGCACTCATCAAAATGAATGAGTAAGGTGCGCCGAGCGCCACCGCGATTAGCCCTACCCAGCCTGTCAGGAAACCCCAGCGTACGCCAAGACCTTCAGTTACAAAAGTGTAGGCCGAGCCGCTGGAGGGGAGTTCGCGCGACATTTCACTGTACTGGTGGGCCATCAGTAACGCCACCACAAAACCGATGACGTAGCACAGTGGAATTGCCGCACCAACTAGCCCTGCTTGGGGGATGGTGTTAAAGAAGATAGAGGCAGCGGGAGACATTACCGCGACCGATATAACGATAGCATGGCGCAGACCAAGCACACCATGCTTTAGCGTTGGTGCAGAGCCATCTAGAGCTGCGGGGGTCCCCGTCTTGGTAGTAAGAGGTGACGACGCATCTTTCATAAGATCCCTCCTTGGTAGATAAGTGCTGTACTCTGGTACAGAAAGTTGTGATCACTCTCCTGATGTGGAGGCATCTGCTGCCAGGGCGTTCTCGTTAGTCGCTGCGGCCGATACTGGCGCATCAGCGTCAAACAAACTACGCAGGTAGTCATTGAGAAAGATGCCCTGGGGATCGAGCGCAGCGCGCACGCGCCTGAAGTCGTGCCAATGGGGATAGAGGGCAGCCAGGCGCCTGGCATCTAGCGTGTGCATTTTGCCCCAGTGTGGTCGTCCCTGATAGCGTTGGAAGATTTCCTCAATATGCTGGAAATACGACTGATAGGGCATGCCTCGATACATATGTACCGCAACATAGGCTGATGCGCGCTGGTAGGCCGGGCTAAGCCAGATATCATCGGCATGCACAAAGCGGCATTCTATGGGGAAGTGGACGGCGAATTGCTCACGCTCGATACATGCCTGGATTTCAGCGAGCACCGTACTAATATGTTCGGCCGGTATGTTGTACTCCATCTCCTGGAAACGCACCATCCGAGGCGTCGCATACACACGATGGCTATAGTTGACCTCGTCAATAGGAGCAATAGCCTGGGCTGAGAGCTTGCTGACGGACCTGGTCAGGCGTGGCACCAATCGGCACGCCTCGGAGAGTACCCAGTAGAGACCATTCTCCAACACAATCTTGTTGAAGTTGCCCCACAGGTTGCTTCCACTCACTGGAGCATCCGTCTCGTTAAGGAACTTGGCCTGAACCCACTCGGTATAGGGCAACCAGAAGAACTCAAAGTGACTGTTCTCTTGTTTAGAGCGTTCTACATTGGTGAGGCAGTCGCTCAACCGCTCACGATGGCTCTGAAAACGCAGGCGTTTGGCCGGCACTACGCGCAGGGTCAATGAAGCAATCACCCCGAGCGTACCCAGAGATACCTGTGCAGCCTTGAACACATCGGGATTTTGTTCGGGCGAGCATTCCAGCAATTCGCCTGTGGCAGTAGCCAGGGTCAGACCCACTACCTGTGTAGATAGCGTGCCAAAGCGTATGCCGGTGCCATGCGTACCTGTACTGATCGCACCGGTGATGCTCTGCACATCGATGTCGCCTAGATTCTCCTGGGCAAGCCCATGTGCCAGTAGTCCCTCTCCCAGATCCTTAAGCCTGGTCCCGCCGTACACCTTCGCCGTCCCGCGTTCTTTGTCAACCGCTTCGATGCCCTGCAAGCCATCCAGCGATAGCAGTACATCCTCGGTTTGTACCAGAGGAGTGAAAGAGTGTCCCGCGCCGACCACGCGAACATGACGACCATCGCGTCCATATGCTCCAACCAGTTGGGCGAGCTCCTCGCTGGTACGTGGCTTTACCACCTGCTGTGGCGTGCCTTGCACCGAACCTGACCAGTTGCGCCAGCGCTCTTGCTGTAGCTTGCTCATCGCGTAATCTCCTCCTGTAGTTTGCTAAATAAAACATCGGCCGTCGCCGCGGTAAGTGGTGACCTCGTCTACAACAGCGCCATCGGCGACGAGAAGCAGGTAGGCAAACCGTTCGCAGAGTTCGCCAGCTTTGCTATGGCGTATAAATACCGGGTCGCCCAGGTTGAGTTGCGTTGGACCCTGGTACCGAATGGGGGTCTGAACCTCGCCAGCTCCTTCGAGTGCTTCGAGTCGTACTCCCTGGGGCAAATAAGGTAGTGGAGCCTTATCGGAGCCTACTGCTCCGGAAGCAATATAGCCACCTCCCAGGCACGTATAAATAGACGGCTGGGGGTGACGTACGATCTCAATAGCGTAAGCGGCGGCGGGCTGATAGCGGAAATCGCGGTAGTTGTCGAACAGGGCTGGAGCGTAGAAGCCAGAGCCGACAGTGATTTCAGTTACAGCGTGCTCTGTACGGGTCGTGGTCATACTGCCTGTTCCCCCTCCATTGACGAAGCGCAGTGATAGCCCGTACGATCCAACCAGGTCAACAAGAGCAGCTCGTCGCGCTGCGACCTCTCGTGCCGAACGTCGTTTGAGTTGTTGCACCAGGGCATTTTTCAACGTTTTGCCGGGATAGTGATCACCTACCCCGGCGATCTGTGCCTCATAGCCCATCACACCATCGAGCCAGACGTATTCCGCATCCTTGATGCGCTCGATGACAGGACGGGTCTGCTCTATCGTGCGTAAAGGAGACCGCCATACGCCAAAGTGCAGACCAGGCAACTGGAGGGACATATCAATATCGAGGCAGAGGGGCAAGCGTACCCCATAGCGGCGCGCAATCGTCTCAATCTGAGCCACATGCGCAATGCTATCGACCATCAACGTGATATGGCTTCCTGCCGCCGTTGCACGCGCAACGGCAGCAATATCCTCCTCATGCCAGCAGGGGTAACCTATGAGCAGGTCGTCGATTCCCTGTGCCGCCAGGTAAGCCGCTTCAGAAGCTGTAAAGCACATGATACCCTGGAAACAAGAATCTGCCGAAAGGATGCGCTTGATAACGGCGACGCTGCGCAGCGACTTGGAGGCTAAGCGCACGCGCTTGCCACCAGTGCGAGACTTTATCTCGCGTATATTCTGGTCGAGCAGATCAAGGTCGAGATAAGCGAAGGGCATACGCCGACCGCGAAACACTTCCCTATAGTATTCGTAGTCATGTTTGTGTTCATGTGCGCCTGTAGATGGATATGTGCGTTCAGGTAGCGCAGCAGTGCTGGTCACTATAGGGAGCGCGGGGTCTTTTTGTCCTGTTGGCCCTTTATCCTGCATGATCGTTCTTCCTCTCTCACCTTCTGAGTACAAGGTGTTGGTTACGTTAGATAGCGATAATAGCACAGCGCATCTACCTCACGAGCCTTTTTTCAGTTAATCAGTCATCAGAGGATGTACCCTCTGCAAGGGCAATTACAGCGTCGATGAGATGATGAAGATCGCGCCGTGCTCGAAGTGTATCGCGGTCGCTAATGAATTGTAGGATCAGCCCATCCATACCGCCAATCACAAAGCGAGCCAGTTCGGAGAAAGGAATAGCGCTCGACTGCCCAGCTGCATTGTAGCCTTCCTGGAACAGGGTCTCGACCACAGAGCAGTAGCCGTCGTACTGCTGCTTAGCCAGCCACGCCGAAGCTGGATGGCGCAGAGCATAGAGGGTAAGTTCATACTGCATGACTTGCAATTCGGGGGCTTGCTCGACATGCACCCAGAAAGCTGTGAGGCTGTCAGCGATAATCTGGTGCAGATCGCCATTGACTGGGGTAGCCATATGTACGATCTCACTCGTTGCGCGCATCATTTCCTGCAGGACAGCAAACAACAGTTCATCTTTGCTGCCAAAATAATAGCGCAGCATAGCCTGGTTGACCTCTGCCTCAGCCGCGATTTTCCTCGTAGTTGTTTCGGCGATACCGTCACGCGCCAGTACACGGATCGCCGCCCCAATAATCTCCGAACGACGTGCGCCGATTGTCTCTTGTTTGGTCACGCGTCCTCCTGCCTGGCAGGCATACAGTAAGAAAGTGGTTACATAGAAATTATTCAAGCGATTGAATAATTATAATATTGCCTGCTCTGGCTTGTCAATGAATGAGGCTGATGTATGGGGTGATCTTCACTTCACTCTTCAAAACGTTTGAAAACCAGGCAAGCGTTGTGCCCACCAAAGCCCATAGAGTTTGACAACACAACATTCACGCCTGCCTGTCGCGCCTCGTTAGGCACATAGTCCAGGTCACATTCAGGGTCAGGATGACGCAGATTAATCGTTGGTGGTATGACACCTGTCAGGATAGTCATAATGGAGATCACGGCCTCGATGGCTCCCGATGCCCCCATCGTGTGTCCAGTCATCGACTTGATGGAACTGACGGGCACCCGATAGGCATAATCTCCGAAGCATGCTTTAATAGCCTGTGTCTCTGTTCGGTCATTGAACGGGGTCGAAGTACCATGAGCGTTGATGTAGTCTACCTGTTCGGGTTGTATCCCGGCTTTTTGCAGCGCTCGCTGCATAGCCTTCATCAGTCCTACGCCGCCTGGTGCTGGCTCGGTCACATGAAACGCATCCGCTGTCGAACCATAACCTACTATCTCAGCAAGGATGGTTGCTCCACGAGCCCTGGCGAAATCCAACTCCTCCAGGATCAGCATTGCTGAACCTTCGCCCATCACAAAGCCGTCGCGTGTGGCATCGAAGGGACGACTCGCCCCTTGAGGGTCATCATTGCGGCGTGAGATGGCGTGCATATTATCGAAGGTGGCCATAGCTATCGGGCTAAGACCTTTTTCAGATCCACCAGCAATCATTGCCTTTGCATCGCCACGGCGAATTGTTTCCCAGGCCTCACCTATGGCGTTGTTGCTTGAGGCACAGGCAGAATTGCTAGCCCAGTTCGGCCCCTTTGCTCCTGTCATTATCGCGACGAAGCCAGTGGCTCCATCGACAATCATCATGTTGGGGAAGTATGGGCTGACGCGCTGGGGACCTATTTCAAAGAAGAGTTGAAACTGCTCGTGTATCGTCCATAGACCACCTATGCCGCTGCCAATGTATACTCCAATGTCGTCGGCATTTTCTTCGGTAATCTTCAACCCGGACTGGGCCAATGCCTGTTTGACTGTAGCTATGGAAAAGTGCTGGTATGGGTCGGTGCGGCGAATTTCTTTACGCTCCATATACATAGAGGGGTCGAAGTTTTTGATCTCTGCGCCGAAATGAACACGAAACCGACTTGTATCATAGCAGGTGATCGGTGCAACGCCAGATTTACCCTGGCACAGCGCTTCCCATGTTGAGGCCACGTCGTTACCCACTGGCGTGAGCAGTCCCAAACCGGTTACAACTACGCGAGACAGCATACTACCTCCTCATTATACTCTCGATGAAAGATTTTTTGAAAAAAGGGTTAACCCCTCACAGTGCCGCGCTAACCTCAAACTGTAAGGCAAGCGATATGACCTGTCACCCGTAAAAAATGAAAAGAGAAGGCTTTTTAGTTGTCCGCCATACTTCTAACCAACTGGTGAGGATTCTTGGAATGCGCTGCACTCTATTTACTAGAACCTAAAAAAATATACACTAATATTAGGAGGCAAAAGCTCACATGTCAAGCAAGCACTCAGCCTTCTCGCCTGGTGATACTGGTCAATGTGGTGATGTCTCCTGTTCACGATGGATGAGGCAAATTACCTCATCCATCGTGAACAGCGGTTCAACATGCGGCTTGACATGCGGCTTCCCTATACAACTGAGAGATTCCATGATACAATCCACTGAAGTCAACAGCAGGTCGTCGTTCATGTGCAGGAACGATGATGCCTCATACTATCTAGTGCCCCTGCATCAGGAATGGGAAGGAGTCTGTCGTGTCACCTATAAGTGGGTTCCCCGAATGGTTGCCCGAGCAGCGCATGGTTGAACTCACGTGGATGGATACTATCCGTCGCGTCTTTGAAAGCTATGGGTTTTGCTCGCTTGAAACGCCGTCGATCGAAGAGATCGAGGCCCTCCTCGCTAAAGGGGAGACGGACAAGGAAATCTACGCAGTGAAACGGCTGCATATGGATGACGAAGCAGGCGAGCCACGCCTTGGCCTCCATTACGATTTGACGGTCCCTCTTGCGCGCTACGTCGCGGAACATTTCCATGACCTCGTGTTCCCATTCAAACGTTACCAGATGCAACGAGTATGGCGAGGTGAACGACCACAAGAGGGACGCTATCGCGAGTTCTATCAATGCGATATTGACGTCATTAACCTCGATCAAATCCCCCTGCATTTTGATGCAGAAATGCCTGCCATTATGTATGAGATCCTGTCTCGCCTTGAGGTGGGCGATTTCCAGATCCGTGTCAGCAATCGCAAAATCCTCGAAGGATACTTCAGAGGTATAGGTATTGAGGATACGATCTCAGCTATCCGCCTGGTAGACAAACTCGACAAAATCGGGGAGGAGGGTGTGCTGTCTCTGCTCCAATCAGATCTGGCCTTGCCACGTGAGATGGCCTTGCGTTGCCTTGCGCTTGCCAACATCCGCACCACCGATCTCTCCTTTGTGGAGCGCGTGCGAGCACTGGGGGTGGAGTCTGATCTGTTGAACGAGGGAATCGAAGAGCTAACATTCGTCATCGATGCACTCCACAGGCTGCCGAGCGGGACGTTGCTGACCGACTTGTCCATTGCCCGTGGCTTTGACTACTATACGGGAACGGTGTATGAGACCAAGTTGCTCGAGTTTCCGACCATTGGGAGTATCTGTTCGGGAGGGCGCTATGAGAACCTGGCAGGTGCTTTCATCAATCGGAAGCTTCCGGGAGTGGGGATATCTCTCGGTTTGACCCGCCTTTTTGCCAAACTCGTAGCAGAGAAGCAGTTGCGATTAGGTTCCAAATGTCCGACACAGGTGCTGGTCATTTTCCCTCGTGCTAAGCGGCGTGAGGAAGCAGCTCAGACAGCGAACCTGTTGCGTGAACGTGGCTTGAACGTGGAGATGTATCACGCTCCTACCAAGATTACACAGCAGATGCGGTATGCTTCCCGTAAGGGCATTCCCTATGCCTGGTTCCCCCCTTTTGAAGAAGGCGGCGTGCATGAAGTCAAGAATATGGCCACTGAAAAGCAAGTAGTAGCTGATCCTGCTACCTGGAGTCCAACGTGATGAACCGACACATCGCTCGAGATGAGCAGCCGGGAGAGCCCGCACGTTCAGAGCGGTTATTGGACATACCCGCTCACAATGTTGTATACTGAAGCACTGCCGAGGTCAATGCACTAACCGTTACATAAGGCGAGATCAATGCGACAGAGACTTCCTATACTCCAGAAATCCGACGCCAGGAGAACAGCTCTCCCAACTCCCGCTGCTCAAGCTCTGGCTCACGAACTACGCGCCAGCATCCGCGGCGAGGTGCGCTTTGATGAGGGGAGTCGGGCGCTCTACGCGACCGATGGCTCCAACTACCGGCAGGTGCCCATCGGCGTCGTGCTTCCCCGCGACGTAGAGGATGTCATCCAGACCGTCGCGCTCTGCCGGCGCTGTGCCGTCCCGCTTCTGCCTCGCGGTGGCGGGACCGGACTTGCCGGGCAGACCTGCAACACCGCCGTGATCATCGACATGTCCAAGTACATGCGCGCCATCCTCGAGATCGATCCCGGGCAGAGGATCGCCCGTGTCCAGCCAGGCCTCGTCCTGGATGTGCTGCGCGACGCCGCTGAGCGCTCGCACCTCACCTTCGGCCCCGATCCGTCAACCCACGCACAATGCACGCTGGGCGGCATGATCGGCAACAATTCCTGTGGCACCCACTCCGTAATGGCGGGCAAGACGAGCGAGAACATCGAGACGCTAGATATCCTCACCTATGATGGCCTGCGTCTGCGCGTGGGCGAGACGAGCGACGAGGAACTCGCGCAGATCATTCGCGAAGGCGGGCGGCGCGGCGACATCTATGCGCGCCTCAAAGCGTTGCGAGACACCTACGCTGACCTTGTCCGCGCGCGCTTTCCCAACATACCGCGCCGCGTCTCCGGCTACAACCTCGACCAACTGCTGCCGGAAAACGGCTTTCACGTTGCGCGCGCGCTGGTGGGCACCGAGGGCACCTGCGTCACCGTGCTGGAAGCCACTGTACGCCTCGTCCCCAGCCCCCCCGCTCGCACGCTGCTGGTGCTCGGTTTCTCCGATGCCTACATTGCCGCCGACTACGTCCCCGAGATTATGGTCTACCAGCCCATTGCGCTCGAGGGCTTCGATCACATCCTGGTCGAGAATATGCGCAAGAAGAACCTGCATCCCGCCGAGGTGGCACTCTTGCCGGAAGGGGGCGGATGGCTGCTGGTCGAGTTCGGCGCGGACACGCCGGAAGCATGCCTGGAGCAGGCCCGGCGTCTGATAGAGCAGATGCGGCGCAAGACGCACCCGCCGACCATGAAGCTCTTCGATCAACCGAAGGAGGCCGCCAAAATCTGGATGGTACGCGAATCCGGCCTGGGTGCGACCACCGTTGTCCCCGGTGAGCATCACCACTGGGAAGGCTGGGAGGACGCGGCTGTTCCACCCGAAAAGCTGGGCGACTACCTGCGAGATTACTCCCGTCTGGTCAAAAGCTATGGTTACACCACCGCCCTCTACGGTCACTTTGGGCAGGGCTGCGTCCACAACCGGATTGACTTCGACCTGGTCAGCCGCGAGGGCATCAGCAAGTTCCGAGCGTTCATGGAGGAAGCGACAGATATAGTGGTCGGCTATGGCGGCTCCATCTCGGGAGAGCACGGAGACGGGCAGGCTCGCGGAGAACTGTTGCCGAGGATGTTCGGCCCTGAACTCATGCAGGCATTCCGCGAATTTAAGGCCACCTGGGATCCGGATGGTAAGATGAATCCGGGCAAGATGATCGATGCCTACCGCCTCGACGAGCATCTGCGCCTGGGCGCTTCGTACAATCCTGCCCAGCCCGCGACGCATTTCGCCTTTCCCGACGACGATGGCAGCTTCGCCGCCGCCGCGCTGCGCTGTGTTGGTGTGGGCAAGTGCCGCCGCCTGGAGGGGGGCACGATGTGCCCTAGCTACATGGTCACGCACGAAGAAGAGCACAGCACCCGTGGGCGCGCTCACCTGCTCTTCGAGATGCTGCAAGGGCAGGTCATAACCGGCGGCTGGCGTAATGAGCACGTGAAGGAGGCGCTCGACCTGTGCCTCGCCTGTAAGGGCTGCAAGGGAGACTGCCCCGTGAATGTTGACATGGCGACTTACAAAGCCGAGTTTCTTTCTCACTATTACAAAGGCAGGCTTCGTCCCATGAGCGCCTACACGATGGGCCTCATCTACTGGTGGGCGCGCCTCGCCTCTCGCGCGCCGACTCTCGCTAACGCTCTGACTCAGGCTCCGCTGCTCAGCACTCTCGCGAAGGCCGTGATCGGCGTCGCACCGCAGCGCCGCCTTCCCGTCTTCGCCTCACTCACCTTCAAGGAGTGGCTGCGCAGACGCGGTCCGAGCAACGTGAGCGCGCCCAGGGTGATCCTCTGGCCCGATACCTTCAACAACTACCTGCACCCGGCTCCACTACAAGCGGCAGTCGAGGTGCTCGAAGCGGCCGGCTACCAGGTCGTTGTCCCCGAGCAAGCGCTGTGCTGCGGGCGTCCGCTCTATGATTTCGGGATGCTCGACGCCGCCAAACGGCTCCTGCGCCAGATATTGAACTCGTTGGAGCCGGAAATCAACGCGGGCACACCCATTGTCGGGCTTGAGCCGAGCTGCGTGGCCGTCTTCCGCGACGAACTGACGAACCTCTTCCCGCATGATGAACGCGCCAGGAGGCTCAAGAAGCAGACATTTGTGCTCAGCGAGTTCCTTGAGAGGAAGGTCAAGCACTTCCAGCCCCCGCAATTGCAGCGCAGGGCCGTTGTCCACATGCACTGCCATCACAAGGCCGTTCTGCGAACAGGGCCGGAGGAGGCGGTACTCAAGAAGCTCGGCCTCGACTACAAGGTGCTAGACTCCGGGTGCTGTGGCATGGCTGGCTCATTCGGCTTCGAGAAGGACCACTATGAGGTTTCCATCGCCAGCGGCGAGCGCGTCCTGCTGCCCGCCGTGCGCGAGGCCGACCAGGACGCGTTGATTATCGCTGACGGATTCAGTTGTCGCGAACAGATCGCCCAGACCACCGACCGCCGCGCCATGCACCTGGCCGAGGTCATCCAGCTCGCTCTGCACCAGGACGCGCAGGATTCTCTGGCAAGCGCGGACCTTCAACGCGCTGGGCGCCCCTCACTAGAACCATTAAAAACCGGCATGGCTCTTGTGGGTGGCATCGGCCTCGCGTGCCTGGGCGCCTTGCTGTGGATGCGGGGTAAGAAGAAGAATAGGCGGTGACACGCTCAACCTTAAAATCGACATAGGCTATTATCTCGTCAAGTAGAGATGAACCTCAACGATTGCCGAAGGTGCGAAGCGAGCCAACTTTGCGTCCTGCCTCGTCAATGGGAACTGCTACGGCTAATCATTTATGGAGGTGTCATTACCCCGCCAACCTGCCGTTCACATCCCGAAACTACCTTGAAACTAGCTCTCTTGCTTGCTCTCTATTGTTCCATTTGATCTCTTCGTCGCGTATACTCTATAGAAGGTCTATTTATGCGATACAGGCGTTTTATAATTTAAAAGGAGGGGGATCAGAGATGAACAAACGACTTGGAATAATCATTTTCGGCATCTGTGTTCTGGTACTGCTACTCGCTCTTGTAATTGCTATAGTTATTGTTCCAGCTTTCGCATATGTTTTTGGGACCCTCGCATTTCTGCTATTGGGTGGTTTTCAACTTTATTTAGGCATCTATCAGATCCAAAGAGCAAAAGCACAAGGGCAGTATGTTCCGTGGTGGAAGCAACCTTTCATATTTATTGCACTAGGCTTTGGATGTGTAGCTGCAATGCTGTTAACCAGACAGCTTACCTCTGGTCGAGTCACTTTACTTCCCTTTCTCCTGCTTTATTTAGGTCTTCTCATTTACGCAATCGTCTTGACGTTTCAACAATCTGCATGGAGAAGAGACCTACGTAATCACTAAAAAGGCGAATGGGGAGATGAGCAATGAGCAAACGAGCTAGAATACTCGCGTATGTTTTCTTAGGGATTTTCCTGGTAGTGATGATCGCCCTCGGAATTCCAAAACAACGTCAAGCATGTCTAGAAGCCAATTGAGGGGAAAGCGCACCCAGAGGGATTCGAACCCCCGACCTACGGTTCCGAAGACCGACGCTCTAATCCACTGAGCTATGGGTGCAGCATAGAAATAATACCATGTTTGTCAACCACTCTTAAGCTGCATGACAGGAGTGATTACGTCTCTAATACTTCAGAACCGGCATGAAAAGCGATAGATCGAGGCATGCAAAGCTCGCCTCTAGAATGCAGTTACGAGATAAATTTAACCATCTGAACGTATATATTGTAATACGTTATTCTGTACGCTACACTATACCCATTACCCAGCACAAGTCTATTATAATTGTGCAACGGTTGGCCGGATACCTCTGAAACCGGACTGATTATCCTTAGTTTTTTTAGCCTGGATGTTTATTGCCACAATGTTATTTGGTGGGAGTAACAACGTTGAGCCTTGATACACATACTCCAATGCCCAGTGTGGCTGCGCCTCTCACACGCGCGGACGTGGACAAATTATTATGCGAGCTGGAAGATAATGCGTTGTTGGATTTGAGCCTTCGAAATATGCGCGGCATCGACCTTAGTGAGCTTGATTTGGTAGGAGCCAACTTAAATGGAGCTAATCTTATCGGTGCCAATTTGAGCGAAACGAACTTGAGTAAAGCGAGCATGGTTGGCGCTAATCTCTGTGGAGCTAACCTGGTTGCAGCCGATCTGAGTGAAGCTGACTTGAGCGAGGCTGATATCATTGGAGCCAATCTCATTGTTGCCAAGTTGAACAAGTCGAACCTGCAACGGGCAAACCTGAGTCGGGCCATATTGCTCATGGCGAATCTCTCAGAAGCCAGCCTGGAAGGCGCTAATTGCGTTGGAGCATATATGAGCCGTGTGAACCTCGTTAAGACGAAACTGGACGGAGCTAATCTAAGTGGAACTATTATGAAAGACGCCTTTCTACACGAAATGGAGAAAGCTATTCTCTGGAATAGGGGCATCATCGATTTAGAGAAAGTACGAGTAATCGCTGAGTGATTGGGCGAACAAAAAGAGGATCAGCTTTACAAAAGTTGATCCTCTTTTTGTTCGCCGAGATGTTTCTGTAACTAATAGGATGGCCGATCGTGAATGCTAGCATAGCTAGCTCCATGGCGATAGAGTATATTAAGGGCCTCCTCTTGATGCTCATCAGTCTTGATAGCGACAATTGTTCGTTTGGGGTCTCCCTCTTGATAATAGAGGGAGCGCTCACCCAAAGCGCGGATTCTTAAAAAGGCCCCAAAAACTCCACCGACCATTGCTCCTAAAATGGCATAAAAGACTACGACCAGGGGACTTCCCACCAGGGCCGGGTTGATGACTCGTATCAGGAGCGCGAGCACCAATCCCAGGAATGCTCCTGCAATAGCACCTATGCATGCTCTTGTCACTTGCTCCTGGAGTGTGAACTTCCCACTGAGCAAGGGTGTACTTGTCCCACCTTCAGTTTTATCGTTGATAGGAGTCGCTGTCGCCTCTTCTTCTTTGACCGGTGCCTCAGTTGGAGAGGCGATCTCTTCATGACGTCCATTTGTTATATTTGCCAGTTTGTCTCTAGCTATTCGCGAAATTTCGCGCGAAATTTTTTGAGTTTTATCTGTATCATCTTCCGCATTTTGAGGTGTAGCGACAGCTTGTTGCTCCGCTGGTATGGTCACTGTTGGAATAGTATCAACAGCCTGTCCCTCAGGCGTTGTCGCTGCTGTTGAAGTAGTATTTGCAGCGGTGAGGTCAAGGATAGGTTTCAACAACTCATGTGCTGTTCCACGCATGTTCTCCAATAGCCCACCGTTGTCAGCAACCTCGTGCCCTTCAGTCTCAGCATCGACTTTATTCACAACCGGCACGCCTGTGCGAAACATCAAGTCCATCTGATCCTCCTGGAAGCCGGCCTCCTCCAGATCTCGTAGGGCCTCCATGGCTCGCTCGCGCTCTTCAAAAATGCCTATAACAGTGCTACTTTGATTGATTGACATTTTACGTTCCCCTCATAAAAGATTTTTTTGTGAAGTTAGACATGAGCTTTTTTAGAACACGCGCCAGGTCAAAAAAAAGTTGCATGTTCGTCTGCTCGTCTGCGCTTCTAGCGTTGTCGTTAGTGTTACCGCAAAACAGACGTAGTACTTCCTACGTTTACTATTTTTGTTGACATGGATCACATAGGCCGCACTTCCACCAGGGCATCATAGGCGGACTGACCACCGGGCAAGCCGTAGGGATCAATGGCATCGCTCGCTGCCGGAGAGAGCGCAGGTGCACCACTCGTCAGGTGGTTGAGACCAACCCAACCGTCGCGCATCCAGACAACTCCTGGCAATACATCGCCTGTCACCCGCGCTCGCGCCTCGAACTGTCCCCGTTCGTTGTAGATGAGGATGCGATCGCCCTGCTTGACCTCCCGGCTCTCAGCGTCCTGTGGATGCAGCCATAACTCTGGCTCTGGATTCGCTTTTGCGAGTGATGGCAATGCCTGCCCCTCGTCGTAGAACGCGTGAAATGCCGTGAGGGTGCGGCCCTGGCGAAATTGAAGCGTGTAAGGGGTTGTTGAGTGCTCATGAGGCGGCGTGTAGGTGGGCAAGGGCGCGAGGCCGGACTGCCTGGCACGCTCGCTCCAGAACTCAACCTTCCCTGAAGGTGTGTGAAAGTGGCAATCAGGATATGCTACGTGTGATAACCTGCTTCTCAGCCAGTGACCACCCATACGTCGCAGTTGCTCGACAGTCAGCGACTCTGCCGGGGCTATGTGCTGAGGCGACAGAAGCGCGTTGAGATAGCCCTCTTCATCACCCCAGGGGAAGTAGTCTGAAATCTCCAGTTGCCTGGCAAGGTCACGTAGGATTTGTATTAATGGTCGAGCTTCACCTTCCGGTGGCAAGGCACGTTCCATCAAATAGATGTGACTTGCCGTATCTTTCAGTCCGAGTTCTTCCAGCCAGATGGTTCCCGGCAAAACGAGGTCTGCGGCACGACGAATCGTCTCATTCATAAAAATGTCGTAGGCCACTACCAGTCCCACCTGGCTAAGACTTTTTTCAACAGAGCCGGCAGCGGAGAAAGAAGAGAGCATATTGGTCCCGAGCAACAGCAGGACGTCAATCCGGCCTTCTGCCAGAGCTGCTGCAATTGAGGGCATGTGATTGGGGATGTAGTCGCCTGGGGGTCGCCTGTCAGTAGGCTGGAGATCGGCGTAGCCATCGGCATGGGCGAAGGCGCGATGACGTGGCCCCAAACCACCGCCAGCTATTCCCAGCTGGCCGGTAAGCGCAGGCAGGCAAGCAATGGCTCGACTCGCTTCCCAGCCTGATTGATGTTTGAACATGGAGCTGCCACCTAGTACGATGATGGCTGGAGTCTGCGTTGCGTATAGTCGTGCCAGGTGCCGGATACGCTCGGCGGCTATGCCGGTAATGGCTGCGGCCCATTCGGGTGTGAAGGAGTTCACATGCTCAGCAAAGGCCTCAAAGCCAAGGGTGTGTTGTGTGAGAAACGCCGCGTCCGTCAAGCCTTCGCTGATTATCACCTGAGCCATGGCCAGTGCAAGTGCGGCATCTGTTCCTGGTCGTAGCAGGATCACCTCATCAGCATGCCGCGAGACTTCACACCGTCGGCAATCGATGTGGACGATGTGCGCGCCTCGCTTACGGGCTTCCACCAGGTGCGGTGCTGTTGTTGGATGGCTGGCAATGTTTGCGCCCCAGAACAGAATTGTGCGTGAATGCGCCGCCATATCCTCCTTCGTGTTTGCTTCGAGGATACCTGTCAGGGCCAGTCCATATGCGCCCAGTGCCCAGCAGACAATTGCAGGGTTCCAGGTCTGGAATCCTCCCATATAGCCAAATCGCATTAACAAGGGGCGGTTGATCCCTGTGACCAGCGATCCATGTCCAGGCCAGATGCCCACGCGATCGCGGCTGGTCTGCCGGATGCGATTGACGATCAAGGAGAGCGCTTCTTCCCATGAAACTGGCTCCCAGGCATCTTCGCCACGTTGTCCCACGCGGCGAAGAGGAGTAAGGAGACGTTTGGGGTTCTTGACCAGTTCAGGCGTAGCTCGACCTCGTACGCATAAAAATCCCCTGCTATCAGGATTCTCTGGATCGCCTTTGAGCGCAATCACGTTGTCCCCTTCCACCTCAACGATCATACCGCAATAGGTCGGGTGACAATTCATCGGGCACATGGTTGTGATCTGACGTCGCTTCAGCAGAGGCAGCTGTCCGTAATGATACTGTTGAGGCTGATTGAGGTTGTTGTGCATTGATAATTTCCTCCTGCATCTCGTTTACCAGATGTGCCCGTTTCTTTGACTTCTCGGTGCCTGCGGCACCTCACAAGTATTATATGTTATGATGTTGCGGGCTGTGCAGCCTGCAACATCATAACATATAATGAACTACCGAGGTGGCGAGGTCTCTTGATGAGGGAGGCGTTCGCCGGCGGAATCGAATGTGGGGATAATTTAGATTTAAGCCAGTAGCTCTCCGCGTAGTGTTGTGACGGCCTGGCCAGCTATTTTGACGCGGCCGCCGCTAAGGCGTAGGCGCAGTATGCCACCACGCGCTGATGCCTGGTATGCGAGCAATGCGTTTTTGCCCAGACGCTTACTCCAATAGGGAGTGAGGCAGCAGTGGGCGGAGCCAGTGACGGGATCTTCGTTGACACCAACTCGTGGCGCGAAAAAGCGCGAGACGAAATCATAGCCAGGAGTAGAGGCGCGGCTGGTTACCATTACCCCACGAACTGGAACTTGCGCTAAAAGTGTGATGTTGGGCTGCATATTGCGCAGGGTTTCTTCCGTATCGACCTCTACCAGGTAATCGAAGACATTGACGCCCACATATTGGGCCTGCACGCCCAGGGCCTCTAATAAATGCGGAGGGGCGTCAGTCTGCTGCTCTGGATTAGCGGGGAAGTCAAGCTCTATCCAATTGCCGTCTAGCCGGTTAGCCGTTAAAAGACCGCTGAGCGTGTGAAAGCGTGCTTGCTCGTGTGGCTGTAAGTACTCTGTTTCCCACAGGATATGTGAGCTTGCTAGCGTGGCATGGCCACACAACTCAACCTCGGCAGCGGGTGTGAACCAGCGTAGTTGAAAGCCATCCTCTTGCTTGAGCAAGAAGGCCGTTTCGGACAAGTTCATTTCGCTGGCTACGTTCTGCATCCATTGCTCGGAGCATGGTGCGGGCAGAACGCATACACCTGCAGGATTGCCCGCGAATGGCCTGTCTGTAAATGCATCTACCTGAAAAATAGTCTGTCCCATAGAGCTTTTCCCTTTAGAAACGATATATGTCATATTTGCTTCTCTTTAATGAGCTTAGTATGGTAACATTATAAAGTCAAAAGCCAAGTAGGTGAGGAGAGAGCTTTCATGACCAACCAATATTCACCAGCTATCCAGCGTTTCGTGGGCGCCAGTTGGGCACGCCTGGAACGTGGACTGGAGGCATTGCGGTAACATTATTATGTTTCAACAAATATCCCGCCAATACTCGCAAAAAAAGCAGGTACTTTTGCTGGCTGTCATTTGTAGTGTCGTGTTTATTACAACAGCAATTTATTATGTCTTCTTTTCATCACCTCCTACTGGTGATGAGCCGCATTTCCTGGTCATCAGCCAGACATTGCTAAAATACCATTCTCTGAATGTAATGTTAGATTACACACATGGGGATTACCGGTCTTTTTATGCTATATACCTTGCGCCCCATGTTTCCTACGGCCCAAACGGTCAACTGCTGCCGTTGCACAGCATTGGAGCTCCTATTTTATGGCTCATTCCCTACTATTTTTGGGGTAGATTGGGGGCCGTATTATTTATTTCCTGTATATCGGTGTTGATTATTCTCAACATCTATTGGCTTTTGCTCACCATGGGTATCAGTCGAAAGTACGCCTTGCTGGTCAGCCTGGCGTATGCCCTGGCCTCACCTATATATATGTATTCTCATCTGACTTTTATTGAACCCATTGGCGCACTATTGTGTATCTACGTGCTGAGAAAAATACTGCAAGAGGAGATCAGCAGCGCGGACATACTCATTAGCTCGCTTTTGCTGGGGATACTTCCCTGGATACATATACGCTTCGCGCTGTTTGAGATCGTGTTATTCGGCGCTTTTCTGTACAAACTGTACGCAAGCAACAAGTTTAAAAACCTGAAGTATTACGTATATTTTTTGCTGCCTGTGGTCGCCTTATTCGTAGTCTTTGAAATTTATAACTTTAAAGTGTGGGGAACGCTGAACCCCACTATTAACGAAGTGAACGATATTCATGGAAATAGCAAACCCTTTGTTGTGCTGCCGTTCCGGGCAATAGTAGGTATGCTCTTTGACCAGGAATTTGGTTTATGCATCAGCTTTCCCGTGTTCATCTTTCTTTTTATAGGCATGGTACTGGCAATGAAAAAGCAGTTTATTCGGTATAACCTGCTGGTGCTGGCACTGTCCCTGCCATATCTGCTCATATGTACGACTTTTAGAAGCTGGTCAGGCGGATGGTCGCCCACGGCGCGCTTTCTACTTGTGCTGCTGCCCCTGGGCTCTTTTTATATAGCCTATGCCCTGGAGCAACTGCGCAGCATCCTGTCCAGCGTCGTATTCGCTATAGCGGTAGTGTATGGCTGCATATATAACCTGTTGGCTGTATTACCTGTGCTTCTGAGTTTCAATGATGGCTCGGGGCGGAATAGGGCACTCATGTCATTATGGTTATTTCATCACCGGGTGACCGATTTTTTACCATCGATGTTTTTGCCCGGTCAAAGGAGACTGTTTGCGCTATGGATCGGAGCATATGTTGTGCTGGCCTTATGCATGATGTGCTCAGGAAAGGTGAAAGCGGCCTGGCTCGCGTGGTCTAAAATCCGTCTGAGAGGACGAAGAGTCGGCTAAGTGCCGGTAAGGTTAAAATAGACGCTGCTGGCGCAACTCAGCTTGCGCATGAGTTGCCCGGGTTTCTTTATCTACATCTGCTTTCTTTCGTACAGCAACAGCCGGGATAACTTGTGAATCCATTGTCTGACCCAGGTCGCTGCTCAGAGTGTCCCTGGGTGGGAACAGGAATGCGCCTGGCGGATCGTGGGCTTTGTAGCGGGAGAGAGCGAGATCTCTATGTTGAACGGCGTAGCAGTAGACGCAGCCATGCGGGCAGGTATCATATTCGCCAATGTCCCTGGACGCAAAACAGCCACATTCCTGGCGGTTGCCTTTGAGTTGGATGGTATGGGCAAGCGCGTGGCCTGCTACTTTTTCAAGGCGTTGTGCATCTACACAGCGCGCCTCCGCAGTGACCCCCGGTACAAGGAAGGCCTTCTGCGAGCATATCTTTAGCTGCATGCCATGAGCAGCGGCAATCTGAGCAAATTCGACAGCGAGGTCACGTCCTTGTTCCTGACAAATGATTTCGTGCTCGTGCCAGGAAAAGCCGAACTCCTGAGCCGCCTGGGTCATGTTGCGCTTTGTCTTTTTATAAATCTGGGCAAAAGAAATAATCACCTCGTCCGTTGCCCCTTCTAAGGCCTGCGCCAGGGACGCGAAATTGCGGCGGTGCCAATCGATAGGGGTCAGAGAAGAGAAGACAATTGGGTCGTAGCGCCAGACTGCTACAGCCGGGCCATATGTATGGGCCAGGCGCTGCATGTGCGCAATGGTATAGGTGGCGTTGATCACGCGGTATTCCAACTCACGGGGATAGCCGGTGATGGTGTACTGTACGATAAACGGATAACTCCGCTCGCGTACCTCTGGCAGATGTTTGAGCAATGGGCCGATGTTTTTTGTCCAGAAGACAAAGCCGTCCACGTCCTCACGAGTAAGACTGATGGTGTAGATCTGACCGCCGTAAGGGTTGACCATCTTGCACGAACCTGCATGTAGGCGGTTCATGAACCATTCACTATAGAAGGCGGGAATATCTGTCTTGTAGCTGGCTGAAATAATCATTTATATTTTCCTGCGCTTCGTTCTTACGGGCAATCTGCAATAACTGTTGTAAGAGATCAATGTCTACGACTGTCGCGCCCCTTTGCGCCAATTGCCGTGTAAGAACACCCTGTCCACAGGCCAGATCGCAGATATATTGACCTGCAATGTTGCCTAACAGGGTAAAAATGCCCGGCAAGACAAGATCGTGGATAAGTGAGCCATTGCGTACACTTTCGTCGTACCATGACGCGATCTGGTCATAGCTGGAGGCAGTCATGAGGCTGCCTTCTGTTGTACTTGCTCAAGTAACTGCTCTAGAGATATATCTGCCAGCGAATGCAGTCGCATATCGGCATGGCTGAGAGAGAGTCGGCTTGTGATAGGGTTGGGAATGGCTATACAAAAGATGCCTGCTCGCTGCGCAGCAAGTACGCCATTGGGTGAATCTTCCAGGGCGATGGCCTCATCTGCTCGTACGCCCAGGGCAGCGAGAGAGGCAAGGTAGAGGTCAGGAGCAGGCTTGGAGTGTTTGACATCGTTGGCGCATTTGATGCTGTCAAAGTATGTGAGCACGCCCAGGCGAGCTAAATGGTTGTCTACCCACTCATGGCTTGAACTTGAGGCAACGCCCAATTTCAAACCAAGACGTTTGGCCGCGCGAATGTATTCTTGCACGCCTGGCAGCAGCGATTGTGTTTCGACCAGGGCTATATGGCGTTGACAGCGGCGCAGGCGCAGCTCCTCACGCGGCACAGGTCGTCCAAGCTGCTCCTCCAGGTAGTCGCAGGGGTCAAAGGTGTGGGCTGAACCTCCGATACACACAGCCCAGGTGTCGAATGGTAGATCACAATTGTGTTCGGCGTAAATTTCCTGCCATGTCTGAAAAGATGATACTTCTGTATCTAAAATGAGACCATCAAAGTCGAAAATGAGTGCTTGAATCATGTTACTCCAATATGTTATTTATAGTGTCCATACCTCGGCATTGCTATATGCCACATTAGTGGTGTTGTTATCTTCATCAGCGGCGAGGCCGATCTGTCCCATTTGATAGGTGCTGTCGTTCACCTCAGCGATAGGCTGTTTATTGACAAAGATAGCAATTTGTGTGCCCCTGGCAATAACGCCAAGCAGGTTCACCTGGTTCAGACCCGTTCTGATACCTGGCGCAGAGCCGCTTTGTAACTCCTGGCGCTTTTCTTTACTCGAGAAACGATAGAGGTTGTAGGTACCATTTTGGCCAATACCAAAATAGTAGTAGTTTCCGCTTTTCTCCAGGGAACGAAAAACAAGACCTCCGCCGTCCCCTCGCAAAATGTTCATCTGTGCCTGGTAAATAAAGTTGTTAAAGATAGGAACCTGGGCGATACACCAGGAATAATACTCTTGCTCGATTGAAACGATATGATATACTCCTTCTTTAAAACTGCAACTATCCCCATGATGCCAGGTGCCTACATTCCAATTATTGGCATCTTGTCCTGATAATGGGTCGTAGAACATAGGGACATTACCGGTTACAGTGGTATACATTTTTTGTAATGCGGCTTTTTCCTCACTATTTAATACCGGAGGCGATTTAGCCAGGGTAAATGTATATAGGACAGCGCCAATGCTACCTACTAATATTATGCCACATAACGCGATTACGCCAATTTTTTGCGCCCTTGGAGCCTGCCATTTGCGTATAAACAGCCCCGCGCCTATTACAAGGGCCAGGATAAGCAAAGACACGGCTGCTACGAACAGGATATTGACCAGTCCATTCATACAAGCGACCTCTTATGACCATAGTATGTATTGGTTTTTCACATCTTACATTTATAGCAAAGACCAAGATGAGGTTGAAATTGTTCCACTTGCATTATATTAGCACTTCTATTGTACTACAAAAGTCTGTATCTGCTCGCTCAATCCTTTCCTTCAATGCATGGATGCTCTTACCTCGAAATCTTCTTCAGGTCAAGCTTGAACAGTTTCTACAGACCTTAATCCTTAAAAATAGGACTTCAGACGGGGGGAAATCGCGCCTCTGGATGGGTGGCAGGTAACTGTTTGCCCGGTTATACTTTTTCTAGCAATTCGTTTAGTAGCATAGAAAAGGAAGATGTACTTATGCAAAGCGAGAAAAACCTTACACAGGATTATCCTCTCTTCACCAGGCTGCTGATCACGGGTGGCGTTGTTGGTCCGCTGTTATTCATCGTTGTTTTTCTGATCGAGGGAGCCACGCGGCCAGGCTATAGTGCGTGGCATAACTATGTGAGCTCGCTCAGCACAAGCAATCAGGGCTGGGAGCAGATCGTGAACTTTCTCATGTGTGGGCTGCTGGCACTCGGCTTCGCGGTGGGACTTCGTCAGGTGCTGCGTACAGGTAGAAGCGCTGTCTGGGGACCAATTCTGTTTGGTATCTTCGGCCTGGCCCTGGTTACCGCTGGTATCTTTGTTACTGATGGCAGCCTAGGCTATCCGCCTGGCACCACGACCAGCGGTCCCCAAACGCTCCACGGAACAATTCACGGCGTGGCTGGCCTCGTCACGTTCTTTTCACTGGCCATTACCTGCTTTGTCATGGCGCGGCGTTTCGCGGGCGATCCCAACTGGAAGGGCTGGGCACTTGCCTCTATACTTGTTGGCATCGCTCTCATCGTGCTGTTTATCGCCTTCACTACAGTCTCGACCCTTGACGAGAACGGCGTTCTGCCAAACTCGCCGACTGGTCTGTTGCAACGCATTGCCATTATCCTCGGCTGGGGGTGGATGGCGCTGCTGGCCCTGCGCCTGCTCAGACAGATGCGCGCGTCAGCTTTGTAGCGTGATCGTTTTAAATCATTTTGCATAACGGCCCTCGGGTATGAAGAGAGTTCTTTCTTGCAAGCGATAGAGATGCCATTCCGACTTATCAGCAAACATGACCTCGATTATTTGTGATAACCTTAGAGTATGGTTTTGGCAACAAAATAGGAAGGTCTTTCTATGCGGCGTATTTGTGTATTCGCGGGTTCCAATTTGGGTGTACGAAAGGAATATCAAGAGGCAGCGCGTGAACTGGGACGCGAACTGCTGGAGCGTGGACTAGGGTTGGTGTATGGGGGCGGTAGCATAGGTTTAATGGGCGTTATAGCTGATAGTGTGTTGGCAGGTGGTGGCGAGGTGATCGGTGTCATTCCGCGTGCTTTGGCTCGTCGCGAGGTGGCGCATCGGGACCTGACCGCACTGCATGAAGTGGAAAGTATGCACGAGCGCAAAGCTTTAATGGCTGATCTCTCCGATGGTTTTATCGCAATACCCGGCGGCTTTGGCACCTTCGACGAACTGTTCGAGATCACGACATGGGCGCAGCTTGGCCTGCATAGTAAACCCATTGGTTTGCTGAACGTCGCTGGCTATTTCATCCCGCTCTTAAACCTGGTGAATCATGCCGCCAGTGAGGGCTTTATTCCGCAACAGCACACGCACATTTTGTTACATAAAGAGCGTCCTGCAGCGCTGTTGGATGCCTTTGCCTCATATGTGCCTCCCAGCGGTCAGGCTAAATGGACAGATGTGCCTCTCGAATGATAGAAGATACTCATATGATAAAAGTGGAATTGTACCCACAAAACTTTTTATTAACATCTTCATTGGATAGAAGCAAATTATTTTTAGATTACATCGCCTGAGCAGGAGCTATATCTAAGGAATATGCAGGCAAGAACCCCTTGAAGAGGCGTTCAAATGTTACACCCGTATGAGTAACCAATTCACTTTCATATCCGTTAAATTACAATATAGCATGGCACGAGCTTATATAACTGATCAATTTGCAGGAAGGAAGGAGTATATCATGCCGGGCGAGGTTATTCCACCCGCAGCACTGAGTCCACGTAGTTCTACTATTCTCATAGTCGAGGATGATGCTGATATTGGAGAATTTCTCCAACAACTCATTGAAGAGGAGACTCCTTACAATAGCGCCGTCATACCAAATGGTGTCCAGGCTTTGGAGAAGGCCCCTCAAATACATCCTTGCTTGTTGTTGCTAGACTACCGTTTACCTGGCATTAACGGCGTTGAATTATATGATCGTCTCCAGCAGAAAGAGGGGACCAATGGCGTTCCCGCGATCATGATGAGCGCGACGTTGCCTGTGGCGGAGCTGGAGCGGCGAGGCATTCACCAGTTGCGTAAGCCTATGGATATAGGTAATGTTATTCGTATGATTACACATGCTATGGCCACCTCTGAAGAAAGGCAGCTTCATCAACGCTAGCAGTTCCGCTAATACTATCCCTACTAAGGTGAATTTGGTACAATAGAGATATATTTCAGGCAAGGGCCAGAGTTGGCTCTCTATTTGGAAATAGGAGGTCCAAAACGTGGCAAATAAGGAACAGAAAAAAGTGCAAAAGGCTGCACCCAAGTCTAATAAACAAAAGAAAGAGATGCAAAAAGAGAAAAAGGCTGCCAAGTCTGGCAGCACTGGCATCGCTTTGAAAAAAGAATAATTTTTGTAGGCTATACTCTGGTGGGGATGACTTTTCCCCCGTATTCCTCCACCAGAGTTGTGTTGTAGATATATCTATCCTCTCCCTTCCTTGCTGATTTTCCCCTCTTTTAGGCGGCTCAAAAAGACTTGACACTGTTGTTAGAATGCGAGTACAATGCCACTTAAAGCTGTACACACCTGCTCATAACTGTAGATTTCGATCTATGAAACTCTTCTGTATGAGACGGGCAAGATGAATTGGGGGTTCGCATGCAATCGAAGCCAAACGATAATGCGTCTCAACGCAAGCAAACCCCGTCAGGATGGGCAGGGAAAGCCGCTGCCAGACCAGATGCGGATGTGTACGAAGACCAGGAAGATCAGTGGGCCGTACTGCGGCACGAGGTAGAGGTAGAGGATATGCAGCGGAAGAATGAGCCAGTCCGGTCAGGTTGGGATCAACGAGACACAGAAGATAATAACAGATCTTCCTCATCCCCATTTACTGCTCAGGAAGAAGGTCAGCGTTATGTTGATATTGTCGTTGCCGGTATTGGCGGCGGCGGTATGAATGCTGTCAATCGCATGATTAGCACAAATGTGCGTGGTGTGCGTTTCATCGCCATGAACACGGACTCACAGGTGCTTGACCTCTCAGTGGCGCAGAGTCGTATCTGCCTGGGTAAACATCATACCAAGGGTCTGGGAGCAGGTGGCAATGCGGCGATAGGTACGCGAGCTGCAACTGAAAGTGCAGCCGAGATTCGTGCTGCCTTTGGTGAAGCGGACCTTGTGTTTATTGCTGCCGGTATGGGGGGAGGCACAGGTACCGGAGCTGCCCCGGTGGTTGCATCGATTGCGAAGAAATTGGGTGCGCTAACTATTGGCATAGTCACGCTGCCTTTCACTTTTGAAGGGTCGCGGCGTAAACGCATCGCATTGGATGGTTTGGTGGAACTGGGTTCAGAGATCGATGCGCTAATCGCTGTGCCTAATGATCGCCTGCTGGCTACGACAGGACGAGACCGCAGCTTGGAAGAGGCCTTTAAGGTTGCCGACGATGTCTTGCGCCAGGGCGTGCAAGGTATAGCCGAGGTCATTAACGTCCCGGGAATGGTTAACGTGGATTTCGCCGATGTCCGTAGTGTGTTGCGCGAGGCAGGCACTGCGTTGATGAGCATTGGGCATGGCCAGGGGCGCAATCGGGCTTCCCAGGCAGCGGAAGAGGCTATCGCGGGCGGTTTTCTCAATGTCAGCATTCGTGGCGCAAAGCGCGTGCTCTTTAACATCAGCGGCGGCGAAGATATGACGCTCTTTGAAGTCAACGAAGTTGCCGAAAGAATCGGGCAGGCGATTGATAGTGCGGCGGATATTACCTTTGGAGCGGTGATTGAACCGAGCTTAAAAGATACGATCCGCGTGACCTTGATCGCTGCTGGTATGGAGGAGCGATATACGCTACGTATTCCAGCTATCAACCAGGCCGTGGGTGGCAGTCAGACACCGTCAAATACGCTTATGACTCCTATGCCTCCGCCAGGGCGACCAGCAGGACCTGATGTCGCGAAGTCGCAGTCAGCGCAAAGGCCTCCTGCATCTATGCAGCCTTCACCTGCGCCACGCCAGGTCATGCCGCCTGGACGCCAACAGCGCAGCCTGGATGACCTGCGAGGTATCCGCAGCATGGGGCAGCGTCAAGATGGACCGAAGGGGCGACAGACCGGCGAGGATGACGAGGAAGGGGCTATCGATGTCCCACCTTTTTTAAAGAAATTCAATTAAGCGCGGATATTAGACAATCTTAAAGGTCCCACCCTTGATAATACAGGGCGGGACCTTTAGTGTGTAGTGGAAACATTACTCTTTTTCAGGTGTAGTGCGCCCGCGTTCGCCGCCTTTCTTACCAATTTTGGAATAGAACTCTGAACCTTGTTGACGCTTGGTAGACTCGCCACCCTTTTTACCAATTTCGGCGTAGAACTGTGGTCCGCGTTTTTCCTTAACGGTCTCGCCACCCTTCTTGCCAATTTTGGAGTAGAACCCAGGGCCATACTTTTCGCGTACAGCCTGACCACCATGTTTTGCTTTTTGAGATCCTGGTTCTGGTCCACGCTTGTTGTTTGCCATAGAAAGTCCCGCCTCTCTGATACTTCTTACTTCCACATTTGCCCAACATACAACGCGGTGAGACATTCTCAAGTACAGAACATCTCGCTGCTTCCCTACTGCAAGTGATGTTCTCGCGCTTGCGCCACACGATTGGCAATCAATGCCGCTGTGCTACCCGCGCCAACACCGTTATCGATGTTGACGACAGAGAGACCTGGCGCGCACGTTTGTAACATCGAAAGCAATGCGGCAACACCTTTGCCGCCGAATCCATAGCCAATCGACGTTGGTAAACCAATGACAGGAACAGGAACCAAGCCTGCTATTACGGATGGCAGCGCACCATCCATACCAGCAGCTACTATGATAGCATCTACTCCGTTGGAGAGAAGGTTGCGCAGAGGTTCGATCAGGCGATGCAACCCTGCAACTCCCACATCATAGATACACGTCACCTCGCAGCCCATCTCTTCTGCGATAAGTGCCGCTTCCTCCGCTACCGGTACATCCGATGTACCAGCACTGATAACTCCCACTTTTCCCCCTGTATGGTTGTGTACATAGCCGGGTTTGTAAATAACAACGGCACGAGCGGCCTCGCGAACGATCACGGTGTAGGATTGAAAGGCTGCTTGAAGCGCCGCTATAGCTTCAGGGGGCACCCTGCTAATAATAGCTCGTCCTGAGCCATGCAGCAGTCCTCGCGCCATCTCCGTAATCCGCGCTACATCTTTAGTTTCACCAAAGATGACCTCGGGTACTCCTTTACGTTGCTCTCGTCCCGGGTCGGGGCGGGTCTCGATTTCAGATGAGTGTCCATGTCTCTGCAAGTTTTGAAATTCCTGCTTCACTTCGCTTGACAGTTGATTGACACTTTGTTGCTCGCTCTCTTGCATATGCTGCCCGGAAGGCTGCTCTTGTAACAAAAGTTTGAGCAGTTCCAATTGATCGTCAGCCTTGTGATTCACGAAAAATCATACCTCGAACAGAGTTTTTACCGTTATACATATGACATAAGGTGTAAGCTCTCCACTTTACACGTGCGGAGAAAACACCGTCCCCGAAAGTAGGAGTTTTTCAACCAGTCATAGTTTAGCATACATAACGGGATTGAGCAAGCCAACAATATGGCATTTTACCCATTTTAACTGGAAATCTGATAATTTTAATCCATTTTGCGACAGCGCAAACGATTTATAAAATATTTGATATATTGCATATATTCACTAATCTCTATTTGGAAGAGATTTGAGCAAAATATTTAACTTTAGTTCTTCTAGTATGGAGTGCTACATCTGTGCGGCCTGTAGCACTCCGCATTAGAAGTACTTGCGATTGGAACAGGTGCTGAACACTGAAGATCGATGGTTGAGAGGAAGAGGTGTTGCTGCTCATTCATATACTCCCTGCCAAGTGAGCATACCTTTTTGTATTATGTGTGTGTTTAGCCCTGCATGACTAAACACACACATAATTTTTTTACTAGGGAAGTTGGTCGGTGCTGAGGACTATCTGGACGCCCTGGCGTTCCATGGCAGCCAGCTCGGCTTCGGCAAGAGCGTCGAAATCGATGGTGGGGTGTTGCACGGAACTGGTGACGTCCTTCAAGAAGAATAGGCGTTTAAGCATTTCCGGGGTATTGGCGAAACGTCCAACAACCTGGCGCTCGGTTTCAAGCACGCAGTGTGACTTTGCCTCACCCGCGACGTAGACTTTATCATGCTTCATGACGGCATCCAGCAGTGGAATATTCAGGCTGCTCTCGGGATCTTCGGGGTCGGGGATTTCGGCTCCAAAGATGCCATAATACTCAGTGCGAATGGTGCGCCCCTTTTCGACGTAGGTCGGCTGGGTATTGCGAGCCGCGCTGTGCCAGGCGATGGCCTCACTGATGGGGGCCGCCAGCATATGCCCAAGCGTACCTTCCATAGTGTGATAGGGCCAGATCATCAGGTCCTTCTTGGCCTGCTGTTGTAGTTGATGGACGTACCTGACGGACCAATTCGGTTGAATAACCGGCCCCCAGCGCATGTTGGTGACATCGTCCACCGTGATTACCGTGTACGGCTGGGGATGCTCGCCCGTTTGAGGATTTTTCCACCATGAACTGTAGAAGATCTGGAAGGGCAGATGGGTGTCCAGCGAGGCATAGATAGATGTGATCCTATGAGCATTGGCGTAGAACCATGTCAGGAGACGCGCGATATCCTCTTGCGAACCGGGAACATAGAGTGTGCCGGTGGGATCGATGAAGTCATGCTGGTAGTCCACCAGGATGAGAGCAATTTTTTCAGTATCGCTATGGGCTGAAGTGAGACCCGCGTGCTGACCTGCTTCCGTAAACTCCTGGATGCGCGGCGCATATGGCCCCTTAAAAGCATCCCGGGTATTGAATAGTTTTGGCGTGTTGGCTTGATGTGACATGTGTGTACTGCCTTTCAAAACATGGTAAAATGTGTTACCACAGTTCTAATTGCTGCACAGGAGCCAGACAGGGCGCCTCCAGAACGTCTACACTTTCATGGTTCGTGTGCAATACACCGCACTCCGTTGCGGGAGTGTGTGGCGCTAGCCGCGCAAGGAACCTCATGAGGATATTGTGAGCACTGTTCTCATCTCGATCCATCACGAGACTACATTCCGTACAGCAATACGTCCGTTTCCACAGCGGCATCGGTTGCACGTGCCCGCATCCACTACACATTTTGGATGTATTGCGCTCATCTACAAATTGGAGATCTTTCCCGTACAACTGGCATTTGTACTTGAGCATCTCCATGAAGTTGTAGAGCCCCCAATCATTGTAGATCGCCCGATTGAGGTGCTTCTTGCGCTCCTGATGCTCTTTCATAACCATTTGTCGTTGTGATAGATCGCCGACCACAACGGTTCTCTCAACCAGTTTGTGGCTTATGAGATGTGATGCTTTATGCAGGCTATCGCGGTGCTTGTTGCGTTTCTTCTCGGCAACCCGCTTATAGGCCTTGCTCAAGTGTGTATAGCGACGTGACTTCTTCTTGCACTTGTCGCGCTTGGATCTGATTTTATCCAACTGTTTGTTGTACCATCGAGTGCCCTTAAAGCCCCCGATGGAAAAGACCCTGCCTTGTTCATTCACACCAGTTGCCAGGGTCTTGACGCCCAGGTCAAAGGCGATGACCTCCCCGTCTTGTGCTGGTTGTGGATCAGCACGATAGCTCAAGGAAGCATAGTAGTTGCCTCGAGCATCTCTCAATACCTTCTTGTAGGACCGCAATCCGTGGAGCCTCGCGCCGAAGACCGTGACAATGGCCAGGAGGTCTTGGACCAGTTCTTGCTCAGGTGACATCGTTTCGCCATTAACCACAATCAGTTCCGTATGGTGTCGCTCACAGAACGCCTCAAAGTAGCCGTAGCCGAAACGGACGAGCCGATCTCTGTGGGCAATGACAACCCGTCGGACCTGTCCAAGTTCAACCATCTCCATGAGCCGATTAAACTGTTGGCATTTGTAGTTAAGGCCACTGCCAATATCCTGCATCCATTCATCGACCCGAATGGAGTGCTGGGTGCAATACGCCTCCAACGCTTTCGCTTGCTTCGCCAGATCAGGCTTTTGAGCGACGCCTGAGACCCGCGCATACGCAACGGTTACCCCGTGTTCTTGCGCCACTAACCCGCGATACGTCAGATATTGATCGTGCGTGTAGTAGCGCCGATTGGTGGGAGAGCGATGGGCTTTCAAGATACCCTTGCGATCCCACTTTTGCAGGGTAATGACTGATTTCCCAATCAACTCCCCGGATTCTTTAGGAGAATACATAGTCTAACATGATAACAATTTATCATGTTAGACTATGTTTTTGTCAACTGTTAGATGCTCCTTTGTGTTTGCTTTAACGCATAACCAGGTAACGTATGCGATCTTCTCCGATGATCAGTAATCCGGCCTGGTATTGTTCAAGCGTATCTCCCTCCTGCACAAAACCTTTGTACTGGAGAAGGTTTTAATGTTGCTATCAGAAGCCTGGAACATTGCTCTTCTCCTCCCTGCGAACATTGCTGTTGTCACCTGCAATAGAGCTTCTGGCTGCTCTTTTGCAATGTCTATACACAATAATTCGACTGTTTCTGGCAGATTGACAAGTAAGACATTGCCGAGCAGATCGGGGAGATGGTACGAAAATTGGCGCAATTGCGCCAATTTTCGTACCATCTCCTCTTTTTGGTATAACCCACGCGCTGCGCAACGAGCCGTCTCTCACAAGTGAAGTGGCTTCAGATCGG